>Ga0208904_1000329_pt1 | contig 41532 bp, 41 predicted proteins | sample AntAceMetag02UKB_FD_184774 | JGI IMG/M metagenome (GOLD analysis project Ga0208904, IMG submission 184774) | Saline lake microbial communities from Ace Lake, Antarctica - Antarctic Ace Lake Metagenome 02UKB (SPAdes) (version 2) | ecosystem: Environmental > Aquatic > Non-marine Saline and...
CCAATTTGAAGGATAATCATGAGTTTGGAAAAAGATTACTGCATAAGGAACATTTGTATCAGGAGGCTCCTGAAAAGAATTAACATCTAAATTATCAAAAAAAGCATTAAATACTTTTAAAATGTCTCTTGAAGATACAAAAGTGCTTCCAAGTGAATCTTTTATTCCTTCAATCGCCCCACGAATAAAACCAAAATTCCTAGATTCCTCTAGTTTTTCAAAATACCAATTTGTATTCCCAGGATAATAAATTTGATAATAAGATAAAAAATTATTCTGCACTGCAAAAATATTGCCAAGTATATGATCATCCTCTTTCCAATATTCATCAAAATATTCAAAAACAATCTCTGGACCTTCATAAGATTTAAGTATTTGCTTCATAGTAATTCTTTGACTTGCACTCAGTAAATCTGATTCAGGAATTTCTTTAAATTCTATAACTTCTTTAACAAAACAAAAATTCTTTTTTTCTAAATCAGGATAAAATGCTTTTTTTCCTTCTTTAAATAAAAACCAGGTTTTTACTGCACTAGAAATTATTTCTTCTTCTATTTTTTCTTTAGTTTTTTCTTTTGACTTAATTATTTTAGTATCACATTTTATTGGAGGAGGATCTGTACTTGAATCTATAAAAAATGAACCAATTCCTGCAGTAGAAGAACCAACAACTTCTTTTGTAACAAGTTGTGATTCAACAAAAGAAGCATGAGCTTCAATCGAAGCAATACACTCAGTTTCTTCAGCCATAGTTTGTGTTCTGATTCTTATCTTATTAAATACAAATACTAATGATGCAATAACTGCAACAAGAAGAATTGACTGCACAACAAGACTTAAAGATTGTGCAGATTTATTTTTAATTAATGTTTTTTTCATTTTTTATGCTTTTACTCCTTTTGGAAGTAAAAGTAAATTAAAATTACACATATTGATTGTTGTATCTGAATCAATCAAGTTCAATCCTGCTGATTTTAAATAAAGAGTAAAATCATACTTGTATATAGCTTTACCTTCAAGTTTTGAAAAATCAGGTTGGAACCTATAAATTATCTTATAGATTTTATTAATCTCAATATTACTAATTGTAGATAGGAAAGACCCTGAATCATATTTTTCATTAAAATAATCCATATAAGAAACATTTGAAGTTTCTGATACTCTTATATCTTGAAAAAAACCATTAATTTTCTGAAAACTTGCAACTGCCTGGTTTTTTGGGAAAAAGTCCTCTTTAAACAAAAATATTGCACACTCTTGACAAATATTTAAATTGCCAGGAATCATTTCAAAAAAATAAGCCCCAGTCTTAAAACTTCCAACATTATAAGTTGCATCACAGAGTTTCATTTCTTCTGCAAAAACATAATAAACTATTTCTTCAGGAATTATTTCATTTTTATTTATTTCTAAATCATCAAGTTCAGGATGCCTAATTTTTAATTTACCTAAAACATCTAAATATTCATATTCATAAACTTCTGCATCATCTTGAAACATATCATATTTTATTGCAGAGTCTTTACCAAACTCAATTCTATAAGAATGACATGCACTAAAACCTATAGGATTTCCTTTTGAGGCAACTGCAAGTTGTGTTTGACAAGCTAAATCTTCTGATTGAACTTTTTGTTTATTAAATATTATTCCTGCGACAACAATTAATAAAATAAAAATAGCAAGAAATACTATCCACCTAACCAATTCTTCCATAGCTATTGCTTTTTTAGATTTCAATTTAATAAAACTCCCCACAAGGCTCTACCAGCAAGAAAAAGAAAAATTGCACCACCAATACCTATCAAAATCCACATAAGAATTTTATTCATAGCAAGAGTTTCATCTGCCTTTTTATTGAATTTAACCATAACATTTAAATTAAGGAATGGTTTTTATAAAGTTTATTCATACTTTTAACACTTTACTGTCTTAAGGTGAGCTAACAAAATGAAACTAAAATTTTCAAGAATAGAACTAAAAGAATTGTTGTATGCAGATATCATGCTAACAATTGCATTTTCTATCTTATTTACAGTATTCACAAAAACAAACAGTTCAACAACGCCTCAGTTAATATTAACTGCATTACTATTCCTCCCAATAATGCTCATAGTAATGACTCTTAGCTTTGTCATCCATGAACTGAGTCATAAATATGTTGCTCAGAAATTCAAATATATTGCAGAATTTAGAGCTAACAAGGGAATGCTGTGGATGACAGTTATTCTAAGTTTTCTTGGGTTTATAATCGCTGCACCCGGAGCAGTCCACATACTGAGTCAAAATTCTATTGATCCTAAGAAAAACGGAATGATAGCTTTTGCAGGACCTTTTTCTAATATAATCGTTGCAATAATTTTCTTTGGTCTGACTTTTGTGTCTAGCTTTGTAGTCTTTCAGTATATCTATTTCATAAACGCAGTTCTTGCAGTATTCAATATGCTACCTCTGCCTAGATTTGATGGCCAGAAAGTTTGGAAATGGAACAAAGCTATCTATATAATTGCAGGAATTATAGCTTTAATGCTGTATTCATTGCCATTGATGATTGCAGCACAATAAAAAAGAAAAAGAAAAGAAAATTTATTTCTTGAATAATTCATCTATTGTATGAGCATCTTTGTCAGTTTTAGCACTCTCAGCAAAAACTTTTATAATATTTTGATTAAGGTCTTGAAAATATACTTTTGCAATATCAGGAATGTCTCTATAAGGAGTATTTAACATAATGTTACAGAAATCTTCTCCTACCCCAACAATTTGTCTTGATCTAAGATTGTCAAACATTAAAAAATATAAAAAATTATCCAATCGATCACTATAATGCGCAGATGCGTTTGTTTCAAACTCAATAGAACAATCTCTTTCACTAAAAGACAAAATACATTCACCAGGTTCATTTATTGCATCGTAATCATTGTTTGTATAAAAAGAATGAACATTAGTAACTGGCAAGATAATGCGTGGAGCACTTGGATCATATTTCACTTTAAATCCATTAATCAACCCTACCTTAAAATCCATACTAGGAAATAAAGGAGATTTAGATCCTTCTAAAGAATATATATCCCCAGGAAAGTCGTTAAAACTAATAACCATTATGGGTTTACCTTGGTTTTTACCTAAACCATTCTCCAATCCTTCTAATCTCCTCTTGAATTCTTTCAACTCAGGTAAATTGTTATAAAAAGATTGTTTGCCAAAAGAGGCACCACTTAATCCTTCCAAAACATAATAAAATAGTTCTTTAGGATATTTTGTAGAAGTTTTGCCTGCTGCAATCTGAACTGCAATTTTTTGTCTTAATTCCTCTACCTTTTTCTCAGTCAAGTTAAATTGTTTGATTCTTTTTCCCAAACCAACCTTATCTATTTCAATAGGACTCATTATAACCACCAAAAGAGACAAATGCAACGTAATATTTAAACCTTGCTATAGTATTTAAAAGGAACTTGGAAGAATAGAGCTACCAAATAATAGAAAAGTATATAAAAGTCCACATTACTAATATCTATACAAAGGGGCTGAGTGTTTAAAGATAATTATAATAATATAAGAGAGTGAAATAAATGGCAGGATTAAAATTCTTTTTTAAAAGGCTTCTAAGAGGCTTATTCAAGAAAAAGAAAAAAATAAAATTAGGGCTTTATGGGCCGCCTAATGGCGGAAAAACAACCCTAGCCAATAGAATCTGTAAAGACTGGCTTGGTGAAGAAATGGGAACTGTTTCTAGCATGGCCCATGAAACAAGAGAAATCCAAGTAAAAGAAGAGATAACTATAAAGAATAAAGCTGGAAGAGAGTTAAAATTCAACCTTGTTGATACTCCTGGTATTGCTACTAAAATTGATTATGAAGAGTTCTTAAAATCTGGTTTAAAAGAAAAGAAAGCTAAGGAGAGAGCTAAAGAAGCAACTAAAGGTGTTATTGATGCTATTAAATGGCTTGATGACATGGATGCAGTTGTTGTTGTTCTTGATAGTACAATAGATCCTTATAGTCAAGTTAATATAACTATTATTGGAAACTTACAAGCAAGAAAAATTCCTGTTTTAGTTGTAGGCAATAAGACAGACCTAAAAAAAGCAAGTATAAAAAAATTACAATCAGCCTTTCCTCAATATGAAGTACTTGGGATTAGTGCAAAGTATGGAAAACACATTGAAGATTTGTATGATGCAATTTTCAAATTAGTTTAAAGAGAAGTGAGAAAAAATGTTAACACTACAATTTATACCACATAGCGAAATACACCAGTTAACTTCTGAGCAGAGAGTTAAAAAACTTCTAAGAATTGTAAAGAATGAAAGCATAATCCTTCTTGAAGGAAAACTCAAAAGCAGAGAAGAAGCAGAACTAATAAGAAGGACAATGGAATCTATAGACAAAAAGTTTAAAGGAATTGAAATAGGAACAATCACTCCTAAAAAAATCAATAAATTTAAGCAAGGTTTAATGAAAGTTTTATTTAAAGAAGAAAGTGGTTTTACAATAATTGGCCCTGCAACCATTATTAAAGAGATTAAGCAAGACCCAGGAAAAATCCAACTTTTTGCAATGGGTGTAAAGACGAAATCAAAAAGTAAACGATAAAGATGCCACACCAATGTGTTAAGTGCGGAAAAGTGTACGATGATGGAACAAAAGTTATTCTAAAAGGCTGCACTGATTGTAAAGGCAAGATGTTTTTCTACATCAAGAAAGAAGCTCTTGAGAAAAAAAGAAAAGTTGTTGAAGAACTTACTTCTAGAGAAAAAGAACAAATAGAAAGTGATATCTACGACATAATGGGGTCTGACATCGACAAAGAAATCCCTATTGTTCTTGATATTGAATCAATTAGCATTCTAAAACCTGGCAAGTATGAACTTGACCTTGTTAATCTTTTCAAAAAAGATCACCCATTAATCTATAAACTTGAAGACGGAAAGTATGTCATTGATTTAATGGAAACTTTTGATAAGTTTAGGAAAGAAAAAAAAGAGAAGAATTAATCTAATTCTGCAACTATCTCAAATCTACCTAAAGAAACAGTTCTGCACTCTACAACATCTCCTAGTTTGAGTTTATCTGAGTAGATGATTACTTGCTTGTAGAATTCGTTTTTACCAATAAAAGAATTATTTAGTAGTGTTTAGCAAAACATTTATATATTACAGGATATTTTTATATCCTATGGAACAATTATTAATAAAAAGGCTAATTAAAGCAGAGGATTTAGTAGTTCCAACCTTATTTAAACCAGTGCAATTTAATATACTAAAAAAATTAAATTTAGGAGAAAAGCTAAATGAAAATGAAAAAAGATATTTAAGAGGAAAAATGAAACTAAAATTAAATATCTTAAACAAACTTATTCCAATTAAACAACAAGAAATAAATGAATACAACATATTCTTAGGCAGTATAGAATCATATTATATTACTGGATTAGAGGCATTAAAACATAATGGTTATGGGTGGTATTTTGATACTAAATCTATTGAGGTTATTAACACAAAAATTCAAGGAAAAATAAGAATAGAAAATAAAACTCTCAAACTAATTAGAGTAAAGTCAATTACAAACTCAAATTATAAAGTTGATAAAGAAACTGGTTTAAAATATGCAACAAATGAACAGGTATTTAAAGATACAAAAATAACTAAAAACACTTATACTAAATTAATGTGGATACAATTAGTCTCAAGATATAAAAAAATATTTGTAAAAAATTATAAAAAATATAATATGCCATTAGAAAATCTTAAAATAAATTATTCAAAATATGGAGTATAAATTATGACAAAAATAATAATTATTTTAGAAGAATTTCTTAAGGAAGTAGGGAAAAATAATAAATATAAACTTGTTCTAAAAGGTGGAACAGCATTATCAATATATTACTTAAATCATCATAGAGAATCAGAAGATTTAGATTTTGACTCTGCTAAATCTAATTTTAAAAAATATAAAGAAATTGAAGCTTATTTTATTAGTATTTTAAATAAATTAAAGCAAAAAGAACTTATAAAAAGTTTCAAATTAGGCAAAAAAGGTTTAGCATCAACAAACAGGTATCATATGAAACTTGAACTAGAAACATACAAGAAATTTCAAACAAAAATAGATGTTGATTTTGTTGAATTACCAAAAAACCTAAATCAAAAACAAGGAATTTACCTCTATACAAAAGAGAGATTATTTATATCAAAGATGCTAACTTTTGTTAACAGAAAAGAATTCAAAGATCTTTATGATCTTTTTTATTTATTACCTAAAATTAATATAAAAACTTTTATTCATAATAAAAATGTTACAAACTTGGTTGATAACTTAATTATAATAATTGAAAAGCAAGATATACTAAAACTCTATAAATCTGCATTCAAAAATGTTGATTTAAGATTTAAACACTTAAAACAATCAGAACTTAATGATTTTATCTCTAAGTTTTTAAGAAAATTAAAGATTTTTAAGAATAAAATTAAATAATGTCAATTAATTCTGCAACTATCTCAAATCTACCTAAAGAAACAATTCTACACTCTACAACATCTCCTAGTTTGAGCTTATCTGATTTGATTATGACTTGCTTGTAGAATTCGTTTTTACCAATGAAAGAATTATTTTTTCCTTTTTCTGTGATAATTATTTTCCCTTTCCAATTTTTCCATCTAATTTTATTTTTGTCAAGAATTTTATAGAATAATTTAGTCATTACTTGCGATCTTTGTTTTACAAGTTTTGTTGGTAGTTGCTTATGCTTTCTTTGTGCAGGAGTTCCTTGTCTTAACCACATTCTTGAAATGTTTAGCATTTCTGGTTTTAACCATTTAATTAATTTTAGGGATTTTTGAAAGTCTTTTTCATTTTCCAAAGGGTAACCAACAATAATATCAGTTGCAATAAAAACATTTTTTATTTTTCTTTTAATTATTCTTATTAATTTCTTAAAATCTTTTACTGTGTAATATCTATTCATATCTTTTAACACAGTATCTGAACCTGCTTGCACAGGAATATGAAAAAACTTGTAAAGTTTTTTACTATGTTTTTGATCATAATCAAAAACTTCTAGGTATTCCTTTACTATTTTAAGAAAAGAATTTGGGTTTCCCATACCAACACGAACTTTAAAGTCACCTTTAATTTTTATTATTTTCTTAACAAGTTTTGCAAGATTTGTTTTAGGAGTAAAGCCATCTAAAGACTTAATATTAAAACCATAACAAGAAGTGTCTTGTGCAGTTAACCATAATTCTTTTGCACCATTTTTAACTGCTTTCTCAGCCACTGCAATAATATTTTTAGGAGAATAAGAACTTAGTTCTCCTCTTGCCTGTTTTGTCTTACAGTAAGAACATTTGCCAATGCAACCTTCACTTATTGGGATAATTGCAACAAATTTGTTATTAGAAATAGTTTTAATATTAATTTTTTCAGGAGAATGATTATTTTGCAAAAAGATTCCTTTTTGTAGTATTGTTGTTTTATTGCCAACAATATTCAAAAATCTTGATTTTTGTTTAATTACTTTTCCAATATCTTTTATATTATTAGGACCAATTATAGAATACTTATTTAACTTATTTGCAACCAAAGAATTTTCAGCTTGAGCAACGCAACCTGCAACCACAACTCTTTTTCCTTTAGACTCTGCATTTCTTATTTCTCTATATAATTTCTCTTCTGCAGTATTTTTGACTGTGCAACTATTTATTATCTCAATATCACAATCATCTAAAGAATCTACAATTTTTATATTCTTATCTGTATTCAAAATTCCTTTAATTCTTTCTGAGTCTGATTGGTTCAGAGTGCAACCATATGTCTTAATGTAAACTTTTGTTTTAACCATTATCATAAAGGAGAACTAGTTCATTTTTAAAGTTAATCAGTAGTAAACTATATAAATAACCAAAGCATATTCAAGAATAAGGGTTAAAAAGGTGTCAAAATGAGTGATAAAACACATGAAGATAAAGAAGAAGAGTTTCCTGATGATTTTTATCCTTATGATAAAGAAGATGTAAGACAATTCTATAAGCAAATCACCAATAAAATTCAAGAAGCATATAAGATTCCTGAATTAATACCAATTACATTCCCAAACTTCTCTGAACCAATTGATGAGGTGGTTATTGCAGGAATGGGCGGTTCAGTAATTGCAGGCATAGTAATTAAAAACTATTTTGCATTAGTTAATCCTAAGTTAAGAGTTATTATTGGAAATGATTATACTCTGCCCAAATTAATTTCTAAGAATGCAGTGGTGATTTGTGTTAGTTATTCAGGAAATACTGAGGAAACACTAAGCATGTTTAAAGATGCCCAAAGAAGAAAACTAAGAGTTATGGCAATTTGTTCAGGAGGAAAACTTGCAGAGATTGCAAACAATTATAGAGTTCCAATAGTTAAGATTCCTGGAAAGATTCATCCAAGACAAGCACTGCCCTATTTATATTTTACAGCAATAAGAGTTCTTGAAAAACTTAAGTTTATTGGAGATCATTCTAAATTAGTTGAATCACTTGTTAAAGTTTTAAGTCAGAAGAATTTCGAAAACTTAGGAATTGAACTTGCAAAAAAGCTTTACAAAAAAAATATTATAATTTATTCAACAAAAAATCTTAAGGGTGTTGCATATAGATGGAAAACTCAGTTTAATGAGAATAGCAAAGTTCCTGCACACCTGCACTGGTTTCCAGAATTATGTCATAATGAGCTGTGTCAATATATGGAAGATCTAAGCGAATACCATGTTATTATTCTAAAAACAGACAAAGAACCACGAAGAATGCAAAAAAGAATAGAAATCACTAAAAAGCTTATTAGTAAGAATTGTGAAGTTACTGAACTGGATATTACTGGGAGTAATGATTTTACTAAATTTTATACTGCAATTCTTATCGGAGACCTTGCAAGTTATTATCTTGCATTGAGATATAGACGAAACCCTAGTGATAATTCTATTATTGAAACATTAAAAAAAGAAATGGGGCCTTGGATTAATTAATGCTTTTTTATTACAACACTCTTAATTCCTTTCTTTGTTGCTTTATCTATAACTATAGAAACTTTCTTTAGTCTTATTCTTTCTCCTTTTTTTGGGATTCTCTTAAAATGACTCTCAATAAAACCCGCCAAAGTGCTGAAATGTCCTTCATGTAAACCTAAATGTAATAACTTATTTATTTCCTCGACAGTTATTTTTGCATCAACTCTAACCAAATCTTTTTTAATTTTCTTTATGAAAACCGAATGCCTTTTAGACTTGTCAAAAATATCCCCAACAATTTCTTCAAGAACATCTTCTAGTGTAACAAGCCCTTCTACTTTTGAATACTCATTAACCACAACAGCCATGGGAATAGGTATACCTTCAAACTCAATTAACAATTCGTCAATAGGTTTTGTTTCAGGAATAAACATAATCTTTTTTGCAAGAGTTCTTGCCTTAGTATTTAATTTCTTATTCTTAACATAAATCAAAATATCATCAACACTCAATGCACCAATAATATTTTCTTGGCTATGCAAATAAACCGGAAACTTAGAATAAGGAGATTTTGTTACAAAAGTAAGCAAATCTTTTAATTTTTTATCTCCATCAATCACTTCCATTCGAATCTGAGAAGTCATAATCTCTGTAACTTTAGTTAATTTAAATGTTAAAACTTTATGCATCATTTCTGCAGCTTCTTTTTTCAAGACCCCCTGCTGTCTACCTATAGAAACTATTGTTCTCAACTCTTCTTCTGAAAGAGAATCTGTTTCTTTAACACCAAACAAATTAGTAATAAATTTAGATATTGCCCAGAAAAACCAAATTAGTGGCGCCAAGATAAAAGATAATATTTCCAGAGGTCTTGCAATAGCCAAAGAAACTTTTTCTGAATTATGAATTGCAATACTCTTAGGCGTTATCTCTCCAAAGACAAGTATTAGAAAAGTCATAACTCCCGTTGCAATCCCAACTCCAGCAGATCCAAAGATTTCTGTAAAAACAATTGTTGCGAATGCCGCTGCACCAATATTAACTAAATTATTACAAATAAGAATTGTAACTATTAATTTTTGAGGATTTTGTTTTAATCTATAGAGAGCTTTTGAACCTTTTTTCTTTTGTTTAAGTAAAGCTTTTACCTTAATTATATTAGTAGAAACCAATGCTGTTTCTGTTCCAGAAAAGATCGCAGATAAAAATACTAAAACAACCAATATAATTATTTGCGTGATTAAATCCATGTTTACCTCTTTATATGAATATTTAGAATTGCAATATAAAAAGGTTTTGGGTTATATACTTAATTTATTTAAATTTAGTAAATTATAATGAATTAAAGATACATCCAATTAAAACAATTAACCTCCTATCTTCTCTCTATCAATATTATAAAGTATAGTTACTTCTCCTGTTCTTTCTACTAAAAAATTAGAATAAGAGCTAGGGGAATAAAAAAGAATATTATTTTTAATATCTTGCAAAACCTTTCTATCAATTTTTCCTAAATAATTTATTGTAAAAGAATCAACATGTTCTCTCTCAGTTGAATTCACCCCATTAAAAGGAAACATTTTTGTTATTGCATTAACAATTAGAAGCTTTTTCCCCTCTAAAAAAGAGCCAAGTGGATAAGTTGCTAATATATTCCCAGCACGATTCATATTTGCATTAGTATGATTATAACAATATTTTGAACTGATTAAATTTGCTAAATCATCTAAGAATACTTGGGGAGTAATCATCTTTCTTTGACTAATAGTTCCACTAAATAACAAATTTAATTTTTTCGCTTCTTTAGATGAAAAATAATTCTTATCAACAAACATTTTAATCTCCCTAATATTAATAATTACACCACCTTAAACATCTTTCCGTGACCCGGAATAATGTAATCTGCAATAGCAAGAATCTTTTTTCTACTTTCATTGTATTGGCCCATATCAGATGTAACAAAATCAAGTGGGTCATTATCAACATTTTTCTCTGAGTAAAAAGCATCACCAGAAACAATTGTTTTTTTATCACTATTAGAAACAACAACAGATATTGAATCATTGGTATGGCCAGGAGTTAACAATAAAGAAACATTTTCTGCAACCACTGTACCATCTTCAATTGTAGCTCTTTGTAAAGCCCCTTGTTCAATATTATGGACCAGCCCAGGATATTTATCTAAGAACTTACAATAGACCTTGGCATTAGCAAAAAGGTGCAAATTCATACAATGATCAATATGCGTATGGGTTAGGATAACTATATCTATGTCTTTAGGGGCTAAGCCGTGCTTCTTCAATGCTTCAGTTAGGACAGATTCGTTCCTAAAGGAACCAGTGTCAACCAATACGTTCTTGTCTGATTGGATTAAAGTTACAGTTGAACTTATGCCCAACAAGCCATCTTCTCGTTTTTCGTGATTACCTATAATCAACTGGCTAATTTTCACCATATTATATGGGAAACAATAGAAACTTTTAAATATATGAAACAACTTTTAAAAGTTTATGGAGCTTATTCAATATTTAGACCGACTAAAACTGACTCTTTATGAGAAAGAAGCAATATTATACTTAAGCAGAGTAAATTTAGCAGATGCTAAAGCAGTTTATAAGAACACAAAAATTCCTCAAGGCAGAATTTACTCTGTATTAAAAGAACTTCAAAAAAAAGGCTTTGTTATTACAATTCCAGACAAACCGAAAAGGTATCAAATAAAAGACATAAAAAAGTCTTTAGAATTTTATTTACAAAAAAGAAAAGCTACATTAGATGAAAAAATTGAAGAAATTAATTCTATAGAACTAAAACCTAAAAGTTACAATGTTCAAGAAAGTGAACCTTCTGTTAGAATATTTAATGGGAGAGAAGAACATCTAAACCAAGTAATAAGATTCAGAGAAACTACCAAAAAAGAAATAATACAAATTGCACCTTCTTTTATAGGAACTTTTCCAACAAGATTAAGTTTAAGAAAAGTGTTAGAAAGAAAAAGAAAAATAAGAATCATAATTCAAGAGGTAAATAGCAAAAATAAAAAGAATATTGAAATAGGTCTTAAATATGGCGCAGAAATCAAAGTAAATAAAGAAATAAAAGGATTTTCAATAATGATTAAAGATTCAGATGAAGCAATATTTTCTGCACATAATTATGAAAACAAAGAAGAAAGAACAAGTATTTGCTCTAGAAACAAAGGATTAATAATTGCACTAAAAAAAACATTTTTTGAACTCTGGAAAAACGGAATACCAATTACACTAAAAGATTTAGATTAATTCTCACGGAAAATTTCTGCTTCAAAAGTTCTAAAAATTACATCAGAATTTTTCCAAGCATTAACAGGAAGTCCTGCTTTCTGACAAGTCATTTGCAATGCGTGCAAGGGGTCTGCCTTATGTTCAGTAAATACTTGAGGAAGAAGTAAACCTGCATTTCCTGAACCAGACTCTAAGAATAAACCATGTCTTCCTATTTCAATTTTATCAAGATACTCTTCTGGTTTAGTAACTTCTAACTTTTCTAAAGTTGACAACATAGAAATCTCAATCTTGACAAAAGGAAGTTCAGAACGATCTAAAGAAGGAAATCTTGGATCATGAAATGCTGCACTCTTTGCTGCTTCAATTATTGCTTGCCATGTTGGCAGAATAGGAATTATTTGTCCAATGCAACCTCTTAACTTATTATTCTTTGTAAGAGTTACAAAAACACCTTTCTTAAGATTAAACTTTTTTACACCTTGTATTAACTCATCATTAATATCCTTTCTATCAAGTTCTGCATTCATTGCATCTCTTGCTAAATGAAGCAGGAGTTTTTTATCATCTTCGGTTAAAACCATTTTAACACCCTTAATAGTATTTATTACTTCAGAAATATAAAAAGTTTGCGTAGTGAGTGTGGGAAATATTAGCATAATCAATACAAGCATCACCTTTTATTAAATTTTGAAATTAGGCAAAAAACTGAAATGATTTTATGGTTTTGTATCATATAATTTATTCTTTTTTAACCAATTTGAAATCTTTTTTCCACTTGATGTATAGGTAGTTTCATCCCAATATTTTCCGAAATCTTTTCCTAACTCGTATGCACCTTCTCTGCAAAGAATAAAATAAGATTTGTAAGGATTTTTATTTGACTTATCAATTGCTATAAATGGATCAATAAAAATAAAACTTTTACATAATTTTTTGTTAGTTTTAAAATTATAGGCCCATTCTTCTTCAATGTTATATTCAACTTCTCTGGTTTTTAGGTTAGCTAATTCTTTTTCAGTTACTTTAAACAAGATTGCATTAAAATTGTGTTTAGGAGACTTTTTTATATTCAATGCGTTTTCTCTTTTACTCCCAAAAATAGCTAAGTCAAAAATTCTTTTATATCCCTTAATAATTATAAGTTTAAAGCTTCTCTTAGTTAAAGTTTTCTTAAATGATTTTTTATTAATTAAACTTCCATAACCAATAACATTATACTTTTTATTTGAATATTTATATTTCATATCTCTTCTTTGGTTTTTTCGTTTAAATAGTTTTTGTAAAAAAAGAGAATTAAGAAGTGCGCTCCTCAGTTACTCTTTATAATCATCTCCCGAAGGATCATCTGGTGTTCACTAAGTCACAGCGCAGTATATAGAATATTATTGGGATTTAAAAAACTATGCTCAAAAAAGCTAATATGCGCTTTTTTGTGACTATTCAATTTTATTGAATACATAAAAACGAAGTTTTTGTATGTATATTCTTTTTTTAATTAAAAGTAGAATATCACTTGCTTTTCTGCAATTTATAAAGTTTATAGAACTTACCTTTCTTTTTTATTAATTGCTTAAATGTTCCTTTCTCAACTATCTTTCCTCCTTCCATGAAAACTACTCTATCAACATGTCTAAGAGTAGAAAGTCTATGGGCAATTATTAATAAGGTTTTACTCTTAAAATTCTTTTCAAGAGCATTTTGTATTTTAGCTTCAGTTTTACTATCTAGAGAAGAAGTTGCCTCATCTAAAATTAGTATAGGGCTGTTTTTATAGATTGCTCTTGCAATACCTATTCTTTGTCTTTCACCACCACTAACCTTGTAACCTTTTTCGCCAAGAAGGCTATTAATCCCCTTAGGAAGCTTTCTTATAAGTTGTTTTAATTGAGAGATTTTTATTGCTTTTTCAAATAAAGTTTTATCTTTACTAAAAGAAGTTATTGTTATGTTTTCAAATAATGACGAATTAAACATTTCAGAGTCTTGTAATACAACAGAAATCTCATCAGTTATAGATTTATGCTTAATATCATTAAGATTAATTTTATCAAATTGAATTAAACCTTTTTCTATAGGATAAAGTCCTAAAAATAATTTTACAAGGCTAGATTTACCACAACCAGATCTGCCAACAATACCTATTTTTTCATTACATTTTATTTTCAGATTAAAACCTTTTAATACATATTTCTTTTTATATTTAAAGTAAACATTCTTAAATTCTATTTCTTCCCAATTCTTAGGTAAAGATTTTTTATTTTTATCTCTGTCAATAATCTCAACACCAAAAATAGTCATGAACCTCCCAATTGATGATTTTGCTTCAAGAAATTTATTAATATCATTAGTATACCCATCAGTTGCCTTTCTTAAATTACCAAAGTAACTAAGAAAAGTATAAATTAAACCAACAGTAATTAAACCAGAAACAACATGATAACCTAAAATAAGTATAAACCCTGCATAAACTATTGCAGAAAAAATCTTAATTGTCTTTGCTTTAAGATGATTAATATCTTTTGTTTTACGCCAAACATTAAATGCTTTTTTTTCATAATCACTAGTTGTTTTTTCAAAAACCCCTTTTAATCCCATTGATTTAACAGTTAACAAATTTGAAGTAGATTCATGAAACTTACCACTAACTTTCTCAACAATTTTATTCCATTCAGTTATCCAATAAGAAACCCTTTTGTTAAAAAAGTATTCACCTAAAAAATAAATAAGTAAGAAAAATAAAGAATATACTGCGTAAACCCAATTAAGTGAGAAAAATATTATCAAAGCCCCAATTAGGCTTACAGGAATATTAATACCTTGGTTTGAGAACAATCGTATTGCATTATAAATACTGCCTGCACCACTATGAATTTTTGTTGTTTTACTGCCTGTTTCTTCTTTTTCATGCCAACTTAAGTCAAGATTCATCATCTTTTTCATTGCAGCTACTTTAACTTCAGCTCTTAATTCTGCACCAATTGTTTGTAAATGGTTCTTAGCAAAAAACCTTAACCATATTTGAAAAGCACCAACAAAAGCAATAACTAAAACATAAATATAAAATTGTTTCAGAGAATCACCAATTGAATAACTAATGAAAAAATCAATTATTCTTCCAATAATATAAGCAGTCAAGAAAGGTGTTAAAGCAGTTAAGGATCTCAGTAAAGTATGTAACACAAACCTAGACCTTTTGCCTTTTAGCAAAGCCCAATAATCCTTAAATAGAGAAGACCATGAATATTCTGTTTTATAATCCATATAGTTTATATACAAAATAGAGATTTATAAAGGTAATTAATTATGGTCGCATCCATCTAATTTCGTAGTAAGTTACATCATTTTCATCATCAACAACTGCCATAAGAAGTCTCTTCTTTGTTGAGTGAGCAACTCTGTTTTTTGCTGCAAAATCATACCAAGTTAGAGTAGAGCCTTCGTGTGCTGGATACACAACCCACCGAGCGTGATCATCTCCTGGTTTTACACCACGATCATAAACTCTGAAATCAGCGCCAAACTTAAGTGCAGTTTTAACTATGTAACCTCTGTTTCTCATATCCTTAAAGACAATATATCTTATCCAAAACGTTGGTTCTAGTTTTTTTGCTTTTTTTAAGAATTTTTCAAGAGCAATCTCTTTTTTTCTTCCATCAAGAATTCTAACTCTTCCCCTTTCAAGTAAATAAAGAGCCTCTAGTAATGATAACTGAAGTTTATCGTCTTCTAGCCAGATACCAAATCGGCTTTGATTGTATAGATCATTAGAAGCATCACTTTTTTCTATTAAAATTCTTTCACCTGCAAACAGAGCATCTAGAACTTCTTTTTTAGATTTTGAATCATCAATAGCAACATCAGGATGCATAGATTCCTCTAGAGTAACATTAATAGCTACATCTTCTTGTTCTACTAATTTAGTCTTCTTCTTGACAGTAGTCTTCTTTGTAGCCTTATTCAACTCTGTTGAATGACCAAAAGGCTCGGCTTTTGTTTTATCCAACTTACCTGGATGACCAAAAGACTTATCTTTTGTTTTCTTCTTTAGGGTCTTTTTTTCCTTTATTTTTGGCATAAACGTAAGAAATGAAAAATATTTATAAATTTAGTTGTTTTCTTCTAGAGTAATGGCAGTAAACTTAACTTTCCTAGGAACTGGATCAATGGTACCTACGAAGCAAAGAAATGTGCAGAGTATCCACATTGAACATAAAGGAGAAGGCATCCTTGTTGATTGCGGTGAAGGAACTCAAAGACAGATGAACATAGCTGGAATAAACAGGTTAAAAGTTCAAAAAGTTTTAATTAGCCATTGGCATGGGGATCATGTCTCTGGATTAATAGGTTTAATACAAACAATGGGAGAAATTGACAAACCCTTTACTCTAGAAATTTATGGTCCAAAAGAAAGTAAAGAAAAAATTAAGCATTTACTAAAAACTTGCATTCATGATTTGCGAATTAAAATAAAAGTTCATGAATTAAATCCAAAGGGTGTTGAAACTTTTTATGAAAATGATGATTACAAAATTGAGTGCAATAAACTAAAACATTCTGTTCCTTGTTTAGGATATAATTTCATAATTAAAGATAAAATTAGAATTGATATGAAAAAAGTCAAGTCATTAAAATTAAAAGAAGGTAAATGGTTGCAGAAAATTCAGCAAAACAAAATTGTCAAAGTAAATGGTAAAGAAATAAAGCCAAAACAAATTTCTTACACAGAAAAAGGTAAGAAAATAACTTTTATTCTTGATACAATTATCTGCACAAACGCAGTTGACCTTGCAAAAAATGCAGACATACTAATTAGTGAAGCAGTCTATGCAAACGATTTACAAGAGTTAGCTACAAAATATAAACATATGACCGCACATGATGCTGCAAAGATTGCAGAAAAAGCAAAAGTAAAAAAACTTATTCTAACACACTTCTCTCAAAGATACAAAAATGTAAAAGAACTTGTTGCAGATGCTAAAGATGTTTTTAAGAATGTTGAAGCTGCAAAAGACTTTATGAAAGTGGAGGTTTAAAATGAATATGAATGGTTTTAAAATAAAAGTATTTGATATACATAATATCCCCCCTGCATATAATGGAAATAAAACAGTACAAATTTATTCTAACTGGAACAATAATCTCTTACCAGAAGCAATTGAATTTGATCATAAAGAAACACAGGGTTGGGAATACATTGTTAAGCACAATGAAGGTAAAACACTAGCAACATTTTACAATGTAACACATGAATTTTATCAATTAATTTTAGGGTTTATTAAACAATTTGATAAAGAAATAACACAAAACGAAATTAAGCTTGAAAAAATTCTAAATGTTTAATCAGTTTACCTTAAAGCAGCAAACACAAATCCTCTTAGACACACAACCTAATTCACAAGATTTAAAAAGATATTATTGCCTATAACATATATATTAATCTATTGAGGTATTAAAGATAGAACAAGAATATTTTGACAAAGATGAGCTAATAATGGAGTCTTTTGACACAGATCATGAGCTTTCTAAATTTAGTGATTTCTACATCGACGATTTCTCAACTTTTTAAAAAAATCATTTTTTTCTCAATAAATCCTTTAAATCTCAACAAACACAAAAAGAAACTTTTTGGTCATTATAATTTGAATATTATAACAAATTAAAGAAAATTAACTCAAATTCTAATAAACACAAAAAAGATAAATTTTTTGGTCATTGTAATTTAATTATAACAAATAACCTTAAATTGCAATAAAATTTAAAAATAGACGAGGATTCACGTAGAATATTTTGGCAGATAGAGGGTAGTATATTAAAATGTCAACTAAAAAAAATAAGAAGCTCAATAAGAAAAAAAACTTATTGACACAGAAAAACCAGGAATGGGACAAAGAAGATTATAAAAAGAAAATTGATTTCAAATATAATCTTACTTTTTATTGGAATATGCTAAAGAAGCACATTTGGATATTTATAACGCTATTATTTTTAGTATTTCTAAAAGAAAGTTTCAAAGTAGTTGACAAATATATCTTTAAACTGTTTATTGATGGAGGAACAGAATTTGCATTTGGAACACTTCTTAGAGCAGATTTTGTACATACATTAATTTTCTTAGCAATAGCATTCATAGTATTAATATTCCTAAAATCAATAATTAAATGGCTGTTTATTCATTTCATTAATTTATTAGATGGTAAATTAATACTTGATTTGAAAAAGAAATTTTTCAATCACATAATTCACTTGTCGCATAATTTTCACACAAGCCACAAAACAGGGTCAATGATCTCTAGATTAATTAGAGGTGGCGGATCTATGGAAAGAATGACTGATGTTATTGTTTTCAGTTTTGCACCATTGTTAATACAGATTGTGCTTGCAATTGGAACATTATTGTATTTTGATTTACTGTCTGCAACAGTTGTTATGGTTGCAGTTATAATTTTCGTTGCATACGGATACTACATCAATAATTATCAACAATGGTCTCGTATTAAGCTGAATGAAGTTGAAGACTTTGAGAAAGCAAACATTAGTGATGTTTACACAAATATTGATTCAATCAAACACTTTGGAAAAGAGAATAACATAAAAGCACGATATGCGAGGCTTGCAGAAAACTCAAAGAAATGTATGATGAAGCAATGGGGATATTTTAGATGGCTTGATTCAGGACAAAGTATTATTGTTGATTTTGCATTATTGCTATTACTTTACTTTCCACTTATGACTTTCCTAGATGGAGGTATGACCATTGGAAGTTTAGTTTTCATATACACAATTTATGGTAACCTGATGTACCCATTGTATAGTTTTGTTCACGGAATAAGAAATTATTACAGATCAATGGCAGATTTCCAATCCTTATTCCAATATTCAAAGATAGAGAATGAAGTTAAGGATTTACCTAATGCAAAAAAGTTAGTAATAAAGAATCCTTCAATAGAGTTCAAAGATATTACTTTCCGATACGACACAAGAAAAATTTTAAGAAATTTTAGTTTAAAAGTTCCTAAAAATAAAAAAGTTGCATTGGTTGGAAGCTCTGGTTCAGGAAAATCTACAATAGTTAAATTACTTTACAGATTGTATGATTTACAAACAGGAGAAATTCTGATTGATGGAAAGAATATTACAAACTTTAAACAAGAATCATTAAGATCTGAATTAAGTATTGTTCCGCAAGAGTGTGTATTATTCGACGACACTATTTACAATAATATTAAGTTTTCAAATCCTAGCGCAACAAGAAAACAAGTTATGAAAGCTATTAAGTTTGCGCAACTTGACAAAATAATAAACTTGTTTCCACAGAAAGAAAATACTGTTGTTGGAGAAAGAGGAGTTAAACTTTCAGGTGGAGAAAAACAGAGAGTTTCAATAGCGAGAGCAATTCTTGCAGATAAGAAAATCCTTGTGCTAGATGAGGCAACATCATCTTTGGATTCTGAAACAGAATACGAGATTCAGAAAGATCTTGGAAAGCTAATGCAAGGTAGAACAAGTATTATCATAGCCCACAGACTTTCAACAATCATGACTGCAGATATTATTGTTGTTATTGAAAATGGAAAAATAATCCAAATTGGAACTCACAATGACCTTATCAAACTTAGAAAAGGTATTTATAAGAAACTTTGGGAGATTCAGAAGGGAGGATATATTTAAATCTTAATAAATTTATTTTTCTTTTTTTTTATTTATTATAAACTATAATTATTATATTATATACTAACTAGAAAAGAAATCTATCATAACCTTCTTACCTTCACTAAAATCACCATTTACCCCTAAAATATGGCCTGCATTTTTTATAATATGTAATTTAGCATTTGGAAAAATATCAACTATTTTTTGAGCATTCTTATAATCTACTTCTTTGTCTTTATTTCCGTGAATAATCATGATTGGTTGTTTAATATTTTTTGCGTGTTCAAGTATAGAATATTGTTTAGCATCATTATAACAATTAAAACTAATGCATTTTCCATCACCATAACAAATTAAACCTTTATCCCTAAACTCCCGTACTTTATCTTCTCCATTTTTCTCTACTAATTCTTTTTGAAAATCATATGTTGATGCTCTTAAAAATAATCTTTTAATCTCAGGATATTTTAAAGCAACTATTAAAACGACATTCCCGCCAAAACTTGTTCCAATTAAACTAATTTCTTTAAACCCTTTTTCTTTAAGAAAATTAATTGCTGCTTCAACCTGTTTAATATAATTAGAAATATTACAACCAGTTCTAAAATCAAGATCTGATTCCCCCTGATTATCTAAATCAATTCTTAGTGCACTAATTCCTATTTTATTTAATTCATAAGCATTAATTTTAGCACTTGTCTCTTTTGTTGAGCTAGTACCATGAACTAAAATTACCACTTCATTTTTATTTTCAACAGTATGCAAAACTCCACAGACTTTACCAAGCTCTCCATTAAAAAAAACCTTTTTCTCCATAAATAATATTAAACCTTAATTCTTTAAATAATTTTCCAGAAAAATTACCATAAAACAAAATTTTAACAAACTTTATTAATTCTTAACCTTATTCTATTATCATGGCAAGCATGCGACAAAATAAAGCAAAAGGATCAAAAGCAGAAAGAGAATTAATTAATTTATTCTGGCAAGCAGGATGGGCTGCAATGAGAGCTGCAGGCTCGGGAAGCACACAATATCCTAGTCCAGATATAGTTGCAGGTTGTGCAAATAAGAAAATTGCTATTGAAGCAAAATTCACTGCTAGTAGCACCACAAAATATTTTGCACAAAAAGAAATTACTGAACTACAATACTTTTGTGATAAGTTTGGTGCTGAACCTTGGGTTGCAGTTAAGTTTGACAAGGAACCCTGGTATTTCTTTCCATTGCATGATTTAAAGGAAACTAGCAAGAATTTTGCAATAACTTTAAAAGATGCAAAGATTCAAGGGTTATTATTCGAAGAGGTTATTAAGTAAAATGTTTGATATAATAACAATAGGTTCTGCAACAATGGATGTTTTTGTTAATACAGATGTCAAAACATTAAAAATTCGAACAAAAAAAGATAACCAAGAATATATTTCTTTTCCTCTTGGAAGTAAAATTCTGATTCAAGAATTAGACCATCATACAGGGGGTGGCGGAACAAATACTGCAGTAACTTTTGCAAAATCTGGTTTGAAAACTGCATTCCTTGGTAATATTGGTGAAGACCATAATGGAGAACTAATTTTAAAAGAATTAAAACAGCATAAAATTAAATTTCTAGGAAAAGTTCATGGAAAAACTGGTTACTCTGTAATACTAGATGCAAACAATGATAGAACTGCACTTGTCTACAAAGGTTGCAATGATAAAGTTCCTATTGAAAAAAATAAAGTTAAAAGATTAAAAACTAAATGGTTCTATATTGCAAGTGTAACTGAAAAAATGTTTAGTATTGCAAAAGAGATTTCAGAGAAAAAAGCAAACATTTGTTTTAATCCAAGTTCATACATGACTAAAAAGGGTTTAACATATCTTAGGCCAATACTAAAAAACACCCATTGCCTTATTTTAAACAGTGAAGAAGCAAAATTACTAACAAACAAAGCAGATATTCTTGAAAATCTTAAATTATTAAAGAGAAAAATAGTTTTTGATGGTATTGTTGTTATTACTGCAGGCAAAAAAGGTGCTTATGCATATTATGATAACAAAGCTTATTTCTTAAAAGCAAACAATATTGAAGTTAAGGAGTCAACAGGTGCAGGTGATGCTTTTGCATCAGGGTTTATCTTAGGAATAATAAGAAATTATTCTATTGATTTTTCTATGAAAATGGGCATGGTTAATGCTGAACACACGATTCAAAAGCTCGGTGCAAAAGAGGGTTTACTTGGAAAGACAATTGTTCACCTAGCAAAGGCTGATGAAAGGAAAGTTAGAGTTAAATGATAAGATTATATATTACTAAAGCAATTGTAGAATTTGATAATAAATATTTACTTCTAGAGAAAATCAAAGATGACATTAGTAATAACAATAAAGGTAAGTGGGAAGTTCCTGGTGGCAAGATAGAAGAAAACGAAACACCAAAACAATCAATTCTAAGAGAGATGAAAGAAGAAACAGGCCTAAACTTTGAAATTATTAAAGAACTTCCATTATTAGATTTAAAAAAAGAAAACTTTGAAAGTAAATGCCATGTTTTTCTTATTAAAGCCCTATCTGATGAAGTTATTCTTTCAAAAGAACATTCAAATTTCGTTTGGGTAACTTCAGACCAAGTTAAGACAATGGAATCAGTTCTATTTCCAGACTTACTTTTAGACTATTTATATCAAGCAGATACATATTTCAAACAAATATGTTAATTTATAAAGAAATTCTCGGTAAAAACAGGAATATTTAAAAAGATTCAAAGCAAAAATCAATCAATATACTTATGAATATACAATTTAATACGTTGAGGTGCTAATATGCGTTCAAAAATCATTTCGAAATCTAAAAAAGGCGATGAGCCGTCAGCTGGAAGTTCAGCTGTAATGTTGGTAATTATCGCAGCATTAATTATTTTCTACTTACTATCGGTTCCACCTGCAGAAAGACAGAAACTGCTTGAAGGAGAGCCTTTAGAAGGGAATAATGGTGGAACAGGAACTGGAAGCAGTGCACCTGAAAATGAAGCGTTATTAAGAGAAAATATTGGCAGATTAGTTAAAATGCCTTTCTCAGAGAAAAATCACGAGATGTCTGCTCTAACTGTTAGCACACAGACAAATGCAGAAGTAATAACAAGTAAAAGCTCATTATACATTAGAAATTCTATTTTTACAAAAAACTTTCCAACTATAAACTTTGAAATTGATCCTGATCATTCTGATAACTTAAAACTTAGCTTTAATGTTGAGAAAGCATCAGGAGTTCTTATGATATATCTTAATGGACAAGAAATATTTGCAGGAGAAGTAAAATATACAAGCCCCCCAGCAATAGAACTTCCAAGTTCAGCTCTAAAAGAAGACAATAAATTATTATTCTACCTTTATAGACCAACATGGGCATTTTGGAGAATTAATGAATACCAACTTTTAGATGTTAACATACTTGGTGAAGTTGAAGATATTTCAAAAAGCACAGCAAACATTGATTTCGCACTTACAGATATTGAATATACAAACATTGATCAAGCAACATTCTTCTTCATACCTGATTGCACACTTAGTGAAGTAGGAAAATTAAATATCTATCTTAATACTAGAAAAGTTTATTCTGCAATACCTGATTGCGGTGTTCAAAATTATATTATTTTAGACACATATGATATAAACTCAGGGAAAAACACTATTGGTTTTAAAACAGAAAAAGGATCTTATCTAATTGATCAACCTAGAGTAAAAACTAAATTAAAAGATCAAATATTTCCTATTTACTATTTTGATCTCAAAGAAAAATATTTCTATGACGAAGAAGATGATGACGATGATGAAAACAAATACAAATACTTCTGTGGAATAGACGAAGTAAGTATTTATCTTGAACATGAAGGAGAAAGTATTGATACTGATGTAGATTGTGATGATGACGAAGATTGTAATGGAAACTTCAGAAGATACAACAATCCAAAATCAGATAGTACAGTTAGAAATGCACTTTGTGAAGAATTGGATGATGATGAATACAAATACTTCTGTGATGAAGATGACAGGAGCATACTAATTAAAAACGAAGATATTGTTGAAGATACAGGTTGGAATTGTAACACCGATAAAACTTGTGAAGATAATTATGAATTATATAATTCTATTCAACTAGAAAGCATGGTTAAAGATGAAATCTGTGAATATGATGAAGATATTGGAAATGACTATTTTGGTGAAGCAGAACTAAAAGGAAAATACGATGTGGATGTTACACTAAGATTTAATAATAATGACTACAAAGAACTAACTGTATGGGTCAATGGTTATAGAAAGCATGTTTCAACAAGAGAATCATTATATGATTTTAATATAGATACCTATGTATTCCCAGGTTCTAACTCAGTAGAATTAGTCCCAGATACAGATGATTTATCCATAACAGAACTTAAAGTTGAACTTACAGAAGAAGAAAACTAATTAACTCTAATTTTTTATAAAGAGGTATTGAGAATTTAAAATGATAATGGGTGGTGTAAGAAATAAATATAATATAATAAGTTTCGGCTTGGCAATATTGGTTTTTGTTATTGATCTTGCATTTTTTGGGTTTCAAAGAACTACTTCTAATCTGCCACGTATAATTTTAATGTATATTATTTTGTGTATTGTTTATTTTATCATAGAACTTGCTGGAACAGGGGCAAGATACTTAAAAGTAAGCTTAAAACAATTTGGAATTTCTTTTTTATTATCTATTTTACAAATAGCAATACCTTATTTAATCCTAACATATCTTGCTGATATTTTTGGAACACTAATAGGACTCATATTCTTTATGCTTGGAATAATGGGTGCACCATGGATAATCTACTTCTTATTTATTAATCCACCTGATTTTAAATTTGTTGCAGTTGTAAGAGTAATTTGGTTTATAATACTACTTGTTATAGGGTTGGTTTATCTTGGGCCAGCAATTGTCAGGGGTGCAGAAGGAGTTTCAGTTAGCACAAGCCTCACTGTTACTCCAGTAGATGCTTTAAAAGAATTTAGTGTTATGTTGGTTGGACAATTTCAGAATACTAGACAATCTATTAATCAAACACTTAATGCCAAACTTCATCCTGAAGGAGCCAAGTCTCAAATTGATAAAGATAGCAAAAGAAGACTCGGTGTTTTTATTGATGATTTAAGATTAATGTTTAAGAATATTATTGAAGGAGAACCATTTGATATAATTGGAACAATGGAAGTAAATACAATATTTGATGAAATCCAAATTACAACAAAATGTTTTATTGAAAGCACAACTAATTCAAGAGTTAAAGTTCAAGGAATTCAAACTGAACATGAATTTTTTGTTCTTGGGCAGGATTCAAGAATCCTAGATTGTCATCTACCTGCTATGGCAAAAGGAAGATATAATACTTATTTTGAAAGCAATTTTAAATTTGAAACTTGGGCATATCTTGAATATGCTTTTGTTAATAAAGACCTTGCACTGAATTTTATTAGAGATGGTAGAGATATTAATAAAGTTTTAGACATAGAAAAAGAATATACACCTGTTTTTACTGATGGTCCTGTTCAAATAATGATGATTGCTGCAAATCAACCAATAATAGTTGATTTAGGAGAAGGTAGGAGTGCACTTCCAAAGTTTGGAATCTATCTTAATAGATATTGGAGAACAGGAGAAATAAATTCTGTAAACAGAATTGTTGTTCAAATGCCTAAAATGATTAATCTAACAGATTGCACACCAACAAAATATAAACCAGAAGAAATGCAAACTCATCCTGATACTACAGAAGGAAGTGATTATTTTCATTACTATGTTTTTGCTAACAATGATAAAAGACCAGGTGCACTTGAAAGTTTTACCTGTTCTATTAATATTGATAAGGACTTATATCAAGAAGAAAAGCAATTAAATCAAAAACTAGAAAAAACAATTGTTGTTAGTGCTATATATGATTATAGAAGTGAATCAAAAAAACAATTGGTAAATGTTATTGAATCAAGAATTTAGTAAAAATGGCATCAAAATCAAATAATATTAAGATATTAGCATTGATATTAATAGCAGTAGTTTTATTATCCTCGTGTATAAATCAAAGCTCTTCTAAAAGAACAGTATACAAAGGATATAAAGGTTTAGAAGCATCATTTAGTAAATCAATCCCAGATAATTTATATGAAAACTCAAGTTTTTATACAAGAGTAATGATAGTTAATGAGGGTACTTATACCATAAATCAAAGCAATCCTGGAGTTGCTTCAATAACAACAGATGAATTTTATATGCAATACGATAAAAAACAGTGGAATAACAATAAAACATTTACCCTAGAAGGAAAATCAACTTTGTTTCCCAATGGAGAATTTATTATTTTTAATCTTCCAAATATTTCAATGCAATTACTTCCAGGTGCAATACAAAAACCTGAAACAGAATTACAATTTAGTTTATGTTATCCTTATCAAACAACTTTTAGTGAAAACGTCTGTATTGATGTTGATCCATATGAACAAGATGAAAGACCAAAAGTATGCAAATCTGAAGAACTATCTCTTGGAGGAGGACAAGGTTCTCCACTTGGGGTCACAAAAATAACTCCAATGATGACTTCAACAACCGGAACAATAAAACCTATGTTTATAATTGAAATTAAAAACCATGGTAAAGGAATTCCTCTTTATAATGAAAGCAATGAAAAACTCTGTGGAAACCTAATCTTAAACAATAACAATCTAAATAAAGTAAAAATTACAGGAGTTATTTCAAATAGTAATCTAACTTGTGAACCAGAAATAATAAAACTTATTGATAATAAAGGCACAACAAGATGCACTGCTGATGCAACATTTGGCGAAGCAACAAACTTTTTAGCACCACTTAATCTACAAATCAGTTTTAGTTATTTCCAAAGCATCACTAAAAAGTTTGATATAATTAGAACTCAAGAATATGACCCACTAGCATTTGTTACAAGCAAGTCTTGTGAAGGTTTAAATGAAAGAGATAGTTGTGTGACAACTTATAACAAAACGCCTTCAATGATATGTGATGAACACAAACAATGTGTAAACAGATGTGACTATTGTGCAAAACATGTTGAGGAATCCTTAAGTATCTGTGAAGGCATAGGTGTTGATTTTAGTTGTGCATGTAGATCAGAAGACCAATTCTTTATGCCTGAGAGTAAGTTTGCTCTTGAAGCATGTGAGTTTGACTTGTGTTGTGATCAAGGTGAAAGAGGAATAGGTATTTACTATGCATCTAAAGATCATTTTTATGAAGAAACCTATCCTACTAAATACACAAAACTTGGTCAAAACAAAAAAGCAAATCTCAAACCTTTAATAGATTATAAATTCAAACCATTTTATTCAAATTCAAATGCCTATTGTGTCTTCCATATGCTTAAACAATATGAAAATCAAGCAAAACAACTTTTATTTACAACTAACATAAAACTTTGTTCTGACCCAGCAAACACTTTTGAGTATATGTTTAATGAATCTGAAATTGGAGAAATATATGAACTACAAGTTGCTGCATATGAAACTGCAACAAGTGAAACAGCAATAATTAGAAGTACTCATGAACTAACAATTAAAGAAGCTTCTGACTGCCAATACAATGGACAAATCCTTGCAAACAACATGGTTTGCTCTCTTGAATTTAATGTTTTTGAAAAGAGAAATAAATGTGTTTTCTGCAACATGAATTGGAATAGTGATATTGAATTTTGCAAACAAGAAGTAAGTGGTTTTAGAGATGGAATGAGTTGTTCTTGTGATGAAGATTATTTAGTTTTCCTAGATGCAGATGATTATGTTACAGACATTCAAAATTTCTGTCAAGATGAACAATTAAATTATTGCTGTCTTCACCCAGAAGCAATACATAATTATCTAAATATAAACATGGACTGCTCAGGAGTAAATTCATGTACAAGTTATGTTTCTGGTTTTGAAGGAATTACTGCAGCACAAGTTTGCTTAGCAGATCCTTGTAATATACGAAATATAACTTATAATGCAGAAGATTTCTGTTACTGGGATTATGAAAATAATAATTGCAAAACATTTGATTGTGATATTCAATCATCATGTTTTGACTATAATCTTCTAACTATGAGTGGAGTTGTAAGTGCTAGTGAAATGTGTAGTTTAACACCAGATGAACAAGATTTCTGTAACTATGGTAATTGTTATTGGTCTGAAACACAATGCGTTGGAGGATCTCATGAAGAAGTTGAGTGTAATGATCCTAATGGGTGTATAGCTTATGGCACTAACCAAGAATGGTGTGTTAGTGATGGTTGTAATTTTGCTAGATATGGAAACATTGAATATTGTTATTGGGATGGTAATGTATGTGTTTCAATGATTACAGACACGATACTGGGGGATTTAAATTGCGAAAATATAAACTCTTGTGATGAATATACTTTTGAATACCTAACTTATAGTCCAGAGGAAATTTGTCTAGCAGATCCTTGTGGTTTTGCATCTGATCCAATAGATATAACTGACATTGAAGCATCAGCTCCATGTTATTGGAATGAACAAGAAAATCATTGTAGAACATTTGATTGTAATCTTGAAAATACTTGCGAAACTTATAATCTTTTAAATTATCTTGGGGATTATGCAACTCAATCGATTTGTAATTATGAAACTACTTGTGATTATAAAATTAGTGACGACTTTTATTGTTCTTGGGGTCAAGGAAGTTGTTATGATACCCCAAGGAATTGTGAAAATGGACCATACAATAATGATCCAAACTTGTGTAACTTTGAACAAGGAATTCGTTGGGGCCCATTAGAATGTTACCATGATACAGATCAAAATATGTGCCATCAATGTCCAAACACTTGTGAAGAACTCTTAACGTATAATTCAGATGTATGCTATAACTTGTATGACTCCTGCAACGAGTTAGATTGCTTCTTTGATTTCTCATCTCAATCCAATAATGCTTGCCATTCTTGTGATTCAATAAGTTCTTGTAATAATCTATTCTTTAATCAAAATGAATATTTATGTACTCATCCAACAGATAATTGTTTACACTTATGTTATTATAGTGATAATTCTTGTCAAGATTGTCCTCCCGGTTGTGGACTATTAAATCAACAAGATTGTTATCAAGTTTCAAGAGATTGTGAAAATCTTCCATCATGTTCTTGGATTTCAGATTTATGTATTCCAAATTAAAAGAAAATCAAACTTGTTGTACAATCTTAAGAGTCTTTCTTTGTTTTGGTTTAATAGAGTGTTCAACAACAACTATTTTTAGACACTCTTTAAAATCTTTTAGAAATAACTTTACTCTTGCACTCTGCTTATTTAAAATATAAAGTTGTGTCTTTCCAATAATCCTTGATTTAAAAATAAAACTTTTATTAAGAAAATCATTAATTATTTCATATGTTTTTGGTCTTGAAATTTCTAATTCTCTGGAAATATCACCAACTGCAAAATCTAAACCTTGATTTTCAAGTAAATACTCAAGAATTCTATTTCTTATTGTAATTCCATATGTTAAACAAAATGCACCTATTTTATTCATTTTCAATCAATTTAAAAATCTCTTTTAATCTTCTTGGATTTAAACTTATATGAATTGAATCACTTTTTCCAATTCTTTTTTTCAAACAAAGCAAAAAATCCCTTCTGAAACATTTATATTCTTTCTTAAACTGTTTTAATTCGTCAGATCTTAAATACTTTGTTTTTAAAACAATTAATTTATGTTCAGGAAAATGTTTTCCACCAATATAATGTTTATTAATCAAAAACATAACTACAACTTTTAAGGATTTATTCATTTTGATTTCTCCCAAAAGCCAGAATTAATTATTATTAACAAAGTGTAAATTATAGTTATATATAAAACTTTCGGTATAAACATAAAAGTTTCTAAAAATTAAAAAAGAAAAACTCACACGCAAAAAACATCACACATCTATTAACCCTTCTTCTGTTACCTTATATGCTGCTTCACCATCAGGTAAATTTGGAGAGTCAACAAGTTTTGCAACTCGACTTCCAGCCTTTCCTTTTCTAAGATAAAGTCTAAATGCAGAGTTATGTGCAACAATATGTCCACCAATTGCTTCTGTTGGATCACCAAAAAACTGATCAGGTTTTGACATAACTTGATTAGTTACATATACACATATATTATTGATAGAAGCAACTTTTGCAAGCACGTGCATGTGCTTGTTAAGTTTTTGTTGTCTAGTTGCAAGAGTTCCTCTTCCAACAAACTCTGCTCTAAAGTGTGCAGTTAGAGAATCAACAATAACTAATTTAACATTTTCACCATCATTAATTAAATCCCCAACTTTTTCTGCTAAAAGCATTTGATGATCTGAGTTAAATGCACGAGCAACTCTTATTTGTGAAAGAACCATATCTGGATCAAGATCAGCACCTTTCGCCATTTGTATTATTCTTTCTGGCCTAAAAGTATTTTCTGTATCAATAAATACGACGATTGCCTCAGGGTATTGCGTGATAACATTTATTGCAAGTGCATGTGCGATTTGAGTTTTACTTGAACCATATTGTCCAAAGCACTCTGTTATACAACCACTTTCAAATCCTCCATCAAGAAGATTATCAACATTTTCTGACCCTGATTTAATTCTAAAGATTTGTTCTCTTCTTTTTAAGATATCTGTTCCAGTTTTAAATCCCATATCCATATTAGATCTTGCGCCCTGAATCATCTTTCGTGCAGTTGTTTCAGTTACTCCTGTTGCACTCACTAATTCTCCTGGAGTTGCAACTGCCACCGCCATTAGTGTATTAAATCCGCCCATAGAAAGTTTTTCTGCAGTTGCAGCACCTACACCTGGAAGGTCTTGCACTTGCATTGATTTTGCTTCTGTCATTTTATTTTACCTCATATTTTTATATTTGAATATATTGCTAACACTAATTAAAATACTCAACAATCAAAGATTATTGGCACCGAAAAAACCGGAATAAAAAAAATAAAATTTATTTACCTAAAACAAAACAAAACTTTCAGATTAAAATAATCCTTCGTGATCATCTTCTTTAAGAGTTAAGAACTCATATGCTTTACTTAACACTAGAACTGCTCTTGGAAGATCCATCTGTCTAAGACTATTTGTTTTTTTCCATTCGCCAGTTGTTTTATCTTTGTAAGTTCTTTCAAAAGAAACTGTAAAATAATCGGTTGGCTCACCAGTAGAACTAGTTCCTTTATTTTTCCAAACAGTTGCGGTTATTGCTCCTGCTTTAAACTTTTTTTCTGGGTGTTTTTGACCCATTACGTCATCTACTGACGGTACATGTGCTCCTTTCGGACCTAATACTTCTTGCATTTTTTAATTCCTCCTTGCTTTCGCATCTTGTTTCAACCAAACCTTTCGATTCAGCGGAGTTTAACTTCACTTCAAAGCTAACAATAGATAGTAAAGCTCTTTTATTTATATAGTTTTTATCAAATTGTCCAGTGTAGTTTATAAATTGTCAAGGGGATTAGTTATTTTCTTCAAATCTTTATTTGCAACCTTTGTATAAATTTCTGTTGTATTAAGATCAGAATGACCTAGTAACTTTTGTATAATTCTTATGTCTGTTCCTTGTTCTAATAAATGAGTTGCAAAACTATGTCTCAACATATGTGGATGAATTTTAAATTTAAGCTTTTTACTTGCTTTTCTTAAAATTAACTGAACAGATTTCTTAGAATATTTCCCATTTCTACCTTCAAAAACATAATCTGTTTTGAATTCATATGCACTATAATATTTTAGTAAATCTAATTTAATATTCTCAGAAATAATTGTTATCCTATCTTTCTTACCTTTACCTTTGCTAACTAATAAAGTATTATTATCAAAATCAATATCTGTTTTCTTAAGACTAATTAATTCTTGTAATCTCAAACCTGTAGAATAAAGCATTTTAATAATTAATTTGTGTTTTAGATTTTTAGTTTCATTTAACAATAATCTAATTTGTTGTTTAGATAGGACTTTAGGCAAAGATTTTTCTTTCTTTTTTATTGGAATCTCATTAAGAGTAAAAGGATTATTTAGGATATTTGCAAAAAAGAATCTGATTGCAGCATAACACAACCTTGAAGAATTTACACTTAAACTTAAAGATAAAAAATAATACCTAACACTATGGTTTCCTAGATTAAACCTATTTTTAATAATAAAATCAAGATACTTTGCAGTCCAATAAGAATAAACCTTCAAAGTTTGCTTGCTAAAACCTCTTAATTTGCACTCATCAGCCAGTTTCTGCAAAAACTCCTGCTTTTTCTCATAATCAATAATATAATCCATATAGGAAATTATTTACTTAATCTTCATAAGATTAAGCCATAGCAATTCGGAATTCTTCCGAATTAAGCCATATTAACTATAATTAGACCTATGAAACTAGGCCTAATATATGTTAGCCAAAATTTTCTTACTGCCTCCTAGCGTCGGTAAACCTAAAATCTTAAAGATGGGTGCCTTCGTTAAACGGATAAAAAAGAACGAGAAAAATGCTTTGCACTTTTCATAACAAATGTTTAACGGCTCATTACATTCGACCCAAATTTTTACTTACTTTAAAAAACAAAAACGGATGAGAAAGGGACTAGTCCTACGGACATTTAGAATTTTACTTCGTAAAATAAATTTATAGGGGCGTTCTTCTTACTCTTTGATTCTTTCAAAAATATTTTCCCCTAACTTTGTTCTTTGATAAATACTACCTGTTCTTTCTTTAGGATTTAAAATTTCAATAATTCCTTTTTTCGTTAATTCTGCCAATGCCCTTGATACAATATTAAAATAGGTATTACTATTTTTTGCATAAATTTTCATAACCAATTCAGAGGGCATCATAGGTTTACTTAATGCAATAAATACTATTTTACGATTTTTCCCTCTTTTTACAAAACTAATTGCACTTAGCGAATCCATAGCAATCTATATACAAATTATATATAAGAACTAAATTCAACAATCTATTAGCAAATTGTAAACGAAGTAGAAAGCTTTATATATGAAATATACTAATTCAAATATATAATACTCATAGAGGGAATAAAAAATGACTCAAAAAGAAGTTAAAAAAATCACATTAGGCGGAATTCTAAGTTGGATATTTGGAATAATTTTTGCATTTGCAGGATTAGGAGCATTCACATCATCTTCATTTGTTGCAGGATTTACCATGTTAATTATGGGGGCAGTTTTACTTCCACCAGTGAATAAATTATTCAAAGAAAAAATGAATTTTGAATTATCTAAAGGAATTAAAATTGCAGTGATTATAATAGGTTTAATTATTTTTAGTATGACTATTAATACCAATACAACTTCCACAGGAGTGGATAATTCTCAAGCAAACGAAAATAATCAAATAAACACGCCAGCAGAAACACAAAATAACAATCAACAAATAAAGGAAGAACCAAAAGCTACTGAGCCAGAGGGATATTATGCAGGAGATAAAGTAAAAGTTGGAAATTTTGCATATACAATTAATTCCTATTATACAACAGATAAAATTGGTCAAGATTTAATAGGAACTTTTATGGGAGAAAAAGCTGATGGAATTTTCTTAGTTATTGATGTAACAATAGAAAATATTGCTAAAGAATCAAAAACAATCTGGGCAAGTAATGTTCAAGTTGTTGATGATCAAGACAGAACATTTGAACATGATACAATGGCAGAAATTTATCTTGAAGACGACCAAGGATTTAGCTTTGAACAAATGCAACCAGGATTACCAAAAACGGGAAAAATTGTTTTTGATGTTCCAAAAGACATAAAAGGAAATCTTAAAATTTCAGCAGATAGTATGTGGTCTGATGAATTCAAATATGTTTCATGGAATGAAAAAGAATAATTTTTTTATTTCTTATTTTTTTCTAAACGCCTAAATGTTCTTTTAAAAAAAGAACTAAAAAGCCCCTTTCTCATCCTACAGATATTTAGTCTACTTCGTAGAAATTTATATTAAAGTAAGTAAAAACTACGGCACCCATCAGATTTTCGGCAGTAAGAAAACTCTGCGTCGCTTCGCTCCTTGCCACGCCTTGCAGGCTCTCCTCCTTTCAGTCGTCGGGTCGGCTAACAGCGATTAAGAGGAAAAACCTTGCAGGTTTTTACCCAAATTGAATTTTTGGAGGTCGCTACGCTCCACTCTCAAAAATCCAACTTCTCTTAATCGCGATGTTAGTTGCAATTTAGTTTAAGTTTTTTCTTTTAGGAAAAGAAACAAAAGGGGGAATTCCAGTGCTACGCACATTTACACTCCCCGCGGTCGAATTAATATAGGGGGCTTTTAAGATAGTTTTTTTCTGCGAAAAAGAAATTTATACTTTACACTTTTTCAAATGCAACAGATTATTCTTCTTTGTTCCGTCTGGACTTGTTTTAACATAATCATCTTCAACAGCAATCACATCAGTTTCTGTTCCATCTTCATCTGTAAAAAAGAAACTATTGCCTAATCTTATTTTTTCATTTATTGCTTCTTTATCTTCAAGATGTGTGTACCCACCATCATATTTTCCTGCTTCAACAAAACCCAATTTATCAATTGAGTTATTTTCTTTTCTTGTGGTGCATAATATTTGATATCTCATTTTTTTACCTCCTTAATATTTATGTTTTCAGATAAAATTTTTTGTAATAATGTTCTAGTGAGTAAGAAAATAAATCCTTCTGCAAGTTTGATATACTCTTTTATTGAAATATCTACTTTGATTTTTGTCTTAGGATAATCGATTGAGCCTTTTTTTGCTACCCTATATCTTAAAGTTATATGAGAAAAACGAGGGTCAGTTATTATTATATCTTTACCATGGGTTTTTTTACCAGTATAAAAAAGATTAATGACATCTTTAGTATAATCTTCTAAAATTCCAAATTTTGTGTTTATTTCAATTTCAGGAATTTTTATAATAAAATCATCTTTTATCATTTCCAAATCAAAACCATCCGAATGGACAATATGATTACGAACATTGATAATTACAAAACCATTTATAGTGGCATTTAGATATTGAAATAGTTTATCTATATCATAGATATATTTAATCATCTCTTCAAACTTTATACTTTTTTCTTTGTTTAACCCTTTAAGTTTAATATGATAGTATTCAATTATAAACAAGCTCAATTCAGCAATTAATGTGGCATATCTCTCAAATTTGTTTAATAACCAATCTTGCATAATAGGGAGTTTATCGAGATCATATCGTGAGAAGATATAATGAATTTCGTCTTTTAAGAGTATAAGATAGTTTAATCTTCTTTTCATAGCATTTAATTTTAAATTATCTTCAAGATATACTTTTTTAAGTTCTTCAATTAAATAATTAAGAGGGCTAAATTGAGCACCTGCTTTATGACCTAAATTATGCCAAGAATAATCTGTGACTAAACCATAATAAGTATCTTTAGAAAATCCTTTTCTAACATCTTTAAATCCTAAATTTTCAAGATGTTTGTCAACTTGTTCTTGAACAGGTAAATCTTGAGAAACTTGAGACCTTTTCTTTGCAATATAAACTGAGTTAATCAAATTAGAAAAGTTTAACCCTGATTGTTTTAAAATACCTTCAAATACTTCTTTTTTTATATCCTTGCCTTTCTCTTCTTTCAATAGTAGATTACTCGCATTATCAATAAATCCCTTTAAATTCTGAAATTTTACCTTTTTAATATTATCTTTAAGTAATTCTTCTATTTCTTTTTTCAAACTTTCATCTATATTCGTGTTCCCCATAATACTTAAGAATACTTAAGAAGTATTTAAATTTATCGATTAAATTTATAGAAAAATAGCTAATTGTTTTCAATAACCTCTATTTCTTCTTTAGATAAACCATATAACTTGTAAATAATTTCATCAATCTGTGTTTCTAGGGCATTAATCTGTTTTATTATGATTTCTTTCTCTCTTTCGAGATTAACAAATTCTAATTTTTTGTTTATATCAATTAGTAACTCAACATTTCTTATAACTTGCTCATCTTCTCTGTTAATTAGCGGAATTTCTAATAATGGAGCTTTATCTATTTGTAATTGTTCGCCTTGCCTTTTTCCTTTATGATAAAGCCAAAAATAAAGCAATTTAGAGTTAAGTAAGCCTGTTAAGAATTTCATATTTATTTTGTTGGTCTTAATAACATAATATACTTGATTGACATAACTATCAAAATCTACAAAAGAAAAACTAGGATATTTTGTTTTTCTGATAGAAATTATTTTTTCTCCTTTAAAAAAATCTTCTACTCTAGTTCTATGAATTCCGTATGGTTTAAAGTCAGTTGTGATAACTTTCCTAAATCTATCTAAATGATTTTTTATGTTTTGGTAGGGCTTTATCTCTGATGAGTTCTTGAATTTTGAACTTGTGTATATTACCCAAAATTGATTCTTATTACTAATACGATATTTACCTATTTCTTTAGGAGTATATAATGGTTTTATTAAGTCATTTTTTTCTTTTTCAGACAGCTTTAAATTCTTCAGCTCCTCATCTGAAAGTATAAAGATTCCTTCTCCAATTTTGAAATTATTACCTAAAACTTTTAGATGGTTTTTATTTACACTTTCTTGTTGTACTTGTAAGCCATTGGTTATTTCTTTTTCTGTTAAGTAAAACACATCTGCATTTTTCATATGTTCAAAAATATCCGCTATTTGATTATTAACAAAACTTATTGTTTTATCCTTTAATTCCACAGGATTAATTTTTGCTTTGAATTTTTCTATTTTACTTCCGTCTTTTTTTGTGATAAGATAATTTGCCAATTCCTCTTTAGAAATATTTTTATCAATTACTTTGTAATACTCAAGATTATAAGCACGATTTGTTTTCTTTTTTTCTAAAATGAAAACCATTGTTTGAATTCCTGCCTCCTTGAATACTTTAAAGTCATTAAAATCAAAGAAAGAGATAATTTTTGAATCGCTTAATATTTTATTTCTTAAAATAGATGCTCCTGCACTTGTAACCCAATTATTTTGTGCAATATAACTATGTAAGCCCTCTTCTTTTAATAAATCTAATGCTTTGCAAGTGAAAAAATACCAAAGATCCATTTTTCCTTGATAATACTTAATCATGTCTGTATGTTTAACCACTTCAAATGCTTCCCTATTTGTATATTCTTTTACATATGGCGGATTTCCGATTATTACATCAAACTTGAACGGAAATTCTTTATCCCAGTCAAATGGATTTATTTTCTGCCATTCATCTGTTTCTGAATTTAATGTTTTTTGAGAAAAATAAGAGGAATTAACTAAAGAATTACCGCATTTTATATTGTTATCAAGATTAGGCAAAGCTCTTTCTTTGAATAGTTTTAATTGCTGATTTACACTTTCTTTAGTTTCGTTTTCGAGAACTTTTAACAAAAGACTAAGTTTTGTTACTTCTACTGCTTGTGCGTCGATATCTACACCATAAATATTATTTAATAAAATTTTCTTCCTTATTTCAGTTGTTAAAAACCAGTTGCCCTTTTTAGTTTGATAAATCTCTTTTTTATATTTAGTAGGATTTTGTTTATAATAATCTAAAAGATGTTCTAAAATATAAGTATATGTCCTAACTAAAAAAGTACCCGAACCGCAGGCAGAATCTAGTATTTTGATATTCTCTATTTGCTTTGGAGTTTTACCATTTATTAATTTTCCAATAGTGCTTTTTACAATATAATCAACAACATATTTAGGAGTGTAATAAACTCCTCCTGCTTTTCTTACTTCTGGTTTTTCTTCTACTCTTGCTTGATGAGAAGAAGTTAATCTAATTGTTTTTCCTAAAAAATTTTCATAAACTTTTCCAAGAATCTCAATAGGCAATACAGAATAATCATAGGGCGATTTCGGATAATATAAATTTTCAATAATATTCTTTAGTATTTTATCATCGACTAAAAGTTTAGGAGTAATGGTATCTTTTGTAAAATCAAAGATTCCACTATTATATTTATCATCAGAATCCTTAAAATAGGGCATTAGGTTTTTATAAATATCTGGTTTTTGTGCAATTTGTCCTAATTTACCATAAATCTCAATATTTTTATATTCTGCAATTATTAAAAATAATATTCTGTCTATAATCTTTTGAACTGCAAAATTTAATTCTGAAATTGAGAGGTTTAGGTTTCTTAATGCAATATTTTTAGCTAAATTATTTCTCCATTTTTCAATCTCTTTAAGAAATTCGTTATCAACTTCAGCAGTTCCTTTCATTCCTTTTTTAGATTCAACATATCTCTCAAAACTACCTTTTAATACAGCTTCTTTAGAAAAAATATCCCATATCTTATCAAAATTATTGAGATAATCCTTATAATCAATTAGCATTATTCGTGCTACACTTGAATTGTCTTTTTCATTAGGTTTAACTCTGCAATCATATACAACAAACTCTTCAAAGTCCGTTAAAATTGAAATGGGAATACCACTATTCCAAGCATAACGTCTTAATTGATATGCTGCTTCAGGATTATCTTTTAATGAAACTGATGGTTTTTTTGCTTCAACAAAAAATATTCTCTGTCCACCAATTCTGAAAGCATAGTCTGGTGCTTTTGTATTTCCTTCAATCTTTATAGCATCTTCACTTATTACTTCTTTAAATTGTTCAGAAAACCCTTGTTTATTATTTACATCCCACCCTAAAGCTTTGAAAAACTTATCAATAAATTCAATTCTCACCTGTGCTTCTTTATATGTAGGAAGTTTATATTGATTAAAATTATCTTTAAAGACTTGGAATAATTTTGAAATCTCCTCTTTTGCTTCTTCTTTATCAAACATTTTCTCGCCCTTTTTTTAATTGTTCTTCCATTGTAATTTCAAATTGTCGTGAAACTAATAAACCTTTCTTCTTACAAAACTCCCTATATTTATTATATAATTCAGAATTTACTCTTAATGTGATATTTTTTGATTCCATTTTAAACCCTCATAAATACAAATATAATCAAATATTTATAAATGTATCTATAAATTGTTTTCTCACCCTAATATTCTTTTAGAAAAAGAATCAAAATAAAACCCCCCCTTTTCTTTTTTTAATAAAAGAAACAAAAAATCTTGGAATTCCCCGTGCTACGCACATTTACACTCCCTTTGGTCGAATTGATATAAACTTAAACTAAACTCTTCGAGATTTTTCACTTCGTGAAAATCGTTGCACTATCTCTCGGTCTTGCAGACGCAACTAACAAGGATTTAACGGTTCCAAAATCTTGCAGATTTTTCCACCCAAATCGCCTTCGGCGACTTCGTTAAATCCTGATGTTATATTCAATTTTTGGATTACTTACTTTCTTTTAGAAAAAGAAACAAAAGAGAGGGGCTTAGTCCTTCGGACATTTTCCACACCAAACAGGCAAAAAAGAAAACTTTATTAACAAACTTCTTTATTTAAATAACGTATGAAAATTATATTACAAATAACCATAATTTTGTTAGTACTATTACTATTCTCAAATACTGTCTGTGCCTACGAAAAACACGAACCAATTAAACTAAAAGATATTCACGCCACTGCTGAAGATCCTTACATAATTGAAGGATATGAAATAACAAATCCCACAGGAGATTGCTTAATAATAATGAATTCTGAACATATCATAATCAGGCAAAATTATTTTCATGATTGCGGCACAGACGAAAATTTCCAGAAACAAACAGACCACTATAAAGAAGGATATGCCTCCCTCATAGGAAATTCATCAAATATTGTATTCGAAAACAACGAGTTAGACAATAACTTTAGAGGATTCATGGCATATAATACACCCAATCTTAAAGCAAAGAACAACAAAATAATCAACACCATCCAATATTCTCCTTTATGGTGTGAAAGATGTTCTGATTCAGAATTTTCATTTAATTACCTGTCCGATAACGGAGACCCAACACATTTCTGGGTTCCAAGTGACCGAAGTATAGGCATTTGGATTAAGAGATCAGATAATGTAGAAATACATGACAATACAGTAATTAGATCTACATCAGATGGCATTTCTGCAACAGGTCATATCTACGGCCCTTCATTCACTGTACCAGATACATTTGGAAAAAGCTTTAGGGATGACTATACAGGTTACTGCAATAATATCAGAATTTACAACAATCTTATACTAGATAATCTGGAACAGGGAGTCTGGCTGGTAAACGCAAGAAACATAAAAGTTTTCAACAACACAATAAGAACCGGATGTTTCACTTATGGAGCCCCCATTTTAACAGAATTTAATGTTGGAGACTCAGAGTTTTACAACAATAAGTTTCTTGGTTGCATAAATATGGTTATTGGCGGAGCAAATTCATTTAACATTTATGTTCACGACAATACTTATTATTCATTTAAAGGAAAAGAAGATTTTATGCATTTTTCTGATGATCCTTTGGGAGTTGGCGGATCTGCTATGAGGCAAGGTGCCGAATTTCAGGATTCCTATGGAAATACAGAAAAGGATAATATTTGGCAGTCCATCGAAGGAATTCTTGCAGAGGAAATGCAGGAAAAAATAGGATATGCAGAAGAGCATAGAACCCATGAAAGCAAGGGTTGGATTGCTTGTGAAGGTTCAGACGGAGTTATCGATGAAGAATGTGTGATAAGAGAAGAAGCAAAAGGAAATCAAGGAGTTCCAAAAGAACAATTATTTTATTCCTCATTGATGGAAAATTTTGATGATTTTGCTGTTGAAAATATATTCACTAAATTTGTTAGCAAAGAAAAAAAACAGGCCACTGAAAATAATGACAGTATTTTAGATGAATTAAAAGAATCATGGCAGGCAACACTTATATTTTTGTTTATAATTGTTTTAATAATTATTGCTGTTATAGTTTATAGAAAAAGTTCCAAGAAATAATTTTTTTGAAGATATTAAAATCTGACGCCCCTCTCTCGTCCTTCGGACATTTACACTCCCTGCGGTCGAATTTATCAGTAATCAAAAAACTCTAAAATTTTCCTTCGGAACGTTGCACTAAATTTTAGGTCTTCCCTTTGGTCAGACGAATATAACAGCGATTAAGAGATTACGAAGTCTTGCAGACTTCTCCATCCAAATTGAATTTTTGGAGGTCGCTACGCTCCACTCTCAAAAATCCAACTTCTCATAATCCTAATGTTAGTTGCAATTTAGTTTAAGTTTTTTCTTTTAGGAAAAGAAACAAAAGGGGAATTCCAGTGCTACGCACATTTACACTCCCTGCGGTCGAATTAATAGGGGGCTTTTAGTCCTTCGGACATTTTCCCTCACTTCGTTCGATATTTAATAAAAAACAATAAAATAATCAATCCTTCTTTTTTGTCTGTACTATTAACTTATCAAAATCTGATTTAAACAATCTGTCTTGCACGATTCTATACTTTTCAAATTCTGTTTCTGCAAATTCCTTTGCTATTTTTGCAGTAATTTTACCTGCATTTTCTAATAACTCTTTATTATTGAATTTCAAGAAAGCATCTAACTTTTTAGCCCAATCGTGCATAGTCATAGGAATTTTGTTTTCTGCTTGATCTTCTGCATAATCTAAATACATTGTAACAATTCTATTTAATGCTCTTAATTCCTTTTTATCTAAGTAATTTTTAGCTACGATTGAAT
>Ga0208904_1000330_pt1 | contig 41464 bp, 36 predicted proteins | sample AntAceMetag02UKB_FD_184774 | JGI IMG/M metagenome (GOLD analysis project Ga0208904, IMG submission 184774) | Saline lake microbial communities from Ace Lake, Antarctica - Antarctic Ace Lake Metagenome 02UKB (SPAdes) (version 2) | ecosystem: Environmental > Aquatic > Non-marine Saline and...
AGTGTTGGGTTAGATGAAGAAACAATAAAAAGGTATGTAGAACATCAGGGCAAACAGGACGCAGATCAGCTCCGAATGGAGCTGTAATCCCCCAAAAGTACCACGGGTTTTACCCGTGGGTATCTATTATTAAAGGGCTACTTACTTTGGCACTGCCAATTATTTTGGCAAATCTGCTTCAGACGGCATATCAAATGACAGATCTTTTTTGGATAGGGAGATATGGTACGGAAGGTGTGGCAGCAGTTTCACTTTGCTTCCCAGTGACCTTTCTTTTCATATCTGCAGGAATAGGTCTTTCAATCGCAGGAAATATTTTGATTGCGCAATATCGCGGAGCCAAAAATCACAGCAGTATGAATAAGGTTGCGGCTCAAACTGTGCTCATGACAATGTGCGTTTCGGCTATTATTTCTGTACTTGGATACTTTGCGTCAGGTTTGATTATTGAATTCATGGGCGTCGAGCCCTTGGTGACCCAATACGCAACAGAATACTTGAAAGTTTCATTCGCAGGGATGATTTTTGTATTTGGATTTATGTCTTTTCAGGGCTTATTGCGTGGAGTGGGGGAAGTAAAAGTCCCTGCTTTTATCATTCTTGGGACTGTGCTGTTGAACCTGATTGTGGATCCAATTTTCATCATGGGTTATGGCATTATCCCATCAATGGGTGTGGCAGGGGCAGCATATGCAACAATTATCACCCAAAGTATCGCATTTTCTATAGTGCTAGCTCTCCTTGTAAAAGGACAGTATGGCATCAAACTTAAGCTAAAAAATCTCAAGCCAAATTTCAAACTTATGAAAAGAATTTTTGCAATAGGCTTGCCTTCATCGATTGAAATGTCCGCAAAATCCCTGGGTATGTTGGCAATGACTTACTTAATAGCTAGTTTTGGAACAGTTGCAGTGGCGGCTTATGGAATTGTTGGACAAATGTTCAGTTTGATCATTCTCCCAGCAATGGGCATATCAATGGCTGCATCCACAATAGTTGGCCAAAACATAGGTGCCGGCAAAGTACCAAGAGCAGAAAGCACCGCCAATAAAAGCACCTTAATTGGGTTTGTATTGCTGACCGCAGTAGGTGCAGTACTATTTGTTTTTGGAGGCGCAGTTGCAAGAATATTTGTTCCAGACGATCCAGCAGTTATTGCGCAGGCCGCTTCGTTTATGAAAATAATTGCATTAGCCTTTGGCTTCCTTGGTTCGCAGCAAATCTTGAGTGGTGTGTTCCAAGGTGCGGGTGAAACAAAAGTGGCCATGACAATCTCATTGATTGCACTTTGGCTTGTGCAGATCCCTTTTGCATATTTTGCCTCCAGGTACACCGCATTAGGCGCTGATGGTGTTCTACTCGCTTTCCCAATCTCATATGTGCTTGGCATGGGGATCGCTTTATTCTGGTTCTTAAGGGGTAATTGGAAGCACCGCCGCATTACTCATGAAGTGGAGCTGTAAGCAGCGCCATAAAATTCCGTGCAAACACAGCAAACAAAAAACCCGAGAAGTGTTAAGACTCAACCCGGGTTTCGATTTAAAAGTTTTCTACCTCAGATGAGGTAGGCCAGTTCGATTAGAACTCTCTTTTTGGCTTAGCAACGTCAACAACGATTTCTCGTCCGTCGATCTCGCTACCGTTCAAAGCTTCAACAGCTTTGTGAGCATCATCTTCATTAGCAAAAGTAACAAAGGCAAAACCCTTTGATCTTCCAGTTGCACGATCTTTCATGATGAAAACATCTTCTAGTTCTCCGTAAGCACCGAATGCATCACGAAGCATGTCGTCGGTTGCACCCCATGAGAGGTTACCGATAAATAATTTCGTAGACATAATAATTAATTTTTAAGGGATATGTCTTGTCCTAACCATTCACTCCCTTAAACTCAACTATTCAATGGGAAAGAAACTTGTCCGGAACGCGCATATTTTAGACTAGTTTGTAAAATAAGTCAAGCTGTAAGTCAAGTGTTTGACTTATCTCAGTGCTTCCTCCAAACTGTTGTTGCGAGTTAATCGCATCCACTAACCACCACGCATATGTCAGATTACGCTACTGTTGCGCCAGTCATTTGGCTGCAAATCCATTGGGCTGTTTGGGGTCTTGTTGCATTCGGAGGGGTTGCTTTCTTGTTTTGGCTCTACAAATTCGCCTCATCCAAGCTTTTCCTCACGGTCATTGCTGTCAGCATTTTAGTTGGCCTCATAGGCGGAATTGTCACAACACCAATCGCATCTAAAGGTTGGGGCATGATGATGAGCGCTGGGCAAGACAGCGGAGCTCAGGAAACTATTGAATAAGCTTGAGTCGAAACTTGAGTTTAGCCAAAAGGCATAAAATTGTAACAATCGCGATTCCAATCAATCCTGACTTTTCGCCAACAAGCATTATGTGAATTCCGCCAAACAGAAGTATTAAGTATGACAAATCCTGCATGACATTCCATTTCCGCTTCAAAAATTTCATAGCGAAAAGGTTGGAAGTCAGCAAAACAAGAATCGTCACAAAAATTCCCAAAAGCCCCCACAAAAATATTCCGTCAGGAACCCAAAAGTAAGATTTTGTGAAAATCTCAGGGAGTGTTATGCCGCGGTATAGCATCCATCCAACAAAATGCGCAATGAACATCATCCCGGCAAATACACCAAATTCGCGTCGCAAACAGCTTAGGGTCCGTAAAATTCGCAACCCAGGCAGGATATCCGCAAGCGGACGAATAGCCATCACAGCCACTAAAGCAATCCATCCAATTTTCGCAAATTCACCATGCTCTCCATACATAAAAAATATGGACAGTGGCGCAATCCAAGCAGCCCAATACAGTACTGGTTTGATTCTTGCCAGGTAAGGGATTTGCCCTTGGAGGAAGATTTTTTTTATCATCAAAAACAATATACTACACCGCTATCACTTTTGCAGTTCGGTTTTTGAATTTTTCACCGCCAAGAAATCGAAGAGTCTTTTCATGGAAGCTAGCTTCAGCTTCAAACTGAGTGTAGCCCGGTTGAATTTGTATAGTACCGATTTCAATTCCTCTCAGACTCTGATTACTATTAACCATGTCAAAGAGTGCCTTTGGGCTAAAACCGTCCTTCTTTCCAAAATTGATCTTGTAGCTTCTCAGCTCAACATTTGATTTGTCCTGGAAACGACCACCGCCACCACCACCGCCACTTCGTCCGCCACGGTCACGGCTGCCACCGCGATCACGTCCACGCTCACTGCCACCACCGCCACTTCGTCCACCTCGGTCATAGCTGCGTCCACCGCTGCGTCCGCCAGTACGGCCACGACGTTCATAACCTCGGTCTGTGCCGCCACCATGTCCACGCTGCGTAGAAATATCTGCAGTATTTGAATAGTGCTTTAGGAAGCGATTAAACTCCACAGACACAAAATGCTGAATCAGTTCGTCATAAGTCAGGCTTTCCAACTCTGCGCGAATCGCGGGTAGGTAAGGGGCAAGTTTTTCATGATCCACGTCACCGGTTTTCACGCGGTGCACCAAGCTCATAAGCTGCGCCTCACAAATCGCCTTACCAGTTGGCACGTCAATTTGGCTGAATTTTTTCTTCATAATCTGCTCAATTCGTCTTAGTTTGGAATGTTCCCTCATATGAATAATTGTGAGAGAAATTCCTTTCTTTCCAGCCCGACCCGTTCGTCCACTTCTGTGAACATAAATTTCAGGGCTGTCTGGGAGCTCGTAATTAATCACGTGGGTCAGGTCATTCACATCGATTCCTCGAGCCGCAACGTCCGTTGCCACCAAAATCTGAATGTGTTTTTCTCTGAATCGCGCCATCGCCTCGCTGCGCTCATCCTGGGAAATATCCCCATGAATGGCTTGCGCAGAATAATCATGTGCAATCAGCTTAGCCGCCACCTCTTTGGTGTCACGACGAGTTCGACAGAAAACAATTCCGTAAACATCTGGGTTCACATCAAGCAGTCGGCGGAGTGCCGCGTAACGATCACGTGCATGCACGGTCACGTACTGATGCTCAACTGTATCGGCACCTTGATTTTGCGCCGCAACCCGAATTTCCTTAGGGTCATGCATACGTTGCTGCGCCACTTTTCGAATCCATTGCGACATTGTCGCGGAAAAAAGCATAGTCTGCTTTTCTTCTGGAGTTTTATCCAAAATCGTATCCAAATCTTCTTTAAATCCTTTGTCTAGCATATCGTCGGCTTCATCTAGAACGAGCCAGTTGATGTCGCCAAGCCGCAGCTTCCCGCGCTTAACAAGATCTGTAACACGACCCGGCGTTCCCACAACAATTTGTGCACCGTCTTGAAGTTTTTTAAGCTGTTGATACATGCTGCTTCCACCATAAATAGCCACAGATTTTACGTGAGGCATATATTTGGCAAATGAAGTCATGTCTCGCGTGATTTGCATACACAGCTCACGAGTTGGGCAAAGAATCAGCGCTTGAACACATCTGCGCTTTGGATCAATTTGCTGAACGATTGGTAGACCAAACGCTGCAGTTTTACCGGTTCCAGTCTGCGCGAATCCAAGCACGTCATGCGACCCGCTTAAAATATAAGGAATAGCCTGAGCCTGAATCGGCGTTGGGATCTCAAATCCAAGATCAGTCAGCCCGTGCATAATTTCTGAGTTGAACCCCATTGTATCAAACGGCTGAAGGTTTTCCTTAGCAGCTTCCTTGGCAGGCGCTTTTGGCGCTTCCTTAGTAGGAGCTTTTGCAACTACCTTTAAAGGAGCTTTCGTAGGTGCCTTTACAGGCTCCTTCACGACTTCTTTAGTAGCTTCGTTTGCGACTTTCTTTGAGTTTCCTTTTCCGAATCTCGTGTTTTTGATGATTTTTTTGAACATTTTGAAAAAAATTAGAATTATAGTGCTTCGTTCCCGAGCACTTACTTCCTAATTAATCCCCGTGGAAGCACCTTTGTGACCTGGTACGTTTTTATTGCGGGGGAAAAATACAACAAAATTAACTATAAGTCAACTTTTCTATTGTTAAATGCCGGGAATCACGCTAGAATCACCCGGATTATGTCACTTCGAAACCTATAAAATCAAAAAATGGATATATATAACGTTGCAATTGTTGCTCATGTAGATCACGGAAAAACCACGCTTGTGGATGCGCTTTTGAAGGCGAGTGACACTTTTGACACTCACAAAGGCTTGAACGAGCGGGCAATGGACAGCAATGATCAAGAAAAAGAGCGCGGAATTACAATTTACGCCAAGAATGCGGCCATCACTTACGGCGGCAAAAAGCTGAATATTGTGGATACGCCAGGTCATGCGGATTTTGGGTCCGAGGTTGAGCGCGTACTTAAAACTATTGATGCTGTGATTTTGGTTGTGGATGCTTTTGAAGGGCCAATGCCTCAAACAAAATTCGTACTCAAAAAATCTCTGGAACTCGGTCACAAGGTACTCGTGGTGATTAACAAAATTGATAAACCAATGGCAAGGCCAGACGAGGTTGTGGATCTCACTTTTGATCTGTTTGCAACGCTTGGCGCAACAGATGAGCAACTGGACTTTCCATACATTTACGCGAATGCAAAAGAAGGCGTGGCAATTAAAGAGCTCAATGACGAACACAAAGACATCAAACCGCTAATCGATTTTATTTTTGAGCATGTAAAACCTGCAGAAAATGATTCCGAGGCGCCTTTCCGGATGCAACCGGCAACCTTGAAATATGATAATTTCCTAGGCCGAATCGCAATCGGTCGCGTTTATGAAGGAGTTTTGAAGTCAAACCAGCAGGTGACGATTATTAAATCGGACGGCACAAAATATCAGTCAAAAGTTACAAAGATTTTTGAATTCGAAGGGATGGAAAAATATGAAGTGGAGGAGGCACAAGCAGGAGATATGGTGGCCGTTGCAGGTTTGCCAGACATTTATGTGGGTGAAACAATAACCAGCGATGCCAACGCAGAGCCTCTGCCGGCAATTAAAGTGGACCCGCCAGCTTTGGCAATTGAATTCATGGTGAATAATTCGCCATTTGCAGGCCGCGAAGGAGATTTTGTGACAACACGTCACATCAAAGACAGGCTAGAAAAAGAATTGGAAACAAACGTGGGGCTCAAGGTGGAACCAGTCGCAGGCAGCGACTCATTCAAGGTTTACGGCCGTGGCGAAATGCACATTGCGGTATTAATTGAGACCATGCGCCGCGAAGGATTTGAGCTTCAAATCAGCCAGCCGGAAGTAATCATGCAAGAAATTGACGGTGTGAAGCAAGAGCCAATTGAAAACGCAGTAATCAACGTGCCAGACGCAATGGCCGGCAGCGTAATTGAATCATTAGGTCGCAGAAAAGGAGTCATGCAAAATATAAAAGCTGAAAACGGAAACACCCTATTGGAATTTGAAGTCCCAACCCGCGGCCTTTTAGGCTTCCGCGGAATTTTCCTACTTTTGACTCGAGGTGAAGGCACGCTTTATCATTCGTTTGATCATTTTGCGCCGCATCTTGGTCCTATTGAAAAGCGCACAGTTGGCTCAATGATTTGTGGTGAAACCGGATCAACAATGGCTTATTCACTTTGGAAACTTCAGGAGCGAGGTCCATTATTTATTGGCCCTGCAACCGAAGTTTACGAAGGAATGATTATTGGCGAACACAATCAAGGCCGCGACCTGACCGTGAATCCAAACAAAAACAAGCAGCTCACAAATGTGCGTTCATCCGGTGCTGACGAAGCCCTGAATTTGACGCCAATCACCCCAATGACTCTTGAAAACGCAATCGAGTACATTAAGGATGATGAGTATGCCGAAATCACTCCAAAAACAGTCCGTCTTCGCAAAAGATACCTGACGGAACTAGATAGGAAGAGGATGAGAGGGAAGGAGGCTTAATCGCTTACTTCAATCTGTCGTGACAGATGGTTGTTTTCTGAAAGTACACTTCTGCCCAGCTCCTTTTCAGTTTCTTCCCTGGCTTTACCAGCCACACCACCACCTCGTTTTGCAACTTTTTTATTTGATGGCATCCCTTTAGGTTTTTCTTGTTTTGAGATTTCTGTTGTTACTTTTTTGCCAAGCATTGTAAAGATTAGTTCAAGTCCAGTCATGTTGTCTCGCAAGTTTGCTTTGGATTTAGCAGGGACATTTTTGTGACTTTTGTATTCGCTCGGAGTCATGCCAAAAGTCGCTTTGGAAATTTCTGCAGTTAAAATGGCATAGTTTCTCTTGTCTTGGAGGCCCCTTTCCAGCCACTCATCAGTGAGGTTTTGACGAATTGCCATTCCACGCAAACGTTTATCAATCCACTCTTGGGGATATCCTTTTTGTTCATAAATTCTCTTCATTCTTTCCTGTGCCAATTCCGGATTTTCAATCTCCTGTACACGTTCATAACCCACTTTTGCAAGCCACATTTTAAAAGGCTCTGCTTTAGGAGAGGTGATGGATTGAATTAGGCGGAAGGCATTTTTGGTATTAACACAGTCGGTAGACCGGAGTTTCCCATCAGAGGACTTCAACTTCAACTGTACCCAAATTGGGGACAGTTGAAGTTGAATAAATTCTCTTTGTTTTAATTTACCCCAATATTGTCTTGGAGTAGGGCTTTCTGTCAGAACTGCGATAATGTCCACCACAGAAAACCACCATTCATCATTATGCATGATCTTGCGAATTTCGCGCCCTTGAAATATTGCTAATTTTTGGTTTGTTTCCATGGGTGCATCTTAGGTGAGTCTACACTCACCGTCAAGAAATCTCACTCGCCAAGAATCAAAATTATTTCACCACCTTCAAATACTCTTCCTCACAAAGAACCCGCCCGTCATATTCCGCAGGCCAGTTTGTTTGAACCGCCACACCTGACTTCGCGCAAACACCGTCCCGCAGCTGGCCAATCATTGGCATCCAGCGGAAGTTTTCCTGCATCCGATTAATGTAATAAACGTGGGGGGGCGCAATTCCAAGCTTGCGAGCAAATTCAATGTCCGCTGCCTGGATTTGGAAAGGCCGCGCGTACGCGTCATCCCAAAAAACCTGCGCCGTCAGCCATGCTTCCTTCTCGGCATCCAACTCCGCCAAAGAATCTGGAATCTCGCTTAGCTCCGCCGTCTTCACATCCGCCTTTTCCAAAGCCTCCGCATCGCGGTAGCCTTGCTTTGCGGCATCGCCGCCGGCCAAAGGAAAATGAAATCCTGAATAACTTTCCGCGTAAGGATTTGGTGCAAAATGCCCAGGGAAAAATTGATCATATTCGCAATCGCCGCCACCTGCCGCGGCCGCGCCACCGCGCATGTGCTCCTGAATCCGCGCCACCAACTCGTGATACTCTGTCTCCTCGTACTGCTTGTTGAAAACGCAAAACTTGCGGTTCACCAGCCCGCAGCACCCAAAACAATATTGGCAGTTTTGCATGTACGCGCAATATTCCACAAATCGACAGTGCGACACGCTGAAACAACGCCGCGCCTCATAACAATAAACCGGCAGGCTGCACATATACACGAGCTCCGCGCCCACCGTGCCCAAGCAATCCAAAGCCGCCTTGGCCTGGGGGCCGGCAAAACAAACATTCGCGCAGTTTTCGTGGTAGGAAAGCATGTAACAATTTTCGCAATCCTTGGAGTGGTGGATGTAATTCCCGCTCGAGCCCTCGCAATGGTCAATCTGCTGCGCCCGATGCCACGCCACGCCCTGCATCATCTCCGCAAAATACTCCTTGGCCCGCTGCCACGCCGCGCGCGATCCAAAATCCCACTCAGCCTTTTTGGCCTCAAACTCCTCGCGAGTCAGCTGCTCATTGGCAAAACAATACTTTTTATTTCGAAGATTAAAGCAAAAGAGGCAATCCGAGCAGTCCCGACAGTCATACAAAAAGCCGCCATCATGAACATTTTTGCAATTCAGCAGAAAGAAACTACCGAAGCAATTCGTGCAGTTGATCACGTCCGCGCACACCTCAGAGTTGAATGAAAACACAGCCCCGTGCAAATCCGTGATGCTGTCGCAGCCGTAACAATATCGGCAATCCTCATTGTTCTGACCCGAGTGGCAAAGATAACAATTTTTGCTGAAATACCAGTCATCCGTGTACTCGCAGTTTTGGTTGTGCGATTGGAACGCATGGGGGATGGGGCAACGCTGAAAAAGTTCCCACGCCTGTTCAAAAAACGGCCGTCCAGGGTCAAAATCAGCCTGCGGTGGGTCCGCATGTTCGAACCACTCATCCCTATGCCACACAGGATATGGGCAGTCCGGACGAAAGACCGAAATAATTGGTTTCCCGCTGCGATCACACTTACGTTGATGCAAATTCCACATTGGCCAGAACGCACCGAGGTGCTTGAACCTATCGATTGGTTTATCGGTTGGGGAAGTGGGGAGGTTGAATTTTTGGCGAAGGGATTGTTCGTGTTGGGGGGGGGCATACTCATATTTATGACCAGTTTACTTATTTAACATTTTTTTAACTTTTTTCTCAAAATCAGAATCAATTTTTTGAGTTTTATTGAAAGCTTCATATTCTTCCAGAGCTTTCTTTTCAGCCTGTTCCCTCGAAATACGTCCTTTACCTTCTAAAACTCGATACTCATTGAAATTCAAGAATTTATCCACACTCTCCGCAAATTCTGCCATAGTGAAGCTTTGGCGATTTTCAATAAGGTTTTCAATGTAATCAAAAAAGCCAGAAACAGTACGCTCTAATTTTTTAATTTCTTTTTCTTCCAAGTAATTCTTTGCCACTTTCACATCAGAAGCAATTACTCTGCCATCTGGTGAGTTTTTCCATGTTGTAAGGCCCATATGATCCTTCTTTCTGTCTGCATGGGAGTGGATGATCTCTGCTGCAGTTTGTTCAGCGATTGCAAAATGGAATTTATTTTGAACTGTAGCAAAAAAGTCTTTTGTTGTTTGAGAATTGGGGTCGTAATCTATGCTGCATTCAGCAAAAACATCTGTGATCTGCAAATAAATCCTTCGTTCACTGGCACGAATTGAACGAATTCTCTCGAGGAGTTCCTGGAAATAATCCTTGCCAAATTCTTGACCGCCTTGCTTGAGTCTTTCATCATTCATAACAAAACCCTTCACAATATATTCTTTTAATGTCTGCGTTGCCCAAATACGGAATTGCGTTGCACGTGCAGAGTTTACCCTGTAACCAACTGCAATAATGGCGTCAAGGTTGTAGAATTTTGTCTTATAATTTTTTCCATCCTCAGCAGTTGTTTCCAAAATGGAAATAACTGAATTCTCCTCTAATTCACTCTCTTCAAAGATATTTTTTAGGTGCTTTGAGATAGCAGGGATGTTTACATCAAAAAGTTCCGCCATCATTTTCTGAGTAAGCCACAGCGTTTCATCTTGAATAATTACCTTCAGTTTCACTTTGCCACTTGGAGCAGTATAAAGGGTGAAGTCTGATGATGCGTGATTCTTATTCATAAATATCCTTTTTTAAAGGTCACAGTAACCTTAGGTGAGTCTACGCTCACCGTCAAGCAATTTACTTTGACAGAATACTCATCTTTTCTTTGCTCACACTTCAATTATACATGAAGGTGAGCTTGAAGCGAGCATCACAGAGAACCCAAATACTCATTTATCCGTTCAGTATCTTCACGTGATTTTTCACTCTTCATGTAGATTTCAATAAAATCAACGGAATCCTCACGTAGGCAAAAAGAAAAAACAACCCTTGTTTTGCTCGAACCTTTGAGGCTCCTCACCATCAATCGTGTTTTTATGACTCGAGCCCCTTTGGAGTCATCAGTCCTTATGGTAATAAATCTTTTATTGTTGGCAAAATCGATTGCAGGAAGAAATCGCTCAAAATTCTCCAAATCACCTGTGAGGGATGGAATTTTCTTTCTGCAAAAGAAAAAATGGAGGAGCTTAGTTAGCTACAGGTACATCTTCGCTCTAGCCACTTGTCTCTTAATCGCAGTTACTCAAACTTATTCAAGCTCTTAGTCATTTTGTTGAACGGGAATGGCCGTTCGTTTGAAAGAAACAGAACATACCTGAAAAAGGTGTATTGCTGCGTATTCCAAATCTCACAAAAATTCGCAATCTCCTTGTGCCTTTCGCTCCTAAACAAAGCGGTAAAGAAGTTCACCACCCAAAGCACGGCCACCAAGGCACTCCAAGCTTCTAAGATGATGCCGGAAACTATTGCAATGGGGATTCTCATCCACGCTTCACTGCTTTCATTTACTTTAGCTGTTTTTTTCATAATGAGTGAATTTATTGAATTAAATCGAACCGAAACGCATTAACCGAGCTTCACCGCCGTCCCATAAACCATGAGCTCCGCGGCACCAGCCATAACCTGAGAAGTTGTAAATCGCACGCTCACAATCGCGTCCGCACCCATGTCCTCCGCATCCTTCACCATCCTCTTAATGGACTCCTCCCGCGCCTCGCCAATTGCCTCCACGTACTCCTTAATTTCGCCGCCAACAATGGTCCGCAGGCCAGCTAAAATGTCCTTTCCAATGTGCTTCGCCCGGATTGTGTTTCCCTTGGCAACTCCAATGATTTCCGTAATTTCCTTTCCAGGAACGCTATCAGTTGTTGTAATAATCATAGTTTAAATTTTTCAGATTTTTTGTCCTTGATCCGCTCAAAAATAAGCGCCACCAAGATTAATAAAACTCCCAAAATCAGACCCGTAATGCCGATTCTAATCAGGAGCGGCTCCTCACTTTTCAAGAAAAAACTGTTGATCAATTCAAAAATACCATAGCCCATGAGCGTGGCTGCGCTGGCCGCAAAAATGATCAAACCGATTTTCTTGATGAGTTCCATGCGTAGATTATATCACATTTACTTCGCAGCAGCCGCCAACTCTTGCAGTGCAGACGAATAAGGCTCTTGGTAAAGGAAAGACCAATCCTGACTAAACTCACTTTCATCACTAACTTTCCAGCCGCCGCCACCGCTGGTACATCTTTCTGAAAAAACAGTAGCCATAATTGCCAAGTCCTCCGGGCTAATCACACAACGAACTTCACCCTCCCAAGGTCCAACATATCCACTTGGGCAATTCCCGTCAGCATCAGGGAGTTCCCAGTTAAGCAAATTGACCGCATGAATAGGGGGCCACAGGCCAATCTCAGCCGCAGCATCATCTTCTCTATCCAGATGATCTTCCAAACCATCGTGGGATTTTATTTTTGATGTTTGCACGTAAACGTCAGTAATGTGCTCGAATTCATGGTCATTGTGCTTGCGCAGCAGGTCTGTAGCATCTTCGCGAACAATTAATCGGAAAGCTTCATAGCTAATATTGAAAACTTCTTTAATAATTCTAGCCATTTTATCCAAAGTAGCAGAGTCTGGGCCTTCGTCTGTAAAATTCCCAAGGTCATCCAAAATCAAAACACCTGAAAATGTCCCATTCTCAATGAAGCGACTCAAATCTAGACTTTCATACTTGCGAATTTCTTCCTCCCACGCTTCAAAATCAAAATTACCATCAGCCGTCACAGCATCTCCCCAGTTCACCAGTACAGGTGTGAGCTTTACCCCAGCAGCTTCAGCATTCTCCAATACCAACTCAATGTCATTATCGTTTGTTGTGATTATTTCATTTGTCATACCTGTTTGATCAGCAACCTCTATTAGATGATCTACATCATCATGAATACTAGCCAGCTGCCAAAGGTAAAAGTTGCCGTCACTCTCGGGGCACTCAGCGCAGGCCGAACTCAAGCAAGCCGCAAACGCCATAGCAAGAGTGGCAATTCGCCCTCTCTTTGGGCTTGGTCCCAGGTTTGGCACGTGGCTCGCCACGCGATTCAATACATGATCTTTTAGGGTAGGTTTTCTCATACCGCAATAGTACCATTTTTTACGAAAAAGTCAATAGCTAGCCAGACATGTTCGTTACTTGATGAGTTCTAATGCTTTTTAGACTTATTCTTCCACCTTGGTGCGAATCGAACCATGTGGCTAAAAAACCATGCCACAATAGGGTTCATGCCATTTTGACGCATGCCTTTGTAGCAAATTTCCCGGAATTCTTTTAGGCCACCTTCATAGGTCAACTTACCGTCTTTAAAACAGTAACTGCAATATTTATCACTCTCACGCTGCCCCGGATCCTTGTCAAAAGGCATCAGGCAACTTTCACAGTTTTTACAGCATTTTTCAGGCATGGTTTGGCATTAAAAGCTAAAACAAAAATCTAACTGGCTGGCCAGTCGGGTCTAGTACCCTTTACTGTTGTTCTTCTTCTGCCACCTGAGCAGCAAGCTGCATTTCAAGCTTATGCAATTGCTCCTCGCGTCCCGCTTCTACTGGGTCAACTGGGTCTCTGTACTCAGGGGGTTCGGCAAAGCTTATCACTCTGTGTGCTCCTGGAAACCTAGGATCACATACTCGTGTTCCAAAATTATCAATACCTCTTACAAAAGTGACACCTTTGTCTGAATGTTTATCAGGATGACTTGTGAAGACATAGTTCTTTTTGCCTTCGTGGACTGTCTTAAATTGTTGAAAAGTTGTGTTTCCTTGAATAACAGTATCAATTTCTTTAATAAACTCGTCATAGCCATAATCTTCACTGAAGAAATCGTCCAGCCATGCAACGTTTTCATCTTTGCTTGCAACAAAACCATCAAGAGTTTGTGCGATATATAGTGTGATTTTCTTCATAAAAAAAATATACCATAAGTTCCACCATCCAAATGTCTATGGTCGATTTTAACCTGTAAAAAATGTTGGCTCCCCAAGTTGGACGCAATTAGAACTGCTTTGCTTGAAAAAGTTACTATTTAACTGCCATTCACATAAGTTTCAACAGGGGCTTGGGAAACAGCTTCTGCGTGATATTTATTGATGATTTTGGCGTATTTTCTGGGTTTTGGTATGTATTTGATGTAAACAGCTTGAGTCCATAGTGGGCTTTCAAGTTGGATGGTTCCAAAATTGAATATTCTTCCAAAAATCCGCGGAAAAATCGCAATATACCTGTTGGCTGGGGCGGAGGGACTCGAACCCCCGAATGCCTGGACCAAAACCAGGTGCCTTACCACTTGGCCACGCCCCAACAATTGCGCCTAGCATGACCGTATTTGGTATGCATAAACGGCGCCCTGCCAATCTAATAAAGGCTGGGTCAAAAGTCAACGCTTATCACCTGAAATTAAGAAGATACCAATGTAATTCCTCAAGTTAGGTGCTTAAGTGATTGATAAGGTTTATCTAACAATTTCCTTTTAAGGTTAGTTAAATGGAAGTTTTGTTGGTGAGGATCATGTATCCGAATCCAAAACGCTCCTCTAACCGAGAAAGGAAATTATTAGATATTCTCTTCTTGTTAATTTCTTGAGTTCACGTGCTGCTGCCGTGTTACTGTGCGAGCATTTCCGTCAGCCCACGAATCTCTTCCTCAAGCTGTGCCTGCATTTCTGCAAGGAATTCATCTGGGAGGTATTCGCCTGGAACTTCCTCAATTGGCAAGTAGCGAAGCGGATCCACGCGAAGCCCGTCCTGCCAAACTTCAAAGTGAAGATGAGGTCCTGTGGTTCGCACACCAGATCCAACGCTGCCTGGCATTCCGCCAGTTAGCCCAATTATTTGCCCTTGAGTCACGTAATCGCCAACCTCAATAGCCATTTGGGAAAGATGCCCGTAAACCGTCATAACGCCTTTGCGATGAGCAATCCGAACGTAAGCGTAACGCGTAGATTCCGGGTCAAAAATCACCTCGCTCACAACACCATCCGCTGCCGCAAAAACAGGATCTCCCTGGTTTGCACGCACGTCCAAGGCGTAATGCTGCACGCCAAACGCCGCAACATACCCCGAGTCAACAAAGTACGCAGTCAGCCCACGGTCGGGCGACACCGCCCATTCCAAATCCAAAAATTCAGATGCAATTTCCACGGTAAATTGCTCGGCCATTTCGCTTTCAACTTGCGTGATAAAGTCCGCCTGCTCATCTGAAAGCAGAACCCGCGTGCCACTCAATTTACCCTCCATAATCTGCACGTTCTCCGCATAAATTTCAATCTCGCGCAGCAGGTCTTCTTCGCGGTCATCCGCCGAAGCCAACATGGTTGCAAAAATTGTTTCCTCCACGCGCATCTCTTCCAGCAGCGCCTCCTGGCTCGTAAGCTCATCTTCATGCACGGAAAGTTCCGCCGCAAACTTGCTGTCCAGCGCATCCAATTCGTCTTGTTTGTCCCGTAAATCGGTCCATTTATCGGCCAGCGCCGTACTCATTTCCGCCATCTTTTCAATTTGCGACTGATTTTCAGCATCAATCATGTCCAAGTAAGTCAGCTCTTGCAGAGTCTCCGAAACGCTATTCGGGCTCGCCAAAACCTTCACCGCATTCACGCTGCCTTGGTCGTAATAAAGGTCCTGCTTCACGTAGAGCAGGGTCATCAATTCGCCAACCAACGCCTTTTGATCCTCCATCTGCAGCTCGAGAATTTGAACCTCTTCCTCCAGGTCCGTCACCTCCATTTTTTTCCGCTCCTTTTGCGACTTAACGCTGAGGATATTTTTATTAGTATTTTTGATGTCTCCACCCAAATCCGAAATCACATATTCCAGATTAGCAATTACCTCTTGAATTTCAACCAGCCCGTTTTCAGCCTGATCCACATTATTCAAAAGAAGATAATAACGATACTGCGCCTGCGCCAATTTTTGCTTAAGCTGAAGAAGGAGCGAGCTCTGCTCAACCGCCTCCGTTACAACTTCAACCTCTGCACCGGACGCAATGCCGGCACCCTCAGTAACCTCAATTTTCGCGTCACCCACGTCACCCGAATTGGGTGACGCGCTATCCTGCACAGCGGTTGCCACTCCCGTCAGAGACGCGAGCGCAAGTGCGGCGAGGATGATTGTGGAGAAGAGTCTTTTCATGCCAACCTGTTAATTGATTCGGCTATATCTGTTAATTATAGCACAAAACAGGCTCGCGATCAACAGGGAAGGACAGGAAGAGCAAGAATCTCTACCTGCGCCCGTAGGTACCTCTAGCAGCCTTAGCAGCAGCCTCCTTGGCTTTAGCAGCAGCCTTCTCCTTTAAATTCTTTGCCTCCAAACTTACTTTCAAAGCCTCAAAAGCATCTTCAGGGGAGTCATAAGTTTGGTCTGCAAGTGCACATACAAAACCAGCTGCAGAGCGATGTTTAATTGCAAATTTATTTACAACAGATCCATCGTCCGACCTTCTCTTTACAAGAATTATGTCAGCCACTCTTGAACCATTTCGACTGTTTGATTCATCTTCTACTACTAATTTGTCGTCCACAAGACGTAGTGTTTCCATGACGGATCCGTCCTGTAATCGTCCACATAGATCCTCAACTGTTGTATCTGCCAGTGCAGCAGCTTCTCGCTCCGCAACCTCTCGCTTGGCTAACTCAGCTTCTGTCAGCACTTCTGTCATTTCATGAAGCCGACTTTTCATCAATTCTCTCATTAGCTTTGACTCCTGATCATTAAGGAAACCATCAGTTGTCCATTGCATAGTAACAAGTTCAGCCACTTTGATTAGCGAATCTATATTTAAGGAATTGATTATGACGTCTAACTCCTTGCGTTTGGCTTTTTGTGCAGAAGTTAATCGTGTGGCAGAGCCGCAACCTCTTAAAATACTTCTTAAAGATGTTTTAAATTTTCGTCTGCCTTTACCTTCCATCCCATTGAAATCTACATTGCCAGCTTTGACCCCAGGTTTAGCAACCCTTATGAGTTTTGGCTCCTCGGGTGGTGGAGGTGGTGGGGTTTCCTTCTTAATCTCTGGCACTGCCACGCCAAGCAGTTTCATTCGCGTTTTTAAAATCTCGCCAAGCACTTGATGTGGATGTCCATCGAGTTCGCCCCCTTGGACAGCCCAAATCCTGAAAGCAATGAGGTAGATATAGGGCAGGGCTCCTTCATCCAGCCCTTCAACAACTTTGTTCATTTCCACTTCCTCACCACTTTTAACAGCAGCAAGCACGCTAGCTCGCAATTTCTTTGCGGCTCCCCCTGAGAGTCCTTGTGGTCGAATAATTTCAGTCATATTTCCATTATTTTTAAGACCTATTTCTACCAGAGAATTGTGTTTTATGTCAAATTTAGCTAATGACGAACAACCTTAAAAGGAAGGGAGAGTAATGAGAGGGAAACCATTGGTTTTTCTTTCATATTAAAAATCCCCTTGCCAAAACCTTGCAGAACCCTTAAAATCCCTGCGCTAGATCAAATTAGTTAAAAAACTTTATGGCACATAAGAAGGCCGGTGGGTCATCCAAGAACGGAAGAGATTCGAATGCTAAGCGACATGGCGTCAAATTATTTGGCGGTCAGTCCGTGAAAACTGGTGGTATCATCATTCGCCAAAAGGGAACTAAATGGCACCCAGGTGAAAACGTAAGCATGGGTCGCGACTTTACAATCTTTGCAATGACAGACGGTAAAGTTAAATTCAGCGAAAAGCGCCGCTTAAAGTTTGACGGACAAAGAAAAAAGGACACTATAGTGCACGTTGTAGCGGCATAGGTCGCAGTTGCAAATTACAGATAAAAAAGCTATCCTGCGGATGGCTTTATTTTTTTAATCCACGCAATATGAAATACAGCTTAAACAAACTGGCAGCAGCTCTTACACTTGGTCTCATGACGGGACTTGGGCTTGCCATAATGACCTGCGTCGCAGTTTACACAGGTTACGCAACTCATATTCTTGAGTTGATTGAAGGAGTTTACCCTTGGTACGCAGTTAGCTACATTGGAGCTTGCTGGGGACTAGTTTGGGGATTCATGGATGGCTTCATTGGTGGCTTCATTCTTGTTGCCGTTTACAATTTCTTTGTGAAAAAGCTCGCGAAGAAGTAAGATGGGATCACTTTAGATTTTAAGTAAGTTAAGTTATGTCTTTAGAAAATTTCTTTGGTCTTGAGGAAGGAGAATCTCAAGGCGGTGCTGAAGCATCCGAAAAATTTCGTGAACAGATGCGCAAAAATGCCAAAGCCATCAAGGCGATGACTGGCAATCAAGCCAAACAGAAAAAAAAGGAAGATAAGCTCGCGGCAATTCTTGTGAAATTCCTTCAGGATCAAAGCAAAGGCAGTGTCGTTTTCTTGGTTGTAAAGCTCCTTCAGCAGAACGTGCCTGGGGCTTTCATTCTTGCAATTTTAGCGATTGCAGACCCGGCGCTTGAAAAAGAGCTACGCCTAGACTTCAAGCAACTCGCTGCAGCCAAAGCTGCCGCTCTTCCAGAAGGTGCAGAAAATCAAGCGGCAAACCCAGCGCTTGAGGCAGGTTCAAGCAATCCTGCAACCAGCGCTCTTATCAATTTTGCTGGCGACTCCAAGTTGCCTGAAAATGTTAAGGCCGAGCTTAATGCATGGGGAGAGGCCATTTTGGCGGCTGGACTCATGATGTCAAGCAAAACTCTCGAGACGGTTCTCACACCAAAGCAAAAGCTCAAATCCATTGTTCTCGACCTGATTGACTACTCGCTTGCCGCATATTTTGACCGGCACGGCATTGATCTTTCAAACGAGCGCGTCAGGCAGTTCGCACTGCTTAGCATCCAGTCAGTACTGATCAAACTCCGTGACACCGCCCGCGAAAAAACAGATGCAGAAATTATTGAAACACCAGAAGGCAGCCTCGAGGATTTGGAGGAGGAGACTTCAGAAGCATAAAACCCCGCGCTGAGAATCTGTGCACGTGCACACTTTTCACCGTGATTTTTGGCTTGCAAAAGCCATTCGCACTTGCAGTGTAAACAGATTGTCCACGAGCTCATCTGTGCTATACTTCAAAGCAAGGAACGCCACGTTTATTTTCACGCCTAAATACATGCAGTCACAAATCGGACTTATTGGTCTTGGAACAATGGGAGCAGCTCTTGCACGCAATCTTGGCAAGAACGGGTTCCGCGTGAGCGTTTGGAATCGCACGCAGGAAAAAGTGACAGAATTTGTGGATGATTACGGCGCTCAGCCGGACGGAGCTTTTTACTCGCCTCAGAATTTTGAGGATTTTGTTGAAAGTCTCGAATCGCCGCGAAAGGTGATTGTTATGGTGCCAGCGGGCAAGCCTTTTCAGGCAGTTTTGCAGCAACTCGTGCCAGCACTTGAAAAAGGCGATGCAATTATGAACGGCGGAAACGAGATTTTCCGTGTGACTGAGGTTTTGGAGGCCAAACTTAACGAACAGGGAATCCATTATTTGGGTGCCGGAATTTCCGGTGGGGAAGAAGGCGCATTGCGCGGGCCAAGCATCATGCCTGGCGGCACGCAGCAAGCATATCAACTTTTTGAACCTGTTCTGAGCGCAATCGCAGCTGAGGATTTTCAGGGTCGCGCTTGCGTGGCATACATGGGACGCGGCGGTGCCGGCCATTACGTAAAAATGGTTCACAACGGAATCGAGTACGCGGAAATGCAAATGCTAGCCGAAGCTTACGACATGCTCAAAACGCTATACAAACTTGGCAACGAGGAAATCGCAGAGATTTTTGCCGCATGGGATGAAGGACGACTTTCATCTTTTTTGACAGAAATTTCCGTGGACGTTTTACAAAAGAAAGAAGAAGGCCAGCCGCTGCTAGATTTAATCCTAGACAGGGCGGGCCAAAAGGGAACCGGACAGTGGACGAGCCAGGAGGCACTTGCTCTTGGCGTTGCAGCACCTGCAATCACAGGCGCGGTCTACATGCGTTACATGTCAGCGGACAAGGAGCTGCGCACGCAGCTCTCCCAAGACTACCCAACGCTGGATGCAGTGCCAAACATGCTTGTTTCTGAGTTTGCCGAGCATCTTGAGAAAGCGCTCTTTGCTGCGCGCATCGCGAATTTTGAACAAGGATTTGCGCTGCTGCGTGCCGCGAGCATGGAATATAAATATGATCTAAATTTTTCAGAAATCGCACGAATATGGCAGGGCGGCTGCATAATCCGCAGCGCACTCCTCCGTGACATCCAAGAGTTTTACGCTAGCGCCTCCGGCGCCGACGCCGCGGCAAATGCGGCAAGCGCGGACAGCCTATACAAATCTGACTTTGCGCACAAAGCCATTGTTGATGCCCAAAAAAGCTGGCGAACAGTTGTGCAACTCGCAATCGAACACTCAATTCCAATGATTGCAATATCAGGTTCGCTCACACATTTTGAGGCCTACCGCCACGGCCGGCTTCCCGCAAATTTCATCCAAGGCCTACGTGATAGATTCGGTTCGCATGGATACGAGCGCACAGACAAAGAAGGATCCTTTAACTCAATGTGGCCATGACAAAAAAAACCGAAAAAACCGAAAAAATCGAATTCCAAAAAGCCAAAAACAATTTCACGCTCGTGATTTTTGGTGCATCTGGGTCGCTGGCAAAACTCAAACTTTTCCCAGCAATTTATGAGCTTGCACGTGAAGGACGAATGCCAACAAAATTCAAAATTGTGGGTTACGCTAGGACAGAAATGACAGACCAGCAGTTCCGCGATTTCTTCGAAAAATCCGTACGAAAAAGCAAAAAAGCCACCGGAGATCTCGACGAAAAAGCTCTCAAGCGCGTGCTGCGCAACCTGCATTATTTCACGGGCCAGTACGACCAGCCAAAAGATTACAAACGCTTCCGGCGCGAACTTGATAAGATTGAAAAAGGTTCAGACCGTGTGCGCGTTGCATATTTTTCCGTGCCGCCATCTGCCTTTCCAGACATTTTCAACTGCCTGGGTGAGGTGAACTTAAATACGCGCAAGTCACCGCTTCGGCTCGTGATTGAAAAACCGTTTGGATACAATCACCGTTCGGCAAAAAAACTAAAGAAACTGCTGTCAAAGCACTTTGATGACAGTCAAATTTTCCTTCTCGATCATTACCTCGGCAAAGAGGCAGTGAGTAATTTGCTTTCGCTAAGATACGCGAATTCTATCCTCACCACGCTCATGAAAAAGGAGTACGTGAGCAATATTCAAATCACGGCAATGGAGGTGAAAGACATTGAGGGGCGGGCGAATTATTTTGATCATGTTGGGATTATGCGGGACATGGTGCAGTCGCACCTGCTGCAGATTTTGGCGTACCTCACAATGTTCGCACCACGGGAGCAAACGCCTGAGGCAATTCATCGTGAAAAATCGCGCCTCCTGCAATCAATCAAAATTCGCGACATCAAAAAGTCCGTGGTTCGCGGGCAATATAAAGGTTACACAAAAGAGCGCGGAGTCCCGGAAGATTCGCAAACCGAAACCTACGCCGCACTCAAAATGTCCCTCAAGCATCCGATGTGGAAGGGCGTACCAATTTACCTGCGCAGCGGCAAGGCCCTCAAAGCCAAATGGACTTCTGTGGTTATTGAATTCAAGCCGCGATGGGCTCAGCGCAAGCACGGCAACCTGCCGGCTAACAGGTTGGTAATCCAGCTTCAGCCTTACGAAAAAATCGAATTCCTGCTCCTGACAAAACTCGGCGGCAAGACTTTTGATTTCCACGAGCTCACAACTGGCCGGCCAATTTACTGCAGCGGTGACTGCCTTTCCGAGCATGGCCGCCTTTTCCTAGACGTGATTGCTGGCAAGCAGGATCAGTTCCTAAATTTTGAAGAGATTTTTGCCGCATGGAAAGTGATTGACCCAATTCAACGACTCTGCAACCGCATGCACAAGCGCAAATGTCACATGGAAGAATACGAACGGGGCAGCCTCGGGCCAAAGAGCGCAGATACGTTGCTCAAGCGCGACGGCTTTACATGGTTTAACGATTTGCCGAAATAAATTCGCAGAATGATCCCAACAACATGACTCCACCAATTTTTCAGTTTGAAACCGAAGGCGAATTCTGGGCCAAGGCCAAGGAAGACACAATTTTTGCAATCAAGGAAACGCTTCTCGATTACGAGGAGTGCAGGATAGGGCTAGCAGGGGGCAGCACGCCACGCCGGCTTTATGAAATGCTCGCGGAGGAGGACTTGCCATGGGGGAAAATCAAACTGACTTTAATTGACGAACGTTATGTCCCGAGCGACCACCCGGAAAGTAACCTTGGCATGATCCGCAAGGTGCTGCTTTCAAAAATTCCGATTCCGCCAGGCAACGTGCTGGCTTTTGATACTTCGCTACCAGCTGAGTCTGCAGCCAAAGAAATGGGCCGCAAGATTGCGGTGCTCGCAAGCGAACGAAAACCAATTTTTGACCTGTTAATTTTGGGTGCAGGATCGGACGGACACATTGCATCATTATTCGATGGTGTTGAGGAGATGGCTTGTTCCGACCACGCAAAAACCGCTCGTGCTCGTGGTTATGATGTCGAGGAAAGGCTCACGCTTTGTTTGCGCACTTTGCTAATGTCGGATCGTGCGCTGCTTTTACTCAAGGGGCCGGAGAAGGAAGCCGTTCTGGATCAGCAGGGAACTGCACTAGTCGTCTTCACTGAAAAAGTCTCCACAAAAGTATTAGCTTGTTTTAATTAAGCCAATTTTGTAGAATCTATGCACATTGCAAAGTCATTGCAAAATATCAAACAATACAATAACCATTTTCACATGAAACGCATTATTTCACTCCTCACTATTTCTGCACTTACAGCTACGCTTCTGCTTACTTCTTGCGGAGGGCCAAATGTCACAGTAGCAGATGACGAAATCATGAAAAATCACCCTGAACTCGAAGGCGTAATTTACGCTTGGCAAGGACTTGTTGACGCAGCCGCAGCAGATGATTGCGAAACTTTCATTGCAGGGATGCGTCTATCAACTCAAACAGATGAAACAGCTTGCCCTGAAGCTCTTGAGTTTCTGACAAACAAAGAACCTGAAATCGATTGGGCAGCTACACAATGGAGCTCAACCATGGGGAAGGCAAAGATTTACAACAGCCACGGTGGCTCAGTTACAGGTTACATCCTGAACGAAGCAACCGACGTTTGGGGCGCTGATGAAAAGTTCTGGGAGTAAGCTTTTAAAGCACAAACTTTACAAAGCTTTCACAGCCTCTTCAATATGCCCAACCGAAAGTCCTGCATTTGCATAAAGCACATCTGGTTTTCCAGATAGCTGATATTCGGCAACGCCTAGTGCCTTCACAGGAACTTGGACATTTTCCTCAGCCAGTGCTTTCATGACAAAACTAGCAAGGCCAGTGCGCTTGTTGTGATCATGCACAGTTACAACGCGGCCAGTTTTCTTTGCGCTCTCTGCAATGGTCTTATTGTCAAAAGGAATAAAGCTCGCAACCGCAATCACCTCAATGTCGCCACCAAGATTTTCTGCAGCCTCAAGTGCTTTTGCTACCATTGGCCCGCTCGCGACTATCGTCGCTCGCGTCCCCTTGCGGATCACATCTGCTTTCCCAGCTTCAAATTTATAGTCGCCTGCAAAAAATGCGCTTCCATCCTCACGGGTGATAATTGCTAATTTGCCACGTCCCATTCGTACATAAACATTTCCGTAATCTTCCGCAACTCGGCGAATAATTCTGTCACATTGGTTTGCATCTGCAGGTTCAAAAATCGAAGTGTGGAAAAATCCTGCAAAAGAGCTAATGTCGTCAATTGCCTGATGAGTTGGCCCATCTTCGCCCACAGCAAGTCCGCAGTGCGACGACACCATTTTCACATTACATTCGTTAATATCATTCACGCGCGCTTGATCCTTTGCGCGGCTACTCATAAAGGCTCCAAAAGTACTACAGAACGGAACAATCCCGCGAAGCGAAACTCCGCCCGAGCAGCTAACCATGTGCTGCTCCGCGATTCCACATTCAACGTGGCGATCAGGGAAAACCTTGCCCATAACGGCAGTCTTCACGCTGCTACCAAGATCCGCAGCAAGTGCAATCACATGTTCATTATCAGTTGCAAGATCCAAAAGTGCAGCGCCATAAGCATTCCTGCATTCCTCAGCTGCCTCATAAGTCCGTGGCTCGCCAGGGTTCAAAGGCTTGTCTGAGCCAGCCTCTGCAGGCGTATAAAGCTCGTTAGGTAGCTCCGCAAGCACAGTGTTCAAAAGCTCAAGCTCCTCCGCTGTGAGCGCAATATCAGTTGCTAGGGAAGCCTCAGTGTCTTCCGCCGCAGGCGGCTTTCCGTGCCAGTCGCTGCGTTTCTCGCGGCCGTCTTTTTCCATAAATTCTACTCCGCGCCCCATAACCGTGTTCCCAACAATCACGCTCGGTTTGTCCGTTACCGCTGCAGCGCGCCCAATCGCATCCCACATTGCAGCAAAGTCGTGGCCATTCACTTCATGAACGTCCCAACCGGCAGCTTTATAAAATCCAACAATATTCGTAGGCATAGTATTTTCCAGCGAATCGGTGAGCTGAACTTCATTGTAGTCAATAAAATTGATCAACTTTCCAAGCTCATGCTTCGGCGCAAAATTCATCATTTCGTAAACTTGTCCCTCCTGTTGTTCGCCATCTCCCATCATCAAAAATGTAATCCCATCCGATCCGTTAAAGTGATCACCCAGCGCAAAGCCAGCTGCAGCACTTCCTCCAACTCCAAGCGGCCCAGTTCCAAAATGTATTCCGTTAATTTTCCGATTCACGTGTCCTTCGTAAATATCATCCGGTTTGCGGAAATGCTCAATCACGTGCCTCTTTGGAATCGCGCCCAGTTCGCCCAAAACAGAGTAAACTGCAGGTGAAATATGCCCGTGCGACACGATTACAGATTCGTTAGTCTGACAAATTCTCATGGCATAAATTAGCGCCAAGTAATCCAGAGACGAAAGTGATCCGCCAGGGTGGCCGGATTGGGCCAGCGAAACCATTTCGAGTAGCGATCGGCGGCAAGATTTTGCAAAAACCTTAAGGAAGGCAATATGCTCGTCCGTGAGAGGGGACCCAAGTGAAGGGAGGTTCATTTTTGTGAGGATAAAATTTCTTTAGTTAGTTGTTTGCCTAGCTCGACGCCAGGCTGGTTGAACGCGTTTATCCTATAGTACTCGCCCAAAAATGCAATGCTGCACTGCATCAGCATGAATAGCTTCCCGAGTTCTTTCGCATCGACAACTGGAATTTTTAAGGTCATGTTAACTTTTTCGTATTGCCCAAGCGCTTTTTCGCTTGCTTGTTTTTCAACGTGCATCAGATTTTCAAGCCCCGCATGCGCGCTGTCAGCAGCGCTATCCGCGCCCGGCTGCGCCATAAGCGATTCAACTTCAATAAAAAATATCAGCTTGTCCTTTGGGCCCTCGTTGTACAGCTGCATCTGCGAGTGTTGATCCGTCACACCAAGCGCACGCACCGGTGTCAGACCCTTTCCGTCCTTCCCAATACTCTCCGCAAGCAGCTGCCTGTACCAATCCGCAAAACTCCAGAGTCGGCTGGCGTAAGGCATCATCACAGTCATATGAATCCCATATTTCCATTCAAGAAGATACTGCACCGTTGCAATTTGGAACGGCAAATTCAGGTCGAATTCTTTTTGGTAGAACGAATCCAGCGCATCCTGCGCACCTTCAAGCATTGCTTCAATATCCAGCCCCAGCAACGCAGCAGGGAAGAGCCCCACAGCTGTCAGAACGGAAAATCGTCCACCCACATTTTCAGGAATTTCCAGCGCCGGGATGCCTTCCTCACGGCTAATTTCCCGCAGGCGTCCATTGTTGGGATCCGTAATAAACACAAATCCGCTGCGTGGCACTTTGGCACGAAAATATTCGTAAAGGGTTGAGGTTTCCGGCGTGCCACCGGACTTTGAAATCACAATAAAAAGCGTTTCATCAAGGTCTATACATTTTTCAACTTCTGGCACCAAGTCCAGATTGTCCAAAACAAAAAGGCGAGGGGAGCCGTGCATGTTCCAGTACGGACCAGCCAGCGCGTCCCTCAGGCAAGTGATGCCCAGCGCGCTCCCACCAATTCCAATCACAACAATATCTTTCAAGCTGCCATCATCAAATTTGCTACGATACTTTTCTGCAAGATGCTTAACAGCCAGCACCTGAGCCTTGGATTTTGGGATCATGGGGAAGCCTTGGTCGCGCGCCTCGAACCCAGCCAAAAACTCTCCAATCTTGCCGCCCTCAGCGTGCAATTCTTCTCCTGTCAGGCCATCTGACAATCCAACAATGTTATCCAGAATCAATTCCATGGAAATCCGAGTTACTTTTTCTTGCCTTTGCGTCCTTTCCAGTCTGCAAGGAATTTTGCAAGGCCGCTGTCAGTCAGTGGGTGCTTCACAATCTTTCCAAAAACCGCATAGGGAATGGTACAAACATCAGCGCCTATCACAGCCGCGTCGGTCACGTGCCGCGGATGCCGCACACTCGCCACAAGCACTTCGGTCGCAAAATGATAGTTGTCAAAAATTGCCACAATCTCGCGGATAACGGCCATGCCGTCCTCACCACTGTCATCGAGTCGCCCAATAAATGGGCTCACAAAAGTTGCGCCGGCCTTTGCCGCTAGCAGCGCCTGGTTCGCAGAAAAAATCAGAGTCACATTTGTTTGAATCCCCTCCTTGCTAAAAATCTCAACTGCCTTCAGCCCGTCCGGCGTCATCGGCACTTTTATCACAATATTGTCCGCCCACTCGGCGTATTCGCGCCCTTCCTTGAGCATCCCATTCACTTCCGTGCTCACAACTTCCATGCTCACCGGCCCAGGCACAATCTGCGCGATTTTCTTGAGGTGCGACTCAACTGTCACATTGCCCTCCTTGCTGATCAGCGACGGATTCGTAGTGACCCCATCCAAAATCCCCCAAGCGGCGATCTCTTTGATTTCAGCCAAATCGGCGGTGTCTAGAAAAAATTTCATCTGCGTGTGTTTTATATGTAGCGCGCAAGCATTTGCATAAGCGCGGCGCCGTGGAATTGCGCAACGCAATAATAGCATTCGCGCGTAAAATTTGCTATATGTATGACAAGGCCCAATCGGCAATTCACCAAATAATCCACCCAGACATGACCACTGACCTCAATCTTGAAGAAGAAGTTAAAAACGATCACTACAGAGTTGCCATTTTCGGCTCTGCTCGAATCAAACCCGAAGATCCAGTTTACAAGGACGTTTACAAATTCGCCGGTAACCTGGCAAAGGAAGGTTTTGATGTTGTGACTGGAGGAGGGCCTGGACTGATGGAGGCAGGTAGCACTGGGCACAAGGACTCCGACCCAGACGACAAGGTTCATACAATTGGAATCAACATTCGTCTGCCATTTGAGCAAAAGGAAAATCCTGGTTTGGAAATGGTTGAAACTCACGAAACTTTCTCAACTCGACTGGACGAATTTATGCTGCTTTCAAATGTGATTGTTGTGATGCCTGGCGGAATTGGAACTTGCCTCGAATTCTTTTTCACTTGGCAGCTTCTGCAGGTGAAACATGTTTGCCGTATGCCTCTCATCCTCGTTGGTGACATGTGGCGGAACATGATTAGCTGGATTATTGATAATCCGCTCAAGAATGGCTACATGAGCTCCGAAGACCTAAATTTTGTGGTTTTAGTAGACAACGGTGACGAAGCTCTTGAGGTGATCAAAAAGGCAAAAATCGAATTCGACAAAGCCGGCCCAGATGTTTGCGTAAACTGGAAGGAATACGGAAAACGCGTAGATCTGCAGGACGAGGTAGCTTAATCGCTCAGCGCAAAAAGCAAAAGCGACCATCCAATGATTTTTTCAGTCTTCTTCATGGCGTGCGGATGGGAAGGGTTACTGTTTGAATCTAAAGTAAATCACATCACTTATGCCTGCTGCTTTAGAGCCAGGTTTTGGCTTTACAGGGTGCTCCCATTCTTTTTCTGCTTGGTTGTCTTGAAGGCCCTTGATTAATGCTTTTGTTTCATCAAAAGTTAAAGGGACCTCATGCTCCCCAAGGGCAATAGCCTTTATCTTAAAAATGAAGCCAGTTTTTGTCTGTTTTATATTTAATATCGATACAGGTGTGGCGGGCACATCCTCTGTTAGCCTCAATGACATTTTAAATTCATTGTCACCAACAGCAATTCTATTTTTACTTATTTGCACATTAGGACCTCCATCTTTTGTTTCAAAAGGGACGGCATCTTTTCTCGTTATTTCATTATTTCCCCGTGGATAGTCCCAGAAGTAATTGTCTAAAGCAGATCCTGAAGGCGCTTCTGTCTGCGGAGCATCTGCATTATCTGATCCTGAGCCAGTATCAACAGGAGCATCAGTGTCATCTATGGCATCTGAGTCTTGAGGGGCTGCTGTGTCGCCAGAATCCAATGGGCCTTCATCTTGAACATCCTCCTCATCTGGCAGTGTATTTAACAACCTGATGTAGGAGTCCATGGTGATATCTTCAAGTCTGGCGTTGTACTGTGGGGATTTTTCGCCAACTTCTACTACAGTGCGTTTGTCCTCAAAAAAACTAGCAAGTTCCCCAGGGGAGTCTATCCCCAATTTATTAAGGCTACGAACTCCCATTGGCGTAAGCTTCATACTTTCTGAAAGTTTACCTTCTTCTACGAGGTCTTTGATGGTTGGCTGCATTGATATTTGAAGGGCTTCTGCCTCCTCAGAAGCATCTGCTTCCTTTGCTTGCTCTTCATCGCTTTCTCCACCACCCCAACCTGCGAACATTAGCTTCAATTTCACAAACATACCCTTCAGCCAATCCCCAAATTTCCCAAAAAGAGCTCCAATCCCACCAATAAATCCAGATTCTCCAGCCTCTTCAACTTCTTCCGCCACAACCTGCAAGCCTTGCAGAAAAACAACCCATTCCCTCAGATTCATTTCTTCAGGCTTCACATCGGAATGGTCTTCCTTCACTTTATCCACACTTGGCGTAGTTTTAAAAAAACCAATAAGATCTTCTGTACTTTCAATTCCTATATCCTCAACCTTAAGGGCCGCTATAGCCTCCGCTGTAACTTCAATATGCGCAGGGATCATGCCAGCTGTTTGGAGTTCCTTCGCGGCCACTATTGAATCTGCATGGAGCTTTGATAGTTCTTCATCAGCGACTGCATCAGGGTCAGGTGCCGCTGCTGCATCGGTTTTCTCCTGTTCTGCTGTAGCTGCAAGTTGTTCCGCAGTTTGGGTTCTACTTTTAACACCTCTCTCTGGCGGTGCATCTGCCGGCGCTTCATTTTCACGAGGAACTTCTTCCTCACTTCCACTTGGGGCCTGGGCTGGTCCTGATCCTCCACTTGCATCCATTTAAATACTGGTTATGTCTAATTCGCAGGAATTATAAGCCAAAAACTCGCGAAAGCAAACAAATTTAAAAACTTGTATCTATAAAAATGTTCCCCTCTATTTCTAGAGGGGTCGCGGGAAACCCCGAATGTAGCTTTATTTTACATTCAAGTCCCGCAAAAAGCAAACTGGGGTGGATAATGGGTCTCGAACCCACGACCTTCCGGACCACAACCGGACGCTCTAACCAACTGAGCTACATCCACCATGTTTTTTGCGGGCCAATTTTAAAGTTTTCGAAGAGGAATGGCAACCTGAAATTGCTTTGTGCAATCTTTGCAAGATGCGCGGACATACGCGCGCCTATAAAAAAACCCCTCCGCCAGTAAAACGTGGCTATGGGGTTTAAAGTGTCGAGTGGGGAGTCGCCGCGCCGAAGCCCAACAATCCCTCCCAACGAGCCTGCTACCCGAAAGTAACTAGGTCACTGAGTATGCGCTTAAAAAAAAGATATGTCAAGAGTTTATTCTGCTGGAGCTTTGTGAGGCCAAACCCTCCTTTCACAGGAGGTGTGTTGTCACGCATTGACAACAGTCAATGGCCTGCTGAGGTTTGACAACAACACGTAAAGAACGTAGAGTCACCAACTTAGTTATATTTGAATAAGCTCATGGCAAAAAGAGACAAACCAGAACGCGGAGGCGGTATAGAAGGTTTTGATGAATTAACTCGCGCGCAGCAAATCACCTACGTTAGCGATAGGTGGAAAGCAGCAGGAGGGATAGACATGAAAAGACTCAAGAAGGATTTGATGAGAAGGTCTAGGCCAACTGCAAAAGAAAGGTTTGATGCGGTGGCAGACAAGGTTAGCTCTTTTGCAAAACAGTCATGGCAAGTAATCCATGGAGCAGGGGAAACTTTGTACGAGTATGGATCTGAAGCTGTTCGGGATGTTCAGCTGCCTGATGTGTCAGAACAAATTCAAAGGATAAGATCAAAACTAGATTTTGAAATGCCAAAGCTTGGCAGTCGCAGAAATGCCCTGTTGGCAGGTGGCGCTGCACTGGGAGCAGCGGCCCTTGCTGGGGCAGGTGCAGGATTGCTATACGGAAGGCATCTGTCAGAAGAAGCTGTCCAATGCGGAGAGTCAAAAGTTGCAATACCTCTTTATGTTTATGATCCAGACCTGAATGGTGACCCAATAGGATATATCTATGGAGGAGACACCGGTACGCATAAAGATTTGATGGGACATGATAGAGCAATTCAGGTATCACCCGATGCATTAGAGCCTGGCGGACCTTTGCATGTATGGTATAGAGCTTTGATGCTTTTGGAAGATAGCCAACATGATCGAGAATATTACGAAGGCTTTGGCCCTGCATTAAGTGATTACATCGGCATAAATTACCGTATGCCATATACAATTATATCTGGAGGCGGTGGAGGGTCTTCCGTTGCTGATCAGGCATGTGGTGCGCTTAAAGACGGATTTGAAAGGCCTTCATACTATTTTAAAAAACTTGAAGACACATTGTGCGGAGTTGGCCTTGCCACAAGCAAATCTCCAACAGAAATTGCAGCATATTACGCAAGTTTTGGCTATTTAGCTAAAGGGCCTACGGGGATTGAAGGCTTTGTGAGAGTTTATTGGGGCTTTGATGGCATAAATGACCCACGGATGACCTTGGGTCATCAATTAGTGCTAGCTGCGATGCACCAAGATACTTGGGATAGTCTTAGCTTTAATGGTGATAAGTTGAAAAATGAATTTCCTGACGAACGAGAAAGATTATTAGCATACAACAGTCTTTATGACGCTCGCTGGAAGGGTGAGGAAGGAATTGAAGTACGTTCCCAAAAAGCAGCCAAAAAATTAATTGCAGAAGGCTTTTTTGAAGGGCAGGATGATGAGAGCGTCAAGGAGGCCTTATATGCGCAAATAGTAGCTGCACGTCCACCAACCCCAAGACAGATTGCTCAGCAGCCAGGTGGATTTAGTATAAAGCCAAAGCATGGTTATAAATACTCTACTATTTTAGCAACAGAAGAGGCCAAGCAAAGGTTTGGCGAGGCTTGGCGTGAACGTGTTAGTAGTATGTTTTTGACTATTGATCCAAATGTACAAAGTGCAGCAATACATGCTGTTCGCATGGGGTTAACTCAGACAATATTGCCTCAACAGAAGTAAGAGCAGGTGTTTTAGTTATAGATTTTGAGTCCCGCATTATAGCAGCTCACGTTGGCGATCAATCTGGTTATGATGGCGCCTGGCTTGATACACCCGGATCTCCAGGTTCTGTCTTCAAGCTGGCTCTTGCCGCAGGTGTTGCAAAGAATGGCTATTCAGTCAGCAACCCACAGGCTCAAAACTTCCGAGCAAATCTGAGGAGGTCAAATAGGAGGATTTTAGGGGATGCTCAACAGCTTGGAGTTGATAGCTCTTATGTAGGAGAAATTTTAGATTGTTATGGTGATTTACGTCCTGACGGTTCTCCAGATATGCTCAGCAATGCAACATTCGGGAATTTCGATACCACTCCGCGGTTGATGGCTCAATTTGCAGCATCAGCATATACGCAGTTCGAGCAAGGGCCGTATGTGGTTGCATACTATACTTTGCATAACGGTGAGCCAGTGGATGTACATGCTGAAGCGCAGAAGTGGCAAAGTTCAGAAAAAGCTGAATCACTGCGCTGTTCAGAACTGATTCATCAGCATTCTGACTTAGCAAAAGCTTGGTGGGCAGTGCCACTTGAAGCTGGAGGGACTTTGAGCACCTTGAACGGTTATGCGGACGGTGGGAAAACGGGGACAACGGAACCGTCATACATAAATAGCGAGGGTAGCGCAGTAATTGTGAAGGGAGGGACGAATGCAGCTTGGACAGTCTCAGTTGTAGATGAAGGAGTTGGATACGCGCTTGTCACCAACGTGATCGGTAAAAATAATGGCGTTAACATAGGTAGTTCAGCAGCCGGAGGTGGCAACGCCGGCCCAATGGCACGGAGTGTTATTCAAGTTTTGCGCAGCCGGGAAAGAGCGGATAAGCTAATAGAGGAAGATTACACGCCGGAAATTGATTCAAATTAAATTTTAAAATTCTTTAAGTCGAAAATAATGAGCAGAAGATCACCAAACACACCATCAAGCATATCGCGCGAAGAAGTACCAAAGATTCTCGAGCTGATGACAGGACTTGATCAAATGATTACAGAGAGGCTTGCAAGCTCAGATGAGCTCATGACATCCATACTGCTAAATGACCCGCAAGTCCTGTGTGTTGATGAAGAAGATAACCTTTTTATTGCATCCGGTAGCAATAAAAATATTCCTGAATCTACATTAGGCAAGAATTACCACGAGTCCAGAAATGCAATTCATGACGCTGGACTCACGATGCTTTCTTATGAAGAGCCAGAAGCTTTAGGTCTTGAAGGGGTGAAGCATGGTACTTGGTTAGAAAGTGGAGAGAACCCAAAGGCAGCAGTTTGGGCAAAATATACTAAAGAAGGTTTGAAAAGTGGACGTACAAAAGCAACAGCTTCACATCCTACAGTGGGAGCACAATGTGCCTTGCGACTTCCTTTGAGTGCCGACCTTGCAGAGGAGTGGCGGCAAGTGCAATTACCAATGCCTTTACCTGTTGGTGAGACGGTAGCATCACATTATAAAAGACTAAATAATAAGCCAAAAGGCGCAGTAGGTTCTCTTGCTAGGAAAGTTGCTTTAGCCGCAGCAGTTGTGGCTAGTTTTGGACTTGGCGCTGCTTATACAAATAGAGATGATATTATAAATGGTCTGCATGGGAGCGGTATCGAAGACCGAATCAGAGGTCGGTTAGAAGGAGTTTTGGGCTCAAACGAGGCAGAAGTTCATAGCGTGCCGGAAGAAAATCCTTACGAAGAATTGGTAGAAGCAGGTCAGTTGGTAAGTAACGATGAGCTACCTTCTGAAGAAGAACTGGCTCGTGACGAAATGTCACAAATTATGGAAAACCCACTGTTTGTTTCTATGAAATCTCAGTTTGAAGCCCTGTCTAGTCATGACAGGCGAGGCTTTTCCTGGGAGGAGGTGATAGCCGATGAGAGTATTGACTGGGATAATGCTTTAGAGCGTATTTCATATTTGGAGGAGCCTAAGCTCTTGTGGGTGAATGATGATAGTCAGTTGGTGGTGATGGATGGCGGGGTGAATCTGCCAGAGCATACTATGGGGAAGAGTTACTCTATATGTAGAAATGAAGCACATACACAAGGATTAGCCTTGATGTCAGCTAATGAGTATTACAGGCTATTTATTAATTATGCAATTGGCAAGCGTAATGATTATTTATGGCATCCTGAAGTGGATGAAATGATAATGACATGGATTGAGAGTGCGAACAGTAGCCACGCCCCATTAAGAGCAGATAATATTTACTCCATAAGTAATTTCCCATCTCAACCAGATCGTATTTTTGCACAACATCAGAATGTAAGGCCAGACACAGGTGCTAGGCGTGTAGTAAGAATGCAGTTGGGGATGCCAATTGTTGATAAACATTCGCCGTCTTTTGTTAAATTCAGATCACAATTCCTGCAGTTGGACGAGTTTTATACAAATGGATGGACTTGGGATGAAGTGTACCGTGCCATACCAAATAAGGAAGATTTCTTAAGAAAGGCAGCTCTCTTAGAGAGGGCACAAATTATCATGGTAGGGTTCGGAGATTATTTGATCTTGGCAGATGGTGGGGCGGAAGTCCCGAAATCTACTAGAGGAAGAGATTATATTACATCATTAAAAGACGCGGAGGCATTAGGACTATCGGTTCTTGATGAGTGGGAGTATATGTGGCTCAAAGATATTGCGGGGGTAGACAATATACAGAATGGTATAGCAACCGGTAGGCTAACTTTTGAGACAAATAAGGGTGGGTATGACAACTTAACAACTACTTGGTTGTCGGAATTCGACCATATGAATGGCGATGTTAGTCTAACAGAAGCAATGCTGGGTGGCAGAAATGGAGGATGTTGCTTTTTAGGTGGAAAGGGACTTGAGACTACAAATCCTTTGCGAGGCGCCCGTCGTGTTCTTCGAGTGAAGCTGACAGATGATTCTTTCTAAATATAGTTACAACAAATTTCATTTTTCCACACATGATGAAACACCCAACAAACGAATCTGCCAGAGAATCCATGAGAGAGGTCGAACTCATCAGGCAGCTTGATCAAATAATCACAGCTCGCCTTGAGCAATCATCCGAGCTAATGATGTCCGTACTGCTCAACGACCCGCAAGTGCTGTGGGTTGATGAAGAAGATAATCTTGTGATTGGTGCGAGCGCTGGAGCTGATAACATCCCTGCCTCCACTCTCGGCAAAGATTATCACGCCTGCAAGAGGGCTGCTCAGGATGCGGGACTACATCTTTTAACACTTAGCGAGTTCAGAGCCCTTGGCCCACAAGACCAAAGGTATATTACGTGGTTAGACAGTGGCGAGAATCCAGAAAAAGCACTGTGTGCAAAATGGACTGATGGGAAATTGCAAACAAAGCGTATAAACGCAACAAGTTCAGATCCAAACCTTGGAGCGTGTAACGTTATTAAAATAAAACTAACGTCTGATGCCGCAGATGAGTGGAGGGGGGTGAGTTTGCCAGTGCCACTTAAAAAGATGAGGTCATACGGTCAGGAAGCCCCCGCCAAGGAAAATATGCAGGCTAAGCCAACTCTACATGGTAATGAGGGTAGGGGTGCGTTTGCAAAGATTTCTCCCCTCAAGGCATTTAGAAATGCAATAATATTTATATTTGGAGCGTGGGCGGTACAGGGGGTTATCGTAACTGTAATTGAAAGTGATTTTAGCTGTGTCATGGTAAAGGATGATGTAACACATGAGGGTGCAACAGAAGACAGTTTTACTCCACCAGTAGATTTTTATTCTGCTACAAGGAGTACGTGGGTTGCTTTAGACGCCAGTCATTTGTCTATGGAAGGTGTAAGCGTACTTCTCAGACAATGCAAAGGGTCTTCTAAATATTCTAATGCACACAATGAACTGACCGGCGAAATGAGATATATTGTTAGATGCATGAATGGAGAGCAATCAGGCAATATCATTGAAGAATTGCCATTTACAAATCCATTCAACATGCCGTCATATAAACTGAAATCTGATTGGGATGTAGCATATGCTTACAACAATGGCGGAAATTATTTGTTTGAAGATATACCTAAATTTGATGCTGAATTTTTTAAAGAAGAAAATTTCAACCCCATAGTTATCTGTGCAAAATTCCCAGACGGCTATTACATGTCACCGTGTGTACATTGGAACAGTGTACATGGGCATTAATTAACCCCAAGTCTCTTAAGGCGTTATCTGAAACGGATCAACACCTTCAAATGAACTCAAGTTAAATGGCCCAACGCTCAGCATTCTCGCATCTCTCTCTCCAGCTTCCTCAATGAATGGTTTGAGTTGAGTATTAAGCTCTGCTACAAAGGCCCGAAGATCTGCCTCTGTTGCAACAACTGGAGGTTTAATCAACATTTTTGACACAAAAGCATTGTCAAAGGCTTTTTGTATGATATCCCGTACCTTTCTATGGTTTTCAGGACCTTTGTTGATGCCAAGTGTAGGTATGTCAGGTAAGATTGCGTGAGTCCCCGTACCTAAGAATGGGATCACTGGGGCAAGAATGCTAAATATCTGGAAGGATTCTGAACGTTCAGTGTCATCTATATTATCCTTAATCAGATATTCATAGAATTCTTTCTCCACTTCTAGGAAGGCCTTATAAGAAATTATGTACTTCTCCAGCTCTTCACTTGTATCCGCTGCAGTATTGATTTGAAGCATCATTCTTTCTGCAGCATGTTCTTTGAACATATCAGGCCAGCTGCCATCAATTCTTTTTAGGCTAGATGGATCCATGTTTTTCTCAAACCATTTCATGAATTCTTCACGCTTTTCTGCTTTCTCTTGCTCCACACCCTTTCTAATGCGCAATGTTGTATCATTCTCAATGAGTTCTGGACGAATACGATCTTTTGATTCTTTCACAATCCACTGCTCATAGGTGTCAATATTATTAAGTCCATTTACTAGATTTTGCCATTCAGTCTCTGAAACTTGTCTTTTGATTTGTGAGAAATTGTCGAATGACCAGTTCTTGTCTCCAGGCAGTAGCTTTGATGCTGAATAAAGGAAATAATTTGTATACTCTTCTGCCATTTTTTCGTTAGTGAATAGGAATGGAGAAGGTGGGTTGGTCGCCTCCCCAAATCCAATCTTGTTCAGATAAATATCCATCATTTTTGTGAAAGCAGTTGGTTTATCTCTAAAGGCAACCTTTTCAAATTCAAAGTTGCCAGTGAGCCATCGGAGCACTTTTTGTGATGGTTTAGTCCACATGGTTCCTTCAACCATAAATGCTGTCATGTCTTCCATCACTCCAGTTAAGGCTTCTGCATCATCTGTAGTTTCAGACACCTTGTGTGATTTCAGCTCCTCTACTTCACGCTCTGCTATTAGGATTGCATCCGTTGTAAGTTTGTCTATATCTGTATTGACTGTTACGCCCTTACGGAAAGATTGTGACAGTAGTTTTTTTCTGTAACCTAGGTATTCATCAAAATTGTCAGCGAATATGCTCCATTCGAGATCATCTATCGGTTCATATAGACGCGCTATTTCTGCATCAGCCATATCCATCTTTTTACTAAGGTCTGACTCCCTTTCGATCTTCTGAAGGACACGCTCAGTCTTTTCAGAAAATGCACGTGGTCTTCCACCTGGCCCTGAGCTAGCTCCACTCGAAGGCGCCACAGGCGCATGCGTAGGCAAGGCACCAGCTCTGTAATAATTAGTTGGATTTCCTGCGTACTCTTCCCAGCTAGGAACAGCTGCAAGCACGGCGTTAATGGACGCACTGTCAATTCTTTCATCAATAGTGATGTTTGTGAACGGGATGCGAATGTTTCCGCGTGCATCAGCTAGAGCATCAGGCAATCCCTTTGTTAGCTCAGCAATAAGCACGTTCATATAGTCTTCATACATTGGGTCAGCTACAACTTCAGCATCTGTTTTTGCTGGAATTGGCATAGCTTTTTTGAAGATTTGCAACCGTATATGGTCACGAATCCTTCTGGCTGTACGCATTCCATCAGATCCTTTCCAATCCAAAGTTGCTTGGCGCATAAGGTCTTCAATGTCAGCCATTTTCCCTTTGAACATGTCTGATTTATATCCAAATTCACCTACAAATTCAGTCCTTTCCAAAAGCTCTGCATTAAGTTCATCACCGTCAAGTTTCAAACCTGTAATTTCTGTGGCCAAATCTCCAAGTTCACCAATTTCGTTGTATGCTTCTTGAAGTGCTGTCTTCAGTTTAGCTTCATATTCCGCTGGGGTAGGTGGAGGACTTTGCTTTAAAATTCCAAGAATCTTGGATTCAAGTACAATTTTGTACTCCTCTTTTTTAAGCTGAACAGCTTCATCCCAGTCACCCTCGCGATCATAAAAGAATGGAGAAAGATCAGCCATGCGGCTTCCACCTTTTTCCATAATATCATTTATATAATCTCCAAAATTTGCAAAATTAAATTTATCTGTGAATGAACGGCTAAGCTGTCTGAAGTGTTTTTCAACATATTTATTCTTCATAGCATTGTCTGCTTGAGTTTTTGCAACATCATGCAAAGTTCTCATAACAGCATCGTTGTATTCAAAATCAAATATTTCTGTAATATCTCCGTTTTCAAATTTGAATTTAGCAGTTGAGCCAGAGTATTCAATTTCAACAGTTGCTGCAGTAGCATTGGCGCCAGCGCTAGCTGTTTCATATTCAATACCTTTAACTTCAAAATGAGTTTTGCCAACAAGATAGTTAGCCTCTCTTTCAATAATATCGTGTACAGACTTATCTCGCATAGCTTCTACAGCTTTATCTACAGAAGGGTAATTGTTATCAAGTCCATCTATTCTGATCTGCACGAATCCTCTTTCACCAAGCACAACCGCAACTTTACCTTCAAGGTCCAGTTTTGTGATGTGTCCCAAGTTCTTAGATAATTCTTTTTGCATTACGTCTCCAGTCACAAACCATCTGTGCTTGTCTACGTCATATGCAATTTCATAGCTGCCAGTTTCTTTATCTGCAAAAGCTTCTTTCACCTTGCCGGCAACATGTTCTTTAATCTTATTAGCATTTGCCGTGTGATCAGAATCCTTTCTTAGTACAACAGTCCCAAATCCAGTATCAAGCGGATCGCTTATACTATAGAGGTTTGTTTCTCCTGCTTTGGTAACTTCAACATCCAATGGATATCCCATGAAACGGTAATTTTGACCGTCATGCGCAACATCCATGTCAACACTAAAGCTGTCAAATACGTTTTGCAGGTCTGCTGATTCTGGAGTTCTTACTGCTCTCTCTTCCAGCGAAGCAATACCTCCTGCAGTCAAGGAACCATCATTATTTCTCATGGAACGTTCTGGCATATCTACACCGAGGATAGAATCACAGATTATATATTGTAACCTGATGTCATCTCCTCCACTCGCATATTTTTGTTTAAATAGTTCAAGACCCTTCTTAGCCAAGTAGTCGCGGTCACCGCTGCGTGATTCACCACTATCTATAGCAACTTTAATCATCAGCGCCTCAAGACCTTCATATAGTCCACGTGCATTAATCTTTCTTGCTTCGCTGCGAGGGATTTCCCTAGTAGAGAAGAAAGTCAAAGGATCAATTTTACGTTGTCCAGGGTCACCACTTAGTGAATTTTCAAATGCAGACGCCAAAGTTGACGCCTTAGCATCTTTAAGATGCATCATTGCTTGGAAAGCATGTTCATTCCCACCAGTCAGACCACTTAGTTCGTCTTTGAACTGGCTAGAAATATTATCAAGACTCCAGGTGTCGGCATCGTAAAGAAGTCTTTGTGCTACAGTTTTACCATCCTTTGAAAGCGCACCACTTAAGAAGTTAATTCCAAACAGTGCAGCACCTCCAATCGCAGTTCCCATTAGGATCTTGCGGGCAATACCGTCCTTTTTAGTGAAGATTGCAATTCCAGCAATCAAAGTACCAATAACTGCAAGCACCGCAACTGAAGTTTCAAGCGGTTTTTCCGCGAATGTTTCTCCAAGACGGCCAAGCAATTCCTTAGCTTTTTGTGTTTCACGTTGCTCATCAAACTCATTTAAGTCACCTATAAGGTCAACACTTTTGTCATAAACTGGCTTAAGTTCATCATGTTTCAACTGCACCTCAGCCAAAGCATTTTGATGCTCCAAGCTAGTTGCAGGTAAAGAAAGGTTTCTAATAAGACCATTAGCTTCATCTATAGGGAAAACGATCTGAATTGCACGATCTCTTTTTGTTCCATCACTGGCAGTCAAATTAGCAGGCGAGAGATTAGCATCATTCAAATTCTGCAAAATCGCAACAACATTACGAGTTTCTGTGCTGGATTCAACAACACCTCTCAGTGCTGCAACTTTTTCTTCTGTTGTACCGCCGCTAGCAATAATTTCAGCTGCAGCCATACCTGTTCCCACGCGTGCCTTGTAATCCTCAAGATTTTTCTTGAACATAACATTGCTGAAATCATCATTCCACGCTTTTCTAGCTGCTTTCATTTTCCCAGTAGCTTTGACAATATCTTCTTTTGCAACCAACAGTAATTCAGCCTTTTTAGCTGGGTCAGTTTCTGCTGATTTTACTGACTCCAAAAATCTTTCGGCTTCAGCTTTTCTTCGTTCAGCTAAAACAAAGTCTTTCAAAAGATCATCTTTTAGCGCCTGCTTTTGCAGAGCTTCAGCTTGCTTTGTAACCTGTCGTTCGACTTTTCGGGTGTTGTTTTTTGCCATACGTTTTTTAACGAATCATATAATTTTACCAAAAAACGGAAAAAATTGCAATACCTAGTCAAGTGCATTATGCTGTGTGCCGTCGCCAATCGCGAATTGGCCATGACGATTAAAACTACTAACTATTAAAAAATGCAAGTAACTTTAGAACAAACCAAAAAATCAGAAATCAAGTTGACCGTTGAAGTCAGCGAGAAAAAAATGGAAGAATACAAAAAGCTCGCAACCAAAGAGCTGCAGGATAAAGTTGAAGTTCCTGGCTTCCGAAAGGGAAGTATCCCAGCTGAGGCGCTTGAAAAGCACATGGGCGAGCACGCCTTCATGAGCCACGTTCTTGATTTGGCAATTTCTGCTACATACGAGGAGGCTGTTCGTGAAAAGGACGTTAAACCTGTTCAATTCCCAAAAATCGAAGTTATTTCTCACGACCCTCTTAAGTACAGCGCAATCGTTGATGTTCTTCCTGAAGTTAAATGGAAAAAGGATATTGCAAAGCTCACGGTTTCTCGCAAGGCTCAAAAAGTGGAAAAGAAAGAAATTGAGGAAGTACTTAACAATCTGAAGAAACGTGCAATCAAGTGGGACAAGGTGGAACGTGCTGCTAAAACAGGCGACCGCGCTGAAATCGACTTTGCTGGAACAGACACAGATGGCAAGCCGCTTGAAGGTACAGAAAGCAAGAATCATCCAGTTGTACTTGGGGAAGGAGCACTCATCCCAGGTTTTGAAGAAGAAATCACAGGTATGAAAGCGGGCGAGGAGAAGGACTTTGAAATCACTTTCCCAAAGGACTACCACGCAGATCAATTCAAGGGTAAAAAAGTAAACTTCTACATCAAGCTTCACAGCGTTGAGGAATCAAAGGAGCGCGAAATCGATGACGAATTTGTTGTAGAAATAACAGGAGGAAGTAAGAAAACTGTAGCTGAGCTTAAAACAGAAGTTGAAGAAGAACTCACAAAGCAAAAAGACACTCAGGAAACTGGGCGCCTAGAAAACGACTTCCTTAAGGGTCTTATCGACTTTGTTGATGTTGAAGTTCCTGACTCTCTAGTTGAAAAGGAAACTGACTTCCTAATCGAACGCATGAAAAAAGACATGGAGCAAAAGAAAATGAAATGGGAAGATTACGAAAAGGAAATGGAAGAGAAGGGTAAGAACATCCGTGATGAGCTTAAAAAGACAGCTCACGACCAAGTGGTCATTCGTCTTGGTCTTGAAAAAATTTACAACGAGATGAAAATTGAAGTTTCAGACAAGGAGGTGCAGGTTGAAGTTGAAGTAAGACTTGGACACTACCCACCTCAATTCAAAGCAATGGCCGAGGAGCAATACAAGGAGGGTTCACAGCAACGTGAATTCATAAGGAACCAACTTATGCTTCGCAAGGTTGTGGAAGCTCACACAAAATAAACGCGGATTCAGCGAAAAATATTTGACGCAATAGATACCCACGGGTAAAACCCGTGGTACTTTTGGGGGATTACAGCTCCATTCGGAGCTGATCTGCGTCCTGTTTGCCCTGATGTTCTACATACCTTTTTATTGTTTCTTCAT
>Ga0208904_1000335_pt1 | contig 41291 bp, 54 predicted proteins | sample AntAceMetag02UKB_FD_184774 | JGI IMG/M metagenome (GOLD analysis project Ga0208904, IMG submission 184774) | Saline lake microbial communities from Ace Lake, Antarctica - Antarctic Ace Lake Metagenome 02UKB (SPAdes) (version 2) | ecosystem: Environmental > Aquatic > Non-marine Saline and...
TACCTAATTTCTGCAATTGCGCAAGTTATTAAGAATGGGCTCTCACTTCTTGGAATTGATGTTATTGATGAGATGTAATTGTTGTGAATTAATTAATTTTTTTAAAATATTTATTATTTTTAAGAATTCATGTTCATTAGTCAACAAGTATTTTTGATCAATAGTTTTGCCTTCATAATGAAGAAGATTTCTTTTATTTTTTAATTGATAGATTATCATGGATTCATACTCATACTTTGAAAACTTATATTTAAAGAATGAAATTAAACATTCATGATTTCTCGATTTTAATTCATACTTTAAGAGAACTGCTATCAATAATTCTTTTATTATTTCATAATAATTTTCACAAATAATTGATACATATTTATCTTTATTTTTTATTTGCTTAATAAAATCAAATCTATTTTTAGCCATATTCAAAATAGACTTTATTTTATCATAATCCACTTCAATATGTTTTAGATAGTGTTTTTTACACAACCCAAAATTCATTGGTTTCATCTCAGAAATCCATAAAGCTTAATACCATTAATAATGTTCTGTCTTAAATTTCGTGGAATTTCCGAGAATTTCAAAAAGAAAAAAGTTTGTATTTCATGGTTAAGATTAAATTTATTAAAATCCAAATCAACTTTGGGGGCAATAATGCATAAGTCGATATCTGATGAAACATCATATTCTGCTTTTGCACAACTTCCAAATAATACTACTGTTTTTGGATTTGTTTTTTCTATTAAATATTCAATCAAACCTGATTTGTATATTTTTTCAAGGATATGTGTTTTTTTGTAGAAATTATATAACAACCCTTGTTCATTTGCCCTGTATTTATCAAAAGGTTCAGAATTTATTTTAAGAATAATTTTCCGCTCAATTAGTTTCTTTAATCTTCTTGAAACAGTTGTTTTTGGAATGCCTGTCAATCTGGTTATTTGCCTCAGATAGAATTCTTTTATTGGATTTTCAAAAAATAATTCTTCTACAGCTTGTCCCATTTTTGATACACTTGTCCCATTAATGGACTATTGTTTATAAATTTTGCTAAATAAGAATGACATCCTCCTCAACCTAAAGGTTGAGGTATCCAACTAAAAGGATGTCGTCCAAAAAAGCTAATACTTCAATCTTAAGATTGAAGTATTAGCTTTTTTGAGAATAAAATTGTCTAAGAAAACCAAAAAAATTAATTCTTATTATAATTTAAAATGCTTTTATACTTTTCCAAAGAACCCACTGTTAATTCAATTCCTTCTTTAAGTTCTGGATGCCAAGGTTGATTTTCAGAGTTTATTATTAAAAGATTTTTAATTTGTCTAATTGTTAAATCAGAGTTTAAAATTGTTCCTCTTATTTTATTAAATCTCCTACGTGTTTTTTTATGTTTATCAAAAGTAAAGTTATATTTCTCTTTTGCTGTTGGCAAATCTGTACAAATAAAATGCAAAGCCCGTAAATATTCACCAATTAAAACAGGTTTATGAACTTTTGGCATAGATTGATAAAATGGTTTTATAGAATCTATATCTTGAACTTTTAATAGCCTATTAACTACCATGCATATTCTTTCTAATCCGAGAGCACCAATTGAAACAGTATCATTAATTTCTGATAGTCCAATTATTTTCTCTTTGACAATTATTGGTTTATAGACCATTCTTTCTAAAGTTCCAATATCAATTAGCTTTGGTTTTTGTTTTGTTCCAAGGTTTATATTAATCTCATTCCTATAACCCCAAGGGGAAGGTATTTTTCTTAGGCCATTAGGTGTTCTTTTGGAAAGATATAATCTCAAAAGCGTTGCTCCAGAGTAATCTTCAATTATGTTCTTTTCAGGAATTCCTAAATCTAAAAAAACTTGTTTTCCAATCTCATCTTCTGGAATAATAAAATCAAAAGGAAAATCTTCTTTTCTCTTTTGAGGGATCTCAGATAATTTTCTTAAAGGTTGATATGTAGGAAAAATTTGTTCTTTCTTTATTCCATAATTTTCAAGTAGGTTAATAAGATTTTCTGCTTGTTTTTTTTGTAAGGAGAATATATCATGTATTCCTTTATAAGTTGCCATACCTGCTAAATCAGCCATCTCAAAAACACCAAGATACTTCCAAGCATTATTACCAACTAAGTTTGATGCTTTTGTTTTTTCATCAAATAAATCTGAATATCTAATACAACTAGGAATAGTTGAAAATACAAAATCGTGATCAAAATTTAAATAATTTGCCCCATACTCATCTAGCATTGGTTGCTCAGTAAAGCTTAGATTAAATTGGCCGGGAAATGCTTCGTTGATGATTAGAGGTCTTTCTATTTTTACACATCCTGTAATTTTATTCATGGTTTGTACTTCTTTTCTTAATTCAGCATATGTTATCATAGAATAGGGATAACTTTATCAGTATATTAGCTTTTGTTGTTCTTAATGTACAACAATAAGGAAATTTTATAAACAAGAAAATATATTTATATTTTATGAGTATTGAAAAATTATCAGAAACATTAAGAGAATTAAATCTATCAGAAAAAGAATCAAAAATTTATCTTAATTTACTAAGATTAGGCCAAACAAACGTTACAAGACTAGCACATGATTCAAAAATTAATAGAGTTACAACTTATCATATTTTAGATTCACTTTTGAATAAAGGTCTTGTTACCTCAACAAATAGGGATAAAATCACACATTTTCAAGCAGTTAACCCAAAAAGATTAATTGGAATATTAAAAGAAAAAGAAGAAAAAATTAATTCAATTCTACCACAATTAGAATCACTTAAAAAAAGCGCAGGAAAAAAACCGGTTGTAGAATTATATGAAGGACCAAAAGGTATTTCTACATTATTAGACCAAACATTAAACACTAAAAAAGATATTCTTACATATGGTAATTACAGTATAGCTAAAGAGGTAGCAAAATATCAATCTCTTAACTTTAGAAAAAAGAGAGTTAACAAAAAAATTAAACTTAGAAGTGTAATTAATACTTTTGATAAAGAATTTATTAAATTAGCAAACTGGGATAAATTCACAAAAGTAAAAATCTTAAAAAAACTTGATAAAATAACTACATTTATTCAAATTTATAATGATTCTGTAGCAATATTGAGCTTTGACAAAGAATTAATAGGAATAAAAATAGATAATAAAGAAATTGCAGACATGCACCGGTTCTTCTTTAAACTACTGTGGGATAATGCAAAACAATTAAAACATAAATAACTACTAAGATTTATTTCTTCTCTTCAAATTTTTTCTGAGCTTTAACCGCATTCTTCAAAGAATGAATAGCAACTTCAACTTGTTCATTACTAGGATTACTAGTAGTTAATCTCTGCATAAGCAATCCTGGCTGCATTAAAATTTTCATTATAAAAGACTTCTCATATTTTGCGGTTAGTTTCAAAAACTCATAAGATAACCCAATAATAACAGGGAGCAATAGTAGTCTGTATAAATAATTTAACCAGAAATAAGTTTGCATTGGAATTAATAAATAAACAAGTAAACTAACAAATATTACAAATAATAAGAATGAAGTTCCACATCTTGGATGCAATGACTTAAATTTTTGTGTGTTTGCAACAGTTAGTTTCTTAAAATCTTTATACTTTTCCCAAGAATGAACTGATCTGTGTTCTGCACCATGATACATAAATAAGTTTTTTATATCACTAAATAAAGATATTATCAAAATATAAAGAACTAAAATTAAAAGTTTGACAATCGCATCAATCAAATTAAACAGAAATCCTGAAGTTAAACTAAATAATTTAGTTATAAAGTTTGCAGCAGTTAAAGGAAGTAACTTAAATAAGACCAATGCTAAGCCAACACTCACAAGTATTGTAAAAAACATGTGAACTGGGGACAATTTTTCTTCTTCCTCTTCTAAATGCAAATTTATGCTCTTTGTCAATGCATTCATCCCAACAACAAGCATCTCAATCATATTTGCAATTCCTCTAAAAAAGAATGATTGCCAAAGTTTATACTTAGTCATAAAATTATTAAAAGGATAAGTTTCATTTACTATTTTATTTTTTTCATTTCTAACAGAAACAGAAATAAAGTTTTTTGATTTAATCATTACTCCATCCATTACTGCTTGCCCACCATAGGGCATGTTTTTCCAATTTGTTTTTTTCATAACCTTACCTAAAAATATTAATTAAATCTGTGAACCAAATTTTAATGTAACCTAAAAAAGGCACTCTTAAAGTTGCTTTACCAAAAATTTGGCCTTCTTTTATTTCAAGTTCATTCAAATAAGAGTCACTTATTTGTGCTTTATTATGATCTCCTTTAGTTTGAATAATATATTCATTATCAACATAATCTATTGCTATAACTCTATGAATTATAGGATATGCTTTTTTAGTTGCACTAAAAACTATTGTATCACCAACTTTAAGCTCTTCTATAGGTATACCTCTGAGAAAAATTATGTCTCCTTTGTTAAAACCTGAACTGAGTGGAAAGGTTTCAAATTGTTCTTTGGTTATATTTCTCTCATCATAAAAGTCACCACAAAACTGCCAAAAAGCTTCATGATCTACAGTGCCACTTCCAGGAACTCCACAGATATTATCCATCATTCTTCTTTCTCCACAATTAGTAAATCTATGTTCCATTGAACAAGATACAACCGCAACAACAGGTAATTCTGTTGCAAAAACTAGAGCAAGCAATGGATAGAACATGAATTTTATAACAATAAATGCAACAACAATATTTGCAATCCAACTAAGAGCAGAATCTTCATACCATAAAAAATGTACTACTTTACCATACCATGTTTTCTTAAGATTGTATATTCTCAAGTCACGAATTTCTTTTTTCTTCTGTTTATCCATCAAATCCACACCTAAACCCAAAGTAGCCTAGTTTATTAATAAAAGTTGTGATTTTAATATACAAAAAAGTTTATTAATAAAACAAAATATCGTTCTTCTATGAACCACTTAAAAGACTTAAAACAACTAAAAAACAAATACTTTGTAATGAGACATGGTGAAAGTGAAGCAAATGTTCAAAAAATAATCATTAGTTATCATAAAAATGGTGTTCAAGAATATGGGCTTAGTAATCTAGGGAAAAAACAAGCACAAGACTCAATAGAGAAAAATAAAATACTTGATAAACATACTATTATTTACACTTCTGATCTTAAAAGAACTATTGAAACTGCAAATATCATTGCCAAACATCTAAAAATAAAAGTAATACATAAAGACATTAGACTAAGAGAAAGAAATTTTGGTAAATGGGAAACAACACATAATTCTAATTACAATAAGATTTGGGAAGATGACTTAAATGATCCAAACCACAAAATTAAAGATGTAGAGAGTACGAAAGAAGTACTAAGTAGAACAACAGAATTAATATTATGGTTAGAACAAAAATATAATAACAAAAAAATAGTTCTTGTGGCTCATGGTGATGCTTTACAAATTTTACAATCAGGATTTCAAAAAATGTGTTCTTCCAAACACAGAAGTTTTCAACATTTAGAAACTGCAGAAATAAGAGAATTAAAACTAGAAAGATAATCAATCTGCTTTAACTATTTTTCTTTTCTCATATCTAATAAAGAATTTGCTAACTTCCATAACTATAAATCCAATAAAAGCCACACCAACTATGTATACCCAATGCATTAAATCTAAGCCGGTTGTTCCAAACACAGATTGCAAGAAAGGCACATAGACAACTAATAATTGTAGTAATACAGAAAATATTATCGCAAAATGAAGATATTTATTACTAAAGAATCCTTTAGAAATAACCGGTTTATACAGTGTTTTAGCACTTAAAACTGCAAACATCTCAAACATTACAAGAGAAGTAAATGCTATTGTTTGAGCTAGAGGTAAGTCTCCTGAACTCTGATAAAAATAATTGAACAATATCAGTGTTCCCCCAGCCATTAATCCACCAAAAATTAGAGCAAGCCATAACATCCCTGAACTTAGAGGATTCTCATTAGGATCTCTTGGAAGTCTATCCATTACAGTCTTATCAGTGGGCTCAAGAGTTAAGGCCAATGCAGGCAAACCATCAGTTAATAAGTTCATTAATAATATTTGTAATGGTAATAAGGGAATTGGTAAATTAATAAGAAGCGCAACAAATACCGTTAATATTTCACCTGCATTACAAGTTAAAAGATACTTTACAGACTTCAAAATTTTATCATAAATATTTCTTCCTTCTTCTATTGCACTGACAATTGTTGAGAAATTATCATCAACTAGAGTCATATCTGCAACCTCTTTAGCAACATCAGTTCCAGTTATACCCATTGCAACTCCAAGATCTGCTTTCTTTAATGCAGGCGCATCATTTATACCATCACCAGTCATTGCAACAATATTATTTCTTTTTTGTAATGCTTCAATTATCCTTAACTTTTGTATGGGTAAAAATCTTGCACAAATCCTAATCTTTGCAATTCTCTTGTCTAATTCTTTATCAGAAAGCTCATCTAGTTGCACTCCAGTAATTATTTCGTCAATAGAAGGGTTAATTAAACCTATATCAGTACCAATGGCTTGCGCAGTTATAGGACTGTCTCCAGTTATCATCATAATCTCAATTCCAGCTTTTCTGCAAAGTTCAATAGAATCTTTTACTGTTTCTCTTGGAGGATCAATCATTCCAACTAAACCTACAAAAATCATATTTTTCTCAGTATCCTTAAAAGAATATTTCGATTTTTTCTTTAGTTGCTTAAATGAAAGACCAAGAACTCTTAATGCAGATGATTCCATATCATATATTATTTTTTTAATTTTTCTTTTTTGAGCTGAAGTTAATTTTCTTACTCTATTATTAATTAATATCTTACTACAATTATTTAATACCAGAAGAGCTGCGCCTTTTGTCATTGATTCTGTTTTATTCTTATGGGTTTTACATATAACCGACATCATCTTTCTGTCAGAATCAAAAGGTAACTCTTGAATAACTTCATAATTAAACAGGGCTTTTTCTCTATCCAAATCAAGCTTGTTTCCAAGAACAAGAAGTGCTACTTCTGTAGGATCACCAATTATTTCATATTGATCATTTTTTTCTATTAAATCAGAATCATTACAAATTGTTCCTATTTCTAAAAGTTTAGTAAGTTCTTTATTAGTAACAATTTTATTTTTATATAAAGCATGGCCTTCACTAGAATAACCAACACCCCCTACTTTGAATAATTTATTATTATAGAAAACATTTCTAATACTCATCTCATTCTTAGTTAAAGTTCCTGTTTTATCTGAACAAATAAATGTTGCAGATCCAAGTCCTTCTGCAGCAGGCAATTTTTTAACAAGCATATTTTTCTTTGCTAAATCAACAACACCCCTGCCTAAAGAAATTGTTACTATTGCAGGTAAACTAGTTGGTGCTGCAGCAATAGCAAGGCTGAGTGCTATTAGAAATGCTTGGTTTAAATCTAAGTCTCCTTTTAGATAATTACTAATAAATACTATGGCACAAATAATTATAACAGCAAAAGTTAATTGTTTTACAATTCTCGCTACTTTCTTTTTCATTGGTGTTTGTGTTGTATCAACTTCTGTTAGAGAATGAGCAATTTTTCCAAACTCAGTATGCATTCCTGTTTTCACAACAACACCTGTTGCTCTTCCGTAAACAACAACAGCACTCATAAAAACCATGTTTGCTTGACCAGTAATAGAAACTTCTTTTTTTATTGCTTTAGAATTCTTAAAACAATGTTCAGACTCACCTGTTAAAGAAGACTCATCTACTTTTAACGAAGAATCAACTAATAATCTCATATCTGCAGGGATTATACTTCCTGCTTCTAAAACAACTATGTCTCCTGGCACAAGATATTTAGCATCTATTTTTGTCTCTTCACCATTTCTTAGAACAACAGCTTTTTGCGAAGTTAATTTTTTTAATTTTTCTAAAGATTTCTCAGCCCTATATTCTTGAACAAAACCCAGAACAACTATTAAAACAATCATTACTAACATTGCTATTGCTTCAACAGTGTTGCCCAACAACCAAGATAAAACTGTTGCGCCAACAAGTAATAATATTAAAAAATCTTTGAATTGATCTATTATAACATTTAAAACAGTGTTTTTATCTTGTTTATCTAAAGCATTAACTCCATACTTAGAAAGTCTAAGTTCAGCTTGCTTTTTTGTTAAACCTTTTAGCGAAGAACCTAACGATTCAAGAGCCTCACTTGTAGATTTTTGATAAAACTCCATTAAACACCCCTTTAAGAGAATTTTACGAATAGAAATTTATAAATGTTATTAATATATAATAGAAATAAAAAACCCTATACATCCACATTCTTCGCCTTTTCTGCATTCGCCTCAATGAACTCTCTTCTAATTTCAACATTATCTCCCATTAAGAGATAGAATGTTTCATCAGCAATCAAAGCGTCCTCAATAGTTATTTGTTTTAAGAACCTTGTTGCAGGATTCATTGTTGTTTCCCATAACTGTTCAGGGTTCATCTCTCCAAGACCTTTATATCTTTGAATTGATACTCCTTCACTTCCACCAAATTCTGCAATTATTCTATCCCTATCTTTATCATTTTGCGCATAGAACTTTTGCTTTCCTTTTTTTATTAGATAGAGTGGTGGTTGTGCTAAATATAAATATCCTGCGTCAATTATTGGTTTAAGATATCTATAAAAAAATGTTAATTGTAATGTTGTAATGTGAGCACCATCTACATCTGAATCAGCCATTAAAATAATCTTATGGTATCTGCATTTATCAATATTAAACTCATCACCAATTCCTGTGCCTAGAGCAGTAATTATCATTGCAAGTTTTTCTGAAGTTAGAACTTTGTTAATTCTTGATTTCTCAACATTTAGAATTTTACCAAAAACAGGAAGTATTGCCTGATTTTCTCTAGACCTTGCCTGTTTTGCTGAACCGCCTGCAGAATCTCCTTCAACAATAAAAATTTCGCATTTTGAAGCATCTCTTTCTGAGCAATCAGCTAATTTGCCTGGCAAGCTTGAGAATTCTAGTGCAGATTTTCTTCTTGTTAATTCTCTTGCTTTTTTTGCAGCATCTCTTGCTCTTGCAGCTAACAATGCCTTGTTAACAATTGCTTGGATAACTTTTGGGTTTTCTTCAAAAAAAGTTGATAATTTTTCAAAAACTAATTTATCAACAATTCCTTTTACTTCACCATTGCCTAATTTTGTTTTTGTTTGACCTTCAAATTGAGGTTCTGGAACCTTAACTGAAATAATCGCAGATAAACCTTCTCTAGTATCTTCACTAGATAAACTTAATTTCACTCCATTACCATTTTTCTTTGATTTACCAGACTTAAATTTTGCTTCATTAGCATTTAGATAATTATTAAGAGATCTTGTTAGTGCAGTTTTAAACCCTGTAAGATGAGTTCCACCCTCATGAGTATTAATATTATTAACAAAACTATAAACTGTTTCACTGTATGCTTCAGTATATTGGATTGCAACTTCAACATTAACATTGTCTTTTAACCCTTGAATATAGATGATGTCATGAAAAGATTTTTTATTCTTATTAAGGTACTCAACAAAAGATTTTATTCCTCCTTCATAATAGAAATCATCTTTTTTATCATTTCTTTCATCAACAAGCATGATTTTAATTCCTTTATTCAAAAAAGCTAACTCTTTAAGTTTAATTGCAACAGTATCATAATCAAATGTTATTTCATCAAAAATCTCTGAATCTGGTTGAAAATGCACAATTGTTCCAGTTTTATTTGTATTACCAATAATCTTAACTTCTGAATTAGGATTCCCTTTATTATAATTTTGATAAAAAACTTTACCTTTTCTATGAACAGAAATCTCCAGAGTACTTGAGAGGGCATTAACAACACTTATACCAACCCCGTGTAATCCCCCACTTACTTTATATGAATCAGAGTCAAACTTACCTCCTGCATGCAACTTGGTCATAACAACCTGGAGAGCTGAAACTTTTGACGCAACATGAATCTCTGTAGGAATACCTCTTCCATCATCAGTAACTGTGACAGAATCATCTTTATTTAAGATTACTTTAATCTCAGAGCAAAAGCCTGCCATTGCCTCATCAATTGAATTATCAACAACCTCATATACAAGATGATGAAGACCTCTTGGCCCAGTGCTTCCTATATACATTCCAGGTCTTTTTCTAACAGCCTTTAAACCATCTAAAACAGTAATATTTGAAGCGTCGTAGCTTGATTTTTCTGTATTCTCATGACTATTTTGCATTTGTTAAACACCTTAATTTTAAGATTTTTTTAAGTCAAAAATAAGTGCTAAGAATGCTTATTTTCTATAAAAACAGAAAGGGGTTTTCTTTATAAATATTGTGGTTAAAAAACAAGATATTCTTAGTGTTTTCCCGTCAATAAAAAAGACAATATTCCTTAAACTGTATTAACAAATTAATTATAGAAATAACAATAAAAAAATAAAAAAATGCTCAACAAATCAAACTAACTTATTGGCACCGAATAATCGGAATTAAAAAAATAAAAAAGTCAGAATTATCTTCTTTTCTTTTTTCTTTTAACTACTCTTTTCTTAGTCACTTTTCTTTTTACAGGTTTCTTTTTCCTAACAACCTTTCTCTTCTTAGTCACTTTTTTCTTAGCTTTTCTTTTTACAGGTTTCTTTTTCCTAACAACCTTTCTCTTCTTAGTCACTTTTTTCTTAGCTTTTCTTTTTACAGGTTTTTTCTTCCTAACAACCTTTCTCTTCTTAGTCACTTTTTTCTTAGCTTTTCTTTTTACAGGTTTCTTTTTCCTAACTACTTTCTTTTTTGCTTTTCTTCTAACTGGTTTTTTCTTTTTTGTTGGCATTGCAACACCTCAAAACTATTTTATGTATTTTGAATAACCCAATAAAGCTTTATTGGATAAACTATTAGATTATTGGATTATTTATTTATAAAGTTTGTCAAAAAAAATATTAAACATAAGAATTGTTTTCTCGTCAATAAAGAAAGAAATTTAGATATGAACTTTTTAATTATATCTTCACTAATCAAAAAATATATCGACGAGGAAAAATATTTATCACACTTAAGCACTATTTTAGAAAAAAGTTTAAAAAAACTTGAGTTAATCTAAATTAAAAAAACATTATGATATATTAAAATGATTAAGAATATTAATATTAAAAATAAAAAAGAAAGCCTAAATTTTAATGATTTAGATAGAGATTTTCAGAAATTACTGAAAGATTTCAAAAATTCTGATAAAATAAAGAGCATTATAATAACTAAGACTAGAGAAATAGTAAAAAACAGCAAACAGGCTATTTATTCTATTCATAGGGAAGAAATTTCTGAAGCAAAAAGAGCAATTAATAATATAGAAATAGAACTATCAAGATTAAGAAAAAAATTTAAGCAATCAGAGCTAGAATCAATAAACATGTACAAAGCAGCACTGCAAGAATATGTTGAAGCAAGAACATTTCTCGATTTTATATTAACAGGGAAAATATCCTCGTCTTCTAAATTAAAAGTAAATTATCATGATTATCTTTGTGGATTGGCTGATCTAACAGGCGAACTTGGGAGATACTGTGTCATGAGTGCAACAAAAAATAGACATGAAAAAGTGAAAGAAATAAAAAATTTTATTGATTATCTTCTAGGACAATTTCTAAAATTTGACTTTAATAATGGTGAGCTAAGGAAAAAATATGATGCAATCAAATGGAATCTAAGCAAAATTGAAGGCATATTATATGATCACACATTAAAAAAGAGTAAATGATTAAGGAAAAGTTTTTAAAACTTAATGTAAAACAATAATTTGGGTTAGGTTATGGTTGAAGTCAAAAGATTTACACATACAACAATAAGAATAAAATCTAAAGATACTATTATATACATTGATCCTTACAAAATAGAAAACGATGACAAAGCAGACTATATTTTCTGTTGCCATGATCACTTTGACCATTTGAGTATTGAAGACATAAAAAAACTTCTCAAAAAAACAACTAAAATATTTGTTCCTACTTCAGTAATGCCTAAAGTTCTTGAATTCACAGAAAATGAAACAACTAGTTTTAATCTTGGTGAGAAATTAATTTTCAAAGAATTTTCAGTTGAAATAGTTCCTGCATACAACACTAATAAAGAATTTCATAAAAAAAATACTGATTGGTGTGGATTTATTTTTACAATTGAGAAAAAAAGAATTTATTATGCTGGTGATACTGATGTAATCCCAGAAATGAATCTTATTACAGATATCAACCTTGCAATTCTGCCAGTTTCAGGAGTTTATGTTATGGATGCAGAAGAAGCTGCAAATGCAACTGCGATCATCCAACCAAAAATGGCAATGCCTGCACACTATGGGCCAATTGTTGGAACAGAGAAAGATGCAGAGACTTTCAAGAACAAAGCTCACTGCGATGTTGTCATTGATGAAGTTGAGTTATAATTATTTAGGGAGATAAAATCTAAACTGGGTCCCCACATGATCTGATATGTTGCTTATATTAAGACTGCTATCTTTAGTAGAGAACCTAACAACTTCTTCTTCTAAACACTTAGAAGTTACTTCAATAAATCCCCCTAAGAAATTTGTTAATTCATAACAAAATTTCATGCCAAATCTTTTAGTGTTAAAAATGTTTTCAATTTCTTGTTTACTTAGCAAGTGTCCTTCTTTCTTATTAAAAAGCCCCAACCCATCATCTTTAACAGTTAAAATCTTATAATTCTCATTTACATCTAAAATTATCTCAATTTTAGTATTAGCCCCATACCCAGTACTATTCTTAAAAGGCTGATAAATTAAGGCAATATCATTAGTACTAATTTTTTTAGGGAAATTAAGAACATTAAAATCAAGAGATAAATTTCTACTATATCTATTTGTTAATATATATTGTATTTGAGTACTAGGAATAAAAGATAAGAAATCTTTATCACCTTCAGAAGCATAAAAAAGTGCAGAGTTTATTAAACATCTATATAAAACAAAAGCTTTAAAACTATCCATTACATTTTTAAGCCCACCTTTTTTATGATACCATTCCAACTTAATTCCAAAAGGTGTCATTAAATTAATTAAATCATGTCCAAACATACGAGATGAAAGCACTATCTCAGAAATATCATTAAATGAATCAGGATTAATTTTATTTAAATCATGAATTACACTAGCCATAATCCAACCAATATTATTTATCTTATTAACTTTATCTACATCAAGAATATCAAAAAGAACATCATTAATATTTTCTTTAGTTAAAGGAGCTTTAAATCCAAAATTGTAAGGATCTTTTAAAGTTAAAACTTGCTTACCATAAAAGTCAAGAAATAAGCTTTTTAAAGAGTCTTTTCCCATATAAAATCACTTAAATTATTCCTCACCCCATAAGACCAGAATTAAATAGTGTATTTAAAACTTTGCATTGATTAGTTATTTCTTCAAAACTTCTAAACCAGGCAACTTATCTCCTGCAAGTAATTTAAGCATTGAACCACCACCAATGCAAATATGATTGATTCTATCTTCAACATTAACTTCTCTAAGAATCTCTTCTGTGTCACCACCACCAATTAAAGTAAAAGCATCTAAAGTAGAAATGAACTTAGCAATACATTCTGAAGATTTTGCAAACTCTTTTACCTCATAAAATCCCAAAGGACCATTCCAAATTATTGTTTTTGCAGAAGCCAAAATCCGCTTATAGGATTCAATTGTATTTAAACCAATATCAAGAACATAATCATTTGATTCAACATCTCGAACTTTTTTGTAAACCAAATCTTCAGCAGATTTTTTCTTAGAGCATGCAAAATCGAGCGGATAAACAATCTTTTCATTGTCAGCAATCTCTGCCAACTCTTCCATATTAGGATAATCATAAATTATTTTACCCCTATAAAATCCTTTAGATTTTAATAAATCTATAACAGTTGCACTCCCCAATAATATTTTATCAACTTTTGAAAGCATTTCTTTTATTATAGGAAGCTTTGTTTCCATCTTTGCTCCACCAAGAATTAGAACTTTAGGTGACTCTTTATTATCAATATTTAATGCTTCTAATTCTTCAACAACCCTTAGCCCTGCAAATGCAGGTAATATTTTTGCAACACCAGTTATTGAAGCATGATCTCTTGTCATTGTACTGAAGCAGTTGTTTACAAAGACATCTCCAAGCGCAGCAATTTTTCTTGCAAAATCTTTATCATTACTTTTTTCTTCTGCAAAAAACCTTGTATTTTCAAAAAGTATTATTTTTGTATCAGGTAGATTTTCTCTAGAAATCTCAAAATTTTCAATAAACCCTATTTCTTGAGCAAGTAATTCTTCAAAGCTTCTACGAACAGGTTTAAGAGACTTGTCTTGCTCAATACCCTTTGGTCTACCTAAATGACCAATAATCAAAACTTGTCTTGCGCCATTTGCTAGAATATGATTTATTGTAGAAAGATTGGCTTTTAATCTATTATCAGACTTAACTATTCCATTTTCTATTGGAACATCAAGTTCAGCCCTAAGTATCACAACTTTATCATTAAAGTCACAATCATAAACAGTTTTTACTTTCATATAACCTCTTATTATTACTTAATAAGCTTTTTTATTAAGTTTTTCAATTCCGCAGCCGCTTTTTCAGGATGGTTATTAGGATTAAAAATTTTAAAGTCAGATTTATTCTTTACAATCCTATGTTCTTTTGCAAATCTAACAAACCTTGAAAACATATTCCAATTAAGTCCATCTCTTTTTAGATAATCTCTGAAATAACAAAACAAGTTTTCTCTATAAATTCCAATGAAATATATTTTAAATTGGTGTTTAATTTTTTTATATTCAAAGGTTACAGTATGATTCTTAGAATTGTAATTATATTGTTTTTTAGTTCTAATATTTTTCATAGCAACAATATCCATTTGCTTAAATGCAAAACTTTTTTTTAAAACCTTAATAATTGATTCAAGCTGAGTACCATAATAATTCTCAAGATGAAAGTCATATTCAAATAACTCCTTCTTCTTAATCATACTCTCAAATTTTTCTTTAGAAATGCATATTCGAGTATTTTTATATTCAGATTTTCTTGATTTTCTAGATGTAGTTGAAGGAACAAAATTAATTTTTAAAGTTTTATTAACAATAGCAGGAACAAGATCTTTGCCTGATGCACCTGAAGGACCATTTAGAACAATAAAAGGATATTTATATTTTACAATTTTATTTGTCATACAACAAAATTGCATTCAACCATTTTAATAGTTATTCTTTTTTATAAGGAATATAAGTTATTTTTTGATTAAAAGGATTATAATTAATAGATAAAAATTCTTCTCTAAAGCTATGAAAATTATCATTTAAATATATATGAATAGGAATTTTCTTCTTTTTTATATATTTAGAAAAAGAGAATACTGTATTAGCAATATCTCTGAAATAATTGAACTTTGTTAAATTAGAACAACATTTCAAGTCTTTATGAAGACTTGGAAACTCAATTTTTGCAACTTCAGTTTTATTATTTAGTTTTAATATTTCTTTAGGATTAGTACTTTCTTGAATTATAATAGAACTATTACTTATTTGTATAGACATTTTTAGTTTAGTGGATGCAAAAAAGCTTACTTTACAATCATATGGATAGATTATATCATTAATAAATTCCCATTTAAAACCCCCAATTTTCTTTTTTTTAAAATCAGATACTAAGGAATTATACAAAGTTTTCTTGCCATAGAAAGATATTTTATAATTATTTGCTAATCCTAACTTAAAATAATTTGTTAAATGAGGATTATTTTCAATAAATTTTTCATACTCATTGTTATCCAATAATTCATACATATAGCTTAATAAGATTTTATTTTTTGAATATTTTGCGTTCGAAAACTCTTCTAACAACTTGATATATTCGTTAAATTCTAAAATATCACATTTCATAATCAATAGAAAACATTACGACTATTTAATTTTTACTATTCCAAAATAGTCCGAAAATGCTTCGGTTTAACGTCATTAAATAATTTAAACATAAGAATCAAACTACACCCATGATAAAAAGTCTCATTAAGTATCTAAAAAAGAAACAAGTAATCTATCAAGGATTTCAAACAACTAATTTTCCAAAAGATGATGAATTAAGAATAATATCAAAACTTATCTTTAGTTCAGGATTATCAATAGATGAAATTAAATCTATGAGATGGGAAAATATAACTGTTCTTGAAAATATATTATTATTAAACTACAAAGATAAAACAAAAGTTGCAATTGCATCAGAATATGCTATTGATGATCTTCTAAAACTCAAACACACAGATGAACAGGTTTTTCCTGAATGCAATAAATTAAGCACAACAATTTTAACAAGAAAAATTGATAAACATCTGACATTGGCAGGAGTAGAATTTAAAATAAATAATGTTAATTCTAAATGGCTACAGAAGAATTTCATAAACACAATTTATATTCCTAAAACCTCAGAAGAACTATTTAACAGACACATAATTAACAAAATACCTATTATAGAAAACTTAAACAAAAAAGAATTTCAAAAATTATTAGAAATAAAAAGCTTAATCTAATCTGCCTCTCGTTGAATCTAAGTATAATCTGATTGTACTATCTATCCGTAGGACCCACCCCTGACAACGCGCTAAAATATAAATAGAAAATCACAAAACTCGCCCTAAGGCAGATTTAATCTACCAAAACACCATTTAATGCTGCTTCTTGACCTGGTCTGTTTGTTATTTTTACAGAACCCTTATCAGTTTTAACAATAGTACCTTTTGTAAGAATATTTCTTCTAACATAATGTCTATTTGCAGGATTTGACATAACTGTTTCAAGTTTAGCTTTAATGTATTTTTTAGATTTAGAATCATAGACATTAATTACTTCAAGTTGCATAGATTTTGTCTTTAAATTACCACCAACAGTTCGAAGTTTCTTAACTTTTTTCTCACCTATTTTAGTAAGAATTGGCTTAGAACCAGATTTACTTAATCTTTTTGTCTCTTTAGACTTATACCTGCCACCAGTTGGCTTTCTCTTTGATCTACCTTGGATTATAACCATTTTATCATTGGAACTAGATTTTATTTATAAATGTTATGCAAACTGAAACTTCTCTAATTTGGAGTAAACTGGCCCTGCATTCGTTAAAATGCTTTGCATTAAGAAAAATGAATCTGTTGTAAAAGAAACAGTTATGTTATCAAGATCATTTAATTCTATTTTGTCTTTGAATCTTGCAATAGTTATATGTGCACTAAATTTAAAATCCAGCTTAAACCCCTTTTTTACAACAATTTTTCTTATTTGCTTTGCTAATTCTTGCAATTCGGAAGAATCAATATTTAAGAAAATCAATCTTGCAGCTTTTATATTTGGAAAAGCACCTAACCCTTTAATATTACAAAGAAAAGGTTTAAAATTATGAACAACAAACTCTAATTCTTTTTTCAAGAAATTTATTTGATTTTTCGATACAGTTCCAAGAAACGCAATGGTTATATGATAATTAACAGGATCAATTATTTTTACTTTTGTTTGAGTTTTTGCATAATCCAAAATATGGAATTTGTTAATTCGTTTAGAAAGAACTACCTTCTCGTCATCAGATAGATTTACTGAAATAAAAGTCCGCATCTTATTCTTTTGTTGGATTATCATTTATCTTATTCTTTGGGCAGAGTTCAAAAGAACATACTTTGCCTGTTATTTTACAAGTAAAACTCACAACCTTAGTAGAGTCTGACATTAATTTCTCTTCACAGTTCTCCCAGACCATTTGTTTCCAAGACATAACGTCTTTAAATTTTCTTGGAACAATCTTATGAAGTTTATCTAACTCTTTGTTTTCTAAATCTTCTAGAGTATCAAGATTTGATAACTCTTCAGATTCCATATCTTTTACAGTAAGAATATGCTTAATTTCAGTTTCTTCTAATTTTTCAATGTTATCAACAGTTTTTTTGATATCCTTTACAGTTTCCTTTATTTCATCTACTTCTTTTTGTAAATTTTCGTCCATAAACTAATTATTATAAAAAGATTTTAAAAATCTTATGATTATCAACCATTAGAAAGTCCAAAAAACCCAAAACTTCATTCAAAAAAATAAAGTTTTTAAGCATACTAAACTAAAATTAATAAAAAGAGGAATATAAATGACAAAAAATCATTTTGAAGATTTAAGGATTAAAGAACTCAAAATCCTATTAAATCTTTCTTCTAATCCAAAACAGTATATTTTAAGAAAAAAAGATTTCTATAAAAAACTAAAATTTGGAGATATTATTTTCTCAGTGAATTTCTCAACAAGGAAAGGTCTTGCTGCGAACGCCATTATGAAATTTACCAAATCAACAATAAGTCATGTTAAATTCTATTTGGGTAGGGGTAAAATAATTAATACCACATCATATGGGCAATTTGGAGCTTATGAACCGCTTAAAGACAAAAAAGAACAGGTTCTTGTTGTTTTAAGGGCAAACTTAACTCATTTACAAAGAAAAAAATTACATAGAATTGTAAAAAACATATTGGAAAGCAAACCACAATATAGTCTTAAAGGATTAATAGGTCATGGCGTATACAAAACTACTGGCTTTTTCCCTAATTGGTTAAGATCTAAAAAAAGCTTCTTTTGCTCGGAGTTTATATACGAATGCTATCTAAAAGCAGGATATAAATTAGGTAAACATACTCATAGTGAATTTGTTTCACCAATAGACTTATTTGAATCTAAAAAACTAAATATTGTTTGCATACTCGATGGTATAAATGGAGTCAATTTAACCAGGAAAACAAGAGATCCAAACAAAACAATACAAAAAGAATCTAAAAAATTATTATTAAGAAGATTAAAATAAACCATTCTAAAAATCCTCTTTTATAAAAAGATTTTAAAAAGATTGCGGATTATAACAGAAAATGGCAGTCTTATTAACGATAATATTAGCAACACTAATAGTTAGCTTAATTTCTCTATTAGGAGCTATAACCTTAGCTATTAAGAAGAATCTAATGAAAAAGTTGATGATGGGACTTGTTGCACTTTCAGCAGGTGCTCTTATTGGAGGAGCATTTTTACATCTAATACCTGAATCAATTGAAGAATTTGGCAGTAATATTCTAATATATGTATTAATAGGATTCACAGTATTCTTTTTAGTTGAGAAAATATTACATTGGAGACATTGCCATGAAATTGATTGCAAAATTCACAGTTTTGCGTATATGAGTTTATTAGGAGATGCAATTCATAATCTAATTGATGGGCTTATAATCGGTGTAACTTTTGTTATTAATACTTCACTAGGTATTGCTTCAACAATAGCAATCATATTACATGAAATACCACAAGAATTAGGAGATTTTGCAGTTCTTGTTCATGGGGGATTTTCAATAAAGAAAGCTCTGCTTGCAAACTTCTTAACTGCCTTAACCGCAGTTCTTGGAGGAATACTGGGATATTTCTTAATAACTTTCACTGAGAATGCTATGATGTATTTATTACCATTCGCAGCAGGAGGATTTATCTATATTTCTGCATCAGATCTTTTACCAGAACTACGTAAAGAAGTTAATGTCAAAAAAGCAATTATAAATTTCTTAATATTTCTTGTTGGAATAGGATTAATGTTTGTTGTTAAGTTTATTTAGAGTAAAATTTATATATTCTCTACACTTAATCTGCTTAAAATGATAATTCCGCCAAAACTACAACCAGGAGATGAAATCAGAATTGTTGCACCATCTAGAAGTTTAACTTTGCTTTCTGATGATTTGGTTAAAATTGCAATAGCCAAACTTGAAGCGCAAGGTTTCAAAGTAACTTTCTCAAAAAACTGCAAAGAATCTGATATGTTTATTTCATCGTCTATTAAATCTAGAGTTAATGATCTACATGAAGCATTTAGAGATAAAAATGTTAAAGCGATTCTAACAGTTATTGGAGGATTTAATGTAAATCAAATACTAAAATACTTAGATTATGAATTAATAAAAAATAATCCTAAAATAATTTGTGGCTACTCAGATATCACTGCACTCACAAATGCTATTACAGCAAAGACTGGTTTAATCACCTATTATGGTCCTCATTTCTCTAACTGGGGAATGAAAAAAGAGTTTGATTATACTCTAGAATATTTCAAGAAATGTTTAACAAGCGAAGAAGAGTTTGTTATCGAACAATCTCCAACCTGGAGTGATGATGCATGGTATAGGGATCAAGAAAATAGAAATCTTCTGCCGAATAAAGGTTATTTAATAATTAATAAAGGAGAAGCTCAAGGCGAAATTGTTGGAGGAAACCTTTGCACTTTGAATCTATTACAGGGAACTGAATTTATGCCTTCTCTTAAAAATAAGATTTTATTTGTTGAAGGTGATGATATAACAAAAGCACCAGATTTTGATAGAAATTTACAATCCCTAATTCACCTACCTGACTTTAAAGATGTTAAAGCGATAGTTATTGGAATGTTTCAAAAGGGTTCTGAGATGACTGAAGAAAAACTTAGATATATCATTGCAACAAAAAAAGAATTAGCAAATATTCCTGTGATTGCAAATGTTAATTTTGGTCATGCAAACCCCATAATGACATTTCCCATTGGTGGGACTATAAATCTAAAAGTTGATGACAAAGTAGAATTGAGGATATTAGAGCATTGAAAAAAATAATAAAAAAAATAAAAATAATATACGTTTAATTTAAGAGAAGTATGATTAATTATTCTTTCTTAACATTAACTGCTTTCAGACCTCTATCGCCTTCTTCTACGTCAAATGTAACTGAATCATTTTCTCGTAAAACAACGCCTTGGTCTAATGCTGATTGATGAACAAAGATTTCTTTTCCATCTTCAGCTGAAATGAATCCAAATCCTTTCATTTCATTAAAAAACTTTACTGTTCCTTTCATTTTATTTAATTCCTCGTTTACTATTTTACTAATTTCAGAAACAGTTTAAAAAATTTATTAAATTAATACTCCATTAATAATTAATCAAAAAGCTCTGATTTTATAAGAGAAACAACATTCCTTTTTAAATGCTTCTACTTATTTAGCTTTGAAGGTTAAAAAGCAATTTCTCCTTAAAAATCCATAAAATATATAAATTAACTATAGTTAACTATTAATATGTTAACTCCACAAGAGATTGAAGTATGGTATTTACTACCTGCACTAAGACGTGAAATTGCAATGAAGCTAAAATCAGAAGGCTACAGCCAGAAAAATATAGCTAAAATTATGGACATAACACCTGCAGCAGTTTCTCAATACATACATAACAAGAGAGCAAAAAAACTAGATATTGAGATTGATCAAAAAATAATTAATACTGCAGTTAAGGAAATTCAAGAAAGTCCAAAAAAATATTGCGAAATATTACAAGATACTATGAAAACAATGCACAGTCTTGTTTGCAAAATTCACAAAAAAATAGAAAAAGTCCACACCTGTTGCGGCTTATGTAAACAAAATGAGTAAAATAACTTATTTAGATAATGCAGCGACTACAAAACCATTGCAAGAAGTAGTTGATACTATCAAAGAAATTCAAGAAAATAATTATGGTAATCCATCTAGTTTACACGCAATGGGAATTAATGCAGATAACTTATTATCTAATGCAAGAAAACTAATTGCTGATTCAATCGGCGCAAATGAAAATCAAATAATTTTTACAAGTGGAGGAACTGAAAGCAATAATTTAGCTATTAAAGGTTCTGCTCTCGGGAAAAAAGGCAAAATTATCACAACAAAAATTGAACATCCAAGCATATTAAATGTTTTTAAATCCTTAAACAACAATCAGGAAGTAGTTTATCTTGATGTTAATGAACAGGGATTTGTTGACCTAAATCAACTAAAAAAAGAAGTAGATGAAAACACACTGATTGTCTCAATAATTCATGCTAACAATGAAATAGGAACTGTTCAACTCATAGACGACATTTCTGAAATCATAAAACAAAATAATCCAAAAACCCTATTTCACATTGATGCTTGTCAAAGTTTCACTAAAACAGATTTAACCATTGAGGGAATAGACCTAATGAGTATTAATTCTCACAAAATTCACGGACCAAAGGGAGTTGGTGCACTATTTGTAAAAGATAAAAAATTATTAACACAGATACAACAGGGTGGACACCAAGAATTTGATAAAAGACCTGGAACAGAGAACATTCCTGCAATAGTTGGTTTTGCAAAAGCAGTTGAGATTGCAATGAATGAAAAAGATAAAAACATTCAATTCATGAAAAACCTGCAAAAATATTTTATTGACAAAGTCCTAAATGAAATACCCAACACAAAACTAAACGGGCCCAAAGATAGATTATGTAACAATATAAATATCACTTTTAGCTTTATTGAAGGAGAAGCATTATTAATGATGCTTAATGAAAAAAACATTTGTGTTTCAACAGGTTCTGCCTGTTCATCAAAAGTATTAGAGGCAAGCCACGTTATTCTTGCACTTGGAAAGAAACATGAAGATGCACATGGAACAATAAGATTTTCACTATCAAAATTTACAACCAAAAAAGAATTAGACTACACAATAAAACAACTAAAGGAGGCAGTGAAAATACTAAGAAAAATTAGTCATCTGAGTTAACTGCACTTAAGGTGAGCTCATTGCAATAAACAATTAAGTTCGTTGTCGAGGGTTGCGTCCGTCGGACCGACAGAACCAACAAATATCACATTGACTGAGCGAAAGTGCAGTAAAAAGAGAAATAAAATGGCACTAAAATATTCAGAAAAAGTTATGAATCACTTTTTGTATCCACGAAACATGGGAGAAATAGAGAATGCAGATGTTGAAGTAATTGAAGGCAACATCAAATGTGGAGATCAAATACAGGTGCAACTCAAAGTTAATCCTGAAACAAAAGTTGTAGAGGATATTAAATTTAAGTCATTTGGTTGTGCTTCAAACATCGCAACTGCATCAGTTGTTACTGAGATTGCAAAAGGTAAAACTTTAAAAGAAGCTAAGAAAATTAAATGGAAAGATGTTTCTGATAAGTTAGGGGGATTGCCTAAAATAAAAGAGCATTGCTCTATTCTTGCAGTTGAAACATTAATGAAAGCTATTAAGGAGTATGAATCAAAATGAAAGTATTTTTTGAAACAAAATTAATGCCAGAAAAAATAATTAAAGATAAAATAAAATATCCTGATGCAATATTTGTTAGAGAGTCACTAACAGAAGATAATACAAATAACCACAAAGATGCAAAAGTAATTTGTATAAATGTATTTTCTAAAATAAACAAAGAAATTCTTGATAAACTTCCCAATCTAAAATTAATTGCAACAATGTCAACAGGTTTTGATCATATTGACTTAGAAGAATGCAAGAACAGAAATATTATTGTTACAAATGTTCCTTCTTACTCTAATGAGAGCGTTGCAGAACATGCAATGGCTTTATTGTTTACAATAAGTAAGAGAATTCATATCTGCAATCAGGAAATGGAAAACTGCAATGTGAACATGCCAGAACTAATGGGTTTTGAACTGAAAGGAAAAACAATTGGTTTAATTGGCACAGGTTCAATAGGCTTACACCTGGCTCGTCTATCCAAAGGTGTCGGTATGAAAGTTATTGCATTTGATATTAAAAAAAATGAAGATGTTGCAGAAACAGTTGGTTTCAAATATGTTGAACTAAATGATTTATTTAAGCAAAGTGATGTTGTATCTCTACATGTTCCACTGAACAAACATACAAAAGGAATAATCAGCAAACAACAAATTGATATGATGAAACAAGGAGTTGTTATTATTAATACTTCAAGAGGGGGATTAATCAATTCTGAAGATTTACTTGAAGCTCTCAATTCAGGAAAAATAGATTTTGCAGGTCTGGATGTGTTTGAAGATGAGGATTTTGTTTGTGCAAGTCCAAACTCTATTTCAAGAAATATTATGACTCACAAAAAAGTTGTTGCAACACCACACGCCGCATTCAACACAGTTGAAGCAGTTAATTCTTTATTCGATGTTACACTCAAGAACATTAATCTTTTCCTAGACGGCAAGGATGTTGAAGATAGAGTTAATTAAAAATAACAAAATTTATATAAACCTCATATTTGAGGTCTAGTATGTGGATAACAAAATTAAAAATTATGCATGACTGCGTTATTGGTAATAGATGTAAAAAATTCTCAGTTACAACAACAGGAATGCCCTTTCAAGTTTATATTGAGAAAGGAATAACTTACTCTCCACAAATCCAAACATTACATTGTAACAAAGAATTAGCAGAAAAATTTATTAAAGATCTTAGAAAAGATAAAAGAATTAAAAATCTAGAAGTTGAAGGAAATACATTTTTCTTAGTCGAGATGAGAAAAGATAAGATTCCTGCAACATACCACCATTCTAAACTAATATTTATTAAACCAGTATTTGCAGATAAAGAAGGTTATGAATATTGGGAAATTGCATCGTAGAAAAAGTCAATATTAACTGAATTTATTAAAAACCTTAAGAAAAATATTAAATATGTCAAAATACTAAAAATAAAAGAAAGTAAACTAACAGATATCTATTTTGCACATCTTTCCCCCAAACTAACAAATAATCAAAAAAATGCAGTTGAACTGGCCTTTGAAAACGGATTTTATTCTTGGCCAAAACAAACTGATTTAGGGAAACTTGCAGAAAACATGAATATTTCCGTACCTACATTCAGAGAACATCTTAAAAGAGCAGAAGAAAAATTAATGCCAGATTTAATTAAATCTATCAAATAAGCATACCTCACATATGAGGGTAAAAGTCTAAATGCATACAATGATTTCTATTAATTATGTCAGACAAAATTCAATATAAATATGGAATAATCGGAATGGGTGCAGTGGGAAACTGGTTAAAAAGAAATTTTCTAATTAAAAAAATATTTGAAAATGGAAAGCTTGTTCTGACAAACAGAATAGAATTAAATTATTTCACATCCAACAAAGAGAAAGATAATAATATTGAAGTAATTAGAAACTCAGATATAATATTTTTATGCATTAAACCTCAAGACTTAAAATCTATACAACCAATGTTAAAAGAAGAATTGAAAGATAAAGAAAAAACCTTGGTTTCAGCTGTTACTGCAATTCCAATAGAGTATTATGAAGAAAATATCACCAAAAGGATTATTAGAGTCTCACCAAATATATCACAGGATGTAATACCCGAAACATATACAGGCGATTTTAGACCTATGTTAATATCATTTGGAGATTATTTCAAAAGAGAAAGTGGATTATCAATATCAGGCAAACACATAAGATCCATATTAGGACAAATCTCAGAAGTTTATGAGATCAAAGATGATGAAATGAATGATTATAATTTATTATCAAGTTGTTCTACATCAATAATAACATATTTTATCCAAAAATATATTAATGCCCTCGACAATGTTAGCCCAGACCTTGCTAAAAAAATAATGATAAATACAATGTTAAAAATTGACTATTCAATAAAAAAAGGTACTAATATTAACAAACAATTTTGCACAAAAAAAGGAATAACTCAAGAAGGAATAAATATTATAGATAAATCTAACATTGCAAAATCAATAGTTAACGCTTTAGAAAATAGAACAAACGAAATTGTAAAATTATATGGTAATCTAACTTCCTAATCTCTTCTTAGCCATAATTAAAGGGAAAACTGAAATCAACATTAAGAATCCCATGACTAACAATGCAGAAGGATAACTATAAGATCCTGCAATTAAACCACCCCAAATTAAAGGCCCAATTAAGGAGGAAGATTTCTGGGCGATTGAATACCAACTAAATGAAGTAGATCTATATTGAACATCTGAAATTTTGGAAAAATAAGTTCTTGATAAAGAAATAATCGCACCAAATAATAGGAAAGATATTATTAATAGAACTATAGTTACATTCTGTTGATTAGCAAGCGAACTAAAAATAATAAAAAATGAACTTATAATAACCAAAACTAAAATCCATCTATAAACAGAGCGAGATTTCTTAATGTTCATTGTAGATAAGGCACCAACAACACCAACAACAATAATAATAATTGCGAGAAAACCTTTTAGTGTATCCCCAAGCCCAAAAACTCTTTCTACATATATAGATAAATTACTTTGTATAGTTAGAATAGAATCCATAAAAATAAAATATGCAATTAAAAATAAAAATATTGATTTTTTGGATATTAATCTAAGGAATACTTTAAAACTTGATGATTTAGGTTTTATAATAATATCTTTATTGGCAATATAACGTGGTTTTAATTTTGATAAGGAAGGAATCAATACAATTGCACCTATAACTGCAGCAAATAATAGTGCATAAAGTCTTGATTCAGTTATTCCTAGTGAAGCAATAGGCATCACAACAAGCACCCCTATAATAGCACCAACCCACCCCATAGAAAAACCTATGGCTGAACCCTTAGCTAGTTTATCAGAAGATTGAAGATCAGGCAACATTGAATCATAAAACTGTAAACTTAGGAGGTATGATGTATTTAATAACATAAAAAGAATACCGCAAACATATGCCCAAAACTGTGCTGAAGTAAGAAGACCAATTATAGCTATAGCTAACCCTAATATTAAAACAATGTAATTTAATGATTTTAAATATAATAACCGCCTATTATTTTTATCACCATTAACTCCCAACAAAGGAGCAAGAATAAGAGCTAAAACTGTGGAGCCAATAAAAAATAAATTAAAATAAAAATCACTGATATTACTCTCGATAGTTAACCATAGAGGAAGGTATAGTATTAAATTTGTATAAAGAAGAGAATTAGCAAAATCAATCATACACCAAGCCCAAAATCCAGATTTATTTTTCATTTTAAATTCCTATTAAAAATATCTCTCCTTAAAATCCTTTCTCATTAGCAAAATGATTCGAGATTCAACTTGCTCATCTTCAATTTTATATGAAGGCAGAAGCTTTATTAATTTTTCTGTGTAATTTTTTATTTCTTCATGATAAGGCATTGCACTCATATTAAGTCTTTGCCTTGACATTCCTATGTGCATATAAGCTTTTACTTCTATGAAATCTGCTTGAGAACCCTCTATTAACTTTACATACTCTTGCATAAACTTTTCATCCATGTTCATGCCTTTAATTAATGTCATTCTAATTACTGTTCTACAACCTAAAGATTTTAATAAAGACAAAGTTTTCTTGAATCTTTGCCAACCATCTTTTCTATGAGACCTTGTTATTTCTTTAAAGAGAAGTTCATTGGGTGCATTCATAGAAATATATAATTGATCTGGCAAAGCATTTTCTTGTTTTAATTTTAAAATCATTTCAGGATTATTACCATTACTAACAATAAAAACAGTTCTTGCATTCTTCTTTTCTTTCAAATACTTAACAAGTTCAGGCAAATAAGGATAAAGTGTTGGTTCTCCACTCAAAGAAATTGCATAATGATCTGGTTGTTGTGCATCTTTCCACTTTTCTTTGTCTGCTTTATCATTTCCACCAAAACCAGAAAGAAGTTTTATTCTCTTTTCAATCAATTGTTCAACATATTCTTCAGGTTTTTGCCATTGTAAATCTTTAACAGAAGCAAAATCCATATATTCCATTGGTCTCCAGCAAAATATGCAGTTATTATCACACCACATAGTTATTGGAGTAAACTGCATACACTTATGACAGTGTGCATCATAGAACTTTTCTTTATAACAAACTCCTTTATTTAGAATTGCTTTTTTATTCCACTCACATATCTGCATAGATGAATGACCAACTATTCCATAAGACTTTTTCTCAAGTTCTTGAATTTGTTTTTCTGTTAGGTAGTTCATTCTAAGGTATCTTTGCAATCTCCCACATTATCATAAAATTTGCTTTATAATTTTTTGCAATATTCTTATTTTTTATTAATATTCCTATACTTGGACTTGCCCAAACTATTATAGCAATCTTATCAGAATAAATAACAGTTGTTGCCTGAGAAACATAGCTTTTCGGTAAAGTTCTATACTCATCTTTCTTAACTCTATAAAGCTTAACTCCATACTCACACAACAATTTCTTTTTAATCTTCTTTTCTATTATCCTTCTTACTGATTGTTTACCAAAATATGGGAAAAACCTTACTAACTGACCTTTCACACCCCAAGCTAGAAATTCTTTATATCTTAGAATATCATTAAATATATTTCTCAACCCCGCTTCACCTTTGAATATTTCAACATCAACTTCATCTCTAGAAAACTTACTTAAATTCTCTAATACTGGAACTATATCCTGGATCAACCTTTTTCTATCTTCTGCAATCTTTAATAACTGCTTTGGCTCCACTGCCTTAAAATATCTTCTATTGTTTTTTATAACATAACTAACAAGACCTTTACTCTTTAATTTTTCAAGCAAATCATAAACATTAGTTCTATGCAAACCAATATCTTCAGCAATCTTACTTGCTAAACTTGAACCTAGTTTAAGCAATGTAAGATAAACCTTTATTTCATTCTCAGCTAAGCCTAATGATTTTAATGCTTCTTTTTCCATTTTTAAGACTAACAACAGAAAAACACTTATCATATATAAATATTGTGTCTAAAATAAGACAACAAAGGCTTAAATATTCTATTGATTACTGTTTTTTAGTGATGAAAAATGATTAAGAAAAATGAAAAATGAAAACCAGCTACAAACCCTAAAGAACGATCCAAAAACAATAAGTCAAGAAATGCCATATTATGAGCAATTCCTTTATTATAATATTTTAAGAGATATACAAGGGCACAAACCATTTAAACAATCAATATTTGAAACAGGAGAAATATCTCTAAAAAAATTAGATTTCATTAAAGAATTACTTAAAGACAAAAAATTCAATGAAAATATTGAATATTTAAATGAGAGCTGGGAGCCAATCAGTCCAAATGGCAACCTTGGCAATAATACAAGAAAATATGCTCGTGAATTGAATCCTAATCTTAGCTTAATAAGTTATATGTATCTATATACGCATAATTATAAAGTGCCAGGACCTAAAGATCTAATATCTTTGTTAAATGAATTATTTGCAAAAAATCAATCAACATCTTTTAAAAGAATATATCCTGATTTTATCTCAAGAATAAAGCCAGAAAACAAACTTATGGATTATGTAAATTGCTATTTATATTATTTAAACTTCCGTTATTATTCACTATCAAGCATAAAATTCCTTATAAGCGGCAATATAAATGATCTTGAAAACATTCCTATGAATGCAACTAAAACACATATAATGGGATTGTGGGGTAGTTGTAAATATTATTATAGCGAAGTACAGGTGCCATTAGAAATTCCAATCAAATACAACAGAAAGAATATTTATATAAACTCTCTTATCGTGGGTGCATTGGAAAAACTTCTCTATCAAGTACATTGGCATCACACCAAACACTTAAAAATAGAAAATAAGAAGTTTAATCCTCTTTGCATAATAGATTATAAAAATAATTTCCTAGAAATTTCTGTACAAAATTCTGGAGGAATTGCATCAAATTTTTTAAGAGATTTTTGTGATTTAGAAAAAGTATTTAACTATGAAAGTTATTATAAAAAAGTTAAGAAATTAGTTATGTCACAAAAGAAGTATATTAGAGAAGAAAAATATTTAAGAAATTTACTAGAAGATTCTTATTTTGATACAGTACATTATTTTAGATATACTTCTAACATTATTGATATAGTAAATAAAAAACATGGAGGCTATTCGGAAATAACTTCAACAGAAAAAGGCAAGAGAACATATTCTTATTCCCAAAAATATAACAGAACAAAAAGAGCTCCCCAACAAGATGTTGGCACAACTTCTACTTTATATATTCCAGCAGTGGAAAAGAAAGGAATAATAGTTCCAAAACTAACATCAGACTTAATATAAAAACAAATAGGTTAAACTATTCCATAAGACTTTTTCTCAAGTTCTTGAATTTGTTTTTCTGTTAGGTAGTTCATTTTATTGCTTATCTTTATGATAAATATCAAGGAAAATTAATTTATTATCTTTTTTTATATAAATATAGGATAATCGATAAGGGGAAACATAAAATTCTCTTGTATTTTTTCTTGTGTATCTCATTGGTTTTCCAATTCCAGGTGAAAAAACTATTTTTTTAATCTGTTTTTTTAATCTTTCTTTTATCTTATTATTCTTAATTTTCTTAATAGTTCTTTCAAAAGAAGAATCAAATAAAACAGTTACCATTTTGCTAATTCATCTAAAAAATTATTAGAATTCATAGTCTTAAACTTACCTGCTTTAATTTTATCTAAAGCTTCATCACTTCTCTTTGCAAATTTTAAGTCATCATTAAATTCAGAATCTAATTTAGAAGCCCTTTTTAAAATAAACCTATTTTTATCTTCAATTATTAGAAGTTTTTCACCTACATTAAACTTTTTCCTCATTTCCAAAGGTAATACAATTTGTCCTTTAGAGCTTAATTTTGTTATTGCAATTTCCATTTTTAATCACAAGTAAGACTAATCTTACTTAATATATAAACGTTTTGGTTTTAATGTTAATTTAGAACATTCTTTAGTTGCACTTTATATTTTTCAATACTCTCATTAGTAACTTTAGATATAAAATCAAATAACTTTTTATTAAAAGTTTCTGCAATTTCTATCAAGTCAATAACTTCATCTTTTGTAATTCTAAAATCAGTATAATATTGTTTATCTATTCTTTCTTCTTTTGCAAAGGATATTTCTGAATTGTCTATTAAAAATAATTCTTTTAGTAAGATTATTGAAGCAGAGTGGTTTTCACATTTTATTCCTGTCTTAAATAACAATGCAGTAAGCAGGTTATACATACTATAATAAACTAATGAAACTGTTTCTTCTAAACGATTATTATCTAATAAAATCTTTGCAGAAATAAGATTACTTTCAGATTTGTTTATATATGATTGTTTTATTTCTTCACTTGGTTCAACAATAGCTAATTTATTTTCTTTTTCAATTTTTTTCAAAAAATTTATTTTTTTCATAGTAAAACTCTGCCCCTTTAATTATAACATGATTTTTGTCTATTTCCTTAAACAAAAGATCTTTAGTATTATATTTTCCTATTTTAGTATTTAACTTAGAATCAAGTAAATTTAAGTCTTTTTTTAAACTTTTGTCTGTTGTTTCCGCAAATATATCAATATCACTATTTTTTGTTGCTAATTGTTTAGCATAAGAACCAAAAAGAACAATTAATTTTAGTTTTTTATTATTTTGTAATTTATTTATTATACTTCTTAATTCAGGATAAATGTTTAATATTTTTATTAGTTTGTATTTCTCTGCCATAAAAATATGTTCTTTTGCTTCAATTGTTTTCTTAAGAAAATAAACTTTATTTTTACCTTTTTGTGTATAATCAACGACATTCTTATTTTGCAATTTTTTTAGTTTTCTTACTATCATCATGTGATTTATGTTTAATTTTTTGGCAAGCTCTCTTGCGTGATTATTTTCTTTTAATAATTGCAAGATAATTTCCATACTGTAATCTTTTTGTTCCATATGTAACATATAAGTTACAATCAATATATAAATGTTTTGGTTTGTAATTATTTTACTCTTAAATGCCAGAATATTCAGGTATAAATTATTTATAAGGAATTTGGTTTCCTTAATTTATGAACCTAACAGACAATAAAGAAGTATTTCAAAAAATGAGTAAAAATTATGTTAGAACAGATTTTCATTGGGGCTCTGACCTGGATCTAATTAAAGTAACTATTGAAGAATTGCTTATCCTAAACCCAGACCCAGCTATCCTAGATTTAGCTTGCGGTACAGGTTTTCATCTAATAAACTTAGCACAACTATACCCTGAAATAACTTTTCAAGGAATTGATTATTCTCCTTTAATGTTAGAAAAAGCAAAAATAAACAGGGATAATCTAAACTTAAAAAACATTATTATCCAGGAAGAAAATATTACCGAGCTTCCATTTGACAAGAAATATGATTTAATCCTTTTTCTGAATAATGGTTATGGTAACTTATATATAAAAAATGTTAATCCTAAAAAAATAAGAAAAAATGTTTTTCAAAAAATATCTCACTCATTAAATACAAGGGGGCGAGCAATCTTATCTGTCTATAATCTAGAAAGGCTGGAAAAGAACTATGGAAAAGAACTAAGACTAATCGAGGATAAAAGTGATATAAGTAAAGGAGATTTATTTGTAGAATATAAATATAATAATAAAAATACTCCTTATTATTCACATTGGTTTTCAGAGGAAGAACTAAAAGCTCTTGAGAGAAATGCAAACCTAAATATTGACTTCTTAGAAAAAAGAATGTCTAGATTTTTAGTAAGATTTAGAAAAAAATAAAATCAAATTAAGAAATATTATTTAGCTTAGGAATAATCTTTGCTTCTGCCCTCTTTAAATGTTCTTGATAAGTTGCAAGTGAAATCTTCATTAATTTAGATAACTTTTTCAAATCAATTCTTTTAGGAATATCATAATAACCTTCTTCAACTGCTAAATCAAAAGCTCTTTTTTGCTTATCAGTTAATTGGGGCATAATTGAAGGAAAATAAACATCATTCAATTTTGTTTTTTTAAAATATAAAATATTTATTTCAATTTGTTTTTGATTTTTTAAGTTTTCAACAAAATCAGTTAATATAGACCTATCCCAACTACCAATCTCCCAATACTCATAGCCACCTTTATCAACAAAAACGGGTTTAGAAAAAAACATTTTTTGGTTGTAAAATGAAGTTGGAATTTTTTTGCTTTTACTTTTACCAATAAAAAATAAGGTATTTTTATCAATCTCTAAATTTATAATATTTTTTTCTTTTTTAATATCTATAATAAAATCTTTAATGTTTTCTTCACTACCTTCAAGAGTGTGCCTTTCAGAAGTATAATTATATCCTTTTTCAGACCAATTACCTAAAGGGATAGAATAAGATTTAACATTATATTTCTCACACCTATTTCCAATCGTGCAATCATGCTTAATTTTTAGTTTTAATATCCACATAATATTAACCATAATATTCTGGTTTAAATATTTTATTGAAATTTGTTAGAATTACTCCAAATCTTGCAAATTAATAATTGGTTTACTTATCTTAATAGAATCATCATATGCAATTCTTGGGCATGCAGTGTTTACCCAACAATCTATAAAATTGAAGTTTTCAAGTTCTGCAAAGTTTATTGTGTCATCTAAAAAATAATAAAAGTTTTTGTCTTTATTATTTAATTTTAATGCTTTCTTCAAATTATTTTGTCCAGGCTTTGTTGTTATAAGAACACCAACATTTTTTGCAACTGCAAACCCACTTAGTGCACCATTTCTTTTTTTGATTAAAGATGTAACATCTTCTTTGGTAATTTTCTTAATTGAAAAATCAAATGGTGATAGACAATAAACTTCATCTGCAACTTCTTTTAGAACTAAAGATTTAGGATGAAAAACACCACTGCCTAAATAAATAAATAAATCTGGTTTTTCAATAATCTTAAAATCAAAAGCACTACAACCAAGAATTTGATTAGAATATTTGCAATGAGCAAGTTTCATGTTTACAATTTTGCAGTATTTTAATAATTCAACAGCTAACTTATCTCTTTGCTCTAAAAATTGCACAGTTGTGAAAATTGCAACAGATTTATCTTTAATTAAATTAATTAATTCCTGAGTTATTTCAGGTAATTCTACATTTGATCTTGTTTCAAAATATTTTATCTTCATCTTTAATAGCATCCTAAGGTCAAAAATTCTTTTGACTTATAATTAAGTCCGTTGCAGGGGGGATGTTCCCTACGGGACTGCAGGACCTTCAAAAATAATATTGAAATTTTTGAAGATGCTATTATCTTCTAAACTCTGAATGTCCAAAGTGTAATATTAAATCAATTCCTAATTTTTCTAAATGTAGAGGAATATCACAAGCACCAAAATTAGTACCAGACCAGATAAATAAATTTACATCTAATTCTTTTCTTATAGAATCAACTATTTCTTTTGCCTTTGGCTTTAAACCATCAGGTAACTGCAAAACAACATTCTTTGCATTATTACTCTTAATTTCTTCTATAATCCTAGGAATTCCTAAATCATATTGCATTTTGTTGTAGAAGTTATATATTATTTAAAAAGGTATTTGAGATTATATTTGATAATCCTTTGAATCATATTCCATACTATAAGAAGATTTTTCTCCATACAAAGTAAGTATTTCAGATAAAACATTATAAAATTGTAACATCTCAAAATTTGGGTGAGGAGGTCTTTGTCTAGTTTTATATTTTTTAAAGATCTCAGGTTTAGGAATTAAACAATTATTTTTTTCTTCAACTAAATCTAAAATAGGATTATTCTTTTCTAAAGCTTTAACTCGCCTATAATCTTCAAGTAAACAAGGATTTGCCCAAGGATTAGTGTTCATAACATCTTTTTTTTTATTCATAAATATATAATAAAACATTTTTATTTAAATTTTTATTGTAAAAAAACCAATGCTCAGATTTGTGCTCAAACTTTATTTGGTTACTAGAACTCTATTAGTTCTACAGAACAAGTTCAAATCCCAAAAGGAATTCAAGTAATATAAAAATAAATGAGCCCGGGGGGATTCGAACCCTCGATCTACGGCTTAGAAGGCCGTCGCCATATCCAGACTAGGCCACGGGCCCATTTACCATAAGAGTTGAATAATCCTTTTTAAAGGTATTGTAAGAATAAAGCTTTTTAAAGAATATTCATATCCTATAAAAAATGAAAAAAATCGAGTTATTAGCACCAGTTGGAAACTGGGAAATGTTAACTGCAGCTGTTGAAGCAGGTGCAAATTCTGTTTATTTAGGTATTAAAGGCTTAAATATGCGAGAAAGAGCTAATAACTTCTCAATTGAAGATTTAAAAAAAGTAACAAACTATGCTCACAAGAATAAAGTTAAAGTTTATTTAACTGTCAACACAATTATCTTTGATGAGGAACTTAAAACAATAAAGAAAATACTGGTTGCAGCTAAGAAAGCAAAAATTGATGCAATAATTTGTTGGGATTTAGCAGTTATTTCATTGTGTAAAAAACTTGGATTAGAAATTCATTTAAGCACACAAGCTTCAAGTTCCAATGTTGAGTCAATTAAATTATACAAAAAATTAGGTGTAAAAAGATTTGTGCTTGCAAGAGAATGCTCACTAGATCAAATAAAAAAGTTAACAAAGATTGCTAATATTGAAGTCTTTGCACATGGAGCAATGTGTGTTTCAGTTAGTGGAAGGTGCTTTTTATCACAATTTCTCTATGGAAATAAAACCTCTGCAAACAGAGGAAAATGCATTCAGCCATGCAGAAGATCTTACATAATTCATGATCCTGAAACTCATAAAGAATTAAAAGTTCATAATAATTATATTATGAGTCCAAAAGATTTATGTGTTTTACCTTTTGTTGAGAAATTAATTAAAGCGGGAATTACTTGTTTAAAGATTGAAGGAAGAGCAAGAAGTCCTGAATATGTTAAAGTTGTGACAGAAGCTTATCGAGAAGCAATTGATGCGGATTATAATAAAAAACTAACTAAAGAGTTAAAAAATAAACTTCTTAAGAAACTGAAAACAGTTTATAATAGAGGATTCAGTTCTGGTTTTTATCTAGGAAAACCAATTAATGAGTGGACAAAAACCTATGGAAATCAAGCAACAAAAAAGAAAACTTATATTGGTAAGATAACAAATTTCTTCAAAAAAATAAGTGTTGCAGAAATAAGAATAAATACTGGAAAGATTAAAACAGGGGATAACATTTTAATTATTGGGCCAACAACAGGTGTTTACGAACAAAAAGTTGGAAACATGGAAATAGATAAAAAGAAAATAGTTAAATTTGCAAAGAAAGGCCAAGTCATTGGCATCAAGACCACTAAGTTATGCAGAAAAAATGATCAGGTTTATTTGTTTGAGTGAATTTTTTTTTCTTTCAATTTTTCACTTTCTAAAGCATGATATCGATCTTGCCAAGAAGATATGCCTAAAAAAGCTAAAAATCCACTAGAAAAAAGAAAAATTATCAAAGTCCTTTGAAAACCATTATCATAATTTTTATATTCTTTTACCTGCAAATCATATTCAATCTTTAGCAGAGTATATCCATATGAAGATTCAATAAACCTTTTCTGGGATAATAAACTATTTTTTAAATTTTCTAGATTTTTGAAATAATTAATATCAACCATATTTTTAACTTTAACAAATTGATTATATAAAATATCAAGATTATCTAATTTTGATTCTATGCTCTGATGTTCTAATAATAACCCTGACAGATACGGTTTTTTAACCTGAGAAAGCATAGGAGAAAAAGCAATACCTAGCGAAGCAAGACTTAACAAAAAGTAATATCTTGGTTTAACTTTTGCAATAATTTTTTCTATATCACTACCCATATAAATTTATAACTTAAAAAGAGTATTTAAGATTTATAGCGATATATGTCGTTCATTTTAATATAAGTGTTTAATTTTTATCCCAATAAGAAAAAAACTCATGCAATTCTTGTTCAGGAACCACACCTTTTCTTAAACTTTCAATTAAATTCTCTTTCTGGATATAACTTCTAAGACTAATCATTTTTTTATGTTTAATATCTCTTACCTCAACTGCGTGTATTAAACTTTTAATTGCCGAAGCCCCTCCTTTTTTAGCTCTTTGAATATTTTTAACATAATTTCTTAATGTGCCAATTCCTTCCAAATACCAAATTTGTAAAATCTTATTTGTTCTATCTTCATAGAAAGTTGCATTTCCCTTTACTATAAATTTATTTCTACCCAAATTAAGATTTAATAATAATTCTATTGAAAGAGGATTATTCTTACTAAAATTAGCTTTCCCTTTCATAAGGGGGGGCCTTTTACTATCAAACTTATCTATAACCATATAATTTCCATAATTTGGAATTAGTTTAGATAGAACAACATGAGCGATTTGTTCAATAGGAAAAAAATAATGTGTTAAGTGAAAACTTGAATGCAAATATCCATCTTTACCTATAAAATAGGGATCAAAAGTTCTCTTTAATATTTTTTTAAAGATATGTGCTCTAAAAAGAGGTTGATTCTCAAATTGAAATACTTGTCCAATTATAGGGAGATTAGAATGAACATTATAAGGAGTTTCCAAATTGTATTTTTTATTAAATAATTTCCATTTTTGATGGTATTTATTAATCTCTTCTTCAGATAATAAATCCTGTAATTTCATTTTATCACTAAAGATAGAAAACAAAAATAGGATATATTTTTTATAGCGATATATATCGTGCCTATGCTTTTTCAAAGAAATAAGGAATAAGCTTCTTCTCAGCTTTTCTAAGATGAGCCTGATAAGTAGAATAAGAAATCTTCATCAATTTAGCAAGCTTTTCAAGCTCAATTTTTCTAGGATATTCGTAATAACCTGTTTTTATTGCTAATTCTATAGCTCTTTTTTGTTTAACAGTAAGATTAGGGTGCACACTCATAATAGAAATAGAATTTATTTTCTTTTGACGAATTGACATAAGCTTTGCCTCACGTGCTTTTTTAAGAGAATTAAAAACTTTCATTAAAGCAACCCTTTTGAAACTTGCAATATTCACAATTTCATAACCTTGATCAGAAATAAATGCAGGTGCAACATGGATTATATCTTTATTATAAACAGAAATATTTTTAGGTTCTTTTATTGTACCAATAATAAAATCCTGGTTTAATTCTATATCTATAACTCTTTCCTCTTTTTTTAAATCTTTGATAAAATTAATTTTATCTTTTGTATCTCCAAAGATAGTGCCAGAAAAATGAACTGTAACCCAATCTTTTCCAGAAGAAAAAGATAAAGGAAAAATTAAAAGATTAATATTATGTTTTATTGCTTTCTCACCAATTAAAGTTCCTTTTTCGGAAAACTTAATTTTTGCAACCCACATACTATAGCGATATATGTCGTTATTTAAAAATTATTTTATTTTTTTATCAATTAATTTTCTTAGCTTAGAAATTAATTCAAGAATTGCAAATTGTTTTCTCAAAATATAATCCTTTTTAATAAAAAAACCATCATAAGCAACCCTATTTCTTAATATCCTTAAATCATTTAACAAATTAATTTCAAGCTTTGCAAATTCTTTATAATTCATTTCCAAATATTCAATTAATTCTTTATGTGCATATTCACCAAAGGTTTTATATCCATCAAGCAGAAGAATGACACTAATTAATTCTCTAATAATATCATAATATTCCTTAACAACATTAGAAGGATATCTCTCAATATTTATCTCATTAATCATTGCCAAACTTTTATCAATCATTCTCAAAATTGATTTTGATTTTTCAAAATCTGGGGTTATTTTAATTATCATATTATCTTAAAAGACTTTTAAATAGCCTCTTAAGATAACTCCATTTATTATGTTGTTCTTTAATTCTTTGCTCAATTTTCCAAAAGACTTACAGAAAAATGTGTTGATTTTCCGATTAAGCTTTTTCTCGTATTTTTTTAATTCTAAACTCATTTTACCACACAATAGGAAAATATCTATATCACTATCTTTTAAATCTTCACCCTTAGAATATGAACCAAATAAAATAATTACATCAGGTACACAACTATCTTCAAGATATTGTAGTAATCCAGAATCTTTTATTAACTTTATATTATTTAACTTTTTGAGAAATACAAATTTTCCATTGTCTCTATTTGCAAAGTAAATAGGATAATTATGAATCCTATGTTTCTTCTTTAAGATTAACTCTTCTTTTTCTAATTCAAATAAATAGTTTTTAACAGAAGTTGGTGCTAAACTTATTTCTCTACTTATCTCTCTTAATTGAAAACCAACTCCTTCAATTATTGGATTATCAAAAAATAATTGTAATATTTTGAGTTTGTTATTCATATGTAATAGATATATTACAACTGTTATATAAATATTACGGTTTAAATAAGAATTAACCCCTCAAAATATGAGGGGGAGGTGTGGATTTTCTAGATGGCAGCTCTAAGAATGTAATTTCTAAAAGATTTTGATTCCTCTGCAGAAATCAAGTTTGAGTCTACTAATAATTTTGATACTTCATCTGAATAAATTTCTTTTTTTGATGCATATTTCTTCATTTTACCACCTCATGCTACAAATTGAGAATCAAAAGATCTCAGGTTTCTTGATGTCATAACTTTTACTTGATTAAAAAATAACGAATTTATTTCTGTAACGTTTGCATTTAATGTTTCTTTGGTATTCATTAGCATTCCTCCTCATGTGTATCCATATTATTGAAAGGCATGTACATTCTTATCCACCCTCTTCTTGATCTAAACAAAGCCCTAAAAACGTTTGCTCGACCATATGCTTTTACTCCTATCATCTAAATCACCTCTTTTGATTATGTTATTCTTTATCCAAAGAATAACGACCAAAAAAGCATTATTTACAATCGAAGATTGCAATATTAACTTTTTTGAGTACAATATGTTTATGGTACAAATCCTTTATATAGCTCACAGACAAATGTCCAGTGCCAGTGCAAAAAACTTTATAAAGAAAATATAGATTCTTAGAAGTATCCCTCCCTAGCTCAGTTGGCTAGAGCGTTCGGCTGTAGAAGTTGTGTGATCTCAACCCGAAAGGACAGAAATGACTCACAACCAGCCGTAACCGAAAGGTCCCCGGTTCGAGTCTGGGGGGAGGGATATTTTACTTCCATACAGATAACTACTCTATCTATTTTAGAAAATGAAAAAGTCAAAGAAAAAATTACAAGAAGAGAAGGAGCTAAGGCTGCAAAAAGAAAGAGTGCTCCAAGATATAATAGATAAATTAGGTCCCAAAAAACCATCAAAAACTCCTGTGCTAAAGTTAATCAAGAAAATGATTCCTCTTACAATTACAGTGGGAATAATCGCTGCAGCACTATATGTTTACTTTAATGGATGGTATGCATTTCTCCAACAAATACTTACAGGAGTAATTTGGATTACACTTATTTCTACAGTTCTAGGTTTAGTAAGTAAAGCAGAAAAAAGAAGATGAGTACTGATTCTTAACAAAAATTTATATATTCAAACTCATTCTTCTCATTTATGACAACACCCAATTACCAAGGACGCGTATCAGGTTTAACTAGGATTACAATAGATCAATTTACGCATTGCTGGATTTACTATGCAGACATTGAAGGGAGAGAAGATAGTGAGAAATTCGTGTGGAGTAATAAATTAAAAATAAAACCTGATGAAGTAGGGCATAATATTATAGAAAGTTCAACCTTCTGGCCTAAAGAAAGAGTTTTCTTTGCAATAGCATTTCCACATGTAACTAGAATGCTCGGATGGACTATTGAAGATAATATTTATGAAACAAACATAAATGAATTTGCAAGATACGATACAGAAACTTGGGAAGAAAAAGAATTCATGCCAAAAAACCCAAAAACTCATTTTTTAGTATGTCCACAGGAACTTAAAATTACAAACTTTGAAGATGATATTTATGGCCTTAGTCCAACAATACCACAATATTATAACCACCCAAGAAGCATAAATGCTGTGCCACAAGCAAGAATTATCAATCCCAATAAACTAAAAGAATGGTATAATGAGAAAAAACTAATTCTTAAACTCTAAACTAAATAACTCTGTTGGATTATCTTTGCATAAATACTAACATTCTCAAGAACAAAAGTTTCTACAAGTACGCCTGCAACTATGACTATTACTGCAATAATCAAAATCCACATTGCCATTTTCCAATAAGTTTTCTTAAACCTGTCCTGTTTTCGTTCACCAGGGTCAACTTCTATGTCACTGGATATTAATCCACCACCTATTGCACCAAGAATATATCCCAACATTTCTAAAACCGCATGAGGAAAAACAATAACTAAAATCAACAATAACAACACTATTGGATTTATACTAGAAACTAAACTTGCATTTCTGGCAGTAACACCGAATATGGTGCCCCAGAGACTGGCGTTCCAGGTTAAAAGAAATATTGCCCCATCACCAGTTAAAAAAGAAAGAATTACACAGGCAATCAGAACTAGAAGATTATTTAATAGTAATGATGTAAATAAAGAACTTGAGAAGGCGTTTCCTGCAATATTATCAACTGCACCTGCACCTCGAAGTTCTAGCTGATCTCGAAATAAGGAATTAATCTGGAAACTAGGAAGAATCAAAGCAGATATTGA
>Ga0208904_1000337_pt1 | contig 40944 bp, 75 predicted proteins | sample AntAceMetag02UKB_FD_184774 | JGI IMG/M metagenome (GOLD analysis project Ga0208904, IMG submission 184774) | Saline lake microbial communities from Ace Lake, Antarctica - Antarctic Ace Lake Metagenome 02UKB (SPAdes) (version 2) | ecosystem: Environmental > Aquatic > Non-marine Saline and...
TGATTATTACCATCCGTATTAGATTGTGATTGTGGACCATACTTTTGATTATTAAGAATACGCTGTAAAATACCCCCCTGTTGATTATTAAGAACACACTGTAAAATCCTAGCTTTACTAATAACACTATCCATCTCAGTACCCATAGCTTTTATTCCATCAACACCAGTTTCAGTAGCTTTCCCTATATTAGCATCAAAACTATCAGCATCACCACTAGCACTACTTGCAATATCCTTCATAGTATCACTAATTCCAGTCATGTCTAAAGCAGCTTCTATTATATCATCTAAGAATTGACCAACACCACTTCCAAATAATTCACCAAGTTTACCAAATGATTCTGCACTTGATGTTATGTTTTCAGGTTTGAAACTACTAAACTCCTCATCACTCATCTTACCAACATCAGTAACTTTAAGAACATCTAAATATCTAATAATACTAAACACGGCGTTACCAATTGATGCACCAATAATTCCAGTTAGTGTTCCACCAATCCTACCAATACCACTAAATAATGCTTCAAAGAATCCATCACCACTAAAAGCTGCACCTACTCCTTTAACCATCTTCTCTATAATATCCCAATTCTTTAAAATCATACCAAAAAGTGGGTCAAGACGATTAGCAATCATATCACCAAGTGGCATAAGAACTAGTCTAGATATTGTTTGAAAATTAACAAGTGTTGCTTGTAATAATGGACTGCTAGTAACTAATCCACCAGCAATAGCTTTTCCAAGTTCTAAAGCTCCACCACCAAGTGCTACTCCTCCAGCAATACTACCAGTACTACTACCCCCACCTGATTTCATAGCATTACTAAAAGCCTTACTTAATTGTGCTTCTAACTTACTACTATCAATCTCAATCTCAATACCTAATTTATCAACCATTATCTACTCACTTCGGATTTTTCTCTTTAATATACTCTTGAATTATTGCAGAAGTCTTCAACATATCCAAAACCTCTTCAAGTCCTAAATTATCAGCATCCACTTTATTCAAACCATACTCACTCCATAATATCTTATAATTGATATTACGTTTGAACACTACGGGAAGTCTACTATTTTCCCCACACAATAGTATAGGGATTATTCTTTTGGGTCCAGTACCTCCTTTTGTATTTTGAAACAATTATTATAATGCTCGAATATCTTATTACCCTCACTAGCATCTAAGAAAAACACGTTTTCAAATGTTGGTGGAAACTGATTCTTATCATAATCCCCAGCCTGTAACGCATAAGTGATAATCCATAATTGTCCAAGAATTGCACTAGGTTTTTTCTTTTCTTCAAAACGCATAATCCTTTTACCAACAGCATCAATTATTGGTTCTAGTACTGATTTATCAGCTGCTAAGTAACTCATACCATAACTTAGTTTTCCCACAGCAACATGAACAGTCTTACCTCTCCATTGAATTGCTATCTTTCTTCCTACTAGTTTTTCATTTGTAACAGATTCTTTTATTCCAGCCATATTTTTCATCTCTTCTTTAACATACTAATTGAATTTTTTAATCCACTAAGGTTAGAATTTAATTTCTCAAACTCTTTGACAATACCATCTAATTTTGTCTCAACCTTTTGCTCATGTTCCCTTCTCATCATTATATCACCAACGAATGCAGTCTTGAAATCTTCATCAAACCTTAACGGTGGAGCTAATACGTTATCTTCAGTAATCGCTTTCAACTCCATCCCATACTTCAGCACTCATTGATTTACCACTAATAGTAGCATTAACATTAACAGTATCATTCTCACTACTAGTCTCACTATAATCAAAAACTGCACAATTAGCCATAGTAAACCTGAATTCTTTAACTCCACTCTCACGAACGAATTTAACAACAGCAGTCCTCAAATTCATATCTGCACTATCACTATTATCCCAAGGACCATCAGCACCAGTCTTAGCAGTTTCTCCAAGAGTCATAGCATCTTGTTTCATGCTTACACGGTCAGTAGTATTCAATTTGAAACTAGGTGTTATTTTGAAATCCCTACCTATTGGTATTGGTTCTTCAATAAAACGATTACTCAAACTCCTATCAATCTGATAATTAATTGTTATACCAAGCGTGACACTTTGTAATTTTAAGACATCAGCAGAGTTCCAAGTTAATACTGCACCATCCCAATTAGGCATTGCCTCAGTACTCTCAGTAACATTAACAGCAGTTGTAGCATTAGTATTCTTTTTTCCTATGAATTCTATACTAGCAGTCAATACTCCATTAAGGGTTTGATTCAAACTAATACTTGTAATGAAACAACCAGTAACATTATCAACATCATCAGTCGCAGCCGTGGTCTTATTGAATATCATTGTCCAACTAGGTATTGTAGTTGTAGTTCCAGCAAAAGTATGTTTTGATGTAGAATAAGTACTATCACCTAATACTCCTTCTAATAATTGCCCAGTACGAATATTAACACGCATACTACCCCCAACATCATAACCACCAGCTACAATGTCTGCAATATTCAAACTACCAGTACCCATACCTCTAAAAGTCTGAAGATTATTACCAAACCTAAGTGTTGCATCCAATAATTTACCAGGACTAAACTCCCCACTACCTGGGTCAGTACCCCAATTAGTTTCTTTCCTAACTGCTATCTCTGTATCTCTACCAGAATATCTTACTACCGTCATTTTTTATTTCATCTCTATTGATTTTCGTCTAAATTTTCTCCTATGAATGTGATTCTTAAAGTTCTCCTACAAGCTTGAGTATCATCTTCTAAATTAGCTACTGGTGCATCACTCATGTTAAGAAAACGTATGTTACTCCCTAATTCTCTACTAATCCTGTTATTCTTGATTTTCTTCCTACTATCCTGAGTCCAATAATGTACTAATGGGTCATTAGATAGGGTTACACTATCTATTATTCCTTCAACATTATCCCTACTAGTAATGAAATCTGCTTGTACCTCAACAGTACCTTTTGTATCACTACTACTCATCCCAGCATTCTCATAATTACTATCAATACGACCAACAAGTACTACTGGCATTGTACTAACTGTTAATTTAAAATCTTGTTTATACCTATGAACGAAATTAGTTCCATAATCCAAAGATATAACCACGTTACTAGTATCATTACTTGGTGCAGTATCACAAGTTACCTCTCTTGTAGATTTGTTAATAGTATAATCATCATGCTTTTTCAAAACCGTGCCATCAACTGTAACAGTATTAATACAACGCAATACTCCCCCACTCCACGCAGTATTTAACAAAGTGAATACTTTATTAGTTCCATTTCCATTAAAAGTCTGTGTTTGAATAGTCTCCCTAGTTGCACTCTTTGGGTCTACTAAAACTTGGGTTAGCCATTCAATTACTTTATCCTCTACTGCTTCTATTACTACCATACTAGACACCCCTCTGGGATTTGAAAATTAGTCAATACTCTTACTGACTAAGAGTAATGGTAGAACCTATAATATAAGAATGATTATTCTAAATTATTACACTTCCAAAACTTTTTGTTCATTTCATCTCTAAATTCTAAGAATTTTACTATATTAATTAATCTCTTATTTTTTTTACTTTTATTGTTCCTTTTTTATTCATTGGTCTATTTAATATTGTATATTCTGTTTCTGGTCTTTTTAATTCAATTAATATAATATCATTTCCTTTTAATCCAATCCAAAAAATATAATATTTGCTTTCACATCTAAAATATTTATCTAATTTTTTAATTATTTTTTTAAAACCATAAGCTTCTTTAATTTCAAAATCTGGAATAAAATCAATTTTTGGTATATTTATTAATTTTTCTGTATCTCTAGATTTATCAGAATATTCATAATCAATAGTTTCAATTTTAATTTTTTTTCCTTCAATTGAATACTTTTCAATTAAAGTAACTCCTGTTGTACATATTTCCATATTTATCTACCTTGATTTTGCTATTATTTTAATATATAATTCTAATAGATAATTCATGCCGTGTAATCCATTTCTTCTTGATTCTGAACCAACTAATAATATAGAACCAAAAGCATTATACTTTTTCATTAGTCTTTGTCTTTTTTCTTCTATTACATTACAGTTTGCTTCGTATTGTTCACCTGTTATAAAAAATCTTATATTCTTTATTTTATAGTCAAATTTACCTTTCTTTTCATGACTAATAATAAATTCATGACATTCAATAAAGTTATTTGTTTCCTTTAGCATTAATTCCATTTTCACTCACTAATAGAATATAAATTTAATATTATATATAGTTTACTATTTTATTAAATCATTACACTTCAAATAAGAAATACCATAATCAGTAACACAATACCTAAAAAACTTCTCACCAAACAATAAAACCCCTTTAATATAACCCTTAGACTTCATACTAGACAATATCTTTTTGATAGTATCCCTCTTACCCTCAATACAATTAGATATAATAAATAGATTAGAATTCTCATTCTTCAATAAAAATAATAATATCTTCTCCTTATGATTTAACATAATAAGATAATAACTTTAATATTATATATACTTTATTATAAAGTTCCCCCGAATTTTATAGGCTTGCTCGAGAGTACACACGTGTGTGGGTATGAATAAAACCCCCTATAAGAATAATATAACATCAACACTATTTATAATTTTCTCAAAACACGAAAAACAGTACCACCAAGAATATTCAAAGGCTTAATACCACACACGAAATGACCCTTACTAAAATAATCCTTACCATTACTACGCCAATGTAATGTACCACCAGGCTTCTTAGGTCTAATCATATGACCAATAGTTCCATACTCTAAATAAAATGGTACTTTAGAATTCCAATCAGCATAAATCCTAGCCTTACTACCCTCCAACTTTATCTTAATACTATCCCTATAACGTGAAGCTCCAGTACTAGTCTTACGACTAATCTCTTTCATCCACTCTTCTTTGATATTATTAGAAATACGCTTAACAATTAATTTCTCAAAAAGTTTTTTATTCTTAATCTTAATCAATCCTGACACCCCTAAAGACGCTACTAGTATTCACATCATTAGACATATCCTCATCAACTATCTTATTAAGTCTCCAAGTACTACCATCAGTCATTACAATCTTACTATTATCAGTAATGTCATCACTAGGCTTACACTCAACCCTAATATCTCCAACACTCCAAATACCCTCTTTTCTTAATTGGTCATCTAAAAACCCTATGTGTTGGATTGCCATAGTTTTGCTACTAGACGCTGATTGAGTATAACCAAGAGTATCACCATAATCATCAGTACTCCTAGTAACAGGAGCATAATAAGTAACACTATTACCAGCAGTAGTAATCAATGTTTCCGTAGCTTCTAAGAATCTATCCCCAAAATCTCCCATAATACATCAACAAACTGCAAAGAACGTTTCCGTGCCTAGAATGTTCCATAACATACTCTCTCGCTTCCTTAACTCAATGAGTGTAGCCCTTAAATTTGTATACGGCTCGCCGTAGTTCCATGTTTTTCCTGCAACACTACCACTAGTCATCTCTTTGAAACTACCTCCCATTATGGCTGTTAATACTTCTTGAGAGGATAGTATTGTACTTAATTCTTCAACCGTTTCTGGAATACTACTTGCTCCAGCATGATAATCAACACGTATCTTCTTAATTCCTGTTGCTGGGATACTCTTTAAGAAAATCAAATCCCCAGTATCCTTATTCCACTTAATCTCACTATGATTAACTTCATCAATCAATACACCGTCTTGGTCTAAGAAAATGTTATTAACACGTGGTGCGATAGTATAGCTTGTAGTTATCCTTAACCTAACCCAGTATTTCTCCTCACTATTAACTGTTGTTTGCTCAAAATCACCAGGATAATCCCAAGTAGTAATTCCACCACTAGCCAATAAATCATCAGCATCAGTAACTCCTTCAGTAACTGTTAATTCAGTCCAACTACTACCATTATAATACTCCCAAATAAGCACTCCAACAGTACCAAGAGTAGCAAGATTAAAACCTACACCTAAGAAAGCATTATCCATTCCTAGATATAATATATCATCTTCTACACTAGTACTTGCAAAAGGATAAAACGGGTCATCCCCACCCTGAACAGTATTAGCCTCCTCAGTCTTATCAGCATAAGTAGCAGCTGCACTATTATAGACTTGAACGCTAGCAAAAGTATTATCCATACCAAGCAAGTAAACCCTATCAAGCCTAGTAATTGGAGTAGTCTTTAAACTAAACCTAGCACTACCCTCACGGGTTGGAATACTTCCTGTAATGAATCCCTTATTAGTCCAAGGATTCTGATGGTACATATTACCCTTAAAATCAAAATAATCAGTTTTACTACTAGCAGTACTCCAAGTCTTACCAGTCCTAGATTCAATCTTAGCATCACTACGTGGGATAAAATCATTAGTAATAATGTCAGAATCGAAATCGGTAGAGACTATTTTTAACTCAGATAATACTTTCGCAGCCGTAGTATAACTCATTACTAATCAACTCATACAGTCTTGATAACTAGTATAATATCAGCAATCTTTGAATTACCCATATTTGCACCAATAATTGTTATTGGACCAAATATTACTGGACTCTTCTCAGTCAAAACACTAGCACTACCATCAACTGATTTAGTTGCTGGGATAGTTGGTAACCATTGAGTAACTGCATTATTAACTACTGTATCATCAGTAAATAATGTTAAATCTAATACTCCACCACTAAGATTAGCCTGTTGTAAATCCAAATCAAAATTAGTAGTAGGTTGAACCGTACTAGCTCCAGGAACTGAAACTATACTTATTAATTCTCCAGTTATTGATTCAGTAACTGCACTAGCATCTCCACTAGAATCGCTTGTAAGTCTTTTCTTTATTGTATAATATGTTGACATCTTAATATCACTAATAGTATGAAGAAGTCCTACAATATAAGAATAATCACTTTTCCATAACTTTATCGTATAATGTTAATTGTCTAAACTCTAATTCCTTATCCTTATCTAACTTTTCAAGTCTAGTTTTTATAATATTGAAAACGTAATCCCCAATATCAATCTTTTTAGTAACTCCAACAGATTCTTTATTCCAAGTAATATTACCACCATTAATGACTACTCCAAATTTCTTAATCTCTTCTTCAGTAAAATCAATCTTATTCCTAGATTGTTCTAATACTCTTAATCCAACACGGGTATCCTTTGTTGGTAGCATAGTCAATGTTTGTATTCTCTCGAAAATCGTTAATTCTAATTCAACCATGATATAATAGTAAGTTAATTATTTATAAAAATATAATATAAAAAAAAAGGGTTAAATAGGATTATTCTTTTGGTTTCCACCTAAGAATAAGTAATACCCCAACATCTGCATCATCATTACCAGTTATTGTCATAACGTCTGGTTTAAAAGCTTCTTTTATAAGTTCTAAATCTTGTAAATCCAAACTATAATTAGATTTAAAATTTACTTCAACATCTCCATTAACACTAGAATTAATATCTGCATCAATCCTGAATACTGAATCCTTATTATTAACAAATAATTTTACTAATTTATTATCTATTCTTCCAAGAGTATCTTTCCATGTTTCAACACTATCTTTTACCATAAGAGAATAATATAATTAATTATTTATAAATATATAATATAAAAAAAAAGGGTTAAATAGGATTTTACTCCTAACTCTCTGTACACATTAAGTACATAAGAGTACCTTGTGCTTTAATTCTAATCTTATGTGAGAATTTAGTCTCATCATTATCTGCTGATACAATGTTACCTGAACCTATTGCACCACCATTTATTGATAATAAATAAGCCTCATCATCAACATCTGCAATACCAGTCGCGTTTCCAGTTAAAACGGCTCTAAAGAAACTCATTGCAGTTACACTAGCAATACTAGTACTACTACCAGCACTATAAATCTCAGAATTTATTACTGCATAAGTACCACCAGTCAAAGTATCATTAAGAACTAGAATCTGTGCATCAACACCTATACCAATACCACTAGCACTACCACCAGTACCAATATCCAAACTTATATGTGCTCCACGAACATTACTTCCAGAAGCAGTAAGTTTTGTAAACGCTCTAATACACTCACCACCAGTAGCACCATTCAAAGCGTATCTAAGATACATTAAACGGTTATCACCACTAGTTGCAGTTGTTTCAGCACGTATTTCTACAAACTTACCATCTGGTGTACTTGTAGTTGCTGGTGCAGCTGAAGTACCAATTCCCATTAATAATCCACTAGCTGAAGCTGCTCCACTCAAATTTCTAAGAGTTAAAGCATGGTCTCCAAATCCTGGATACGTATTTTGTGGGAATGAATCACTATCAATATTTGCCATACTAATTCGCCTAGACTCCCCAAACAACAATATTATGTATTCCAGTTGAAATACTACCTAATGTTATTATTCCTGTGCTTGGAACCCACGTACTTGTTACGTCTGCTCCTACATCATCTTGAGCTAAACTGTTCAAGATTGTTCTCATAGTACTAGCAACGCTATCACTATACAAATCTATTGTATCGCTTGTAGCTGCTGTTGCTGGTGTTACTATTATCAATTTCTTAATGTCTCCATTAACCGATTTGTAAAACGTACAATCGTCTGTAATATCTGTCATATTTTTTTCACCTTATATTCCTTCTACTAAAACATTATGTATCCCTGTTACCAGGGTTCCTAATGTTATAATCCCAGTATCTGGGTCCCAAGTTGCATCCTTGTCTGCACCTGCATCATCTTGAACTAAAGTGTTCAAGATTGTTCTAATATTGCTACTTGCACTATCACTATTCAAATCTATTGTATCATTAGACTCTGCTGTTGCTGGAGTAACTAAGATTAAAGTCTTAGTATCCCCATTAACAGATTTGTATACTGTACAAGTACTCAAAAGCTCAGTCATATCAAATCACTTCCTAAGTAATTGATGTTAATTCTCCACAAAACTGTTCTGCTAGAACTAACAATACACCATACCACTTAATCATAAACTTGTTACTATCATCAGTCTTTGCAAGTCTTTCAAAAGTTATATCTTGTGCTATACCCATCCTAACTACTCTAGTATTAATGAAATATAATACTTTACTAGAAGATGTATCTGTCATAAAAGTACTTGGTATGAATGGTATTCCTTCAAACTCAGTTGCTGTGTAACCGAAACTCAAAACTACTGGTTCATTGTATCTAATATATGATTGGTATAGAGCTTTTAAATCGTCTCCGACTGCTAATCCACCTATCATCATGTTTGGTCTCATTCCACCAACAGTATCTGATTGACTTGTTCCACCGTGAGTACATTGCCTAATCATAGTACGCATTGCACTAATACTTAATGCTCCATTAACAGCTGTACTGTTTGTAGATATTTCTGCACCAAGACCGTTGAAACCGTATTGGTTAGAACTAGTTGCACCATCGACTATCTCGTTCTCAATCTTTTGGATTAATTGCCTAGTCTTATTCATGATTTCTTCTCTTTCCATGTCAATATATCCCCTAGCATGAACTTGCATAGGACCAGTTACTGCAGCTACTGCGTAACAATATTTAACTTGTTTAGTTAGTCTACTGAATGTATCATCAGTTACTGGTAAAGCTGCTCCTTCTGGTAAGAATTGTGCATTAGTACTAGCGAACTGTGAAGTATTCCAATCATAGAATTTCCCACGAACTGCTTGTTTTGGTAGCATCTCATATAACGGACTTGCTTTTTGTGACAAGCTGATTATATCAGGACTAACATATATTGGTAATAGTGTTGGTAAACTTCCACTTGTGGATGAATAACTAGTACCACTAGCATACTCGCTTGTAGTTGTTCCTCTATCTTTCTTCAAGTATTGATTGAATGCTTTGTTAGAACTTTTTAGGTTCTTTAACTTGTATTCATACTCTGATTTCTCTAATCCACCAGCGTATACTTGGTTTTCATATATTCCGTATTTACTAAATACTTCATCAAATGTTGAAGCATTATAATTTCCATTTCCGAATTGTGCCATTATTTTCTAACTCCTTTATTTTAACATATCGTATGTCTTACCTGTGTGACTGATAGACAACATATCACTTAAAGAGAAACTTTCCTTCTCAATAATCTTCTCATTAATATCAACGTTCTTTTGTACTTGTGTTGATGCTAATGCTTTCAATTCAGCTCTCCTATCTACTTTCTCTTCAACAGGTGCTTTAATCTCTTCTTTAGATTTTTCAATACTATCAACTCTATCGTTGATTTTCTTTAGTTCTTCTAGTATTTTAGTCTCTAATGAAGCTTCTTTTACTTCAGTTTTTACTTCTTCGTTTTCCATATTATCGCTCTTTATTTTCTTTTTATCATTATTTTTCTTTGGTTTCTTTTTTGTTTCGTCTTCTTCTGCCTCTTCCTCTTCTTCCTTTTTAGGATTAGGTTTCTTTTCTAAGTCATAACTTTTAGCAATATTTACATAACTATTTCGATTACTTCCTATTGGTGTGAAACTAGCTTCTACAAGTTCTGCCTCAGTCCACATCTTGTACTCTTCACCGAATCTCTTAACCATCTTACTTGCTTTTGGTATAGCACCGATGCTAACTCCAATCCTTGCTCCCTGATTTAGTTTATTCTTTATTTTCTCAGCTTCAGGGTCCCCATCATAAAATTTAGGAATAGCAGTAAGTGCGTGGTCTTCTCCATTAACACCAGTAATTACTCTAGGACTCTCCCAATGACCAATAAGATTATCCATAAGATTCTTATGGTCTTTTAACAATGGTATATACTTGTTAATGTCTCCACACCATTTGTTTAATAATTGTTTACTCATAAACTCGTTATCACGGTCAATGCTTGTATCAGATAGGATTGCTTTGTATCCTCCATTCTTGGATTTTACAATAGGCATCCACAATTTAATCATATTATCGTCAGACATAACTTAACAATGGTTATTGGATAATATAAGAATAATTATTTTTTAACGAAATAGTAATAACGTTACTAACTCATTTTCTAACAAAATATTTTACTTTACACCTACAATTAGGTCTTGTCGGAGGAAACATGAACTTATTACCATTCTTCTCATAAGTGAATAAATCATCAATACCTACAACCTGATTATTCAAAGCCTTACTATCAGCACCCGTCTTACCATCAAGTGTAGCATCCCATTTCTTTACTACTTCTCCACTAACACTCTTCCAACTATAATACTCTCCAATATTCCTAATCTTACTAGACTCAGTAACTGCAATCATCTTACTATGCCAACCTTCCATCTCTCCAAAAACATCCTCTACACGTTCTTGTAAACTATTAACACTCTCAAAATTGTTTAACCCGTCTTGTAATGATTGATGTAAGGTATTCTGTAAATTCTGATTTACTCCTTTTAATCCAAACCACCTAACACTATTAGGTAATACGTAACCATCAATCTGATTTTGTAACTCTACCGTAACTACTGGTATTAAGCTATCCATCTCAACAATTTCTCCACCATCAACTCTTGCTTCCTTAATACCTTCAGCAAGTGTTCTACGAATAATATTACTTAACTCCTTCTTCAATGGTGTTAATTGGAAAGCTCCAACAATCTTAGAAATAAGACTTGGTAAATTATCCTTATACTGTTTGATGAATCCACTTATTAAACGTTTTAATTGTTTATAATACTTAACTAGGAATTCTTTATAATCCTCTGAATCCTTTACTGCTTTAATTATCAAATCCATATCTTTCTGGTTATAGCTTTTACTATTCAATATGTAAGGAATCTCCATCATCTCATACTGTGCAGTATAACTATCAATCCCATCATGCCAATCAATAACCCTAGCAACACCAAACAAGTGTTGAGTCTTCCAACTCTCCAAGTTTTCAGGACTCAAATCGGTTGGTATAATTAGTATAGTTCTTATAATCATTGTACGGGATAATTCTAATAATATCTCTACACGGTCATCATATAGTTTGGCAAATCTTTGGCAGAAATTACCTCCTACCCTTTGACTGTATGCTTTCTTGAAAGTTTCATAATCAACATCTAATATCATTATTCATCTATCCTCATTCAAATATTATTGTCATACTAGCAGTCTTACCTGTTGCAACATATAATCTTAATCCCTCACTAAAAGGCATTGCATGGAAGTTTAAATCTATTGGATTATCACTTGAATCAGTAAGTATTGATTTAACCCATAACCTACCGTTAGAATCAACCCAAGCAGTATTCTTCTCAGCTGGGTCTCCATTTCTAGCACCATTAGTAAGTATGTTAGTCAAATTAAATCACTCTTCTTTATCTTTATTATTAGAACCTTTCAAATCATTAAATTCTCCTTGAATACTTTGTTGCATTCCCTTAATCTGGTCTCCACCCTCAACCTTAGATAATCCACGAACCTCACGAACCTCATTAATAGTAAGTATTCCAGCATTAACATCCTCAATCTCATGAGCCCTAACCCTATCCTCTTGTAACATATCTTCTATTTTGAATTTGAACTCTACTTCAGGAACGAAACCTTCAGGATAGAATTCTGGTATAATCTCATTATTGAATTTTGACTCAATAAACTTAGCAAGTGGTAGTATAGCCTTCCTCAAGAATACACGGTCTTGTACTACTCCAGTACTACGATTAACATCCTCAGTATAACCTAACTCATTAGGAGTAACATGGAAGGTACTCATTACTATTTGCATATAAAACCTCATACCCTCTAACCATTGCATATCAGTAGCACTCATGGTTAATTGTTTTAGGTCCATCTTCTTACCAGTAAATAATACTTTCTGACTCTTACCCTTAATCTTCTCATGCCATTGGTCTCTAATCTTTTTCAATCCAGGCTCTAATTCACCCTCTAATTGAACAATCATGCTAGGAATAGCATAATCAGAGAATATTTGAGCATTAAAACGTGTAGCATTATTCAAAGCTTCAGCGATAGTCATTAGTGTTTGGATATTACTCCAACCATACCAATTATCATTTTGTGGATTCATCTTCAAATATACTATTTCACGATTCCAAAATGGTTGTGGACTACCATCACTAGTAATATAATTATACTGATAAAAGCATGGTTTATCTTCCCATAACCTACCATAAGCATCCACGCTTACTACGAACCTGCCACCATCTGCAACACGTATCTCTAGTAATCCAACATTATTAGTATCTAAAGCCTTTTTCAATTCTGGTTCTGAAAGGTTTGATAACATTTTAGTTCTTGGAGATTCATCATTTATCTTCTTAACAAATTTAGTCTTATTAATAAAACCATTATATTTATAGACTGGTTGTCTACCAGTAGCCTTACTCACTAACTCCATAAAAGGCTTAGTACTCCACCTATTATGTGGTAATGCTAGTTCTAATGGTTTAGTATAAAAATTAGTACCGAAAGTCTTAACAATAACCCCAGCATCTAACTCTAAAGTATCTTTTAATAATTTACGTATAAAAGTATTCCACTCCTCATCCTTGTTAGGATACTTAAAGAAATCAGTAATTTGTTCCTGTATAACAGTATTCGCAACCTCCTCAAAACCCTCACTTGGAATAATACTCCAATCCAAGTTAGCAATCTCTTCAGTAATTACTTCAATACACATCTGTATTGCTGGAATCCTAGCGAAATCCCTTATAGCATAAAGATTAAAATTAGGTCTTGGAACCCCAAGTGTTGGAGACCAGAACCAACTAGTCTGGAAAGCATACTTGTTAACATCAAACTCTCCACTAGCACCTATTATTGAACCCCTAGACTGTAAAGCCCTACTAATATAATTGTTTATTGAATCTAATAATTTCATTTCGTTATCACCAAATCACGCAATGGTTGTATTGTAACCTCTTGTTTCTCATGATTATAAGTGAAATCTCTTGGAACACCATCATACATTGCTGTACCCTTGGCTTTCCCAATTGTAATACCTTTATCATTAATACCTAAAGTACTATCTGGGTGTATGGTAATAACGTTCTCTCTGAATGCTAAGAATCCTATTTTATAAGTTTTTGATTTTGTGAAATCCTCCTCGTCCTGTTCATTAGTTATTGGTTCTAAAGTGTTCTCATCTTCTATAACTACTGGAGTTTCTACAATGACTGGTTCTACTATTGTTTTAACCACTTCTTTTTTTGGTTTCTTTACTTTTTTAGAAGATTCATTTGCTTTCATAATTTAAATATGTTAATTGGATAATATAAGAATTATGATTATACTTCTATGTCTATCACTAGATTTAATATGATTATCCTCAACCAATACTTGTAAGTCTTAACACCAACATGGAAACCAAAAGTAAGAAAGTGTAAAGCCATATCCTTCTTATTACTCTTTACCCAACTAAAACTAACAACCATCAATCATCACCCATGAGGATTTATTCCAAATTCTTCTAAAATATCAAAAATTTGCTCATACGCTGTTAATTTTCCTCTCCCAAATGCTGACTTAGTCTCTTGATAATTAACCCCCCCAGAAATAAAAGCTGATATCCTATTTATTGCCTTTTTATAATCAATTTTTTTAATCTCCATCATTTATCACTCTTTATTGTTTTTATTGAAAAACATTACACTATTTGGTTTATTTATCATACTTAACAACCCACTTCCTTTAATCTCTTATCTACTTCTGCTCTTTCTTCTTCTGGTATGAAGTCAAAGTATTACATCATTATATCGAATCCTTTTTCATAATCTATTTTTGTTTTATCCATTTTTATCACTCTTTATTGTTTTTATTGAATTCGAAATTGTAAACTTTGGCATACACATACCAAAAATTGGTTTCAAATCCTTAACTAATTTATCCCTCATCTCAATCATTTGTTCATAAGTAGCTGTTGATTCTAAACAAATAATATAATACTTGTTTGGTTCTAACTCTTTTATTCCAATAACATTATACATCATTCACCACTACTTATTGCTAGGATTTCTATTTCATCTCCTAGTTCTACCATACCAAATTGTTCTTCAGTAACAGTTATTGAAGAAAACGAGTCTCTTTCATCTTTTATTGTTAGAATATATTTTATATATTCATCTATTCGGTTGTTTCCACGGTTTCCTAACACAGATTCTTTTTTCACAATTCTCATAATATAATATATATTATATAGTATATATAGTTTATTATTTTCTTATTAAAGTCTTCTTTAATCACTCAATTCTTATTAAAGTTTAAGACCATTTTCTTTAATAACTAATACACCATTTAAATACTAACCCTCAAAAACAGTTCTAACCCTATTCTATCCTAGACAAAAACACCATGATAAAACGACTCACGCCCAGATACTGCTAGAACCACTACAAGAATACCTACTATGATTAATCATCAAAGCATCAGAAAAGTTAGGACTCTTCTTCTCACCCTCAACAGGCTCACGCTCCTTAGGAAAATCCAAAATACGCAACTTACCACTATTATCATAATCTATACGCAACAAACTCAACTCCTGAATCAACTCAGGATGATTAGGAATACTTATCATATCACGCACGAAACTCCTAGCCAAACTAATATACGACTTACTCTTCCAATTAGGAAAACGCTTCATATCATTAACATCAAAAGTATCCTTACTACTAGCAATGAAAGCAGTAACCTTAGTACATAAACCAGTATTCATTAACATATCAGTAACCCCACCACCAACACCTAAATCATCAATCTTAATCTCATCACAACCATACTCCCCATCCAACTCTACAATCCTACCAAAAGTATAAGTCGTAGGCTTACCAGTATACTCCTCAACATATAAATGAGAACTCAACTCCCCTTGAACCTTACGAATCATAATAACATTCTTATCCGTACCAAAACGTGCAACATCACAACTCAACACTATCTTAATAGGGTGAACGCTATTAAACACTATACTCCTATCCACAGCCTCCCTAATCTTCTCTCTAGGAATTAACACGTCCTCACTATCCTTAGGGAATAAAGCCTGGTACAATATACGATACTCTCTAGGAGTTAAAGCTAGTTTTTGCTCATCACGAAACTCAACAGTCAACCTACCCTCACTAATAGCTATCTCATCATTAATACGTATCTTATCAAAATCAGGACTACACCAATGCTCATACATCTGATTATCAACATGCCAAGGATTACCAATCTCTACCAAACTACTATCAGGATTATCACCAAGCATCCTATGAATCTTCTGTCTATAAACTGAATGTGGTACTAAGCATGACTCATCTAATATAATCAAATCCCCACCATGACCCATCAACCTCATAGCAGTACCAGCTGCACTCAAAGTCTTCATCTCACAACCATTCTTAAAAGTTATACGACTCCTACTAACCTCTTTCTTAATCCTTTGAGCTCCAGTAGTATCAGTATCTAACATATTAATGAATACTGGATGACTAACTAACAAATCAGCTATATAATTCCTAAGGATAGCCGTCTGGTCACCAGTAGGAGCAATCAATAAAATCCTCTTATTCCTATGAAACAATATATATAATACTACTGCTATTGCTACGCTGTAAGTCTTACCATACCTAGTCATAGCACTAATAATCAATCTCTTACTCTTATCAAAAGCTATACTCTCTATAATCCTTAATTGTATTGGTGTTGCTTTAATATGAGGGAATAAGAAGTCTATTAAACATTCTGCGTCTTCTTCATAAATCGCTTTTGTTAGTACCTTGTCCAATTCTAGATTAACCACTATAAAATAATAAAATAATTAATAATATAAAAAAAGAATAGATTACTATTAAATTATGGAATTATAAAAACTCATTTAATTTTGTTTTATAATTAGCAATCCTCTTATTTGCTATTTTAATATAATCCTTATTAATCTCAAAACCTATGAATCTCTTATTATTCTTTAAAGATACTAACGCAGTAGTTCCTGCACCCATGAATGGGTCTAATACTATCCCAGACTCAAAACCCTTATTACAACCACAATTAGTAAATGTTTTGTTTTTTATTTTTTTACTCATTGATTCTAATATCCTTCTTTTAGCATCACTTAGATTCTGTGCCATTCCTTTATTATAATCTTTGGTTGCTTTTCCTTCATAATTTTCTATTAATTTAGTTTTTTCATATTCATATATTGTTTTTCTAGGTTCCCCACAACTTTTACAAATATATTCAGGACAACTAGACTTAATAATTGGTAAGATTAAATCTTCTGGATAAGTAGCAAAGTGTGCTTCTTTGAATGGTTTAGTTGTTATCTTCCAAACAGTACGCTTATTCTTCCATAATGGAGATAATTTATTATATGTTAGATTATTGGACCCCCCACTTGGTGTTGGTTCTTTTCCATGTGAACTTAATGGTCTTTTAGCATGTTTTTTTGAATATCTTTCAATAGTTTTATCAAATTGTTGTTCAAAATAATACTTCTTATTCTTAACAAAAAAGAAGACATACTCAAAATCTACTGTGAACCTATCTTTAACACTACTAGGCATACAATTTGGTTTATTCCATATAATAGTATTCCTTAAAATCCACCCTCTATTAATCATTTCTAAAGCAAACCTAAAAGGGATACCAATAAGGCATTTAGATTTTAATTTTCTATTCTTTGTTCTTTCTTTATTACTTAAAGTGTTCAAACACTTTGTTGAACAAAATTCTGAATTTGGTTTTCCATCAAATTCTTTTTCACAAACCCTACATATTTTTTTTACACTTATCTTATTAAAATTATCTCTAGAAGGTCTATCCCATTCTTTAGGTATTTGATATACTTCTTTTGATTTACTTAAATCAGTTCCGATACCTTTACCACTTCCATAATAAGTATCTCCTATATTAACAAAACAAGAACCAGTTTTCTTTAATACTCTTTTAACTCCATCAAAAATATCACATAATTTATTAATGTAATCATTAAAATCTGATTCTAAACCTAATTGACCTTCTATCCCATAATCTCTTAACGCCCAGTAGGGCGGACTTGTAACACAAAGGTCAATTGTATTATCTTCTAATTTTTTTAATCCAGTCAAACAATCTATATTATGTATTTTATTAATCATTCATACCCATTCTCCTTTCTTAACATGGTCATCAATCTTAAACTGTATAGAATACTTCAAAGACTTAGCCAAACCAACCTCACTATGGTCAAGACAATACATTACTGCTTCAATATCACTCTGATACAAACATAAGTTTATTGGAGTACAATTCTTCATTACCTCAACTTCTTAAAATCCTTAATAAAATCAGTACCAGCACCAGCCATCCCATGCTTAAGACAAACCCATGGACGTTTACTCTTTGGATTACAATTACATTCGTAAGAATCTCTAATCTCTTTTCTAAATTTCTCTACCTCATCTAATGTTAATTCATTCTTCATTCAACCACATAATCAAAATTTATACCTGTTTCTTTTAATATTTTATCTAATTCTTCCTTCTTTTTCTTCATTCTTTCTTGCCATTCATCTTCTGGTATGCTCATAGTCTTAATAATGTCATCTGCTTGTTTACCTTTAAATTTCATACAACTTCATCCTCTATACATAATTATGTTTTTGTTCTTTTGACTTAACATAATCTTTAACTTCTAATTTTAGTTTTTTATGGTCATTATGATGCACTACACCATCATCTAGTTTACAACTCTCACCTATCTTGATTTCATTGTCTATAATATCTTCTTCAACATATTTGTCTTCAACATAACTATTATCCTCACTCATACAACTTCATCCTCATTAACAATCTCAACACTACACTCCTCCTCCTTCTTATCAGAATACTTCTCCAAGAAATACGTATAATCAATTGTTTTTGTCTCTATATCTATTTTATCTGCAATCCTATCCTTAATACCCCAAGCCTCCAACAACTTAGTATAATTATCAATCAACAAAGCAAGAGTCCTACTACAACGGTCAATCATTACTTGGTCATTAGTCCTAGCCAGATTCCTCTGAGTCTTCTTAATAGCACTCAACAAAGGCAACTCGAGATTAAGAGTTAGATTATCTATCTGCCCAGGCTTCATATGTTTTAATATAGCCCTAATATCCCTAGTAATAGTACTATCACTAACCTTGTACTTTTTACCTAATTGTGTTCTAGAAATATTCCAAGGTCCTATTTGTTTGAGTAGAATTGTTATTGCTGTTCTTCTTTCTTGCGTTTTTCTGCGATTTGTTTTGACCATATTAATAGTATTATATTATTTAATAATATAAATAGTTTATTATTTATTCTTCAATAAATATGTAGAAATAGATTAAAAATGGTAATAGTGGTAAAACCCACCACCAAAATATATTCATCATTCATCACTCTCATTAAAACTTATTTTTACACTAAAATAAAGAAGAAACATAAAGACTAAAATCCCAAATCTTCCTGAAATAGCATAACTATAAGCACAAACTCCTAAACATAAAAATAATCCTAAAGCAACAATCATCATACCTGTATTATATTTCATCATTCCATCCTCTCCATTATCATAATAGGAATCATTTTACAACAAAAAACAAAACCCCCAAAAAACCATATCATACAAAGGAAAATCAAACATCATCACTTATATACACTTCCTTCTTAACAATAAAAGCCTCATCAATCACATCATCAAAAAGCCTACCCTCCCCACCACGCAATATAATCCTCTTCAACAACGTACTAGGCTTAACATGAGCATTACGCTTCAAAGCATTAGCCTTCTGAGTCTCAAACTTTAACTCAGCAGGACTACTACAATACCTACCATTACTAGTCTTCTTGTAATACTTCTTCAAACCAAGACTATAAATTATATGTCCTCTCAATTGGCTAACATTACCCTCTTTATTATTCTCCTCAATAATATCATATACTTTATCAACAAAATCAAAAACTGTCTTAGGAGTATAATAATAAATCCTACTTGCACTCCTCATAATCCTAAGCTTATACTTTTTAAGATTAGAACCACCGTGAGAACCAAAAATAGAACTTATATCATTACTAAAAATATCAAAACCATAATCATATTTTAAAATCCTAAATATGTTTCTAACAACAGGATTACTACACCCAAGAATACTACTTAACTCATCCATACTCATAGACTTATTATTGATAATCTTCAAAAAATCAAATTGTCTCAACATATACTCCTTATCAGGTATCCTACTCATTTCTTCAACTCCTCTTTCATTTCACATATTAAATCAAACATTTCTTCTCTATTTTTTACATTCTCCATTAAATGTTTTTCTATAATATTTAATATTTTCTTTCTTTCATCCTTTCTAATATTAGTTATTATTTGATTAAACATCTTTCCTTTAGCATTATCCATTTCTAATAAATCTGCTAATTGTAGTGCTAACTTAGAAACAAAAGGGTCTGCACCATAATCACGTCTTATTTCATTTGCTAATATATGTTTCATTTTATCATTCCTCTTCACACTTCTTAGTATTAATCTCACTCATCATCTTAATATCAGTATCCCTAAAAAACTCCAACCTAACAATATGAGCCTCCTTACGCTTCAAATCAAGCATATCAACCTTAAAAAATGCTTTACACTTAGGACAATGAGCATACGGAATCCTAACATAATGCGTATTAACCCTTCTAGCAGTACTATAAACTCCTTTAAGGAAAACCCTCACGCTACCACGCTTACTACCATTATTACACTTAGGACATAACAACCTCATAATAAACCCCCACTCAACTCATAATAACCATCACCACTAATTATCACATTACCCTCCTTCCTCAACTTATTAATAATATTATAGAAATTAGAATCAATCAAACTCAAATCCGTATGATGAACCCTACCCCTATGCAACAAGAAAAGTATCTTATCCTTAACAGCCTTCAACTCAACCTTACCCCTCCTAACATACTTAATAGGAGCTTTAGGCTTGAAATTAACACCATACCTAGAAACATACGACCCAGACTCTAAAAAGTAAGACTCATCCTTCAAAACTATATTATAACCCTCACGCCTCAACCTAGCAATTATACTATCCTTCTTACCATCAAAACTCCTAAGAGACTCAGACTTAATAGGACCAAGACGTAACAACTCCAAAACCCTAAAACAAATACTACTAAACTCAGCCCTAGTCCTCTTATACCTTTTCTTCTTGGAAGGTCTGGAAACCTTCTTCTTTTCTAGTTCACGATTCCACATGTTAGGAATATCCTCTTCATTTACTACTACTTTAGGAAACTCAGGTTTAGGAAAAATAGGTTCTCCATTAACAGTCTCTTGTTTCATAACAGTATTTTCTCTAATCATATCTTCATATAATTTATGAGACTTTTCAGCATAACTTTTTCTCCTACGTTCAATCTCCTCATCACTCATGAATAAAGGCTTCAAAACTGGCAACTCCTCATGAATCTCCATCTTGTGAGTAGTTCCACTCTTAGAAGTAATACATAAATCTATTCTTGTATCCCCATCCAAATCCTCAATACAATCTAATAAACTTTGTAGCTTACTAGCAGTCTTACCAATCTCTTTCCATTTCCATCCACTAATTAATTCTGTTATAATATTCATTTTTCTTCATCCTCTAATTTGATTATTTTTGGTAATGTAGCAGTAACTACCTCAATCTTAGCTACAAATTGTATATCCTCTGATTTTGCAACATTCTCAAAACCCTTCTTATCTAATTGTAAACATAACTTGTGTTCCTTAGCCCACTCCAAAGCAAGAGTCTTATCATATACTAAGTTAGTTTTAACCCTAATACCAACCCCACCTAAAAGCTTCTTATCACCATACAATCTATATTCATTAATTGCTAAATTACGTATTGATTCTTCGCTAACTTCTATCTCTTCTTTAGCAATCATAATACTATTTATTAACTGGTTATTATTTGCTTCAAACTCTTTTTTCTTAACATCTAAGGAATCTTTCAATTCTTTAAAACATTCTCTTGATTTAATCAAGTTTATTAATTCATTTTTCATTTTATTTGCACCCATTGATTATCATTTCCATAACGTATTCGAACTTGAAATGTTTACTAATAAGATTTTGTAACATACAAGCATAAACATCTTCTAATTTCTCAGTATCTAACTCATAATTTTTATTAAGTTTAGATAATTCTACGTCATAAGTATCCCTACTAGCATCATACATTATTTTAATGTTTTTTTTGCCTTTGTTTATTATTACATCAGAACCATCTCTCATAAAGATAAATTTGTTCATTTGTAGTTCTTTCCAATTTACTTGCTTCATTATATTTTTTAACACTTCTTCCATATTTACTCACTTAATATAATATATAGTTTATAGTATATATAGTTTACTAATCTTTTAACATCCTGCTTTAATTAGATTAAACCATTTATCCACTATTTCAGAACCAACTCTAATATCTACATAGAATTTAACACAATAATAATCGCTTCTTCCATCACTACTATCGTGATTGTATTGTTTAGTAATTGTTCTTATTTCGTTTCTTAATTCTTTGAATTTTTCGTTAAAACCTACATCATTATTATCTTTTTTAGTATAAGGATTGAATCCTAGTTTTTTAATTTCTATGTTAAGACTTTGACCCATAGAGTATCTTTCTATTCTTACTCCAAATTTCATCTCTGGGTATTTTTCTTTTAATTCTTTCTTAACCATCTTGGATACTTCTTTAATATCCATACTAACATCATATTTTACTCCAGTAAAAGTTTTATTATTCATTTCCATAATAGAATATATACTTTATATTATATATAGTTTACTATTCTATTTTTCTAATAAACTCAACCAATAAAAATCCTTACTTAAAAACTTAGTAGTAGTAAAATCGTTACGGTCTAGAATCCATTTAAGACTCATATTATTAATCTTATGCTCATCTAAATATTCATATTTCTTATTTGTATAATAACTAGTACTACCATAAAGGTAAGGCTTGTTGTAATGTATTATCAAAACCTTATCTTTTGCTTTCTTAACAATCTCATCAATTATCTCAGGATTCATATAATTAATACTGAATAATGAAATAATATTGTCAAAACTCTTACAAGTACTAATATAAGAATAAGCATCAGAAAAAAGGAACTCCTTATCATAACAAGAATTACAATGCTTAATCATATCATCGTTAATATCAATTCCTGTATACTTGTCAAACCTAGCTAAGTTATATGCTAAGCCAGTACCACAACCCAAGTCTAATACACTACCTTTAAGATTTAGGAGTATGCTTCTTATCTCTTCATTCTCCTTCTTTGATTGTAGTGTTTGATACTGTGAATCGTATACCTCAGAGTAGTATTTCATAATAATAACTCAAATTCTTTTAAACAATGTGGACAAGTAACAGTAGTAACATCCTTTACTACATCATCAAATTTATGATTCATTTTCTCCTCTATCTTATGTATTACTTCTGCTTGTTTTACGTCAGACTTTAATAATTCAGTAGTTATTTGTTCCACCTCTTTTGATTCAAAACCTATAACATCATCCAAATCCATTAATTCACGTTCTAACATATCCTCATCCCATGAAGATAATTCTGAAAGTTTGTTATCAACTAACCTATATTCCTTAACTTGTAAATCTGTTAAATCCTTCTTTATTATACAAGGTATATCTGTGTATCCTAGTTTTTTTAATGCCTTAAAACGTTGGTGTCCTACTATTATAGTATTATCTCCATCAAGTATTATTGCACTATTAAAACCATATTTCAATATTGATTCTTTTATTTGTTCAACATTGTTATCTGTTCTAGGATTTCTCCAATATGGTTTAATCAAATTCACATTTATTAAAACTGGTTTAGTATTATCTTTTTCCATGATTATCAAGTCATATTTTTATTTAATATTTCTAAATTTTCATTATCTGCTCTATTTAATATTATTGTTTCTACTAATGGACATCCCATAGTCCAATAACGTCTTCCATCAATATCATAACACATATATTTTTTATTCCAATGACTGTACTCATAACCATATTTTCTTATGAACATCACGAATTTCTCAAACATTTCTTTGTCATCATTTGATAATTTCATTTTTACAACGTATTCGTGTGGAGCCTTCTTTGCATAAGTCTTTGCAAATATCCATTTTTGTTTGTTAATCCAATCCTCAAATGCTTGATGTATAACCTGTGTCATTGTTTTCTTCTCTCCATTTTTTTCTTAATAATACTTGTTTTTTAGTTTCCCAAGCCTTCTTGTATTCTGTATTCTCGAATAGTTTACTGAATCCTGTTATGTGTTTTAGTTTTATTAATTCTTCAGCTTCCATACCTAATTCATCACATATACGACTATCAGTCCATCCATTATCTAACATATTAAATACTATATTACTCATACCATTAATGCTGTGTTTCCCTCTTGCTCTATTATGTCTAATCGTACTTGCCATCTTGTCATTGATGTCTTTATCTATGAATGTTATTGGTAAATAGTTAAAGTTCTTTTTAGCTATGTCTTCATAGTATCTAGGTATACTAAATCTGTGAAATCCATCAACTATTTCATACTTTTTTAATTCTTTATTGTATATTGTTACTATTGGCATTGTGTACCCGTCTTCTGCCACGCTTTTATGTAATAATTTCATTTCTCTATTTGCTACACTATTAGGATTGTAATCATTAGCGTATAATTGTGATATCTTAACCCATATTGGACAATCTACTGGGTTATGTTTTAATGGAGATAATTCAAATAATATTTTTTTGATATTATTCAAGAATGTTATTTTATCCTCTAGTTTTTCAATATTGTTATACTTATTTGATATTTCTTCTTTTAATTTTTCCATTTTTATCACCATATTTATCATGATACCTTTTTATTGTTTCTTTTGTTTGGTTTCTTACTATTATATTATGTACTCTAGTTCCCGTATAATCATTTAGTATTATTGCATTGCATTCTTCCCTAACTATACTATCAAAGTTTTTGAATTCTTCAAATTCCTTATCCGTACGGGCAAAATCTTTTAAGAATTTTCTCCTATGGTCTACTGGTATTAGTTTTTCTAAAAGATAATCCCTATACTCTATCCAGGATTCAAACATGAATGGTAATTTCTTTAATTTAAATCCATTTTGTATTTGTATTGCACTATGTACTCCATTTAACCTTTTTAATAATTTCTTGTGTGTTTCTGGTTCTACTTCATGCAAGTAGTATAATGATTCAACTGCTGTTTCATGATGTAGGTTTGATACTCTCATATGGTTTATTGGTACTCCATGTCTGTATTGGTAGTCATAAACCTTGTTATAATCTATGTTATTATCATTAATATATTTCCAAACGTCTGTATAACTCCAATCATATATTGGGTAGAATAAGTATTCTAATTTGTTACTCCATGTTGTATTTTTGTATCCTAGATTTGCTGTTAATGATAAGCTTCTTGCAGGGCTTTCTTCAACTCTTACTCCTCCAATCCTTGCAACTTTTTTATCTTTGAATTCTACATCCATAAATGCTTTGAATAATTTTTTGAATCTATCAGTACCATACTTGTTAATTTTTATGCTTATTGGGTCTTTCTTTCTCATCCATTCTTTTCCTTCTTCCCAACAAAATAACCAATCGTGTTCGTAACTTGTAGCATTAAATAATTTTATTGGTATTTGGAGCCAGTAAGGTTTTACATCTTTTCTATACATTATATTTTTTATTACTCTTATAGTATTGCTCCATTCTGCTTCTTGGTCTATAAATAAAACATTTAATGGTAGTCTATTCTTTTCTTTTGCAATAGTCATTGTTAGTTCAAATATTACACTACTATCTTTTCCACCACTAAAGCATAATACTACATCTTCAAATTCATCAAATATGTATCTTATTCTGTTAAGTGTTTCTTCAAGTTTAGGTTTCTTTAATGGGTATCTTATCTGTTTTTTTATCATTCTTTTTTCTACCATTAAAGAATCACATCAATGTTTTAGTTCTAGTCTCTTCTCTTCTGCATAATAGATAAATTGTACTTTACTACCCTCAAAATGCATAATCCCTTTTATTATTCCTGCAACCTTACCATTAGTAAAAGATACTGGTTGGAATAATTCTAGTATATCATCTTTGAAATCCTTATAATTTACTTTAGGGAATTCTACTGTTTTAATGTTATCAGCTAATGAAATTAAGAGCCAAGAATTACAAGAGAAATGGTTACAATATATCGGTGATATGAATGGTTTTTCTATTACAATCTTATCAGGAATAGCAATAGTTTCTTTTCCAGTACAATTTACAGAAAATGGTTCGCTAAAATCATATTTTCTAGTTAATGCGTTAGCAACCCTATCATCTAGATTCTTATACAAATCATCAGTATCTGCACATAATAACTCATCTAGTGTTGGATATAACTCCATAACCTCTTTAGCACTCTTCTTACCAATACCCTTCAATTTTATTAAATCTTTCTCAAAACTCATAATGTATCAACTACAATAACTTATCAACACGCTCTTTTATTTTAGTTTTCAATTTAGCAATCTGAATATTATTCATATTAACCAAATTCACAGTACGCTTCAAATTCTTATTATAATCCTTAGTTGACATCTTAATATCCCCACTCATCCAAGACTTAGGAGCCTTACGTATGAAATGGTCCTTATGTGGTAGTAATTCTTTAATAGCAGTTTTTTTCTCTTCAATAGCCTTATTTATTGATTCAATATTCCTCAAAGCATTATTAATCTGTTCATAACTCTGAAATAATTGCCCATACATTACTGCTTTAGCATTATTCTGTTGTTCAAAAATGTTTAATACTTCCAATGGACCATACTCTGTTATCCCACTAAGAGTTACTACTAGCTTATTGTTCTTCCTTTCTAATACTTTTTCATCTTTTATGATTTTCATACTTTCATTTGACATAAAATATAATATATCTTTATTATTTATATATTTAATTATTTATATGATTGTGGTATTACTTCATGGTATGCCCAGAAAGTTTTTATTCTCAAACATTAATTTGGTTTTATGTCTTCTAGAAAAGTAATTAAATGTGAAGTATTCTCCAGAATCGTAGGATATTTCAGACCAACTAATAATTGGAATAGTGGAAAATTATCAGAGTTTAATCAAAGAAAAGATTTTACTGAATCACTTTCTATGGAGTCAGAGTTTGCAAAAGAATCATTCTTGACTATTAAAATTTAAAGGCTTATCATTTTCTTGGCTAGTCTTTAACATTTTTACAAAAGTAGAATACCTATACACGCTACACTCTTTTAGTTTGAACATTTCATAAACTACTCTAAAAGCATTAACCTTATATTGTCCTGCTGGATTCTCAGATTGGTCATAATATCCTTGAATTATTGGTATTACCTTCTTCTTGAATAATGAGTATAGTCTTAACCAGAATGTTTGTTCCTTAAACCATTTTCTAGAATCCTCCATCTCTATTCCATAGGATTGAGTGTATAACATAGGCATGAAGAAATCAACATTCATACTCCAAGGGAATTGACCGTAATTGAAAGCGTTTGGTACTCTCTTAATACAAGCTCCAAATCCATAAAGAGGAAATTCTAATTTGTAAGCATCAATAACAGTATTAACCTTCTTACTCATACACCTTAACTCCTTAAAACCCTTACCTGGTTTCATAAAACGTATATAATCAAGTATTATACTATCTGGATTACACCTTACTTGTGTAAACATATCGGAAAAGTTTCTTAACCTATTAATTTGTTGTTTATAACCATAAACGTCAGCCTTAACTGCTATATCATAAGTGAAATCCATATCAGATAATACATTTATTAACTCAACAAATCTCTTATCAACAAAATCCTCATGATTCATCAATTGTATTATAACCTTATTAAAATCATAATCCAAATTAAGATTTAACAAATTCTGTTTCAAATTCTTAAAAAAATCCTTACTATCTAAATCCAAACTCCTAATCCAAATACTCTTCATAATTACTTCACTTTTTTACTAATTCTTTCAATATACTTATCCTTCTTCCTACCTAGACTCATTAAATGGTCTATTAATTCTCCAACACTACTAAACCTTTTTTCTAATAGCTTATCCATCCCTCTCATCTTGTTAATCCTCTCTTTAGTATCCTCATAAATATTGATACTAGTCCACAATGGCTTATTGCCTTTTGGTCTACCCATAACAATAATATATATTTAATTATTTATATAATTAATTGTTTATTTGTACCTATCTAATGGGATAATAATTATCGAATTACATTTAGGACATTGTTTTACTAATTGTATTCCATTAATATCATTCCTAATACTATGGAAATTCATATCAGCATTACACTTCTTACAAACTTGTGGAATATCATATTTCTTCTTTAGAATCTCTCTTTTCTTTTTAAGTTCTATTTTAGCTTCTTTACGCTTAATATCCATCTCAAGAACTAATCTCTTGTTATTCTCTAATCTCTTGATTTCTTCATCAATATTATTAACTTTCTCTTGGGATTCTTTTATCTCATCTTCCTCAAACAAGTTATCTAGTATCAAACTTTCAATCTTTTGTGAGTAATTATCTATTTCTTTCTGAACTTTTAATTTTGTAGTGTGTTCAACACTAATAGTCATGCTTACTTTCATTGTAAATCATCCTCAGTAAGATTAAATAAGTCTTTTAATATTTCAGTAATAGCAAGTCTTTGACTACCTCTTAGTTGATGTCCTCTAAACTTTGTAATTGTTAGAAAATAATCAGGATTCCCTTTGTTTAATTCTTTAATCCAACTAATACCTAATTGTTTTACATCACAATGAGTATAAACCACAGCACACCCAATACGTGTCTTATCCTTCTCACTAAGCTCTGCATCCAATGTTGGTAAATCAATACATATATCTTTTAACGTTTTCAATTTTTCCATTTTTTTATTCACTTAATATAGTATATATTATATAGTATATATATTTATTTATTTATTTATTTATTAAGAAAGATTATATAATAATAATAATAAGGTGAGTTCCATAGGAAACTAGACGGTACCATAACACGATTATCAGGTGTTGGGATTAATGAAGAACATGGCTGTCAAATAAAAAACCCCAACACCATAAGAAAATGATAAACCCCTAATATAATAGATTATTTAATTTTAACCATATCACTCAAATAATAACCAACCTGAGTATAACTATCAAAACCCTGCTCCTGAAAATTAGTATAATTCTTTTTTAACAATATATTCTTCTCCTTATTCACAAAATCACTAATACTAACCGTGTAAATCTCACTTTCTTTCTCTGGTCCATACACTATTATGAATTGTATAGTCTTCCCACCCTTACTAGCTACCAACTTGATTATTTCTTTATTCAAAAACACGGCTGGTTTAAGATTATAAGGATACTTAACATGCATTACTTGAGTATCAAACTTTCTCTTGCACAGGAAGACTCCTCCATGATTAATACTACCTACAAATCTTTTACCCTGAGCTTCAGTCTTATAATGTATAGGAATCATTTTTTCATTACTCTTTCATTTCTCTTATTATTAAATTCTACACGCTCACAACTAGAACAAATCTTAACACTACCAGTAACATTCTCCTTAACATAATATAATATACCTAAAAGCTTGCCACAATTATGACACACGCTCATAACATACCCTCCTTTCTAATACCACGAATCAAAGCATAACCATAATCCTCATATATTAGCTTGGCAATACTCTGGCTCTTACTATACACTTCATCCATAAAAACCTTAGGCATATTAGACCTAAAACCAATCTTAATTAATTCTAACTCATCATCATACCTATCGTATAATAATGGAGCTATTCCCTTGTAATCCTTTTCGTATATTCTATAACTAATATAATCCATTATTTTTTCACCTTTTTACCATTACGTGAAGATTTACGCTTAGTCTTCAAATCAACAACCTCACCCAAAACCCTCCTGAATAACTTATTATTATCCTCAATCCTATTTATTACTTCCGTAAACTGCTTATCACTCATAACAACCATGCTAGTAGCTTCTTTGATAATAATCGGCTTAGGATTACCAATCTCATCAATCTCTTTTTTAACTTTAGAAAGCCACATTGACAATTTCAATTTTACCACCACAACCACAACAAAGCTTGCATACTCCACAAACCTTACACCACTCTTCTTCCTCAACTTGTACTCCACAAGCTGGACAATTTAACATATAACCCTCACTCATTTTCAATCACACTCCAACTCTTCCTTACTACAAGTACCAGTATTAGTAGCAAACCTTAAAGCCCTATTAACAGCCCTAGTCTCAGCCATCCTAAAATAATGTGGTTTAATCATCTTACCAACATTATCTAAATCAGCATCCCCATGAGCAACAAATATTTTAGAATCCTTCATAGTAACAGTAGCTTTGAAAATAACCTGTTTATCATCCTTAGTAGGCGGTTTAATCAATTCAGTAACTATACTAACTAGATTCTTGTGTGCTAAATCTAATAATACTTTATGACTAGTCTTCTCAATCTGTTCTTCTTTAGATAATTTCTTTTTAGGAATATACTCTTGTGGTCCAGCTCTAAACTTTTGTTTATTTACTTGTTTATCCTTTTCTGTTTTACCATCTTTTCTTTTAGTTTGACAACTCATACAAACAGCCACCCCAAAAGTCCTAGTACTAAAATCAATAACCTTCTCACTATGTAGTATTGTTCCACAATCAAAGCATTTTATCTCTTTTTTTGGTTTTTCACCTATGGACTCTACATCATCATAAGAATTTATATCATCATAAGGATTCTCACTCATAAAATCAACTCTTTAGTATTAGAGTAGAACTTACTACCCCTAGCATTATCTGGGTTAGCAGTAGGAATCTCACACAACCCTTGTATTCCACAAACATCTAACCTATCTTGGTCATCCTTCCTTTGTTGTTCTCTTACTATTTTTAATAATCTATTCTCATTTTTTATATCCATTTTAATTAACACCTATAAGTATAATATATACTTTATATTATATATAGTTTATTGTTTTATTACTTTAGCAACAACAAAACCCTTACTAGTAGTCTTCAAAACCTCAAGAATATCCCAAGTAACCTTCTCACCACAACCACTACAATGCTTATTATTAACCTTGGTACGATTCCTAGTCCTAAAAACCCTAGTCTTACCACAATATTTACAACGACACCTTACAAGACGAACTGGTAAATCAACATTAGCAACCATTTATACAAAAGTAATTAATTAATAATATAAAAAACTTATTATAAAACATTATTCCTCAAATCCTCCTTTATCTCAACAACACAATCAGAAATTAACAAGTTAGGATTTACAGGTGGTACAATGAAAGCACAATTAATCCAACTCATATTCTTATAAGGCTCTAGCTTACGTTTGATATTATCCACTTTCTGATTAGTCTCAATCTCTAAAGCATAAACAGTACCGTCTGGTTTGATTAATAACTTATCAATAACTATTCCCTTAAACTTTGTCTTAACCTCATCCCAGAATACAAACTTATTCCTTAATAATTCTTGATTAATAATTGTTCTAGTAATATTGCATAATAATCCATCACTACGATATTTATGAGTGTTCATTCCTTGAAGGTTTATTTTACAGAATTTGTTAATAAGATTATACTTCTCTCTCTGAACATTATTTAACTTCATTTTTCAATCACTTTGTCATAGGTTAATTCAAAAATATCAGGCTTACAAGGATAATACTCACCCTTAACCCCTCTAATAATAAAATCCCCATCACTAACTAAATGTTCTCCTTCTAGTGTATCTATTATTATTTCTATTCTTTCTATTCTCTTATTCATTACTATCATTGTATATTTTAGTTTTACTCCATTATACTCTATTTTTTCTTTTGTACAAGTCCAACTTTTTACTTTTTCAAACCAAGGATTATTATCTTTATCTTTTACTATTTTATCCATTAATTCTTTCATATCAAATCTTATTGCGTCTATCACTATTGGTTTCTTCCTATACTTTTCAAACTTCATTTTTCATCACTATAATATAATACATAACTTATAATATATATAGTTTATTGTTCCCAATATTCACCACACCAACCAACATAACTCTCAGCAGACAAACAATGCTCAACATACCTATCATCAACCATACCAAGGAATACCTGAAATGGTTTAGGTGTAAAAAACAATAACAGTATGATGCTAATCAACAAGCTAAGCAACAAGTTTATTCCCATAAACACCATTCTTTTTACCAAACACTTGATACAAATCAACCTTATAACCAAAACTAGTAAAATACCAATACGCCCTTACCAACTGACCCAAACTCTTCTCAAGACTCTTCTCATGACTATTCTCCTTAAACTCAAGAATAGCAATATAATCCTCAGTATAATTCACAACAACATCCAACTCACCAAGCTTATACTCAACATTAGTATCAACCTCATAACCATCCCTCTCAAAATGCTTAGTAATACTCCTACACGCTTCAACATGGCTTGGCTTCCTTCCTAAATGAATCGAAAAGTGTTCAGGAATAACTTGTACTTGATACTGTTTCCCCCTTGACATAAAAGTCAGAGACGCCCACACTAATAATAGTATCCCACAAAAATAAATATTTTAATCATTTAGGAATCTTAGGTAATGTAGAACCAGCAAATAAACCAATAAAGCCACCAATAATACTAATAATAAAACTCTTCCAAGTCCTCTCATTAACACCCTTCTCAAGAGTCTTAATCCTTTGTTCATGAACTGGAACGCATTTAATAGTCTTATCAATACTACCAAGTTTTGAATCCATACTCTCAATACTAGACTTCATCTCGCCAATAAGCAGGATTAACTCAGTATTATCTTTCAAGATTACTTCAACTCAACCTTATCCTTAGAAACTAATCTCAAAACCATATTAACTACCGCCAATATAGCTACTGCTTGCCCAGTTGTTAAATAACTAGCAATACCAGTAAATAATGCTCCTACTATTGTGAAAAAATTAATCCACATAGTCTTTGATAAATACCATTTCTTAGTTTTTTCCTTAACCATAATCTATAACCCCTATTATAGAATAGTGATACCCTTCATACTTATTAGACTAACCTAAATATATGTTTACAAATTAATAACTTTAATTCATTAGATATTTCTTCTGGGGTCTTACCACTTAAACGAATCTTAAAACTCCTAGTTTTATGTATTAGATATCCTCTATGATTAATAAAATTAAGAAAACGTTGTAATAAATTAAATTCATTTTTATTAAATAATTTACTATATTCTACTGTGTAAGTAGCATAATCAGGTTCTTTACGTTCTAACTCTATATTATCAATTTGTAAATACACTCATCTTCACCTATTTTACTTTCCAAATCCAAACTACATCATAGAATGGGGGTCTATTATCAAAAGTATGGTCTGCCATGAATTCCTCATTAGGAGAACCTGTATATACATTAGTAGAATTTGGTGTGTGAGCTAATGTAATACTAGCACTACCACCTACTCCTCCACTAGTACTGTTACCTCTTAAAAAATAATTACTACCATTATTATCTGGAATAGTTTGTCCATCATAAACACTATCACTATCCGATAATACACTACCATCGCACTCAACCCAACCATCAATTAATGCAGGAGTATTTGTAAATGTTTTGGGCCAAGCTACTATTGAACCTACTGGAGCTGTTATCACTGCTGATAATTTAGTCCATATTGCATTGAAATCTGCATAATTGTATAAGTCTCCTTTTACTTTAGGGAATGTTCCAAACGCTGTCATATTATTGCTTCACCTATTACTATAATTAATTGCTTCTCAGCACTCTTAGTATACGCATCGAATACTGCTTTAAATATTGGAACTGGAGTAGTACTACTACTACGTGTTATAACTTCTGTAATATCATTACCATTAGCCTCACTATACGCTATTAATGCCCTACGTTCTAGAGTCTTCAAACTAACATCTATCACAACACTACTACTCAAATCCTTATAATCAGCACCACTATACCATGCAGTTATAGGAGTTGTAAGAGCTGTATCAGTCTTAGCTGGTGTTGTAGTTCCTGTACCAATACCAAAATCATTAACTACTCCTACCGTATCACTCACACTATTACCAAGTATTGCACTAGTAAATAATAATTCATTAGTAGCTACAAAATGGAAAACATCCCCAGTATTTAGTAACTCACTACCATTCGCCATACGTATCAACTTAATATATCAGTCTTCAAATATATAAATTCGCTTTCAACCTCATGAGCATCATGCAAACGATTAGGCTTCCAAGTCAATTCATAACTAGTAACACTAGGCTTAACATTAGGATACTCATCACTCCTCAAAGTGATTATTAAATAAATATTCTTCTTACCCAAACTATAAATATCATAATTGGTCAAAGGCAATGATAAATCAGTAAATCCTACGATTGGTGTGCTTGTGTCTGCGTCATAGAAAGTAACCGTGCCACTAGTTCTGGTAGGGAAGGTTGTTGTAAAATTGATAGTCCTCCATGAACTAGCACTTTTTGTTGTCGTAACATTACTAGCGTTCTTAATATACAATGTTCCACTAGTTGGTAAATCATAAAACCTCATCAACTCGCTTACTGACTCATCAAAACTACCACTATCAGTATCTTGGTCAATATTAACCCTTTGCCATTCTGACACTACATACGTGCTAGTACTATCTGGGTTAGTAGTCCAATCAGTAGTAGTCTTCAAAGTAGTAACATTATTAATTACTATTTTTCTAACCTGCCCACTACCAGTACCACCAGTAATGAAAACCCACCTATCCCTATGTTCTCCACTAGTCCAAGTAGCACCAGTATCAATTAGTGTATCATCCCCACCACTAGTAGCAGTACCACTATCACTAATAGCATAACTAGTACCAGTACTACTAGATAAAGTCTCATTACTAGTATCCTCTAATCTAGATTTCATAGTGAAACTTGCAGGACTCAAAACCCATATACGACCACGACCCTCATAATCAGTCAAATCCTTACTAGTAAAATCATACTCTATATTAGCATTAACATCAGTAATAGTAACCTTCATACTAGTAGTACCAAACAATGGTATTACAGTAGTCTCTTCTGCAAGAGTACAATCAGTACCAGTCCAATTAGTTAAACCATCCTCAAAATTATCAACAAGTAAAGCATCACCAGAGTTAGCGTGATAATGAGTAAAACTCTTCCAACTACCAACTTTTGTAATATACTGTATTCCACCACTAATAGTCCTTTTTGGCATCTATACAACCTCACAACCATAATCATAACTAACACTTATAGGAACGTTAGGTACTGTAATATTCCCTGTATGATTAACCAACCACCAGAATTCTTGACAACTCCCAACTCCTAAATCTTCCTTAATAGTAACATTAGTTTCATCAGTAAGATTCACAAGGGTATTATTAGTATTATCAGTACCTAACCACCAAGTAATATTAGTAGTATAATTAGCATCAAGATTAATAAATATATCCTCATTAACCGTTCCATTATTACAAATAGTGAATAATCCAATACTAGGAGTCTGACCATCAGCCCAACACTTAACAGGTGGAACACCACAACCATAACCATTATATTCAGTAATCCCACTACCCCAAGTATAATTACAATCAACAGGATTAGGAACTGTATAAGTCCAGTTTAGAGTATCCATTGTTGATTCTGTACTATCTATTCCTACAACTCCAAAAGTATATTCTCCATACCAAGTGAAATTAATATCTGAATAACTAGCACTAGTAGTATTTTCAAATGTCATATTCTGATTATCAATTAAGACAGTACTGTTAGGGTATGATACTGTAAGATTAGTCCATTTGCTTTCTCCACTAGTAAAAATGTAAATATCACTTGTTTCAAAATAACCAGGACTGCTCGGATTCATACTATATGAACCAATTGCATAAGGAACTGTATAAGTCCAGTTTAGAGTATCCATTGTTGTTTCTGTGCTCTCAATACCAACTACACCAAAAGAGTAAGTTCCACTAGCTGTGAAATTCAAACTAGTATAACTACTGCTGGTAGTGTTCTCAAAAGTCATATTAACATTATCTACAAACTTTGTACTATTTGGAAACTCCACAGTAAGATTAGTCCACTCACTTTCCCCACTAGTAAACACATAAACGTCTGATGTTGTATAATATGTAGGACTTGCTGGGTCTAAAACATAACTATCAATAGTATAAACTGGAACATACGCAGAAATAGACACTATTGGGTCTACATCCATTACTTTTCTAATATAACACCAATCAACATAAGCAGTACTAGTAGCCCCCCACGTTTCTGCTATATAACTAATAGGATAACTGCGTTGAGAAGTAACAATAGTGTCATGATAATCAACATAATCTAACCTCATACTACTAGTGCCAGACCTTCTAATAATCTCAAATTCATGGTAATTAGTTCTATCATCAGGAGAATATACATAACTACCATCTCCATTAGTTACAAGAAAATAATGTAAATTACTCTCTTGAACCATAATCCAATTACCCCCAGTCTTCCAATCACTTCTTACTACTGCACCATCAAGAAATCCCATATTTTGTCTTTGAGAACCAGAAGCAGCAATAGTTTTAAAATATGTAGTAAGAGCATAACCAGCACCATAACTTGTTTTTGAATACACTTTTTCCATAGTATTACCACTAATTGAAAGAATAAGTATTCCACTAGAAACTGCTGGGGATAGGACTGTATTCCAATATGTACCACTTATTGAAGTCCATTCTTCATTAAAATACATTGTTGATGCCCTACTAGATTCTGATGAAGCTCCACTATTCCCATAATACAAATACGCTTGAGTACCATTCAAATAATCAATAGTATCAATTTTAAAATAAACCCAAGCATAATCACTATCTGTTTGATTAATAATCCAATAACTTAAAGAAGTATTTTCATCCCGATTAACAAAACGTATATCATCAAAATCTATTTCCATTTCTGACTCATAATCAACTTTAGCTAATACTTGGAAAGAGGTACTATTCTCTTCAGCAGTAATATCTATTAATTTTTTATTACTCCAAGAAGCATTCCACCAAGCATATTCAGAATAAATTTTGTCTTTGTATTCTGGTATATGGTCTATACTAACCCCAAAACCATCTTTTGTTTTTACTGGAGTATATTCTCCACAAATTTTAATATCAAATTCATTATTCTTAATAAAATTATTATACACCATGTATGAATTAAAATCATTCAAAACAGAAATTGACTCTTTTTCACTAACACCATAATTATTAATAATACTCCAAACATCTTTGCTCTCTTTATCTATATGATAACCAATAATACAATCATTTTCAATAATACAATGCGTGTCATTAAATTGTTTCAAACCTACATCAGAACAATACTTAGTATTATTATAACTTGCTAATAACGAATAATCATAACATGTAGAATAATCTGTTGTATTAACATAATAAACCTTATCTAATTTTATACTAATACTAATATTATTTAATTTCCCACTAACTACATTAATTTTATCTATTTTAAGAGATTCTAAATCCTTATACAAATCTGTTTCTGTTGGAGGTATTAAATAATCTATTTTATAATAAGAACAAGCATCAAATAAATCAATTTCACTCCTAATAAATTTAAGATTTTCATAAGGGTCATATAATCTAAAATTCAATACTTCATAATCACTATCAATATCATACTGTGCAGCAAGAGAATCAGCCCCATAAGGATATCCAATCCAAGCCCAACGATAATTTTCATTAAGACTAACCTTCATGTTATATCCAAATTCTAACTCATACTCATTTACTAGCTTTCTTTTGTCTCCAGTATCTTGCAATCTATCAACACTATAACGATAAAATAATCCTTTAGCATTAAACAATTCAACTTTATGCTCTACTGGGAACTTTTCAATATCAGTAGAATTAATCTCAAAAACATAAGTATCAACAATCATAGCACCATTACTATATGTAGTATTCCTAGTTCGGATTAATTTATTTCCAGATTTTACTAAATTATTACTTATTGATTTAATAACTCTATTAATAATTTTAGTTCCATTAAACAATCTATTCTGTTCAATACCACTAATCAACCAACGACTATCCTTAACATAAAAAACAGTCTTATCATCATCAACTCTCATACGAACAGTATCTCCAAGACTAAAATATACTGCTGTTGAAGTAACTAATATTAATATAAATCCAATTACCAATTTTTGTTCAATTGTTAAATCTATTTTATTTTCCATAATCCATCACATACATCCTACTAATACAAAAATAATAACTACTATCACTACTAATAATAACCAACAAAAACCATGAATTAAAAACTTATTATCCTTCATATTATATCAACTCAAAGTTAATTTTCCACCACTAGTCTCAGTACCATCATAATCCCCATCACTAAAATCACGTTCAGTACCAACTATAATATTATCGTCTCCAATACTAACCCCATCAGCAAAACTCTCAAACTTATTATCATCCAATGTTTGAACAAACCAACTCCTAAGACTAATATCTGCATTAACCTTTATACTACTAATAATCTTAGACTGATTCTTCATGAACTCCTCTTCAATACGTTTAATACGGGTATTAACACTATTTAATATTCCACTACTATCTAATATTTGATTAACAACATTAATCTCATCACCCGTATGTGGATAATACCATACTAGTTTCTCAACAAAGAATTCTCCATATTCACTATTAACATAATCATTAACTTGATACTTTTGACCAAGCCTAGCAGTATAAATATCAATATCAAGTTTTAACGTAGTAGCCCTTCTTGGAGTCTTAGTCAAATTCAATAATTGTTTACCCTTAACGAAAACGTCATCAACAGTACTACTCTCACTATCATAATATGGGTGTGCAACACTAAACTCCCCATGAGTAGTAATACTAGCTGGGTCTTCAATATCTAATGGTATTGGTTGTTTAGCAACATACTTTACTATTATTGCAGTACCACCAGCTGGAATACTACCACTTTCAAATTTTATTTTCTTATTAGCAACATTAACAGTATAATCATAACTATCAGTAGTTATACCATCTTTTCCTTGTCTTTGAATTGTTCCATCAACTGTTACTTCAGTATCCCCAGTAGTAACGTCTGGCTCATAATTAAGAGTGAAATCAGTAGTAGTACCATCTCCATTGAATGGTTCTGAAGTCCTACCCAATTCTTGAGCTCCATTAATCTTTATTTGGTTAGCTAAATTATGAGTAGTCTTACTCCATACTGGCAAAGACATTATATTATTAGTTCCACTACTAGCACCAAGTTGTAAAGTAGTAGTCTCAACAGTAGTATTTGGGGGTAATAGCTTAACATTATCACTATCCTCATAATCAACATAATGAATCCAATTCAATATCTTACGTATCTGCTCCATTGTTTCAAAAGGATTAGCCTCAACAAAAGGGAAAATGCTTATAGTATCAAAACCACTACTACTAGTAACATCACTAGTTAAATCAGTATAAGTATCAACAATATCCTCATAAATACTAGATAATACTCCAGCATCACTATCAGTATCAAGAAACGTTTTATTAAATGGTTTAGCCCTAACTGCCTTTTCCATTTTACCACGACAATTAAGAACTACTTTTACTTGATTAGGTTGTTTTTCTATTCCACGAATGTATCCTGTAAACTTCTTAACATCCCCACTACCCTCATCACGCCATGCTTCTATCAAGTCTCCTTCAACAAAGGTTGTAGTAGTATTATGTATTAATTCAATAATAAGAGTGTCAATACTCTCTTTGCTAAAATATATTCCCCTAGCACGAATAACATCACTACTAATATCAATACTCTTATGCTTAAAAGTCATCTTCTAGCCTCCCAAAACGTGAATGTAATAGTGCTTTGTCCTTGAACCGTAGTACTAGTCAATGGAGCATTAAGTATCTTACCAACCATTGTAGTATATCCAAGTTTTGCACTATAATAATCCATTAAAGGAGCTTCTCCATTAGTAGAAGGTGAAGTTGTATTATCTACAAACATCATAGGATAAACTTTTAATTTGTACCATAAACCAATATCATAAATTAGATAAACGCTATCATTACCTGGGTTAGTAGTCCATGCACTAGTAACAGTCAAAACGTCTGCTGTATTACTACTAATAGTTCTACTCTGTCCATCACCAGTACCCCCAGTTATTCTAACCTTAGCTTGAGCAAAAGCATTAACAGTCCATGCCTTGCCAGTATCAGTAAGTGTAGTATTACCACCAGCACTACCAGTACCACCATCAATTACTGCATCCTTCTCATTAATAATACAATCAAATATTGCTAACCTACTCCTACCAGTAGCATCAATAGTAACATTCTGACTTGGTAATACTCTTGGAATACCAATAGTTAATATCCCACTATTATTTGGTATATTCTCTCTAGTAATAAAACCAATCTTAGTATTAGTAACATCATCAGTAGTAATATGTTGTATTACTGTGTTGAAAATATCTGTTTCTCCGTTCTTTCTTAATCTCGAAATTATAGTCATAACATTCACCTTACAAAAAAAGACTTGGTATAAGTTCCTCAATAGTAGCAAGCCTCCAAATATTAGTACCATCAGGTTGTATATCCTCAGTAACAACAGTATTAGCACTACCATCACTAAAACCTTGATTATTACCATCCGTATTAGATTGTGATTGTGGACCCCCCTGTTGATTATTAAGAATACGCTGTAAAATACCCCCCTGTTGATTATTAAGAACACACTGTAAAATCCTAGCTTTACTAATAACACTATCCATCTCAGTACCCATAGCTTTTATTCCATCAACACCAGT
>Ga0208904_1000339_pt1 | contig 40804 bp, 66 predicted proteins | sample AntAceMetag02UKB_FD_184774 | JGI IMG/M metagenome (GOLD analysis project Ga0208904, IMG submission 184774) | Saline lake microbial communities from Ace Lake, Antarctica - Antarctic Ace Lake Metagenome 02UKB (SPAdes) (version 2) | ecosystem: Environmental > Aquatic > Non-marine Saline and...
ATTTATATTTTAAAAGAAATAAGAAAGTTAAGACCTGGTTGGTCTGGAAATAATATGGGAAGATTAGAAAATAATCCGAATAATGATACAGAGAATGTAATTAAAATTCCTAGTGAAGAGAAACACGACACCCAAAAATCATATTCAACAACTAGTCTTAATAAACTAATAAATAAAAAAGTTTATACAAACTCTGGACATTATGTTGGGAAAATTAAAGATATTGTCTTAGAAGAAAACAGGATTGATAGTTTAAAGATTAAGTTAGACAGAAAACAAAGGTTTAGAGCTAAAGGAATAATTATCAATTATAAACATGTAAAAAGTGTGGGGCATGTTGTTATTGTCGATGAAGAAATTATAAAGCAATTAGAGAGTTCATAAATCTCTTTATTATTTATTTCATTATATTTTTAACTTTATTTCTTTCAATCTCTTTCATAGCACTACTTACCTCTTGGGTTATATCTGATTGAGCCAAAGGAGATAAGGCTTTAATTGAACCACATAAAAAACTTTTTGAGAAAATTGCAAAGAAAGATAAAAGTGAGTATTCAAGAAAAAAAGCTCAGAAAGTTTTAGATATTCTAAAAGGATAAGCTAAACAATTATAATTGCTTTAGAAATTACTTCTAGGAGGCATTATGCTTGCTGTGGAAGAAGAATTGAAAAAAGCCAAGTAAAATCTAAGTCAGCATTAAAATAATAATAATTATGTATAGCATCATAAAAACAATCAGGACTCCTTGTTCTATTACACTTAATTTAAGATAAACAGCACTGTTTTTCCCATGTTTAAGGTAATCCCACTCATCTTTAAATAATTTTGTTGGAAGTTTTTCTTCTAGTTTATGAATTATTTTAAATTTCCCGCTATTAAGACCTCGAAAAGACTTTAATATAAGTAACCACAAAAGACAAATTAAAATCGCTGTAAAAACAATTACTATATGCCAAAGTTGAACTGCTATTGAAGATAAATATCCTGTAAGCCCTAATAAAAATGAATTTAATGTTAGAAAATACTTATTGGATGACTGCCTTCTGTCAGAAACCTTTTCAGCAGTTTTAACAAATAATTTATATTGCTCAAAAAAAATCTCTTTATCTTCCATATTTTTAATCCCTTTCTAACTCTGCAACTATATCTTGAATATTCCAGGCAATAATTTTTGAGTTATGTTCTCTTATCGGAGCAGGAATAATATGATTCTGATCTCTGTAGATTCTTATGCCAAACACTTTATTACCCAATTCATAACTTGTTTTTAATTCCCAATTAACCGCTTCCCTCTGGTGTGTGTTTTCTCCTATAAAACAAATAGTCACAGATGTTTGTTTAATTCTCTCTTTGCATTGAGCTTTCCATCTATCATCAAAGGGTTCATTAACAGCGAAATTTACAAATTCTAAATCAAACCTATCACTTTTTGCTTGAGCAACAAGAAGTTCTTTTGCATGCCTATCATCCATATGAAAACTTATGAATACTTTTTTAGCCATTTTACTTTTGTTTTTTTAACCTCCTTGCAATATTATCAATTTTCCATCTTTTTAATTCTTCACTTTTTCTCATCGTTTTGGGAAGGCGATGGTGCTTTCCCTTATGTATTTGAACTCCAATAATCTTATTCCCACATTTTCTACTTTGTTCTATTTCCCAATTAACCGCTTTGCTTTTGTGAGTATCTTTGCCAATCATTATGACTGTAGCAGAAGATTTACAAATTTTAGGTTTCATTCGAATTTTCCAGCGATTATTAAATGCTTTTGGTGGAGATTGATCATTAAACTCAATATTCATATTTTTATTTTCAGCTTGAGCTTTTAACAACTCTTTTGCATGTCTATCATTCTTTTGAAAACCAATAAATACTCTTCTGGGCATAAAAAATTGAATATATGATGCTTTTTATCTTTTTCTATACTCTGTTTTATAGAAATAAACGTTCTAAAAACGGACGTTTTTCAACACCCCTAATTTTAAACCTGCTCTCGACGATAAGAATTCTTGATTTACAGGGGGGGATTTTTAGTTAAGGTTTGTTGCGGTTCTTTAAAAGCCATTTTGAGTATATGAAATCCTAATTTTGGGTTGACACAATTACGAAGCAACAATCTTTTATGCTTAACATTATCAGGAAGTCGAATGTTATGAAAATCCTCTAAATTAGCCATATTCTTCTTACCCTCCTGTCTTGTTGTTGCTCTTGCATTTGCTATATTGAAATTTCTTTCAATTTTGAAATCTACAATCTCAAAATTACTCCAAAAATAATGCCTATCCAATTCTTTTGGAGGCCACAATGGAGGATAGTAGCTTTTTACATTTTCAACAACCCATTTTCCCTTAAACCATTTCTGCAAGAATATTATCTCTTGCCACAAATCCATATTAGGATATCTTACAATTCCTTGAGCATGAAGAAAATTGTTTGTTATAGAATGTGTTGGGCAGGGAGGACTACTCCATATAAAATCAAACTCTTTGTAATGTTTTAAAAGATATTCATGGGCATCTTCAATTATGACTTTATCCTTTGGGAAAAAATCTTGATATACTTTAGCAATTTCAGGATTCATCTCAACTGCTATGACTTCTACTTTTTTCCATAACTTTCTGTTTCCACCTATTCCAGCATATAAATTTAGTATTTTGAGTTTTTGTGTTTGTTTTTTCATTTCCTTTAAATCATGTCATTTTTTCTTTCTAGGTCTCCCCAATTTCTTCCCCTGCTTTCTTGCCCTTTCCAAACCTGCGATAGTTCTTTCCCGAATGATATCCCTTTCAAACTGGGCAAAAGACGAGAGAATATTAATCATAAGTTTGTTTGTGGGGTTATCATCCAAAACCAAATTTTCCTTTAATGTTCTGAATTGCACATTATTCTGCCTTAACAATTCCAAATCATTAATCAACTCCTGCATGCTTCTCGCCCATCTGTCAAGTTTCCAAACAAGAATCAAATCCCATTTTTTTCTTAATGCCTCTTGAAATATCTTATTTTTCACAGGTCTTGTCTTTCTTGTTGATTCCTGTTCTTCAAAAACCTTATAATCATAATTCATAGCTTTTGCATAATGCTCCAACTCTATCCTTTGATTTTCTGGATTTTGGTCTGTTGTTGAAGTTCTGCAATAAATAACTACTTTCATTTTTTCCTAACTCCTGTGGGTTCCCGATGAATTTCGCATGGGCATTCAAAAGGATCAATCTTAAATTTTTGCTTTAATTCTGTAACATACAAAACCTCTCTTTCGCCTGCACCATAATTAACATGCCGATTCCAATAGAGATTATTTATTATAGGGATTATTGAAGTTTCTTGAGTTATCGATGCTATTTCGTTTAATTCTGTGCCGGCAAATCTTCCAAAAATATATTCATGAAAACTTTGAGCGACTTTCTTATCCAGACTTGTTAAAGAAGGGCAGGCTCCTGCCATGCCAACAGATAATTTTCTAAATCTTAAAATCAGGCGGGCAAGAGTATCAACAATCGGCTCCTCATAACTTTCAGGACTTCTTGGAATAATCCCATCCATCTCTTCAAAAATGAACCAGGGTTGCCCAAAGGTGTACCTTTCTCCCTTATCTTCCAACTCTTTTAAGTAAGAAATAACCTCTCCTGCAATTTTTCCAACCATTGCCCTGCAAATATCATAATGTCCATTAAAAGAAAGAAAAATAGAATGTCCTCTTTTTATTAAATCAATAAATGAAATATTATCTGTTTTGTTCAGAGAAAAAATTCCTTCTTGAATTATTTGATATAAATGCTGGATAAGATTATTTTTAGTTGAAGATAAAACAATGTCATGGGGTTTGTATTCTTTATTATGGATTAAATTAGGCATATTTCTTTGATATCTCTCTGCTATGTCTTCTCTTATCGGGAACTTTTGTACAAACTCAAGCAGGCTTTCAAAATCCTTAAAAGGCCCGTATTCTTCTAAAATATTTATAAACTTTCTAATTGCTCCAGGACTAAATCCTAAACTCCTTAATTCTTTGTTTCCCAATTCTGAAAGAGCGGGAATAAACTTTTTTTCATGCTTCATTGGGTTGTTTGAAATTGTAAAATAATATGCTCTTTGTCCAGTTTCAAGAAATCTAATGCCTTGAGGTTTAGTGTTTGGAGGCAATTTTATGGGGCGAGAGTTGGGGTAATAACTTAACCTATGATCTAATCCTTCTGGATCAAACACAATTAAAGGTCTTTGGTTTTGAAACAGCCAAAAATAAAAGTTTTTGAGTATTACAGACTTGCCAATTCCAGGTCTTGCAGGGATAATTAGAGAATCTGACTTTGGAGTGAACCTTTTCCAAATAAGCTCCTTATTTCTTGTGAAACCTATCGGTATTTGGTTCTTTTCTACCCAATAATTTCTCTTTTTTGCGTTTTGTAATAACTTCATTTTCTTTTTTTGGTGTATCACTATCTTATATTATAAAATAATATAACTCACCTCCTTCCCGCAAACCCCAAATTGTTTACGTCTTATTGCTTTTTCAGCCCCCCTTCCTGCCTTTCTCTAAGCTTCAACCAATAATCCCATGTATCTTTATCCATAATCTTTAATCTGGTTTTTTTTCTGCTGTTAAACTTTGCATATGTCGGCTGAATTTTCATAAACTTAACAAGGTCGTAAAATTTAGGTAACAACTGGATTTGCCTGCCATCTACTTCTAATTTTATCTGCACAACCTTTCTTGTTGGAGACTTTCTGCCCTTTTCCCAAAAACTCAAGAGATTGATATAGCCAAATTTAAGATATTTTCCTGTTGAGAGGTCTTTGACTGGCATTGCAATTCTAGCTGTTGTGCTGATATTTTTAGGCTTTGTTTTCATTTTGAACTTGCTCGTATAAAGCATCCTTCTCTCTTTCTTCATCGGTTCTCATATCTTCAGGCTCTTTCTCTGATTCTGTATCTTCTTGGTTTTCTAATTCTCCGTCAGCATGTTCTTCAGGGTCTCCATTTGCAATTTTATTTAATTTCGCAACAATTTCTTCCCTAGTTTCTTGAACCTCTGTATGTTCTTCTTCTAAAATTTCATCATGCTTCTGTTTTTCTAAAAACTCCTTTTCAATAAAAAGTTCAAGCTGTTCAATTCCCAGTAAAATCTTTTCAATGTTATGCTTTAATCTTTCTGGAATCATATCAATTTCATTGGTAATATTTATGAAATTATTAAAACCTGTTTCAAGAAGTCCTTTAGCTTTCAGAGTGTTTTGAATTTCTCTAAACTTATCTAAATCAACTAATTCAAAATCTTCATTCAGATATCCATCCTTATCAAGTCCTTTAGCTAAAATTTTAAAATCAAGGATTTCTGAAGTTCGAAGTCCAAGTTCTCTAAAATTCTCTTTCAATTCATTTAAGTCTTTTGCTTTCATTTTTTCTTATCAGAAACCCAAGATTTTAATTTAACCTCATTATCAACCATTGCATTCAGCTTTTTCTCAACTTCTTTATCCATATGCTTTTCAAGATAGCTAATTCTTGCAAGCAAAACAGACTTCTCAGATTTTTCTTTATCTAAATCAGTTATTAACTTACGGAGTTTATTTCCAATCTCTTTATTTAAAACACTAATGCCATTTATGATCAAAGTAAAACCTGTCTCAGAATCTTGCATTATATTCCAATCTTCTAAGTCAATCTCATGCTCGGGTTTTTTTAATATGCCTTTTTCCCTGACTAATGCAGTTTTCTGATTTTGTGTTGCTCTCATCCAATCTCCTGTAAGAAAATCCTGATGAGGCCGATAAGTTATAATCCTATTATGGGTAAGCCATTTCTTTAAATCAAGAACAACTCTTTTCCTTATCCCTCCTGATGCATTTTTACTTAAAATAATAAGCAAAACTGTAAAGACCACTACAATCACAATAATTGCTAAAAATATCAACAGCAAAACTATAAAAGGTTCCATTATGCTAAATCAACCACAGAATGACTTCTCTCCCTTATTCTCAATACAATAAATAGGGCTGTCACAACTAACAAGATAAATACAATAATTATCAAGATAACATTAGATAAACCTGAACCCTGCTTTTTGTCAATACAAACTTTCAAGTCAGAATCACAGGCATTCATGTCTGCTTCTTTTGATCCCATTTCAATACCTCGTTTTTCCCATTCAACCTTAAAATCATCCCTTGTAGTAATGCATTGTTTATAGTCCTCTCTTTCTTCACTAGTCATATCCTTTGTTTCTTTTAAGATTGCCAGGCAATCTCTTAAACTCTGAGGATCTCCTTCAACTGGCTCTGTAAGAAAAGGGCAGGTCATTGTTCTTGTGGATTCATAATTAAAGTATCCCAAATATCTAGGAAAACTTTGAGTCTCTGTTCCAATTGTTACTTTTATCCATTCATCTTCTCCTTCAACAAAGATTGGAATTTCATGCTCATAAGTGCTTACATTTAAAGCAGAAGTTATATTCAGGTCGCAAGCTGCACTTTGATGTATAAGTTGCTCTCCTGGTTTTAGAATTTTTGTTAAACTGCACCGATTGGTTGTCAAACTTGGGTCAGTGTAATTAGAACAAAAAGTTTCTGTTCTCTCAATTATGTCTACCTGGTTAGATGTTTCATTGAAAATCCCTTCTTGAAAAGTAAAATTATAACATTGTCCATTATCCAAATAAGTTACTGCTCCTTGAACTAAGCTTATTAGACTTACTACTACGAGTAAAGTTACAATTAACTTTGGTTTCATTCTGTTATACCCCCTTTCAATTGTTTTTTGAGTGTTTCCATTTTTGTTTTTGTTTTTAATTTAAATAAAAAAATAAAAAATAATTTTATTTAGCGAATTTATTTTTTCTTTTTCGCAGGTTTTTTCTTTGCAGTTTTCTTTTTCTTTCCTCTTGCCATCTTTGATTCGCAGACATTTCCTTTTCCATCTACATAATAAAGATATCCTGGTTTCCTCTCAACTGCTTTCTTCACAACTATCTTTCCCATTTGTATCACCTCCTTTTTGAATTTTTTTAGCATTATCAGAAAACCATTCTTTATTCAGTTGTTTTTGTGCCAATCTTTTCTCGGCAATCTTGATATATTCTGAGCTGATTTCAAATCCGATAAAACGCCTGGCAGTTTCTTTGCAAGCTATAGCTGTGGTGCCAGAACCCATAAAACAATCAAGAATTATATCTCCTTCATCAGAACCATTTTTTATTAATGTTTTAATAATCTCTTTTGGTTTTGGGGTTGGATGGAATCCGCACTCCTTCCTATATTTTATGTTTGTGCTTGTTTGTTTGAAAACATCCCTTTGACTGCATCCTATATTGAATTTTACTTTTCCGAATTTATCATCTTTTCTAAACCATAACATAACTTCATAATTACATCCATATTGATTTGGAAAAACCCCCATAGTGTCTGGCTTATACCATATTAATGGCTTGTAATATCTAAAACCCAATCTTTTAATCATACTAATAATCCAATCAAGATGATGATAACTAAAGAACATGTAAGCTTGCCCCTTTCCCTTTAGAACCCTTTTATATTCTTTTAAGACTTTCAAAGTAAAATATTTATATTCATCCAAATCCTCAAAACATGAATCCCAATCTGCATTGAAAATATTATTTTTAGAAGACCTTCTTAATGTTTGAGCTTTCAAATTTACTTTAAGATTTTCAATATAATAAGGAGGGTCAGTTACAATTAAATCGATTGAGTTCTTTGGAATTTCTTTTAAACCTTTTAAGCAATCCATACAATAAATCTTATTTAAATTAAATTCTCCCAATTTATCCTCCATTTTTCAAAAAATTTATTATCCTCCGTTTTGCAATTTTGATATAATCCGGACTAAGTTCGATTCCTAAGAAACTCTTATTTTGTTTTAAAGCAACTAAGCAACTTGTTCCAGAGCCAAGAAAGGGATCTAACACAATGCCATTTTTTGGGCATCCTGCTTTAATTGGGATATTTATAAAATCTTCAGGATAAACAGCAAAATGAGCTCCCTTAAATGATTTAGTATTAATTGCCCATACACATCTTTTATTTCTGCCTTTTGGATGGCACATTTTTTTTATATCCATCCCTCTAAAACTGCTCATCGGCTCCCTATGTCCATCCCATTTATGTTTTGTTCTTTCAATGCTCTCTTTTTTATGAGGCTCTCTTTGTTGTTTAAAATAATATTTCTTACTTTTTGAAAAGAAAAAAAGATATTCAAAATCAATCGTGAATCTATCTTTAACAGAACAAGGCATACAATTTGGCTTATGCCAAATAATAACATTTCTAAGGATCCATCCTCTATTAACCATTTCTAATGCAAAACGAAAAGGAACCATAGCCAAGCATTTAGCTTTAAGTTTATAATTAGATAAAGGAGTTTTTTGTTTTGAAGCTGCAAAATATCCTTTTCTAACATCTTGAAATCCTGTGTTTGTGTTTCTTTTTGTTGTACCATATCCTTGATTACTCCCTAAATAACTATCTCCAATATTTACCCAGCAAGTTCCTGTTTTCTTTAAAACTCTTTTAACTCCATCAAAAATATCACAAAGATGTTTTATGTATAAATCAAAAGTTGGCTCTAAACCAAGTTGTCCTTTCCAAGCTCCGCATTTTCTGCAAAATCCTCTTTTAAAATTCCCATAACCTTTATGCTTGCAATCTTTCTCGCTACCCCATATTAATTCATTAACGTCATAGTCTCGTAATCCCCAATAAGGCGGACTTGTGATGCACATGTCTACACTTTCAGCTGAAAAAGTCTCTAAAACTTCTCTTGCATCTCCTTGAATAATTTTATTTCTCTCCATTTTAAAATAAACTCAGCACAAACCAAGCTAAACCTGTCATAATTACTGAAAGTGAAAAAGCAACAATAGGCCCAAACTCACTATTTCTTGTTAAGATATTAAAAAAGGTGCAGAAAGTTATTGCAATTAACCCGCCAATTAAAAACCATTCACTTATCATTTTTTCTTTATCTCCTCCTTTATTTTTTCTTTTTTAACTTCCTCAATTGCTTCTTGTTCTGCTTCTGAAAGAATAATTTTTTGTTGTTTGACTGGATCTACACTCTGCCCGATTCTTCCAAACTGAACATCATGAAGATATTTTAACGCCTCATCTTTTGTCAAAGAACCAATAAACTGATGGTCATATTTTGTATTTCTCCTGCTTACATCAATAGAAACAATATGTGCATTAATTGGATCTAAACTCCCCTCCGAATCTTGTCTTTGCTTTAAATTCCATCCAACTAATGCTCTAGGATATCTTTTATCACCGCCATTATAATAAGAAAAATAATAAATCGCTGAACCTTTTTTATTTTCAAAATTAAAATTATAAATTTCTGAAAGAATTCTCCTTGACTCCTCTATAACTTCTTCATCATTTAGAAGTTTATAAAAATCGGGGCTTTTTTTAATTACATATCTTAAAATCCATATTATAATAATAAAAACTAAAATAAGAAGAATTGCACCTCTCCAGCTTATCTTTGATGGTTCTTCATAAGTTGTTGGTTCTTGGATTGTCTCATTTTGCGAGGTATTTTGGGTTTTAACTTTATTTACAAAAAGGCCCATGCCACCAACAATTAACAGAATAACAATTATGAAAACACTTGCTTTGATTAGTCTTTTAGCTGTCTTTTTTATCATTTATTTTAATCTCCTATCAAAATCAATTCCAATTTCTCTAAATTTATCCTCAAGCCAAACATCAAATTTTGCAATCATTGATTTTTTTGTTTCAATTTTTTTTAGGGTTAAAATCCCTTTTTTTGTTAAACTCAAATTTTTTATTCTATGATCGTATTTGTCTCTATTTTCAGTTATTAGTTCTAATTGTTTCATGCCTCTTACCTTGCGATAAATATAGATATAAGAAAGATGGAAAATTTTAGCCAGGTTTTCTATGCAACAAGGCCGTTTCCTTATTTCTTCTAATATCTTAATTTCTCTCCCTCCAAGTTCATTTTCCATTTTCTTTAATCAGATTTTTAAGCTCCTTAACCTCATTTTTTAAAACATTGGCAGCAGAACTCATATCCTGAACTGCTTTAATATGTGATTTAATATTTTGAGCAAAAATAAGCTGGTTTTGCTGGATTCCCTGCATAGTATTTACTACAAATTGAGGAGTATAATCTTCAAACTGTTTAACTCCATTAAAGAAATCTTGAACTTTTTTGTTATCTACATCAGCAGTTTTAGGATGCAATGTTTCTGCTTCATGCAAATTAAAACTATTATCAATTACAAACCACAAACCCTCTGACGAATAAACTCCTAATTTTTTCCCTTCTTTATTATACTGTTTAGCTAAGGAATTTTTTATAAGAGAATAATGCTGCCTTGAAACTTTAAAGACATATTTACTTGCTATCTTAAAATTAGCTCCTAACATTCTCTCTAAACTTCTAATAAGAACTACAAGGTCATGAATTGCATGTTGTTTAGCTTCATCAGCTGTATCCGCCAAATAACTTGATTTTTCATAAATAATTATTGATTTATTAGTCAGCCAAATCTTGCGCCCTCTGAAATTTATTGACTGTCCCCTAACAACTCCTCCAAATTTTAATGGCTTAAATTTGATATTTTTCCTTAAAAAAACTTCTTCCCTATTTTCCCAATTTCTTAACTTTGGAAGTTTTAATTTAAATTGAAAAGCATGGGCTCTTACTTTATCTGATTTAAAGAAGTTTGAATATTTTCTTAGTTGTTTGTAAGTTACCTTAGTTGATTTTTGAACTTCTTCGGGGTTAAATTCCCTGCAAACTTCCCAAACTCCATAACCTATTTTTTTAACAAAACCAGAGTTTTTTAATGACGATAAATAGTATTGCAAGGTGCTTTTTTTAATATCAAATTTCTCGCATATCTTAGAGGGTCTCAGCCCTATTCTTATTTGGTTATATACAAGCAAGTTCAAATTTGAACTTCTCAGTTGATTTCCTTTTTTTGGATTTTTTGCAGCCATTTGCTAAGGTTTTTAAGCTCAACAATAGTTTTATTTCTATGACAACCAATTACCGTATACGGCAGCCAATAGTAACAGTTGCAGGTCATGTAGACCACGGAAAAACAAGTATACTCGACAAAATTAGAGGAACCTCTATCCAAGAAGGCGAAGCCGGCGGAATCACACAAAAAATTTCATTCACAACTTTACCAAAAGACAACATCAAAAAACGAGCAGGAAAAATAATCGAACAATTCAAAATCCCATTAGAAATCCCAGGACTACTTTTCATCGACACACCAGGACACGCAGCATTCACAAACCTACGAAAACGAGGAGGCTCACTAGCCGACATCGCAATCCTAGTAATCGACATCAACGACGGAATAAAACCACAAACAGCCGAAGTCCTCCAAATCCTAAAAGCAAACAAAACGCCTTTCATAATCGCACTAAACAAAATCGACAACATCTCAGGATGGAAAACAAACACACCCCCAGAAGACCAAGCAACAAATGTAAAACAAAACTTCGAAGAAAAATTCTACACAATAATCGGAGCACTAAATTCCTACGGAGTCAACGCAGAAATGTATTCAAAAATAACTGACTTCACAAAAAACGCAGCAATCGTCCCATGCTCAGCAGAAACCGGCGAAGGCATCCCAGAAATCCTCGCAATGCTAACAGCCCTCTCACAAAAATTCCTAAAAGAAAGAATCGAAGTAAAAGAACAAGGCAAAGGAGTCGTCCTCGAAGTCAAAAAAGACAAAGCAACAAACTTCCTAGAATGCATCCTATACGATGGAAAACTTTCAACAAAAAACGAGATCGCAATCGCATCATTCGATGAAACAATCGTAACAAAAATCCGAAACATCCAAGAAGCAAAACCACTCAACAAAGGTTTCTCAACAGAACAAGAAGTAGAAGCAGCAACGGGAATCCGACTCCAAATAACTTCCAAAGATGAAATCCTCCCAGGAATGCCATTCCAAGTAATCAACGAAAACCTAGAAGAAATCAAAAAAGAATTCTCAAAAGAACTAGCAGAAGAAATCAAAACAGACAAAACAGGAATCGTCGTCAAAGCAGATTCACTAGGCTCACTCGAAGCACTACTCGTCCTACTAAAACAAAAACAAATCCCAGTCCTAAAAGCAGGCATCGGACCAATCACAAAAAAAGACATCTACACAACAAGCTCACTCCCTGACGAAGACAAAATTCTACTAGGATTCAATATCGAACTAACAGATGACACCGACGTAAACGAACTCAAAGAAATCAAAATCATAACAGACCTAGTAGTCTACAAACTAATCGAAAACTTCGAAGAATGGAAAGAAAACAAAATGAAAGAAATAGAAAGAAAGAAATTATCAGAACTACCATCAATCTCAAAAATAACAATCCTAGATTTCGTATTCAGAAACTCAAGCCCAGCAGTTTTCGGAGTAAAAGTTAAGGGAGGATTATTAAAAAAGAGCGAACGATTCATAAATCAAAATGATGAAAAAATCGGACAGGTAAAAGAAATACAACACGAAAAAAATAATGTTCAAGAAGCAACAAAAGGACAAGAAGTTGCAATCTCAATACCTGGAATTAATTTCGAACGACAATTAAAAGTCGATGAATCACTTTATACAAATCTCAGCGAGACTGAATTCCGAAAATTCAAAAAACATAAAGACTTATTAACCTCTGAAGAGAAATCAATTTTACAAGAAATCGCAACAATCAAACGAAGAAAACACCCAACTTGGGGCGTCTAAATTCTTAAATACCCTTCTTCTTATTTTATTCAATGGAAAAACTGGTGATAGACACAGAAACAACAGGACTCTCTCCAAGAACAAATAAAACACTAACCGTCGGAATGCTCCTCGTCGACGTCAACAAAAAATCCCTAGAAATCTTAGACTCAAACCACATCTTCATAAAACACAACAACTACAACCCAACACCCAAAGCAATGAGCGTAAATAAAATCAACATCGACGAACACAACAAAATCGCAGTCCCACCAAAAAAAGCCTGTAATCAAATAAACAAATTCATAGAAAAAAACGTTCTCCATGAAATCCCATTAGTCGGACACAACATAGCATTCGACAGAAATTTCCTCAACACCCTCTTCGACCAAGGCGAAACCCTCCACAAATTCCACCACGAACACGAAGACACAATGTGGATGTGGCGAAATCTTCAAAAAAGAAACTTAGTCCCTTGTGGAAGAAGCACCCTACAAAATGTCGCGAACCATTTTGAAATAGATTACACAAAATCACATGATGCACTAGCCGACTGCCACATCACCGCACAAGTTTATCATAAGTTATTAAGTCTATCACAATAATAATTATAAACAAAACTTCTCTAAAAACTTATGAAAAAATACCTAGATAAAAGATTTTTAACAGATGAACTCGCTCAAAAACTATTCCCTTCAGAAGATTTTTATCAATCAGAACAAAGACTAATTAATTATGTAAAAGCGCTCGAACAAATATTTGAAGGAAGCGGTCAACACATGCCTCCACAAAGTGCTCTTTCAACAATTCTTAACGAGCTCAACTCCCGACAACTTGACAACACCAAAATCCCATAACCTTAAAAACCCAAATATCCCCATCTTATTATCTGACTGTGCAGAGAAATTAACACCTCGCAAACGTTAACGACCAAGAAGCACGGGAACACGCGAACAAAATCATGGCATTCAAAATTAATATAGCATACAAAGGAAAGACATTCAAAGTCGAGACTGAAGACGAAAAATTAATTAGACATTCAATTGGAGATAAAATCAAAGGTGAAGAAATCTCTGAAGATTTAAAAGATTATGAATTAGAAATCACAGGGACTTCAGACAAGGCAGGATTCTGCGGAGTAAAATCAATCAGCGGGCCTAATTTACAGAAAGTCCTTTTAGGATACGGACAAGGAATGCACATGAAACCAAAAGGTGAAAAAAAGACTAATAAAAAACCACCAGGATTAAGATTAAGAAAAACAGTTCGAGGAAAAGAAATCTCAAACTTCACAATTCAGATTAACACGAAAGTTCTAACAGAAGGTCCAAAAAAATTCGATACTCTTTTCGAAGTCCCTGAAACACCAGCAGAAGAAAAACCTATTGAAGAAAAGAAAGAATAATTTTATAAACAACTATTCCATAATTAAAACATGGCAGGGGTGACAGAATTATTTGATGGACTAACTGGAGTCTTCAGCGGAGATACCCACATTCTCTTAGTACTCTTATTCTTCACCGCAGTAATTGTAATCTACGCAGTATTCGTTTATTACTTCTACAGATTCCTCGCAACTAAAAATCTTATCGAACTCAATTTAAATCAATACAACCAATACCAGAACGTCGCCCTCGCAAAATTCTTCGCAGGTCTCTTCTATGTAGCCGAATATCTAATCCTCTTACCCATAATAACATTCTTCTGGTTCGCAATCCTGGCCGTGCTAATTCTAATCCTATCCGAAGGAATGAATATCGGATCAATCTTATTAATTTCCGCCGCCCTCGTAGCCTCTGTAAGAATAACCGCCTATGTAAGCGAAAATCTTTCAAAAGACCTCGCAAAAATGCTCCCATTCACCCTCCTCGCAATTGCAATCACACAGCCCGGATTCTTTACAATGGACTTAATGATGACAAGATTCTCAACTATCCCAACGCTATTTTCAAATCTCCCATATTATCTTCTATTCATCGTAGGAATCGAATTAATTATGAGGACATTTACCTCTCTCGAAAATATTTTCAAGCCCAAAGAACCAGAAGAAGTTAAAACAGAATAATTTTAATCTATAAAAAACATTCCCAGTTAAACCATCATTTTTAAAAACTCATTTTCTTACAATATTCCATGGAAGACATATCAAAAATTGACACAATAAATGTAGGAATAGTCGGACACATCGACCACGGAAAGACAACGCTCCTACAAAGACTTTCAGGAAAATGGGCAGACACACATTCCGAAGAATTAAAACGAGGAATCACAATCAAACTCGGCTACGCAGATGCAATCATAAAACAAGATAAAGAAAACTTAACAGTAGATAAAAACTCTAAAGGAAAACCAATCCGCTACATAACTTTCGTAGACGCACCAGGACATGAAATGTTAATGGCAACAATGCTTTCAGGCGCAGCAATAATGGACGCAGCAATTTTAGTCATCGCAGCAAACGAAGGAATCAAACCACAAACACAAGAACATCTCATCGCACTAAAAGCAAAAAAAATAAAAAAAATAATTATAGCCCAAAATAAAATCGATTTAGTCTCAAAAGAACAAGCACTAACAAACTACAAAGCTATCAAAGAATTCGTCAAAGGAACAATCGCAGAAAATTCTCCAATCATCCCAATCTCTGCGCAACAGGGAGTCAATATAGACAAAATTTTGGAAGAATTATGCAAAATAGAAATAACAAAACCTACTTCAAATGAAAACCCTTTATTTCTTATAGCAAGAAGTTTCGACATCAACAAACCAGGAGCAACAATAGCAGAACTTCACGGCGGAGTCCTCGGCGGAGCACTAAAACAAGGAACCCTAAAAATCGGCGACACAATAGAAATCAAACCAGGATACTCATACAAAAAAGGAAACCAATACCACTACAAAACCGTAAAATCAAAAATCGTCTCAATGCAAAAAGGAAAATACCCAATCACAGAAGCAACACCTGGAGGAAGCCTGGCAATCGAAACAGAACTCGATCCATCCCTAACAAAAGCCGACGCACTCTCAGGAGGAATCGCATCAACCGAGAACATTCTTCCAGAAATCACAGAAAAAATCACAATGAAATTCAACCTATTCGACGAAGTCTTCGGAACAGGAAAACACGAACCAGTCCAAGGATTAAAACCAAACGAAATGCTAATGCTAAGCATAAACACCTCAATCACCGTCGGACAAGTAACCAAAACAAACAAAGATTCTGTAGAACTCACACTAAAAATCCCAATCGTCCCACTCAAAGGCGAATCAATCGGAATCGCACGAAACCTAAACAGTCACTGGCGACTAATCGGCTTCGGAGAAATCATCTGACTCCAACTCTTTCCTTAGTTTCACAAGAGCCTTCTTCTGAATCTGCCGAACCCATTCCCTACTAAGCCCAAACTCCTTACTAACCTCTTTCAAAGTCATCCCCTGCGTTCTCATATCTAATATATTTCTCTCCCTGTCATCCTTCAACAAATTCAAAATCTCCTTACGATCAAAATCCAAAACCTTATCAACCGAAGCTGGATCAGCAATCTCCTCACACATCTCATCTCCCCCTTTACTAAAAGCCTGAGAAAAAATCGAATATTCCTTATTACGCAAACAAGAAATTTCTCTAAAAAAAGCACTCATAGCATAACTAGAAAACCTATTACCTTTCCTAACATCAAAAGCATCTATCACTCTATCAAAACAAAAAAACATCTCCTGAAAATAATCTTCATAAGTATTCAATTCAATAGCTCCTCCTCTCTGCCTCAAAGCAAAATGCATCAACCCAATATTATCTTCAATAATTTTATTCCGAATACCCAACGCCCTATCATTCCTATAAAAAACTTTCTGCTCTGCTCTTATACGCCCCCTAATACGCAACTCCCCCCCATTATCTCTAGCCCCAATAGCAATATTCTTATGACCATCTACAACATGTCTGCTAACATAATCAAACTCCCCAAAATGCTTAAGCCCTTTCACAATTTCCTCAACCCTCGAATTCCTCCCCGTAGGAAAATCATAAAGCTCCAACCTGTTCTCACAAGCAACACCTGACTTACCATAAACCGGAACATGAACACGAAAACTATTCTCACTATACTTTCTAAACAAAACTCCTTCTTCCGCCCTACTCAACAAACCCTTGTTTCCATTTCCTCCAGACATAACATCTCCCCACCTCAAAAATCACCACCATCCAACCTTTAAAAATCTTTATAAAACACACACCCCTTCTTAATCCATGCAAAAAGAAGTGACACCACCCAAAAAAGTAAAATATCGATACGCAGGAAATGAATCCCTAACAGAAATCATAAAAAAATCTACCCCAAAAGAATTAATCCCCACTAAAAAAACAGGTTACGCCTTCGGAATAATATTCTTAATAGTAGTTATTATAGCACTCCTCAAGTTTCCATTAGGAGCAATGATGGCAGGGAATGCAAACGTATCAATTACAGTAGGAATCCCAAAGACCTTCTTAGAGTTCAACCTAATGAATCCAGAAGAACCCCCAGTAAAAATCGGAGGATTAATAATCGATTTATTATTATACTTATTCCTCGCCTACGCAATAGATGTAATCCTAAACTTAGTAATGAATAACAGGCTAATAGAATCTTTAGAAAAAAAGAAAAAAAGACCTAAAATTTTCAAGGACAAAAAAGAAACAAAAACGATTGCAGAAAAAATTACAGAAAAAGTTATAGGAAAACCACCTCAATCAAATGCAGGCAATCCTTCTTAACACCATAATTCTTAAATACTTTTAAACCCAATCACAACAATGAAAACTAAATATCTCATGGCTGGCGTTGTAATCGGAACAGTGTTACTAATTTCTAACAATGGAAATAAATCCATAACGCCTTTAGAAAAAAAAGTTCAAATAACACAACCTACACAAATAGACAATACAACAAACCCATACTCCCCACCAAAAAGGAACCCCACCGATTACGACCCTATTTTAGATATGAAAGCAATTCTACAACCCGAAGATAAAATATACGACGAGAGAAAAGAAATTATTTCCTAATTACTCACCAACAATCACATCATCAACAGGAACCCGCGCCAAATCACTAACCCGATCCCCATCCTTCAACTTAATAATCCGGACCCCCTGCGTCGCCCGCCCCATTATCCTAATATTAGTCATAGGCGTCCGAATCACAATCCCCTTCTTCGTCGTTATAATAATATTATCATCAATCGCACTTCGCTTCCCATTCATCCTTAAATAAACCATACATATGCATATCATGAATTACCTCAGTTGCTTTACATACCACAGCTTTTCTCTTAGTTCCTTCAAGCTTAAATCCTAATTTATAAGAAATTTTATTAGATATCACATTAGAAACAAAAACCCCAGAATCAAGCTTTCTCAATTTTAAATCATTAAACGCAAAATCAAACAAATATTTTTTAGCTTCAGTCATATATCCTTTTCTCTGAAATTCTTTTTTAATCCACGAACGAGTCTCTCCTACATTGTTCGCCACATCAATATCAAATATTTCCACAACACCCGCAAAACTATCATTCTCCTTTAAACGAATAACAAAAGAATATGCAGAATTGTTCCCAAGCTTCTTTATTGCCATATTAATCCACTCCTCTCCCTCCTCCATAGAGTATGGATAACTAACCGAACTCAAATTCTTTGATATATTAATATCATTAAGCCCAACAACAACTTCTTCCAAGTCTCCAAGAACTGGAGTCCTTAATATCAATCGCTCTGTTTCAATTTCCATATTATCTCAGATCATCCTCAATTTTAAAATCTTTATAACTTTCAGATGCCCTAGGCCCACTACTCCCTTGATACTTTCCTTTATACAATTCAATTTCACCCTTTGTCTCCCAAAAAGAAACTTGTCCAATTTTCATGCCAGAATATATTCTAACAGGAAGGGTTGAATACAACTGAAAAGTCACATTACCTTTTGACCCTATGTCAATCAAATCTGCAGTAATATGAACGAACAGTCCCAATCTAGCTATTCCAGATTTAGCATGTATTATAGGAACAAAATTATCACTCCCAAGAAGTTCTTTACTATGACAAAGAACAAACTCACCCTTTTTTAAAACCAATCCATCATTAGGAATTTTCTTAACTTCATACTTATTGTTTTTTGAAGGATCCAAAATCTCTGAAGCATACACTAAATATTCATCCCCCAAAGTTAAATCATAGCTATTGGTAGTCAGACATTCTTTATCAAATGGAATCATAGTTATACTTCCTCCTTCAATTTCCCTAGCTATTTGCGCACCAGTCAAAATCATATTTTAAATAGAGACTCTTGAGGCTCATTAAATTTATTATAAGTTTCCACAGGAACAGAAATTTTACCCTTACTTTCCCAAAAAGTTATCTGTCCAATAATCATACCCGGATAAATTCTAATCTTATGAGCTGCAACAAGTTCTAATGTCCAATTATGTACCGAACCGACATGTCCCAAATCCGCAGAAATTTGCAAAAACAATCCTAGTCGACCGATAGAACTCTTCCCTATCAATCTCATAGCAAATTTATTACTACCCAAAACCTCCTTAGTGGCAGCCAAATACATAACACCTGGCTCAAGAACATATCCACCCTCGTCTATCTTCACAGTTTTTTGTTTATTATCATCTCCAAAAACAATTAAATCATCCCCCAATCTATAATTATAACTATTAGGATTAATTTGATCTTCACTAAATGGATCAATTATAACATCTCCCTTTACAACTTCCTTTCTTATTTGATTTCCAGTAAGAATCATTTTAAAAAAGTTCAACGAACCTATTAGGATAAACAGAAGAATTGTATCTCAAAACTAAAACAGTATATCCCTGATAATCTCTCAATTTATTAGACATCCTCTTTACCTCATACAATCGGTTATACATTAAATCGTATACTTCCTTGTCCTCAATGCCCCTCAACTTACAAGCCCTATCTATTGTGCTATGGCAATAATGAGCAAGTTCTTCTTCCGTCTCTTTAACCAGATCGTTCTTTTCCTCATATATTATCTCAAAGCCTTTATATGATTTCATAATATCCTTGTATGATTCAACAGTAGGCACTATACCAAACACTTCCTTAAACTCACGAACCAAATCACTAGGCAAGGGGGTTTTAATAAAAAAAGGCGAAGCCAAAAGACAACCACCATCTTTCAATAAAGAAACACACTTCTCAATTACCTTTTCCGAATCTGGAAAAAATTTCAAAGATGCACCAATCACAATATGAGAAAATTTTTCTGAACTGACGAAATTATATGCATCTTCTACAAAATAATCAATATTTATATTAGGGGTATAAAGTTTTTTATTTTCGATAGCAGCCTCAATAGATTTTTCAGATATATCAAATCCAATTCCTTTACACCCACTCGAAAGAGCTAATTCTCTGGCCGAAAATCCAGTAGTACATGCAATCTCAAGCAGATTGGAATCAGAACCTAATTTAGAAAACACTTCCCATTTAGATAACGTATTATGAGCCCCGGGCAAAACATTCCATTGATTAACAAACCCAACAAATTCAGTATAAGACATCTCTTCAACGGCTCTCAATAAATTATTATTATCCATTTTAACACTAAGATACCGCCGATTCAAGCATTTTTATACTTTTATTAACGGGATCAATCTCCATTTCTATTCCATATGGGATAGTAAACATCGGACAAGTATGTCCAAAATTTAATTGAGTAACAACCGGCAAATCACACCTTCCATATTCCTTTAAAACTTTCAAAAGAACCTCTTCATATCTTTCAAAAGAATCTATATAATCTTTCAACTTCTTATCATAATCCAAACCATCAAAAGCTATACCTCCTCCAGGTATCCCAAAAATTAGCCCCTTTAATTTTCCAAGAATCCCCTGCGCTCCATAATTTCTAAGCCAAAGCATAAAGAACTCAGGAGACGGTTCCATCTCAGAACTCTCAATAAAAAGAATTTTATCTTCCCAATCCTCCTTCTTTGGCCAAATTGATGTTCCCTTCATCATCTCCAAAACTTCCAAAGAACCACCTATCAGCTTCCCCTTAACCGCGGCATCACCTTGAATAAAATTGGGGGCTCTTGAGGGATGCATCTTTCTTTTATGATTCTTATATTCCTCTTTCCAAGGAACTATATCCACTGTCCATCCCTCATCACTATTCTTTATTTCCCCAATAGGACCTGTTTCAAACAACACCTTCTTCAAATACCTCAAAGTATATTCATGCAATCCTCCATTCTCGGCAAAACCAAATAAAACAGAAGGTCCATAAAAAGAAACAATTCCTGCCTTAAAACAATAATAATTAATAGAAGTTGTATCTGACAGTCCAAGAAAAATCTTAGGATTCTCTCTTATAGTTTTCAAATCATCATCCGTTAAATAATCCAATAACCTAATGCAATCACTTCCTCCAATCACAGAAACAATAGCTTTAATTTCTTTATTCTTAAATGCCCACATCAAATCATTATACCTTTCCTGAGGGTTTTCATAAACCCAAGACGAATCCTTTAATGCATTTGGGGTTTCAATAACTTTTACCCCCAAAGATTCCTCAAGTTGCTTCTTTCCCTGATAGTATCTATCAATACACACACTAGCCCCTCCCCAAGAAAGTGTTATGAGCGCAATAGTATCTCCTTTTTTCAACGCAGGAGGTTTAATTAAATTATTTTCCATTTTCTAGAATCTTTTATAAAGTTCTCCTCTAAATTCTTTAGATATACCCAACCCATTGTTATTAAACATCTCCGCATCCTTTATAATCTTTTCTCTATCAACTCCCTTATTAATATTTTTCTCCAGAAAAGAGATAAGTCTTCTCCTGTTACCTTCCCTAGTTTCTCTGGCTTTACCTAATTCCAATTCTACCCTAGCAACAACATCCTTACCAAATTCCAACTGCACAAAATCAGCAATTATCTTATTTGTTTTATCAGGGGAAACACCCACAAATTCTTCCATATCTAAAGATGTTCTTCTTATTTTATTAATTTCATGTCTACTCCTTTTAGTAATTGATTCAGATGGTATGCTGTATGTGGCGCCAAGACAAGAATACACATCTAGAAATGACTTAAATCTAAGATCTTCAGGAACTACCTGCGAAATAGCCCAAGAATTATAGCTTTTATCGTCATTTTTTCTAGCTAAAAAAGTTTCTATTCCAAAACCGAACTCATACCCTATAGTATCCTTCTCATGAGAAATTTTTACCAATTGTCCAATCTGCCTAGGAACTCCATTTTTTTGTAAAATCTCAAAATTAGCTCCTTCCCCAACAAGCCCATCCACTCCATAATTCCACTTTACTGTTCTGTCCTTACTTATTCTCATATCTAATTCTTGACCGATAATGTCAAGAAAATCCATTTCATAAGAAAAATAAACCCTCAACCTATCCTTAGGCATACCATATTCATTCAATAACAAACCCAGAATATCTTCTTGCATAGCCTCCTCACGATTCTTATCTCCCAAAATTCCCAACATTTTAAAATATCCCAAAAAACGATTAGATTCTTTTTCCATCAAAGATTCCTCCGTCAATTTATCATTTAAACCACGAAGTCTCAAACAAGGCTGATACATAACATGCCCATTTTTATCTACATTCCCCGCTAATAAATTATTTTTCCATCCAACAATAGTGGAATTAGTAAATTTAATAGATCTATCTGAAGTAATTAAGTCCAAAGTAGGCGTCTGAGAATATCCATTTTTACAAAAATAATTCATAAACATATCCTTAACTTCGCAATGCTCTCTAATCATGTACCTTGCAGTCTAAATCTATACTTAAATGTTATCATTCCATAATGACTTCAATAAGTTAACAACTATATAAAATTACTCCCCAGAAACACTCTCACCAATATCATTATGAACAGTAGTCAAATCAACAACAGAATCCCCACTACCTAAATTAATAACCCAAAAACAATTTTGATTGTTAGCAGGAAAGTTCGCAGCGTAAACAAATGCGCCGCGTACAAGCGTACGTCAGCATTTTTTTACCAAGAAATTTTCGCTAAGAATCTAAATTTGACCAATAATCTCACTCTCAACAGGAACCCTCGCCAAATCACTAACCCGATCCCCATCTTTCAACTTAATAACCCTCACTCCTTGCGTCGCCCGCCCCATAATCCGAATATTTTTAACAGGCGTCCGAATAACAATCCCTTTCTTCGTCGTTATAATAATATTATCATTACCAATAACAGATTGCGAAGTAACAATCTCCCCAGTCTTCTCAGTAACATTCATATTAATCACACCCTTCCCGCCCCGACCAGTCAAACGATAATCTTCAATCTCAGTCCGCTTCCCATAACCCCCCCGAGTAATAGTCAAAATAGAAAACTTATCCTTATCATTTATAGGCAAAACCTCCAACGAAACAACCTTGTCCCCCTTCGCCATCCTAATCCCAGTCACACCATAAGAAGCCCGCCCCATCGAACGAACATCACCAGACTTAAACCGAATCGCCTGCCCCTTCGCTGTCACCAACAAAACCTCCTCGCCCTCCTTCAATCTCTTAACCCCAATCAAACTATCCTCTGTCTCAACAACCTTAATCGCCTTAATCCCCCCATTCCTCGGATGCGAAAACTGCGACAACTCAATCTTCTTAATAACCCCTTTCTCCGTCGCCATCATCAAATAATCATCAAACTTCTTAACAGACAAAACCGAAGTAACCTTCTCATCTTTCAACTCAAGCAAATTAACAATCGCCTTACCTTTAGAACTCTTCGCCGACGACGGAACCTCATAAGCCTTCAACCAATGCACCTTTCCCTTATCAGTAAAAAACAACATATAATCATGAGTCGAACAAGTCAACAACTCTTTAACAAAATCACCCTCCGTCAAATCAGAACCAATCACTCCCTTGCCCCCTCTCTTCTGCTCCTTATAATCATCCAAATCCAACCTCTTAATATAACCCTTCTCAGTAATCGTCACAACAACATCCTTCTTATCCACAAGGTCCTCCTCTTCCAAATCCCTCACCGCACCAACAATCCTCGTCTTCCGCGCATCGCCATAAGTCTCCTTCAACTCAACAAGCTCTTTCCCAATAATCCTCAAAATCAATTTCTCATCCCCAAGAATTTTCTTCAACTTCTCAATCAAATCCTTCAAATCCCTCTCCTCATTCTTCAACTTCTCAAACTCAAGCGAAGTAATCTGGTGCAACTTCATTTCAAGAATAGCCTCAACCTGCTTATCCGAAAGTTTATACTTCGCTTTTAACTGAGCCGCAGCGTCGGCCTTCGCCTTAGCCGCACGAATCAATTTAACAACAGCGTCGATATTTGACTGAGCAATCAAAAGACCATCAACAATATGTAACCGTCTCTCCGCTTTATCCAAATCAAACTCCTTCGTTTTCCGAATAATATTTTGTCGGTGACCAAGGTATACCTTGATATACTCACGCAAAGTCAACAGCTTCGGAACCCGATTAACCAATGCCAACATATTCGCATTAAAACTAACTCTCAACTGGGTATACTTATACAACCGATTCAAGGTAAACTTCTCTTCCGCACCTTTCCTCAACTCAATCACAACACGAACCTTCCCCTTCGACGACTCATCCCTTATATCAGAAATATCTGGCAACTTTTTATCCCTCGCCAACATCGCAATCTGCTCAACCAAAATAGATTTATTCACTTGGTAAGGAATCTCAGTAATAATAATCTTCGTCTTATCCTTAACCCTCTTCGGTTCCTCGACAACAGTCTTACCATCAAGAACCAACCTACCTTTACCCTCGGTATAAATCCTCTTAATCTCCCCACTAACCAATCCTCCCGTCGGAAAATCAGGCGCCTTAATCGCCGCAATCAATTCCTTATCCTCACATTTCGGATTATCCAAATAAGTAATAATCGCATCACAAGTATTATTCAAATTATGCGGCGGAATATTCGTAGCCATCCCAACAGCAATACCGCTCGCCCCATTCAAAAACAAATTAGGAATCTTCCCAGGCATAATAACCGGCTCCTCCAAACTATTATCATAATTCTTCATCATCTCGACGGTATTCTTATCTACATCCTGCAAAATTTCACTACTAATCTTTTCCATCTTCGCCTCAGTATACCTAGATGCTGCAGCAGAATCCCCATCCATAGAACCAAAATTCCCCTGACCAATAACCAAAGGATATCTCAACGACCAACTCTGCGCCATTCTAACCATCGCATCATAAATTGATGCATCCCCATGAGGATGATATTTTCCCATAGTGTCTCCAACAATTCTTCCAGACTTCTTCGTCTGTTTATTATACTGAACACCCATTTCATTCATAGCCCAAAGAATCCTCCGATGAACTGGTTTCAAACCATCTTCTGCCGACGGTAAAGCCCGAGCAACTATAACAGACATAGCATAATTCAAATAAGCGTCCCGCATCTCAGTAGAAATCTCAGCATCAATTAATTCCTTAGCCTGAACATGAGCCTTCATTTCTTCCCGCTTCTTCTGAAACTCATCAGCCTCGCTAGCTGCTTCATCCATCCCTTCAATTTCCTTCACTCCCCCAGTTTCCTCAATGTGATCTGCGTTCATTTCTTCTTCCCCCCAGATTTAGCCAACAATTTTTTATTAGTAACCAAAATTGGAAAAGTCACATTGGTATACCCACATTTCAAACATCGCATCTTTGGAAGAACCCCAAATAAATTCTTCATCTCAAAAACATACTTCACATCCCGCGACCTACATTTAGGACAAAACGAAACCTTAATATCCTTTTCACATCCACATTTCCCACTACACAAATCACACTTTGCCATCAAACCACCATCCTCCAAATTTTCATAGAATGATTAACATTGACTCTCAATATCTCTGTCTTAATTTTAAGATTCTTTTCATAACCACAAAACTCCCTCAATCCACAACTATCCAGTAAATCCTCCGCTCTCCAAACAGACCTATCAACCATATCAGTCAACTTAGAAAACGCAGCAGACCCATAACCATACTTTCGAACACCCTTGTTCAAAGCATCCAATCCTCGATTCAAAACCTGCTCATAATAAACTACCGGCTGCAATTCCATTACAAATCAACCTCTGCCTTATCAGCATTCTCTTCAATAAAAGCCCTTCGAGGAGCAACAGCGTCGCCCATCAACAAACTAAAAGTCTCATCAGCCTCGACACCATCCTCAATAGAAATCTGTTTCAACCTACGAGTCTTAGGATTCATAGTCGTACTCCACAATTGTTCATCATTCATTTCACCAAGACCCTTAAATCGACTAACATCCCCCTTACCACCAAGCTCAACCATTTTCTTCTTTAGCTCCTCGCTGTTATAAACATAATATTCTTTCATTCCTTTCTTAATCTTAAAAAACGGAGCAACCGCAACAAAAACATGTCCTTCCTCAATCAACTGCGGAACGTATCTATAGAACAACGTCAATAAAAGCGCTTTAATATGCTGACCATCAACATCCGCGTCCGTCATAATAATAATTTTATTATACCGAAGCTTAGTCATATCAAAAGAATCCCCAACACTCGTCCCAATTGCAGTAATCAAATTTGAAATCTGTTCCGACCCAAGTGCCTTCGCAGGATTAGATTTTTCAACATTCAAAACCTTTCCCCTCAAAGGTAAAATAGCTTGAGTCTCTCGATCTCGACCACCCTTAGCAGTCCCCCCCGCCGAATCACCCTCGACAATATACAATTCAGTAGTCTCCATTTTCTTACTAGAACAATCCGCTAATTTCCCCGGCAAACCAGACCCAACAGTCAAAGCATTTTTTCTTCTTACCAAATCTTTAGCTCGCTTAGCAGCCTCCCGAGCCTTCAAAGCCGCACTAGCTTTATTCATAATCGCCTTAGCAACAACTGGATTCTCCTCAAGAAAATCATTCAAAGCAGAAGTCGCCATAGAATCAATAATCCCCTTAATTTCACCATTCCCCAATTTAGTTTTTGTCTGACCTTCAAATTGAGGTTCCGCCATCTTCAAAGAAATAACTGCAGTAATCCCTTCACGAACATCATCTCCAGTCAACTTCTGACCCTTCTTAAAAATCCCTTTCTTAGCCCCATAATCATTAATCACCCTCGTCAAAGCAGACTTCAAACCCGCAACATGAGTTCCCCCCTCAACCGTATTAATCGTATTAACAAAACCTTGAATATTTTCATTATAAGAATCCGAATACTGAATCGCAACCTCAGCAACAGTCCCTTGGTCCTCTCGCTTAAAATAAATCGGCTTCACATGAATCGGCTTCCGCGTCTTATTCAACCATTTAACAAATTCAACCAAACCACCTTCATAATGAAAAATTTCTTTCTTCTCCTTCTCCCCCCTAAAATCAATAAAATTAATTTTCAAACCAGCATTCAAAAAACAAGTTTCTCTAAACCTCGTCGCCAAAGTCTTATAATCATAATCAATCGAAGAAAAAATACTATCATCAGCAAGGAAAGTAACCTTCGTCCCATGCTCCTTAACATCACACTTCCCAATCACCTTAACATCGCCTTTCGGTTTCCCAATCCCATAACTCTGAGAATAAACCTTTCCTTCCTTCGTAACCTCGACAGTCATATCCTTCGACAAAGCCGAAACGACAGAAATACCGACGCCGTGCAAACCTCCAGAAACCGCATAAGCCTTATTGTCAAACTTACCACCAGCATGCAACTTCGTAACAATAATTTCCATCGCAGGTCTTTTATAAACAGGATGTAAATCCACAGGCATTCCCCGCCCATCATCTTGGATAACTATAGAGCTATCTTTATTTATTGTAACATCAATCGTAGTCGCGACCCCCGCCATATGCTCATCAACCGAATTATCCAAGACCTCCCAGACCAAATGATGAAGACCATACTTATCAGTAGAACCAATATACATCCCAGGTCTTTTCCTCACTGCTTCGAGCCCTTCCAAAACAGTAATGTCTTTTGCCGAATAATTTTTACCAGTCATGATAGATTATTAACCCTTTTATATACTCAAAAACCAAACTTCCTTTATAAACATTTGTATGCTAAAAATGCAATTTGTCGACGCTGACAAAAAAATTATAAAAGAAATATAAATAACAATCAACCTCAGAAAACGCCCGCATTAAAAAGCTTAATCGAAGAAATTATGACCAAGATTATCTTAACTACAGCGTAAGTTATACCTATATTAACCAACAATTTTATACTTCTTTTCTCTTTAAACTTAAAAGCCAAAATAGACGAAAGCAAAACTAACGGAATAAACAAAGCCGCTGCATAATAAACAACATACAAAATGAATCCTGCCTGAGTCATCTCAAACATATTGAAGACGACATTAATCTCAAGAATTAATAAAATCACTATTACAACAACAGTCAACCAAGACAAATAATAAGTCAACTTTTCATTACACCTTTTTTTCATAAAATAATTAGTTAAAGGTTATTTATAAACCTAATCTTTTTTATTAGCTTCATACTTAGCTTTCTCAGCCTTCACAACATCCGATTTCCGAATCCACTTAACCTTCTTATTCAATCGCCCCATCTCCATATTCTTCCTACACTTAGACGAACAATAATACCTCACCGACCCATCCTTCTGAACAACAGTCGTCCCCTTAGGAAACTCATACCCATTTTTACAAAAACTACAAACCGGCATTTTAATCCTTCGCCCCCTTATTTATCTTCTTAAACAATCTCCTCGCCTCAATCTCAGTTTCCCTCAACATCAAAATATCTCTCTTCTTAATAGGTCCACGAACATTTCGTCTCATAGATTTCCCCCGATTCTTTCCCTGCAAAATCTTACACTTAACCTGAGTAATCTCCCCCCGAGTTCCACATCTTCCAAGAACTGCTTCAACAATAGCCGGAACTGCACCCTCTTCCGTAAGACTCTCACTACCTTTAGACCCACCCGCCTTCTTATCTTGATTCTTACTTTCTTGCTTCTTCTTATCTTGCTTCTTATCTTTTGCCATATTTTATTTCCTAAAAACAATAGCTAACCTAAGTCCGCTTCGCCAGCTTCAATAACCGCAACTGCTGCAGTAGGCCTGTTGATTCCAACCGAGATTCCTAATTTCTCTCGTGAATCAGCCTCTACAAACTTTATACCTTTCTCATTACAAAGAATAGGTAAATGTTGTGTTAATTCCTTAGGGTCAACATCAGAAGCCACAACAACCAACTTAGCAACACCCCGCTCGACCGCCTTCGTAACCTCGTTAACTCCCTTATCAACCTTACCAGTCTTAGCCGCTTTCTCTACAATATCATATGTGGATGCCATTTTATTTCGTATTAATCCAAGAAGACCCTCAGGTTTCCCTTCATTGGTATAACTAAACTGAAATTTTGCTTTATAAAACTATCGCCACAAAACCTCAACATCGTCCGTCCTCTCTCTCGGCGCAATATCAACCTTTTCCAAATCCTTTTCAAAAACCCCAGCCTTATACATCTTCAACCCAAGATAACCAATCATCCCAGCATTATCAACAAGTAAAGGTCGAGCCGGACAAAAAAATTCAACACCTCTTTCCTCACACATAATCTTACACATCTCCTGCAACCTCGCATTACAACCAACCCCGCCACCAAGCAACAACTCCCTCTTCCCAGTATGCGCCAAAGCCCTCTCCGCAGCCTCGACCAACATCCCAAAAACAACCTCCTGCATCGAATAAGCCAAATCTTCCTTAGGTATACCCCTATCTAAAAGATTCTTAATCTTAGTCTGCAACCCCGAAAACGCAACATCCATCCCCTTAATAGAATAAGGTAATTCCAACAACTCATCTTTATTCTGACACTCTTCCGCCAACTTCTCAATCTTCGGCCCACCAGGAAAACCCAACCCCATATACCGAGCAATCGTATCAATAAAATTCCCAACACCCAAATCCAAAGTCTCACCAAAAACCCGATACTTCCCAACCTCATAAGCAATAATCTGAGTATTCGCCCCCGACGCATAAAGCATAACAGGGTCATCAGCCCCAATCGACTCCCCAATCTCCAAATGCGCAACACAATGATTAACCATAACAACAGGTATACCCAACCTTCTCGCCAAATCCTTCACAAAAACCATCCCCTCTAAAAGACACGGAGCCAAACCAGGAGCATTCGAAAAAGCCACAACCTCAATATCACCCTCGACAATCCCAGCCTCCGCCAAAGCCTTCTCATACAAATCACCAGCAACCGCCTCATGATGCTTACGAACCTCCATCGGAATCATCCCGCCGCTCTCCGTCGTATAACTATCCTTAACATTCACCAAAATCTTACCATCCCAATCAACAACAGCAACACCAAAAGTATGCGCCGTCGACTCAACACCCAAAACATATTTCATAAATTAAAATCCCCAGATTTTAATTTCGCAAGGGCTTCGCCATTGCATAATACAAAAACCTGTTGTTCCAACATTTTATACTTCATAAAACAACAACAAAAACCCGATTTAAAAAACTAAGCATAAAATTATAAATACTAACTAACCTTAAAAAAACCATAATGGTAGAAAAAGAAAAAACTTTCATAGACTTCATAAAACTAGTCTCACCAGGAACCCCAGTAAGAACAGTAATCGACGACCTAGTAAGATCCGACTTAGGCGGAATGATTGTCTTCGATTCACCAGAACTCCAACAAAACAATATAATAGAAGGAGGATTCAGAATCAACTGCAGATTCACAGCACAAAAACTTTTCGAACTTTGCAAAATGGACGGAGCAATAATTATTTCTCCCAACCTCAAAAGAATTCTCTATGCAAATACCTTAATGAATCCCGACACCTCAATTCATTCCATAGAAACCGGAACAAGACATAAGGCTGCAGAACGAACAGCAAAACAAGCCCACACTTTTGTAATCGCAGTCTCTGAAAGAAGAAAAAAAACAACCCTCTACTATGGACAATCCCGTTACTATCTAAAATCCACCGACGCATTATTAAGAAGCATCAGTTCAAATCTCCAAGTCTTAGAAAAACAAAGAGAACATTTAGACGAACAAATCAGCAACCTCAATGTTTTAGAAATGTCCGAAATGGTCTCAATCAGCGACGTATGTAAAGTTATTCAAAGAACCGAAATGATTCTCAAAATATCTGAATCAGTCAAAAGAAATTTCACAGAACTTGGAAAAGAAGGAAGTATTATACACATGCGATATCGAGAACTTCTCAGGGGAGTAGAAAAAGCAGAAAACGAAGTCTTAAGGGATTATGCAAGTCTATCACTCAAAAGATCCAAAACACTTCTAGAAAATATGACCTTCGATGGACTTTTAGATTTGGAATCAATAGCAAGATTAATCCTAGAAAAACCTATAGAAGAAAACATTTCTCCAAGAGGTTATAGATTCCTATCCCACCTAACCCTATCCGAAAAGGAAATCTCTCAAATAGTAAAACAATTCCACAACCTTAACAACATAATTTCATTAGAGCCCGCAGAATTCGAAACAATACTAAAAAATCGAGCGAGCACAATAAATGAAGAAATAAGAAACCTTAGAGAACAAATATTAAGTGGGAAGGTAGTTTGCTAATGATTAACTTAAAACAACTCCAAGAAATCCGAGACCATCTAGAAGCTTCACAAAACCCATTATTCTTTTTTGATAATGATGTAGATGGACTTTGTGCATTCCTAATTCTTCAAAGAGCAATCGGACGAGGGAAAGGCGTAGCAATCAAATCATTCCCAGATTTAAAAGAACAATACCTAAGAAAAGTCGAAGAACTAAATCCAGACACAATTTTTATTTTAGATAAAGCTGAACTAAGCAAAGAATTCGCAGAAGCAGTCGAAGAAAAAGGTATACCAATGATTTGGATAGACCATCACGAAACAAAAACACCAAAAGAAACAATAGAAAAAACAGCCTACTATAATTCTCTCCCCTCTGCAGAACCAACAACTTATATCGCACAAAAAGTTTTCAATCGACGAGAAGATTTATGGCTAGCAGTCATCGGATGCATCGGCGACGTATACATGCCCGACTTTGCAGAAGAATTTGAAAAAGCATCCCCAGAATTATTAAACGCAAAAATCTCCGCCTTCGATGCCCTAAATTCTACAGAGATTGGAAAGATGGTGCGAATGTTAAACTTCGGATTAATGGACAGTATAACCAACGTCGTCAAATTAATAAAATATTTATTCAAAGCAAAAAACGCCTACGACCTCCTCGAAGAAAATCAATACACAAAACAATTTCACAAAAGATACGCCCAACTTAACGAGTTCTTCAATAAACAAGTCGAAAAAGCCGAGAGAATCATCGACACTAATTCTCCATTAATTTTCTTCACATATTCAGGGGATACAAGCATGTCTTCCGAGATTTCAAACAAACTATTTTATAACCACCAAGATAAATTAATTGTGATTGCATTCAAGCGCCCAGAAAAAGTTAACATTTCAATCCGAGGGAAGAACGCATTAGAGATTACAAAAAAAGCAATAGAAAATATAGAAGGAGCAACTGGAGGCGGACATACGGAAGCAACCGGAGCAATGGTCCCTATAGATGAATTCGAAAAATTCAAAGAGAATATAATGAAACTTACAATATGAAAATAATTAAAGTTCCCGCAATAAATGGTCTAGGAATGACCAAAGGCACAGAGCTAGCCCCAGACAAAATTTCCCAAGAAGGAGAAACTCTTGAACTAGACAATTCAAATATAGAAGAGCAAGAAAAAAGAATATTTGAAAAAGTTAAACAAACAAAAGAAAAAACAATCTTCATCGGAGGAGACCATTCAATAAGTTACCCTATTGTAAAAGCCCTTTTAGAAAAAAACAAAAACTTAAAGCTAATAGTTCTCGACGCACATCCAGACCTCATGCCCCCAATGGAAAATCCAACACATGAAGAATGGCTCAGCGCAATAATCAACACGGGACTAAATCCAAAAAACATTCTTCTAATCGGAGCCAGAAACATCGACCCTGCCGAAAAAGAGTATCCAATCCAAACAATCGCAATATCTAAACTAGACAAAGCAAAAGAGAAAATAAAAGATTTCGCAAAAGATAGTCAAGTATACCTCTCAATAGACATAGACTTTTTCGATGCAGAAGTAGCACCTGCAACAGGATATCCTGAAAAAGAAGGAACATCAAAAGAACAAGGATTAAAATTAATAAAAGATATCGTAGAAAACACAAATATTATCTCTGCAGACCTAGTCGAAGTCAATCCAACAAAACCTGGCTCTGAAAAGACAATTGAACTAGCGAAGGAAGTTTTAGAAACACTTAAAAATCAAAATTCTCTAACAAAACCATGACTAACACACTAGCTATCCCAATCCTAATCAAATAATTCTAGTCACAACTCTCCACTTCAAAATGAAAAAAGTAAAAGATTTTATATGGAAACCAAACATGACCGTCGAGCAAATGGTCAACTCATTCGCGAATCTCGGATACCAATCAATCGAACTTGCCGAAGCTGAAAAAGTCGTCCTAAAAATGAAAAGAACAAACGCAAAAATTTTCCTAACCTTCACGTCAAACATGGTAACCTCAGGACTACGAGGATTCTTCGCTCAACTATGCAAACTCCAAATCCCAAACATCCTCGTCACAACCTCAGGCTCAATCGAAGAAGACATAATGAAATCCATCGGCGAAGAATTCGAACTATCAAACTTCCACGCAGACGACACAGCCATGCACGAACGAGGCGAAAACCGAATCGGCAACATTTTAATCCGAAGCGAATCCTACATGAAATTCGAGGACCTCATGAACAAGTTATTAACAAAAATATACCCAAAGCAAAAGCGAATCTCAACATCAGAACTCCTAAAAGAAATCGGACTTTTAATCAACGACGAAAACTCAATCCTATATCAAGCCGCAAAAAACAACATCCCAATCTACTGCCCAGGCATCGCAGACTCCTCATTCGGCTTCCAACTCTACATGTTCCAACAAAAAAACCCAGACTTCATCGTCGACACAATCAAAGACATGGAACGAATCGTAACCGACCTATCCTTCGACGAAAAAAAAGGACTAATCTCCCTCGGCGGCTCAACATCAAAACACTACGCAATTTTCTCAGCACAATTATCAGGTGGTTTCGACTACGCAATCTACATGACAACTTCCCATGCATCATCAGGCTCACTATCAGGAGCAACAACACAAGAAGCGAAATCATGGGGGAAACTAAAAGACGACGCAGAAGCAGCAACGGTAAACGGCGACGTCTGCATCACATTCCCGCTAATGATGACCTCCGCCCTAGATAAAATGAAAAGAGAAGAACTCATACAAAATGACTGAAGCCAAATTCATCCTCTCAAAAGAAATCCTAAAAGAACAAGTAAAACTCCTAACAGACCTCGGCCTAAAAATCTCCTACTCCTACAAAACAAACCGAGAAGTCGGAAATATCCTCCAAGAAATCGCACCACAAGTTAATTTTTCAATCCACGCAAAAGAAGAAATCGAAATGATAAATGACAAATCAAAAATATCTTTCTTCACCCAAGCCGAATCAGAAGAACAACTAAAACAACTCACAGAAAAAGGAATTAAAACATTCGTAGTAGATAACGAAATAGACTTACAAAAAATCTTAAACCTAAAAACAAAAATAAACTTGTCCCTAAGAATGAAATTCCAAGAACACCGAATCGGAACAGGAAAATATTTCGTCTACGGAATGCCCTCAAGAAGAATCAATAAAATAATCTCAGAAATAAAAGACAACCCTTTAATCAACAAACTAGGAATCCACATCCACCGAAAATCCCAGAACACATCCGAATGGGAAATACAAGAAGAACTCGAAGACTCTCTAACAAAAGAATCCCTCCAAAGAATAAACATACTAAACCTCGGCGGCGGACTCCCAGTAAAATATCGCAGTTACACCACAAAAGTCCTCCCCTACATTTTCCAAAAACTAACAAACGCAAAAAACTTCCTAGACAAACACAACATCCAAACAATAATCGAACCAGGCAGATTCCTCGCAGCCCCTTGCATAAAACTCGAAACAGAAATCATCCAAGTCCAAAACCACAACCTCGTAATCAACACAACAATCTACAACTGCGCCCTCGACAACATCTTAACCGGAACAAAAATGCTAATAAAAAACGAACTCGAAGAAGGAACCCCTTACCTAATCAAAGGAAACTCCCCAACACGAGACGACATATTCAGATACCACGTAAAATTAAACAACCCAAAAGTCGGCGACAAAATCACATTCCTAAACGCCGGCGCCTACAACTACACAACAGATTTCTTCGGCTACAAAAAACTAGAAACAAAAATCATAGATTAACAACAATATTTTTATTTTCAGCAGATTCAGGCAAGGCGGACGGTTCCGTGGCGTATAAGCATACGCGAGGGTTCGTCCAACGCAGCATCAATTGCTGAAAACAAAAATCACCAACTAACTGTTTTCGGTTCCCGCCTTACATACTCAAACTCTTCCAACAATTCATAAATCTCAATCGAACTCTCAACCTGATCATCAAAATACCGAACCTGATACTCCCGCTCATTCTCCACATTAAAAATCTCAATAATCATCTCTTTCATCTTCCCATGGTCCTGAAACAAATACTGCTTATCAACCCGCATCTCCTTCCCATTAACAAAAAACTTATCCCCCTCCTTCAAACTACCAATCGCCTTACTCTGCTTCTCAATTTCCACCATAACAAAAATACCCATTTAGAATTTATAAAGATTTAGTACGACTTTCCTGCATAAACAACAACATTCGCTTTAGCCCCACAAACCAAACATTTACCACTTGCCTTCTCTTTCTTATCCGCCCGAGTCCCCATAACCCTCGCCTGCAATTCCTTCTCAACAAACTCCGCACAACCAGCCCCCACTTTCTCAGCAGAACAAAAACCAAACCGAGCAATCTTCCCTTTATCCAAAACCTTCTTAACATCACCCTTCGAAGAACAATCAACAACCTTCCCCGCAAAATCCTCATCAGCCCGAGCAATCAACCTCTCATCATACTCCACCCCCAAATTCTTAATCGACTCCGCCAAATCGCCAATCTTAATCTTAACCTTCTCTTTAATATCCCTAATAAAAACAGTAACCTCCCCACTCGCCAGCTCCTTCTCACCAATCTCAACCCTAAACGGAACACCCTTCATCTCCCAAAAGAAAAACTTCTCACCAGGCCGCTTATCAGAATCATCAACCTTAACATCAATATACTCCCCCATCAAATCCGCACGAATTTTATCAACCGCATCGCCAACCCTCTTCCCATCAAAAGGAACAACGACAACCTGAATCGGAGCAACCGTATACGGCAAAACCAAACCATTATCATCACCATGAATCGCAATCACCGAAGCCAACATCCGAGACATACAAGGACCATAACAAGTCATCCACGGCGACTTATCTTTCTCATTAGCATCCTTAAAACGAACATCAAACGCCTTCGTAAAATGCTGACTAATCAAATGCGTCGACGGCTGCTGAATCACACGACCATCAGGCATAATCACATCACTACCAACAGTATAATCCGCCCCAGGAAACTTATCCCACTGCGGCCTCATCATCGGCAAAAACGGCACCCCAAAAATCTTATGCATAACTTCCTCAGTCATCCTAATATCATCCTGAACCTGCGCCTCCGCCTCCTTCTTACTCGCAAACGCATCATGACTCTCAATCCAATGAAACTCCCTCGACCTAATCAACGGCCGAGTCGCCTTCGTCTCGTTCCTAAAAACATTCGCCCTCTGATAAATCTTCATAGGCAAATCCCTATAACTACGAATCCATAGATTATACATCTCATAAAAAGCAGTCTCACTAGTCGGCCTCAACGCCAACCTATCCTCCCCCTGCTTCTTATCCAACCAAAAAACCTCAGGAGCAAAACCCTCAACATGACTCGACTCTTTCTTAAAATTCCCCTCAGGAATCACTGCAGGAAAAATCGCAGCATCATGTCCCGTAGCCCGAAGAGCCGACTCATAAATCCGATACATCTTATCAATAATCCGCGCACCCCAAGGACGAATCACAACAAAACCCTTAACCCCATAACGCAAATCCGTCACCTCCGCCTTCGCCAAAATCTCACTATACCACTCACTAAAATTATCTTTCTTACTAATATTAAACGTCGTCTTGCGCTTGCCCATAACAAAGCAACTCTAAAAGATTTTATAAAACTAACTATCTTCTATAAATCATGGAAAGAATCCAAAAAATCATCGCCAACGCCGGATACTGCTCAAGACGAAAAGCAGAAGAACTAATCGAACAAGACAAAGTAAAACTAAATGGAGAACTAGCAAAGATAGGTGACAAAGCAGAAGAATCAGACAAAATCCAAATCAACAATAAACCCCTAAAAAGAAAACAAGAAAATTATTACTATATTCTAAACAAACCAAAAGGAATCCTCGTAACAAAAGAAGACCCGCAAAACCGAGGAATAATCTACAACCTAAAATCATTGTCCCAATTAAAAAAAGAAATCGGTTTCAACCTAAACTACGTCGGCAGATTAGACGGAATGTCAGAAGGACTACTTCTATTAACAAACGACGGAGAACTAAACAATCAACTAACTCACCCTAAACATAATGTCGAAAAAACCTACAAAATCAGAACCGAACCAACCCTAACAAAAGACGACATCAAAAAATTAAAAGACGGTATACTAATTGACGATAGAAAATTCTTCGCAGAAATATCAACCATAAATAAAAATGAATTCAACATAAAAATCAAAGAAGGTCGAAACCGAATCATCAGACGAGCACTAGAAGAAACACTAAACTACAAAATTTACATGCTAAAAAGAATATCAATCGGGAACATTACTCTCGGCAATCTCAAAAGCGGGGAAATAAAGAAAATAGAAAACCCCTTCATTAGTTAATCTTATAAATTCATTTCAAGTCTCAATATCAAGAGCCCGTAGTTTAACGGATAGAATATCAGGTTTCGGCCCTGAGGATGGGAGTTCGATTCTTCCCGGGCTCGTAAAAAATTGGTGAACAAAAAATGAACAAAAAATTCTGGGCAACAACATTCACATTAACTGGAACTATAATCGGGGCAGGAATCCTCGGACTCCCATACATCTTCGCCCAATCAGGTTTCTTCATAGGACTATTCTGGCTAATCATCCTCGGCGCAATAATGATGTTTGTAAACCTTGCACTCGGAGAAATAACACTCCGAACAAAAGGAAGACATCAACTTTCAGGATACGCACAAAAATATCTCGGAACTTGGGGAAGATATACAATGTTTATCGTAGTAATCTTCGGAATTTATTCAGCACTAATAGCCTATTTAGTTGGAGAAGGAGAAAGTCTTTCAAGAATTTTACCAGGGAATATAAACCCTATATTTTTAGCAATAGCTTTCTGGCTCATCATGACACTCTTGCTCCGAGAAGGTCTCAAAGGATTAAAAAAAATAGAAACTTGGGGAGTACTCGCAATCATTGTAATAGTAATAGGAATATTCTTCAAATTTCTCCCACAAATTGAACCTTCAAATCTCATAACATTAAATCTCCCTCAATTCGTTCTTCCAATCGGAATCGTTATGTTCGCACTTCTCGGTTTCACCTCAATCCCAGAACTCCGTCAAGAAATCAAAGGTCAAGAAAAACTACTCAAAAAAGCAATCATCCTCGGAAGCATCATTCCAATAATCCTCTACATATTATTCACCCTCGTATTTGTGGGAATCTTAGGAAACGAAGTAACCGAAATAGCGACACTTTCTTTCGGACCAATAATAATAATTTTAGGAATCTTCACAATGCTCACATCCTATTTTGTTCTATCCTACTCCCTCAGAGACACATTCAAATTCGACCTAAAAACTTCCCCGACGATAAACTTCATATTTACATCATTAATCCCATTAATATTATATCTTTTAATAACTCAATACAAAATACTCGGATTCGCATCAATTCTCGGAATCGGAGGAGTCATTTCAGGAGGTCTAACTGGAATCTTAATCATCTTAATTAGCAAAAAAGCAAAAACAAGCAAACGAAATAAAAATAATCCAGAAATTCAAATGCCAATAAACTGGCCAATAATAATAATTCTATCAATAATATTCTTCGTAGGAATCATCTTGCAATTCTCTCATTAATTATTTAAACTAAAATAACTAAGAATAAATATGGAAAAAGAGGGAAAATTTGTCGCACCCAGATGGACCAAGATAGTCTTAATTGTAACATTCACATTTTACATTTGGTTTCTAGTTTCAACACTCCTCTTACCTCTCGCAGAATTCATAAACTTACCCGACACAATATTCCTAACAATATACAATTTAATAGATTTCCCTATAGCAATTTTAGGTTTCATAATCTGCATAAGCATTTTCTCATCGCTAATTATCTTACTTGAATTCAAAGAACAAAAAGGGCTCTCAAGAATATTTCTAATAGAAGGATTCTCTTTCATGCTCTACTTTATAATTCCTATAATCGCGACAATGCTCCTCCTAGTTTTAATCGCACTACAATTAACTGGAAACATTCCTACAGAATCCAGAATATCTCACTTCCTAGAAGACCTATTCCTCTTCACCTCAGTCTTATTCATACTAACCTCAATACTAAACCTCGCAACACAAAAATTCCTTCGCATAGGAGGTTGTGGCCTATCAAAAATCCCTAAAAACAAAGATAAGTATAAACGATAAACTTATATACCTAACAATCCAAAAATATACATAAGCGAGCAAATTAAGTTATGAGAATTCTATTAAAATTATTAAATAATTCAGGAGGAAAGAATGAAGTTATACATAGGTAATTTACCTTGGAAAGTCGACGATAGCGGTTTGAAAGAAATGTTCGCAGCATACAATGTTGAAGAAGCAAACGTTATCTCTGACAAGTTTTCAGGGAGATCAAAAGGTTTCGGTTTCGTAACAATCGCAGATGATGAATCAGCTAACAAAGCTATTTCAGAAATGAACGATAAAGAAATCGAAGGCAGACCAATTAAGGTCAGCGAAGCAAAGCCAATGGTTCCACGAGATAATGCTCCACGAGCAGAATCCAGCGAATCAAGCGAAGCTCCAGCAGCAGATCCAGACGCCCTTAACCAAACAGACGGAGAATAAATCTCCGACACAATTTTTTATTTTTATTTTAAAATTTCTCAGATAAACAAAAAGCCCCGCTCCCACTCTTTGGAATCCCCATAACCACTATAATTTTAGCCACTATACCAAAAGAAAATTCTACCAACATAATCAGAAGTTACCCTTCTCAGATAATATATCTTAAATAATTATCCAAATTACAACACCTACCGCAATAACAACAGCAGCACCGACAGCCCAGTAAATCCATTTCTTACTCGACCCACCAGCAACTGGAACACCAGCAGCCGCAGGAGTCTTCGCAACAACAGGAGCCTTCGCCACAGCAGGAACATTTGTTACAGCAGGAGTCTCAACAATTTTATCACCCATGAATTAACTAACAATAAAGACTTTATAAAATTACCCTATCAACCTCTTCTTATTATTCAAAACAAAAATTATCAACGCCACAATAACCACAACAAACCCCACATAATAAAAAAAATTCTCCTCAGGACTCGGAAAGAAAAACATCCCGATTAATCCAAGAGCTCCAATCACTAACGCAACAAATTCATTTGTTCTCATACAAACAAGATAATTCCACAATTACTTAAACATTCCCCTACAAATCAGCTTCCAACGTCAAACTATAATCCTTAAAATTATTCTTCCTATAAAACTTCATCGCCAAATCATTCCCAGCCGAAGCATCCACCATTATTTTCTTAACATTCTTCCCCTTACACCATTCAACAAATTCATCATAAAATTTTTGGCCAATCCCCTTGCCCCTAAACTCCTCCAAAACAAAAGTATTCTCCAACTCCGCAGCCACAAGCGAACGCAAACGACAATAAGCCCCCGCCTTCATCAACCCCCCACACAAATAA
>Ga0208904_1000340_pt1 | contig 40777 bp, 43 predicted proteins | sample AntAceMetag02UKB_FD_184774 | JGI IMG/M metagenome (GOLD analysis project Ga0208904, IMG submission 184774) | Saline lake microbial communities from Ace Lake, Antarctica - Antarctic Ace Lake Metagenome 02UKB (SPAdes) (version 2) | ecosystem: Environmental > Aquatic > Non-marine Saline and...
ATTAGCAGATTGGGTGAAGGAAGCAGATAAAATTATTACATTTTGATTTGAAAAAAGAGCTAGAAAAATTAAGTTTTGTTTTAAAATATAATATTTAAGGAGTGTCTTTACGATGAGTATTAAAGGCGTAATGATATTGGTAATCGCTTAACGAAGGAGATTTTAAAGATGTTTAAAGTGGATAATGAAAAATGTGTAGGGTGTGGTGTTTGTGTTGAAGCTTGTTCGGTTCAGGCAATATCAATGGTTGGTGGTAAGGCTAAGATTAATGCTGATAAGTGTGTAGATTGTAGTAAATGTGTTTCGGTTTGTCCCCAAGGAGCAATTTATCCTGATACAGAATCACAAAAGAATTCTGGCCTTCGGCAAGGGCAGATGCCTTCTGGCTCCGATTTTGGTATGGGAGGCGGTAGTGGCAGAGGCATGGGGCGCGGAATGGGTAGAGGTTTAGGAAGAGGCCCACGTGATGGTAGAGGTGGAGGAAAAGGCGGTGGCGGACAAAGATGATAATCTTTTGCCAAGGTTAATAAGGAGTTTTTTATTTTTAAAAGGTTAAGTTAAATATAACAGGAGGAAGGATAATGTTAGATACAAATCTTAAACATGTGGAAAGTCGTGAAGAAATTGAGGAATTAATTAAAAAAAATACTGATGTTATGATTTGCTGTGGACGAATGGGGCCAATGTGCGTTCCAGTTTATGCTGTTATGGAGGAATTGGAATCAAAGTATCCGCATGTTCAAATGAGAGACATGGATTTTGATATTCCTGGCGCTTCTTTTATCAGAAATTTACCGGAATGTGTTTTATTCATGGGGTTACCTTTTACTGTTTATTTTAAAAATGGTAAAGTTGTTATGGCTACTAGTAGCATTCAAGATGAAAAACAGATAACAGAAATATTAAATAAAGTGTTTGAGAAAATGGAGGTAGATTATGTTTCAGACGGTATTGAAAATGACTAAATCTCAAAATATTCTATTTTTTGTTGTAATGTTTTCACTCGGGGCTTTTTTTGTCGGTACTGCATTTGCTGCAGAAGAAACAGTCAAGGAAGCATTTTCTGAGAGTGTATATTCATTTGAAGACGGTGGGCTGCAGTTGTATCAATTTGAAGACAAAGATAAAAAATTGACTTTGGGCGGAGAAATTATTACTAGGTATGCCTATTGGAATTGGTTTGAGGCCTTATCTGATAATAACGAGTATAGTTATGGTTTTCAGAGGACACGCCTTAATCTAAAGTTTAGCTCAAGGTATATGAATATTTTTGTTCAACCTCAATACGTGCATATGTTTGGTTTGCCTGATGATGCGGTTTCTTCTTCGCCAAATGGGCCTTTAGGAATGGGAGGTTTATATTATTTGCATAATAAGCAAGAGAATCCTTATAAGTTTGGGGTTCATCAGGCGTATTTGCAGTTTCAAAATATACTTGACCAGAGTATTTCTTTAAAAGCTGGACGATTTGAGTATTGTGATGGTTTAGAGGTTTTAAATAAAGCCGATGGAAAGAAGTTTAATACTGTGAAAAAAATGCGTTTGGCCGATAGGTTAATTAGTTCTTTTGGCTGGTCGGCTTTTAGCAGAAGTTTTGATGGAGGGCTATTTAGCTATGATAATGACAAAATTAATTTTACGTCTTCATTTTTTTATCCAACTCAAGGTGGTTGGGAAAAAGGTATGAACGAAACTATTGAGGATATAAAAATTACTACTGCTACTTTGACTGCAAAACAGGGAGTATTGCTTTCGGGAGTTGAAATAGCTGGTTTTTATTATAATTATAAAGATGATAGAAATGTAACTCAGAGGATTGATAACAGTGGTATCTCTACATCTGCTGATGGTGTAAATATTGATATTCATATGATTGGGGGGCATTTACTTGGTGTGTATGATTTAGGTCCTGGTCAGTTGGATGTTTTACTTTGGGGTGGGGGCCAGTTTGGTGATTGGTATGAATTAAGTCAGCAGGCCTATGCGGTTGATGGGGAAATTGGTTATCAGTTCACTAAGTTTCCTTGGAAACCGTGGCTACGGATGGGGTACTTTATGGGTTCAGGTGATGATAATGCTGGAGATGACGATCATGGAACATTTTTTCAAATGGCACCTGGAACAAGAAAATACGAGCTTTTGCCTTTTTGTGATTTGATGAATACTCAAGATTTATTTTTTCAAATAATAACTAAGCCTTTAAAGAAATTAACATTAAGAGCAGATTATCATTTTATTTGGCTTACAGAAAGCAAAGATAAATGGTATATGGGCTCAGGACCAACTCAGGAGGAAGGCTCTATTTTTGGATATTTAGCACGGCCAACCAATGGAGAGGATGATTTAGCTCAGGAATTAGATCTAATCGTTAATTATGCAGTTAATCCACAGTGTAATATAGTACTTTCATACAGTCATATTTTTGGTAAAGATGTTATTGAAAAAATATATCCAGGGAATGATGATGCTGATTATGTTTCTATGGAAATGCAATTAAAATTTTAGAAAAGGAGATAACAAAATGGAAAAAATAAAAAAGGAAAGTCTAAAGAATGAATTAACAGTTAAATATATATTGCGTTGGTTTTCTCCGCGTTGGTTTATATTTATAATGGGTACCGGAGCGTTAGCTAATATTTTTCAACTACTTGCAGGTAAACCTACAGGGGCTTTACACAATTTAGCAGGATTCTTTTTGATGGTTACTTTGGTAGTGTTTCCGGTGGTATTGTTTTTTATGCTATTTAGATTTTTTGTTGGCTTGGATTGTATTTTGAAGGAATGGAGACATTCAAGTTTAATCCAATTTTATTCAACTATTTCTATTGCGGCAGCAATATGTGCGACAGGTTTATTGAATATTCCCATATCGTTTATCCCGAAGAGTACAGCTTATATTTTAGCTGTTGTTTTTTGGTGGGTAGCTTGTCTTGTTGGAATATTTTTTATTTTTCTTACACCTTACAAGGTTATAACTAGTAATCATGCTGAGCCGCGTAGGGCATTAGGTTTTTGGTTTCTTCCGCCAGTTGGCCTTTTTGTTTTGGTATTTGCTGGTAATTTTTTGGCTATGCATATGAAAAATATAGATTATTTGCGGGGGATTTTACTTTTTAATGTTTTTGTTTTAGGGATTGCAATTCCGGTTACTGTTATAATTTATACGATTTTTATGTTTCGCGGGTTTTTTTATAATTTTCCTCGAAAGGACGTTGCTCCTAGTTTTATGATAGGAGTGGCACCTGTGGGAGTTTCTATTATAGCTATCAACACAATTGTACCAGTAATTCAAAAAGCTGGTATATCCATAATAGACTTAACTATTCTTTCGTCATTGGTTAAGATTATATCATTGCTACTTTGGGGGTTTGGGTTGTGGTGGCTTATCGTTGCGATTGCAGTTATTTTCACTTATTTCCTAAAACAGGGCATTCCAGTAACTTTAGGTTATTGGGCGTTTATATTTCCCCCTGCAGCATATGTTATTGCATCTTTAATTATTGCTAAGGCATTAAATTTGATATTTATAAAAGATATCGCAATTGTTTTAGCAGTATTGCTTGTTGTAGCTTGGATTATAAATTTAACCTTAACAGTTAAAGGAATAATAGATAGAACAATTTTTGATGTTTCGCCTACATTTAAGGGAGATATTCCCTATCTTTAATATAAAATTAGGAGGTTTAATTATGACTACACAATTAATTTTTGTAAAAGGAAAAGAATTTATAAAAAAGATTTTATCAGGGGAGAGAGATTTCTCAGGAATAGAATTAGAAGAAGGATTTGATTTGTGTGGCGATGATAGTTTTGATGAATTGCAGGAATATCTTAAAAAATGTGATTTTAAGGAGAACCCGATAAGTATTAAAGGATCGAAGTTAAGGCACTTAGATGCTGATGGGTTGCATTTGCCGTTTGTGCAGGCGAATGGTGTGAATTTAAAACATGCAGCGTTAATGGGAGCAAATTTGGAAAATGCTCAATTGGAAATGTCAGATTTGCGTTATACAAAATTATCCAGAGTTAAATTAACTAATGCAGATTTAAGGAATGCTGATTTGAGGTTAGCGGATTTAAATTTGGCTTCTTTAATCGGAGCAAATTTAACTGAAGCGGATTTTGAGGCTACTGATTTGGAATACACAAATATGAAGAGTGCTAATCTAAAAGGTGTGAAGAATTTACAATGGGGACGATTTTTAAAGACAGTAAATTTTCAATTTGCTAAAATAACTGATAAAGAAAAAGAAATTATTCGTCAAGCGTTATGGTCCCAAGAGAGCAAAAAGAGAAGATTATTTGGCGGCACCGGATAAAACAATTTTTATTTACTAAAAAAACCAGATTTATATTTAGCAACTTTAGAAGGAGGGTATTGGTATGGAAGAAGGATCTTTGTTTAAAGCGGAGAGTCAAAAATCGATCAATGATTTTATTGATAGTTTAAAAAGAAATGCAGCACAATTTAAATATTATGTTCGACATGTTTTTAATAAAAGAGAAGAATACGAAAAAAATGGTGTAGAAGTTGATGATCATTTTCAGGCTTTTCAAGTTATGATGTGTGCATTTAATTATAAAGGGTTGCAAAAGAATATTGAGCGTTTAGCGGTTTTATTATCTCCAAAACAAATAGCAGTTTACAATAAGGAGGGGGCTACGACTATAGCTTATTTGCCGTTTAGCGAAGAATTTATAAGGAAGATTTTACCTGGAGACGAAGAGTTTGCAATAAACCAAAGCAAGGCTTGTCAAAGGATAGTAGAATTAATAAAAGCCTCTGTTTAGGCTATCTGAGTGTTAACAAAAAGGAAGATTAGTGTATGCGTAAGACAATAAAAGAGATTGCAGAAGAATTTAAAAAGTCATGGAAACAGTATGTTTTTCAAAGTCTTTTAGCTGCTATTGTTATTTTTGTGGTTTTTTTAGGCTTAAAGTTGGAGCACCCTTTAATAACTGTTTCTATAGGCGCAACTGCTTTTATTATTTTTGCTATGCCGAGGAATATCACTGCTAACCCCAGAAATGTTATTGGTGGGCATGCAGCTGGAGTAATTGTGGGATGTCTACTTTTATTAATTCCTCATAATACATTTTTATCTTCTATTTTTATTTATTCTTTTGCGGTGGGTGTTTCTATTTTTATGATGGTAACTTTAAACATAGAACATCCCCCGGCTTCAGCTACGGCTTTAGGGATTGTGATGAATGGGTTTTCTTTAAAGGCGGGTGTTATTTTCTTTATGAGTATTGTAGTATTGCTAGTAATTCAACGTTATTTTAAGCGATTTTTAAAATGTTTGGTTTATAAACAAAATATTTGATTTTATACCAAAGGAGAGAGGTAATGATTAAAAAGACAACACAGATAGAGATTGCAATTTCTAGTGGTAAGGGTGGAACTGGAAAAACTTTTATAGCTACTAATTTAGCAAGAGTATTATCTAAGAAATATAATAAAATTTGCTATTTAGATTGTGATGTAGAAGAGCCTAATGGACATTTGTTTCTTAAACCCGTTATTAATAAGGAAAAAGATGTTGTTTTGATTGCTCCTGTAGAAGTAGATAAAGAAAAGTGTATTTCTTGTGGTAAATGTGTGGAGGCTTGTAAATATAATGCTATAGCAATGGTTAATAAGCAAATACTTATATTTAAAGAATTATGTCATGTATGCGGTGGGTGCAAAATCGTTTGTCCCAAAGATGCAATCATTGAAAAAGAAAGAAAAATTGGTGTTATGAAACAGGGCTTAAGTGGTAATATAGAAGTATATTATGCATTGTTAGATACAGCTGAAGGAGGGATGTCGCCTCGGTTGGTAAAGGAAGTAAAAAAAAGTTCCGGAGAAGGAATTAATATTTTAGATTCGTCTCCGGGAACAAGCTGTCCTGTGGTAGAAACAGTTAAGGATGTCAACTTATGCATTTTAGTTACTGATCCTACTCCTTTTGGTGTAAACGATCTGAAACTTTCTGTTGATATGGCTAGGGAAGTAGGGCAAGAGCCGGTGATAGTGGTGAATCGAGCCGAATATAAAGATACAGCTTTGAAGGAATATTGCTTAAAAGAACAGCTGGATATTATTGGAGAAATTCCTGATCAGCGTAGAATAGCTGAGAGTTATTCTCGAGGCGAAATGGCAGCAGATAGGTTCCCTGAAATAAAAAAATTATTTGAAGACTTAGCTGATGAGATATTGGTTTTAGCTCAAGGAGAAAAAAAGATACCGAAAATAGTAAAAAAGGATAAATTATCTGATAAAAAAGTTCCTGAAAAAGCCAAAAAATATGGTGCTCCTAGAGCTAAGAAACCTAGAGAATTGGTGGTTATCAGTGGTAAAGGAGGAACCGGCAAAACTTCTTTGATGGCATGTTTTGCCGCTTTGGCAAAAGCCAGTGTAATTTCTGATTGTGATGTGGATGCAGCTGATTTACATTTGGTTTTATCACCTCAAATAAGGATGCAAGGTTTATTTAGCGGTGGAGTAGAGGCAGTCATAGATGAAGCTGCGTGTGTTCAATGCGGAAAATGTAAAGAAGCCTGTAGATTTTCTGCCATTAATGAATTTCAAGAAAAAAATAAAAAGAAATATGTAATTGATAAGATTGCTTGTGAAGGATGTGGCGTATGTGAGTTAGTATGTGAGTATGGTGCTGTAAAAACTAAATTGGCTGTTAATGGTGAATGGTATATGTCTGATACCCGGCATGGTCCGATGAGCCATGCTAAATTAGGGGTAGCTCAGGAGAATTCTGGTAGATTAGTTACTTTAGTTCGCGAAAAAGGAGCCCTGCTTGCTGAGAAGAATGGGAGGAATAAACTTCTAATGGATGGAGCTCCTGGAACAGGATGCCCAGTGATATCTTCCATTACAGGAGCTGAGTATGCTTTGGTAGTCACTGAACCCACTGTATCAGGTTTACATGATTTGAAAAGAATATTACAGGTGATCAATTATTTTAGAGTTAAATCGGGTGTAGTAGTAAACAAGCATGATTTAAACAAAGACATGACACAGAAGATAAAGGAGTTGGTAGGAAAATACGGTTCGGAATTTATAGGAGTAATACCTTATGGGCGTGAAGTTACAGAAGCGCAGATGCGAAAACTCTCTGTAGTCGAATATACAAATAATGCTTTGACCGAAAGTATAAAAGGAATTTGGGAAAAAATAAAAAAGTATTGAAGTAAAAGGTAAAAAATAAATTTTACTGTTAAAAAATCTTTGGAAAAGGTGTTAAGACTTTTAATACTATATGAGATGTGTATATTGTTAGGGAAATAGTTGTTGTATAAAATTATATAATTGGTTTTGATATTATGAAAAAAATGGGAATGAGAAAAGCAGGAAAAGCAGCATCAAACATTTTAGTGAAGTTGCGCAAGGTAATCAAAGAAGGAATTACGGGATTAGATATAAATGCTTTTGCAGAAGGGTTCATTGATAGGTATTATTCGGGATTTAATTTATCATCTAAAGGATATGGTGGTTTTCCAGCTTCTTTGTGTGTTTCAATAAATGAAGGTATTATTCATGGTATTCCTTCTCAACGGGTGATCAAGAATGGCGATTTAGTAAAAGTAGATATTGTGGTAGATTATAAAGGTTGGTTTGCGGATACGGCGGCAACTTATATAGTAGGAAAAATATCCTTGGCTGAGAAAAAGTTGGTACTTACAACTAGAAAAGCTTTATACGAAGCGATAAAAGCGTCAAAGCCGGGTAATACTACTGGAGATTTAGGATATATTGTTCAAAATTGTATTGAGAAAGAAGGTTTTTCAGTTATGAAAAAGTTTTGTGGCCATGGGATAGGTCGAGAAATGCATACTGAACCAGCTGTTCCTAATTTTGGTAAAAGGGGAGAGGGTCAGATTTTAAAAGAAGGAATGGCGATAGCAATAGAACCCATGTCATTTATGGGAAAATCCGATATAGAAGTTGCCGCTGATGGCTGGACAGTTAAATCAAAAGACAATTCCATGACTGCTCATTTTGAACATACTGTTTTAATAACTAAAAATAAGCCTTTAATAATTACGGATTAATACAATTATAGTAGATAAGTCAACATTTTGCGAATTTAGTTTTTTTATTGGCTTATAAATATAATTTTAAAGATTTAAAATAATAAGGAGATTAAATATGCCATGGATTGATAAAAATGGATGCATTGGTTGCAAGATATGCGTAGAAAAATGTCCGGTAGATGCAATTTTTATGGAGGATGATAAGGCAATAATAAAGATGGATCAGTGTATTCATTGTGGTATTTGTCATAGCGTATGTCCACAGAAGGCTGTAAGGCATGATAGTGAGAAAATACCGGAAAATATAAAGGCTAACGTGGAAATGACAAAGAGATTCATGGAGCTTTGTGCGAAGTATCTTGGAGACATTAAAGAGAAAAATAAATGTTTGCAACGGATGATAAAACATTATAATAAAGAGAAACTCGTTGCGGAAAAAACATTGGAAGAACTCGAAAAACTGAGTAAAGAAAGTGAATTTGATAAATGATAATGAAAAATCGAAAGAGTAGTATTTAAATGCCAAAGTCAGCTTCGAAGGGATTTAAATTTTGTCCTTTATGTAAATGCCATTTGTGTAAGAGGCAAGTAGATGGTCGAAAAAGATTGGTTTGTCAAAAGTGTGGTTGGATATATTATGGAAATCCTTTGCCGGTGGCAGTCTGCGTGGTGAAAAATAGAGAGGGTAAGATACTCGTAGCAAAAAGGAATTTCAAACCAGGGGTAAATAAATGGGCTTTCCCTGGCGGTTTTATTGAATCAGGGGAAACCCCTGAGACTGCTTGCTTGAGGGAATTGGAAGAAGAAACAGGCCTAAAAGGCAAAATCAAAAGATTGATAGGTATTTATATTCAAAAAACCAGATATTATGGTTCGCTCCTTGTCATTGGTTATGAAGTTAGTATCTCTAAAGACAAGCTATCATTAAACAACGAATTAAAGGAAGCGAAATTTTTCAGTAAAAAAGATTTGCCTGCTATACCGTTTTCATCACATAGAGAAATGAGTGAAAAAATATAAATAGGTGAAAGATAAAGGTAAAGATTTTTTTGATAAGGTTAAAACATAATGGGTAAAGAAAACTTATTAACATTTGGTCCGGTTTCTTCACGGCGTTTGGCCAGAGTTTAGGGATAAATAATATTTCTCCAAAAAATTGCAGGTATTAAAGATGTTTAAACAAGTTACAAAAGAATTAAAAATCCATGCTCCTTTTACGATTTTTGGAGCAATTACTGGCATTATAATTATGGCATTTTTTAAGAAGATGCCTTCAAATATTTCTTACAATATATTTTACATACTTCATCCAATTCATGTTGTTTTGAGCGCGCTTGTCACAGCGTCTATGTATGAACTTCATACATGTAAACGCATAAATGGTAAATGCATAAAAGGTAAATGCAATCTTTGGGTTTTGCTTATCATTGGTTATGTAGGTTCTATAGGTATTGCTACCATAAGTGATTCTGTCTTGCCTTATTTGGGTGAAGTAATCCTAAAGATGCCTAATAGAGGGATTCATATAGGGTTTATCGAAAAATGGTGGTTGGTTAATCCTTTAGCTGCTGTAGGTGCACTTATTGCTTGCTTTAGACCGGCTACAAAATTCCCACACGCTGGACACGTGTTGTTGAGTACATGGGCGTCATTGTTCCATATTATGATGGCATCAGGGGGAGAGGTTTTGCATTGGGCTGTATATGTTGCTATTCTCCTGTTTCTTTTCTTTGCAGTGTGGATACCTTGTTGTGCTAGTGATATAATATTTCCTCTTTTGTTTACAGGGGGTAAAAAAGGAGTTAGCCGATGAATCAGACAAAAAGAATAGTTGTTATAGGGTGTTCCGGGGCTGGGGCTTCGGCAGCGAGAATGGTAAAAAAGTTAAAGCCTTCTTTAGATGTAACGATAATAAGAGAACAAGAAGAAAGGGGCCTTTTGACTAGGTGTGCCACTCCCTATATTGCTAGCGGGGATGTAACAGTTGATTCTTCATATAAGGATGATAGGATTTTTTCAGAACAAGGCATAAAGTTAGTAAACGTAAAAGCTGTTGGTGTAGATCGAAAAGCTAAAAAAGTAACAACTGCAGATGGAATTTCATATTTTTACGATAAACTTATTTTAACAACCGGTGCAAGGCCAATAACTTTCCCGATTTCAGGAATTGATTTACCAGGAGTGTTTACTCTGCGGACGAGTGGAGATGCGATTAATATATTGGATTGGGTGAATTCACAACGTGTAAGGAATGTGGTTGTAATAGGGGCTGGTGCGATAGGGATAGAAATTGCTTATTTGATTGCGCAGCGTGGTGTAAAAATTGTTCTTGTGGAAATGTTAGAGCATATTATGCAGATGGTTTTAGACCCGGATATGAGCAAAGAAGTAGAGAAGTGTATTAAAGAAAAGAAGATTGGGTTAAAGTTAAATCAAAAGGTCAAATCTATCATTGGCCAGAAAAAGGTAAAAAGTGTTGAGTTGTCCTCGGGTAAAAAGATAATGGCGGAGATGGTAATTGTTTCAGGAGGCATACAACCTAATATTGAGTTAGCTCGAAAGGCAGGTTTAAAAATAGGACGATTGGGGTTAAAAGTAAATGAGTATTTACAGACTTCGGATTTGGATATTTATGCTGCGGGAGATTTAATAGAATATAAAAGTTTTATTACCGGTAAGCCAATGCTTGGGCAATTAAGGCCAAATGCGGTGATTAGCGGGAGGATAGCAGCAAAGAATATTTTAGGTTATAAAATAAAATTTCCAGGGCTGATAAATAGCTTTGCCACGAAATTTTTTGATAAATCGATTGCCGGATGCGGGATTACAGAATCAGAAGCAAAAGAAAAAGGAATTGATACAATTTGTGCCAGACAAAATTCAATAAGTAAACATTCTATGATGAGAGATAAAAAGCCTTATGTAGTTAAGCTTATATTCAATAGAAAAACGAAGAAAATAATTGGTGGTCAGATAGTTAGCGATAGCGAATGTTCGATTAAACATATTGATGTTATAGCCTTGGCGATAAAATCTGGTTTGACTGCTTTGGATTTGACAACTTTAAGATGTGCTGGACAGCCGGAGCTTTCACCTGATCCGGGTATCGAACCGTTATCTTTAGCGGCAGAAAAATTATTCCAAGAACTTTATGCTTACAGGAAAGGAGTATAAGATAAAAGATAGGAAAGACTTGAAAAAAATTGATAAATAAAAAAGGAGGTACAGAGTGGAAATTAATATCACGGATACAAATTTTGAACAGGAAGTTTTAAAATCAGATCTTCCTGTTTTGGTGGATTTTTGGGCTCAATGGTGTGCTCCCTGCCTTATGGTTGCGCCAGTAGTTGAGGAGATTGCCAAGGAATATAATGGTAAATTGAAAGTGTGCAAATTGAATGTAGATGAGGCTTCTAATACTGCGTCGCAATATGGAATAATGAGTATTCCAACATTAGCAATTTTTAAAGATGGCAAGGTAGCAGATAAAGTTGTAGGTGCTCTTTCTAAATTTGAACTGGAAACTACCATTAAGCGGTATATTTAGTTAAGTCGATTTTTAAAGCATAAGTAGGAGGTAACAATTATGCCGGTGTATACATATATTTGTAAAGATTGTGGAAATAGATTCGATTTATTGATAGGGATGACTTCTACAAAACCAGAACTTAAATGTAGAAAATGCAATAGCCAAAATATTGAAAAAGTACTTTCAGGATTTGGTATAGGAGGTTCTGGAGATAGTTCTTCCTCGGGTCCAGTTTGTTCAAGTGGAACTTGTCCTACTTGTTTTTAAGTGGAAATCTTAAAATTAGCATCTTGTCACTTCTATTGTAATTTATACATTTTTGCTTGGGTTATTATTTTTTTAGATTTTGACACCAAAGATATTGGTTGTATAATAATTTCAACCAATTAGTGGTAGATGAAAATATTATAATATAATAAGGCGTTTTAAAAAAACTATACCAAATATTTTTTTGGTTAAAGGATTTATTTTATGCAGAAAACAGATGAGCAGAAAAGAATAGAACAGGATGAACGGCTCAAAGATCGCATGGCTTGTATAGAACACAAACTGATTGTGATTAGTGGAAAAGGTGGTGTGGGCAAGAGTACAGTTGCTGTTAATTTAGCTTATGGGCTGGCAATGAAAGGAAATAAAGTTGGTATTTTAGATGTCGATATCCATGGACCTAATATTGCTAAAATGCTTGGTATCGAAGGAAAAAGGCTTGTTACTTCTGATTTAGGCATTGAGCCGATGGAAGTTTTGCCTAACCTAAAGGCGGTTAGTATTGCTTTATTATTTGAGAATAAAGATCAACCGACTATTTGGCGTGGACCTCTCAAAATGATGGTAATAAAACAGTTTTTAGCCGATGTTAATTGGGGTGTGCTTGATTATTTAATTGTAGATTCACCTCCGGGTACAGGCGATGAACCTTTGAGCGTTTGTCAACTTATTCCGGAAATAAGTGGAGCAATTGTGGTAACTACTCCACAGGACGTGGCTATTTTAGATTCAAGAAAGAGCGTTGTGTTTGCAAAAGAACTTAAGGTTTTTGTTGTTGGTATTATTGAAAACATGAGTGGTCTAATATGCCCACATTGTGGAAAAAAAATAGATCTATTTGGAGCAGGTGGTGGCGAAGAAGCTGCTCGTGATTTGAAAGTTCCCTTTTTAGGAAGGATTCCAATTGAACCTGAAATGGTAAAACATGGAGATAACGGTCAACCATTTATTCATTTTAAAAAACAAAATCAAACAGCAAACATTTTAGATGAAATAATAACTCGTATTATCACTCATATGCAGGATAATGAGAAATAACAAAATTTGTAAAATGGCTTAGTGTTTACCACAAAAAACAAATTTAAAAAAAGAAGCCTGCCCTTCGAAGCCCGTAGGGCGTAGTAGGGTTTACATCCGCACATTCGGCTGGCCTTATATATAGATTCTACAAGACATGATTTTCCTTGTATTTTATCCAAAGGCTTAAATGATACTACTGCTAGCTTTTGCCTTTTGAATGTCGGTTTCAGTCCGGAGTTTATCCGCCGTAGCTTTGGCGAAGGCGGAGGCTTCCACTGCGCTCTATGTGTTCGTTGTTTCTTAAAAACGAAAAATTGGAAAAATTTCTTGACATTTTGTCAGAAAAAGTATATACTTTTTCTGACAAAGAGAGGTGGTATACATGTCACAAAGCATTGATAGTAAGGTACTTAGTAGGATATATGGAAAGAAGAGGGGGTGGGTGTTTACTCCAATCCATTTTTTTGATCTGGGGAATCGTACAGCCATAGACCAATCTTTGGGTCGATTGGCAAAATTCGGGACTATTCGTCGTCTAGCTCGTGGATTGTATGATTATCCTGAGAAACATACAACGCTTGGCTATCTTCCGCCTAATTATGAGCGCATAGCTCAAGCATTGGCCGGACGGGACAGTTTGAAAATTCAACCCTCAGGAGCGTATGCTGCTAATTTACTTGGATTAAGTGAACAAGTCCCAGCAAAGATTGTTTTTTTGACCGATGGCTTCAATCGAACAGTTCAGATTAACAAACAGCAGATTGTATTAAAAAGAACAACTCCTAAGAATATGGCGACTGCTGGACGTGTGAGTGGTTTGGTTATTCAGGCCCTGCGCCATTTAGGGCAGGATCAGGTGGGTGACAACATCATTGATATACTTAAAAAAAGATTATCCGATGCTGATAAACGTCAGCTTATTAATGATTTGCGTTATGCTCCGGTATGGATAGGAAATATATTCAGGCAACTACAAGAATGAGAGGCTTATGGATAAATTTGTATTATTGAGTGATAAAGATAAGCGCGCATATTTCGAAGTTGCCGCGGCTGGTTTAAATGTGATGCCGCAACTTATTGAAAAGGATTTCTGGGTTTGCTGGATGCTCAAGATCCTTTTTTCATTACCAGCATCCGGAAGCCATTTGACATTTAAAGGAGGAACATCTCTATCAAAGTGTTATGGCGTTATCAGGCGGTTTTCCGAGGATGTAGATGTGTCGATAGAAAGGACTTTTTTATCAAGCAAAGGAGCCATTGAGCCAAAAAAAGAAGAAAGCAATAAAGAAAACCAGCGAAGACTTGAGAGACTGCAACTTGCCTGTAAAGAAAAGATTGGCAATACTCTTATTCCTGAATTGAAAAAGAGCATTAGCGCTGTTCTTGTTAATAAAAAAGAATGGAAGGTGAAATTGGATTCCAATGATGCTTTAGGACAAACAGTTTTGTTTACATTTCCTCACGTTTTGACAAGTAGCGTAGAAAGTTATGTGAAATCTGCTGTTAAGATTGAATTTGGTTCCAGGGCTGATCATTGGCCGGTGCAGACAATGATTGTTAATCCTTACGTTGCTAATGTTTCTGGTGATGTAGCGATTGAAGGCACGTCGGTGCGCGTTTTGGCAGCGGAGAGAACCTTTTGGGAGAAGGCGACTATACTTCACATGATATATCATTATCCGAAAGGCAAGAATATTCTGCTTCGAATGTCACGGCATTATTACGACTTATTCGCCATGGGGGATACTCCGATATGTAAGAAATCCTTGAAAAAGATAGCATTGCTAAAAGATGTATCTGAGCATAAAACATTATTTTTTAAAGCTAACTGGGCGCATTATGAAGAAGCTAAACCGGGTACTCTGCGATTGGTTCCTCGCGATGACCAGATGAGTCAGTTAAAAACTGATTATCGGCAAATGCAAGAAATGTTTTTTGAAGATCCCCCGTTGTTTGAAAGCATTGTGGAAAAACTTCAGGGAATAGAAGATAAAATTAACAGGATACAAAGAATGAAAAAGCCTTAAGTCTTCATTCGTATATTCGGCTACAAGATGGAGGCGTTGTTAAAAACTGACTTTACAATTCTTGAGTGAGGTTTATACTAAGGATTAATCTATTAAAAAAAACAAGAAGGCGAAAGGGTAAAAGATTATAATCATATGTTATGAGTAATAAATTGAAGCCACTTATCATTGGAGATTTAGAGATAAAAATACCAATTATCCAAGGCGGTATGGGGGTTAGGGTGTCTACAGCTTCCTTAGCTAGCGCAGTTGCTAATTGTGGTGGAGCTGGAACCATTGCTAGTGTTGGTCTCGCTTATGGCACTCCCGAGAATGAAACAAATTACCTAGAAGCATCGCGAGAAGCCTTAAGAGCTGAAATTCGCAAGGCTAAAACATTAACTTCGGGAGTCGTGGGTGTAAATATAATGGTAGCTTTGGTTAATTATGAGGATTCAGTGCGCATTGCCGTAAAAGAAAAAGCTGACTTTATTGTTTCAGGGGCAGGTTTGCCTTTGAGGTTGCCGGAATTTGCTAAAGGATTTTCGACAAAATTAATTCCAATTGTATCATCAGCTAAAGCCGCCAACATCATAATCAAAACTTGGAACAGACGTTATAAACGTTTTCCAGATGCTTTTGTAGTAGAGGGTCCCCTAGCCGGAGGACATTTAGGTTTTAAATCCGAGGACCTAACGTCGCCTCAGGAGAATTGTTTAGAAAGTTTAGTCGTAGATGTTGTAAAGATAGTTAAAGAGTATGAAGAGAAATTTAAAGTGATCATACCTGTTATAGCAGCTGGAGGCATATTTGACGGAGAAGATGTTGCTAGATTTTTTAAATTAGGTGCCCAAGGAGTACAAATAGCAACTCGGTTCGTTACTACCAAAGAGTGTTCTGTGGCAGATGAATTTAAGGAGTTATACTTAAGAGCTAACGAAGAAGATGTAGTTATTATAGATAGTCCTGTTGGTTTACCGGGAAGAGCGATAAAAACTGCTTTCATTGAGAAAATAATGCGTGGAGAAAAGGACCCCATCAGGTGTTTATACAAATGTCTTATAACTTGTGATTCTGCAACAGCTCCTTACTGCATAGCTAAAGCTTTATGCAATGCCTCAGTTGGTGATTTGGATAATGCGATTGTGTTTGCTGGGAGCAATGTGTCGCGGATTGAGAAAATTGTTTCCGTAAAAGAACTGATGGATGATATCGTTAGTCGTGCAATTGAAGAACTAGATAAGACGGTTCTACGATCATATAATCCGTAATAAAAAATCATTAAATCGAATTCGTAAATATATCGTAAATAATTCGATAAATTGGGATTTTGATTCGGGAGATGATAATTTAAATCATAAAATAAAGGACGTGATAAATCGCGTCCCTACAAGAGATATATCATGAAGATCTATATCAAAACATTTGGCTGACCCTTGGTTCCTTCTTTACAAATTCTCCAAACCCTTCCTTTTTACAGTATTCCAGACAGAGCTAGGTGAGATTACACAGCCTTGAATGATGCCCCGCCCGCCTTTGCTCCCGGAACGTCGTGCTTCGCTTTGCTCAGCACTTCCTTCGGTCGCTCAACACCGGAGCATTCCAAATTCAAATTATTTAGGTAGCGACGGCCTCGGCCTGCGCTCCGAGCCAACCTTTTCCCTAAGAGGAAAGAAGAGCCTAAAAAATTTTAAAAAACTGTTGACAAAATATTATTGATTTGTTAGAGTAATCTAATAAATAGAGAGAACCTAAAAATTGTTTATTAGAGGGTTAATTATGAATAAAAGACTAAGTTCAATTATGGAAGATTATTTGGAGACGATTGCCGCCCTTAAAAAGCGGGGGGATGGTATCGTTAGGGTTCGTGATATAGGTAAGTTATTAAACGTGAAAAGCCCAACCGTGAATGCCGCCTTAAAGACCCTTGCCGGTAAAGGCCTTATTGTGCATGAAAGATATGGATTTGTTAATCTTACGGCTAAAGGTGAAGAAATCGCCCGTGAAGTTCAGCATAAACATGATACGCTTTTTAAATTTCTTACAACGATTTTAGGTATAGATAAGGCTACCGCATCCCAGGATGCCTGCAAAATGGAACACGCGATAAGTTCGAAAACTTCTATCGGATTAACAAAGTTTATAGAGTTTGTGGATATTGGACTATATGGGGATAATCCTCAATGGTTAAAGAGTTTCAAACATTATTTAAAGATAGGGAAGCCATTAAAGTGCAAAATGCGAGAGAAAGCAGTGAAAGGGGTGAGGAAAAGGTAAAAAATTTTAACATTTAAGTTAGACTAATCTAACAATTATTTATTAATCTAAGATAGGAGGAAAATATGGAGAAAAAACTAAGTGAATTAAAACCAAGAGAGTTAGCTAAGGTGAAAAAAATTCAGGGCGAAGGTACTCTTAATAAAAGACTTCTTGATATGGGTATTATTAAAGGTACAAAAATAGAGGTTATCAAGGTTGCCCCTTTAGGTGATCCTATAGATATAAAGGTAAAAGGATATCACTTGAGCTTGCGAAAAGAAGAAGCGGCTCAAATTTCTGTGGAGGTAAGTTAAATATGCTTAGGTTAACCCAGGCTAGAACGAATATTAACTTAATATTTACGTCTCTTGCAGGGGGTCGGAGTGCAATGCAGCGGCTTACGGATATGGGATTAATTTCGGGAGAAAGGTTGAGAATATTGCATAACTCAGGATACGGGCCGGTTACTGTGCTTATAAAAGGAGCAAAAGTTGCTTTAGGGTACGGCTTGGCATCCAAAATTATAGTTAAAGAGGAGGAATAAAAATGGAGAAGAGAAAAATTACGATAGCTCTTGCCGGTAACCCTAATTCCGGTAAATCGACTATATTTAATAATTTAACGGGGTTACGTCAGCATGTTGGTAACTATCCTGGCGTAACGGTTGAGAAAAAAGAAGGTAAAGCACTTTTTGAGGATTATGAGATAAATGTCGTGGATCTTCCCGGAACGTATAGCTTATCGGCCTATTCTGAGGATGAAATCGTAGCCAGGGATTTTATTATTAAAGAAAAGCCCGATGTAATCGTTGACATCATTAACTCTTCCAACTTAGAAAGAAACCTTTACCTTGCCACACAGTTGATGGAGTTAGAGATTCCTTTAGTTCTGGTAATGAATATGAACGATATAGCAGAGAAAAAAGGCCAATATGTAGATTATACAAAACTATCTGATTTGTTGGGAGTAGCTATTGTATCGACTGTCGGTAATAGGAATATAGGAACAAAGGAGCTTCTGGAGACTATTATTAAGGTATGTGAAGGAAAAATTAAAACAAAGGAAGTCCATATTGGTTATGGTCCGGAGATCCGTGAGGAAATGAATAAGTTAGAGGGAATAGTCAAAAAGGATAAAGCACTGGTTGAGCAATATCCTTGGCGTTGGCTTATTGTCAAGATGCTGGAAAACGATTCGTCAGTTTTAGATATTATCGGTAAATCATCGGTTGCTCAGGATGCTATAGCCCAAAAAGAAAAAAGCAGATATCATCTTCAGTCGCATTTTGGAGATATTGCGGAGGCCATAATAGCTGACCGACGTTATGGTTTTATTAGCGGTGCCTGCACGGAAAGTATAAAGCCGTCTGTAGAGCAGCGGCATGATGTATCAGATAGAATAGATAAAGTTGTTTTGAATAGAGTGTTAGGTATTCCGATTTTCGCTTTGGTTATGTATAGTATTTTTAAGTTCACGTTTACTTTTTCCGAGCCGGTAGTAAGTTGGTTTGAACAGATATTTGAATGGCTGGGGGTAGTAGCTTCAACTTATATACCTCAAGGGTTATTTCAATCTTTTGTTGTTGATGGGCTTATTGGCGGTGTGGGAGGTGTCTTGGGTTTTTTTCCACTGGTACTGTTTATGTTCTTTGCCATAGCATTTTTCGAAGATACCGGTTACATGGCGCGCGCTGCTTTTGTTATGGATAAACTAATGAGTAAATTCGGTCTCCACGGTAAATCATTTTTACCGATGATGATATCGACTAATGGCTGCGCTGTTCCGGGTATTATGGCAACGCGTACCTTAGAGAGTAAAAAAGACAGGCTTATTACAATGATGGTGACGCCGTTTATGATTTGTGGGGCTAAACTGCCTATATTTGCTCTTTTTATTGGCGCATTCTTTCCGGCAAAATACGGGCCAAATATTATGTTTTTAATGTATATCCTGAGTGTGGTAATTGCGTTTGTCTCTGCCTGGGTTTTGAAAGAGTTTGTTTTGAAAGGAGAAACTACTCATTTTGTTATGGAGCTTCCACCTTACCATATTCCGACAATTAAAGGATTGTTGCTTAAAATGTGGGAAAGAGGGCGGATGTACCTGAAAAAAGCAGGAACAATAATTGTTCTTGTTTCAATAATCATTTGGGCAGGTTTTACTTTTCCTCAGATAGAATTAGGCGAAGGTGTGAGTGAAGAAGCTGTTGCTTCAATGCAAATGGAACAAAGTTTTGCCGGTAGAATAGGTAAGTTCGTTGAGCCGGTAGTAAAACCTATCGGAATGGATTGGCGCGGCGGTGTCGCTTTAATAGCTGGTGTGGCCGCTAAAGAAGTAGTTGTCAGTACGTTTGGAACGATATATAGTCTTGGTGAGGTTGACGCGGAAGAAGCAGATTCATTACAAGAAGCGTTGCAGAAAGATAAGTTTTGGAATCCTCTGAAAGCTTTGGCATTTTTGATATTTTGTCTGATTTATCTTCCTTGTTTTGTAGCCATGGCGGTGTTCTACAGGGAATCGGGTTCAAGCTTAAAATGGACACTGTTTTTGATCTTTTGGACAACGGTTATGGCATGGATCGCATCTTTTATTGTGTATCAAGGAGGCTCTCTTTTAGGATTGGGTGTATAAAAAAGGAAACTAATGATGGATGTTGAGATGAAGATGGATAAATTTATTTTAAAGGAAATAGTTGATTTTATACAACAGATAAGTTATGGGGAGGTGGTGATTACTGTTCATGATTCAGATGTCGTTCAGGTGGAGAAAAGAGAAAAGAAGCGGTTTAAAACGTGTAAGCTACTGCATAAGCAGTGTTAAATATTTTTTAGGAATTTTATAAAACAGTAATCGACTGGACAACCAGAGGCTACGCTAAGAGGAGGTAAAGATGATGTGGAAAAGGTTGCTTAGTTGGTTTTTTGTTTTTGGGGTTGTTTTTTATTCATGCAATCCAGTTTTTGCTAAAACCACAGAAGAGGAGCTGGCGCAATTAAAATCTCAACAGGGAAGAGGTATATTAGGCAACTGGAGTGATAGAATTTATATCAGTGGTGTAGTAGAAGTAGAAGCATATTATCAAGATTATGCTGACGACGCTGCTGGTATAGATACTGATTCAAGTGATATTGACCTGACTAACGTTGAGCTATCTATAGATGCAGATATTGCTAAGTATGTAGGCGGGTATCTTCTCTTAAAATACGAAGGTGATGATGTATTTGTGGATGAAGGGACAATCAATCTAGGCGGGGTTGAAGATATGCCGTTCTATCTGACAGCTGGTAAATTTTGTGTTCCGTTTGGAGTATTCAACAGTCATTTTATCAGTGATCCAATTACTTTGGAAATCGGAGAGATTAATGAGGGCGCAGTTGCATTAGGTTATGCGAATGATTATTTTGACATTGCCCTAGGTGTATTTAACGGTGATATAGATGAAACAGCAAGTGATGATGTTATTGAAAACTTTGTTGCTTCAGCTGCATTCACTCCACCTTTGCCATTTGATGATTCCAGCATCTCCTTCGGTGTCTCCTATACGTCCAGCATAGCCGAGGCTGGTGGGTTAGAAGATGAATTCACTGTTATTGAAGATTATGTAGGTGCTTTGAGTTTATTCGCAAGCGCGAGCTACAAAAATCTTACTTTTGAGGTAGAATACGTTGGCGCCCTTGATGAGTTTCAGGTTGGTGAACTAATTGCCGCAAGAGAATCAAAACCTATGGCTTGTAATTTTGAGTTAGCCTATGCGGTTAATGATAAGTTGGAAGTAGCCGGAAGGTACGAATTCTCCGATGAGTTATGGGATTTGTTACCGGAAGAGCAATATGGTCCGGTTGTTTCTTATTCTCTATTTGAGAATACTACGCTTGCCATTGAGTACCTACATGGTGAATATGAGAATGGCGATGCGAGAGACGTGGTTACTGCTTAATTAACCATTGAGTTTTAGTTAGTTTCCTAGGAACGATAAATGGTGATAAAACTATCTTTGTAGGAGGCATGTAACCATAAGTTAATTTTTAGCTTCTTATGGCGTATTAATTTTTCGGCGGCGTCAGTCCGCACGCCAATTCCCTAATTGTCGTTAAAAAGCAGCGAAGAAAGGAAAACCCCCACCCACCCGAAAAATTGTCTCTGTCCTTAAAGGGAGGCTTCGCACTGCTCGGATTCATGACCGGAGTTTACCCTGCGAAGCCCGAAGGGCGTAGTAGGGCTCAGAGCCAATTTATTTCCCCTGTTATTTTAGTGTAACCGCAAAGTGATAATGTCCCTTTAGAGCAAAGTAAGAATGTCCCCTTTAGAAGTTGTTATAATACCTTTAATATAAGAAGGTATTATGGCAGAAGGAGGCGTTATTACAATGAGGCAGGAAGAATTAAAACGGTTGCATATAGTCAAAAAAGTCTTGGCTAAAGAATTAAGACAAGTAGAAGCGGCAGGGAAGTTAGATTTAAGCTATAGACAGACAAAGCGTATAACTAAAAGGATTAAAGAAGAAGGTGATGAAGGGATAATTCATAAATTAAGAGGGCAGCTTTCAAGTGGAAACGGCAGCGTAAACGTAAAAAATACCGAAAGTGGCGTGAACGTAAACATTACTTTGGTGAAATGGTTCAATTAGACGGCTCACATCATCCCTGGTTTGAAAACCGGGGGCTTAAATGTGTGCTTGAAGGTTACATTGACAACGCTACAAGTGATAAATGCGGCTGGTTCTATGAATACGAAGGTACAATGCCGGCTTTTGACAGCCTTAAGCGCTATATAAAGCTTAACGGCATACCCCACAGCATATATTTAGATAAGCACAGCACGTATAAATCGCTCAAGAAACCAACAGTCGAAGATCAATTAAACAACCGGAAATTCTTAAGTCAGTTTGAAAGAGCAGCCAAAGAATTAGGCATAACCATAATCCATGCCAATTCACCTCAGGCTAAAGGCAGAATCGAAAGGTCCTTTAAAACAGACCAGGATAGACTAGTAAAAGAATTGCGCTTAAGCAATGTAAGCACAATCAAAGAGGCCAATAAATTCCTTAAAACCTATTGGCCCAAGCATAACAAAAAATTTAGTGTTAAACCTTTAAAACAAGGTAATCTACATCGGCCAATAGATAAAGGCCTGGATTTAGATACTATTCTTTGCAAAAGGAAAGAGCATCCTTTAAGAAACGACTTTACTATAGCACATGATAAGAGGCTATATCAGATCCTTGACAAAACAATTGGTAAAAAGCTAATCGTTGAAGAAAGAATAAACAGGGCTGTATATATTACTTACAAAGGCAGTAGGCTTAAATATAAGCAGATAGTTACCAGGCCGCTAAAAGAGAAGCCTAAGCCTAAACCTAAGCTCAGAAAAATATACAGGCCTTCTCCGGAACATCCATGGAGGAATGCTTCCGACGATAGATTAATGTTAGGGAAAGCTCATTTACAAAATAAAAAAGCCTCTGAAGAATTAGTTTTAACAGAGGCCTAAAAGGGACATTTTAACTTTGCTAAAAAAGGGACATTTTTACTTTGCCTTGACAGTATTTGCGTTTTCCATTGACATCTAGAGGAAATATGGTAACCTATTGTTATAATAAAATTAACGATAATCCTTTATGAGGGTATTATGAATACAAAAAAAAGAAAACGTCTTGGAGAGAAAGAAATCGAGGTAATTTCGCGCCTTTCTTATGAAAAGAAGCGTATCGTTACTAAGGAAGATTTAGATGAATTCTTCAAATTTGACGATATCGAGCGAAATAAAATTGTTTATCGCTTGAAAAAGAAAGGATTTTTTTCCACTATTAAACGCGGAGTATATGTTTTTTCGCCCCTTGAATATGGTGAAGGAGGTGCTGGTATAAACGAAATGCTCATTCCACCGCAATTTTTTCCGCGAAATAACTATTATATAGGCTATTCGACAATGTATAACTACTATAATTTGACGGATCAGCTGTTTCAAGTGATGTATGTTCTGAATACCTCATTGCAACGTAAAAACAAAAAAATATGTGGAGTTATATTTAACTTTTTGAGAGTCTCTAAAAGCCGAATGTATGGGCTTGAAAAAATTACTATTGAAGGTCAAGAAGTGATAATCAGTTCCTTAGAGCGCACATTGATTGATTTAGTTTATTTTAATAAACCGGTTGGCGGGATCAAAACTGCTCTTGAAATCATCAAGCGTGAACTTGAGAAAGATCGTTGTGATGTTAAAAAATTTATTCGTTTTGTGGAAAAATTTCCTAATATTAAAACTCGTAAGAGAATTGGCGTGTTGATGGAAGAAATGGGGTATTCTGATAAAGAGCTCATGCTGATTATAAAAAGCGTAAAAGATACAGCAATAAGTTCATTTACCTGTTCGTTCAAAGGCAAACTTAATACAAAATGGAGAGTTGTCATAAATGATACACAAAGATAAGCTCCAGTTTAAAGACGTTGTAAGTATGACTGCTAATCGAACAGGATTTCGCGCATCCCTTATCGAGAAGGATTATTACTTAACGTTGATTTTATCTAAGCTCAGTGAGCTTTCGCAGGATCTTATATTTAAAGGCGGTACATGTCTTAACAAGATTTATTACTCTTATTACCGCTTAAGTGAAGATTTGGATTTTAGTATGCGCTTGCCTGAATATAGTACGACTAGAGGCAATAGGCGTAAGTCAATACAACCGATTAAAGATAAGATAGAAGTATTTGTTAAAAAACTTGGTTTTCACATCGAAGATATAGAAAAAGCAGGACGCAATGAGTCAAAACAGTATGTTTATTATTTTACGTATAAGTCTATCCTTCAACCGGCCGATCAAACAATGAGATTTCTGACATGCGATCTAGAGTAGAAAAGGAACTGTTTGACGTCTTAACAGCTGATGAGCGAGATAATTTCAATCTTGATAAAGCTCTTGCACGAATCAACAATGCAATGGAAAAGATAAAGTAATAGATAAATCAGCTTAGAAACAGGACAAAGGGGCGCTAATGGGGCGAAAGGGGCATTGGGCGAGACTGAGGGAAAAGCTCCTCGAAAAAGGCGTGTGGATGCTTAGCAACTCCGAGCTTCTGGCGTTAATATATACAGATTGAACCGATGGATGACAGGGACTGTTTTAGTGGATTTCCTGGTCGACAAACAAAAATTTTAGATTTTTTAGCCTAAATATGTCAAAAAAATCAATAAAAAAGGCAGTCTACATTAAGACATTCGGCTGGCCGTATGTCCAAGTACGTAGGGATGATTTTGGGGCTGTTGAGGAAGATAAATGCTTTGGAGTGAAGGAGTTAAGCCAAAATAAGACTCAATTTTCATAATTTCAATAATTGAATTTATGGTTGACATCTCCTTGACAGATGTCAACTTTTAGCTATTAAAATTGACAAAGTAATTCACCACTTACCTGAGATATACTCCTTTAGCCCCCCTCTTGAAGATTTTTCTTGACATTTATCAGTCTTAGTGATAGTCTTATCACCAGAAGTGATAAAGGAGGTTCTAATGCAGGATAAAATAATAAAACTGTTTTACAACGATCTATATGCTGAGTTTACAATAAACGAATTAGCTAACAAGACGAATATATCTTATAGCTATGTGCATAGGCAGGTCGAAGAGCTGGATGGTAAAGGCATATTGGTTGTCAACCAGCGTACAAATCGTAAATATTGCAAACCCAACTACAGCAAACCCGAAGTAAAAGTGAGCTTTGTAAAGATATCGAATCAGATAGCCGAAGATTTTCTTAAGAAAAGAGACAAAATATTCTTCGTTGTCGAAAAGCTTCTTTCAGTGCTTCCCAAAAAGACGGATTTTAACCTATTATCCGTCATTCTGTTCGGCTCTTTGGCCAAAGGCACAGACTCCCAAAAAAGCGATATTGACCTTTTCATTCTTGTTCCTTCAAAAAAGAAATATGATGAAACCATAGATACTGAATGCACTGCTTTGTCGCGAAGTTTTGGCGTTGAAATAAATCCTATGGTTTCCGAGCCGACAAATCTATTAACGATGCTAAAGAACAAAGAGCATAATGTGGCTAACGAAATCTTAAAAAATAAAATAATTTTGTTTGGCGCAGAGAAATTCTGGGAACTGATATTGGAGGTGATAAAATGAGTGATTTGAAGAATGAAATGCTAAAGATAAAAGTAAAAGGGTATTTCGATAACGGCGATTTAAAAGTAGACCCCACAATTATGGTACTGGTAAAATATCACATTGATAAAGCAAGGCATAATATTGAAACAGGTTCTTTGCTCATGGAAGTTTCAGAAGATAAAGAGAGCAAGAAAAGACTAAAAGTAAGCACTGATTATATTGGCTACGATTGGACTATAAGCTGCGGATATTATGCGATGTTTCACGCGGCAACGGCTGTGTTAGCTGCGATAGGAATAAAAGCCCAAAGCCATGAAAGTCTTATCGAGGGATTGGAATATCATTTTGTTTTAAAAGAAAAAGCCATAGAATCGAAAGATATCGAGAAAATCAAATCCGCGAAACGGCTTGATGAGAAATATGTTAACAGAATGTGGGCCACCAAATCCAAGAGAAATACGGCACAATACAAAGCCGATTCAGTTATAGTTCAAAAGGACGCGGAAAGAATTTACAGAAACGCGATAGATTTTGTCGATACGATAGAAAGCTTAATAAAGGGGTTAAAATAAGGCGATGTCTTTAGAGATGAATGGGAGACTAAAAATCTACATCCGTACTTTCGGCTGACCTTATATATAGGTTCTACAATATATAAAACTTTCCTTGTTTAATCTAAATTAGTATCTAATGCAACCGCCCGCTGGGGCGGGCTTGGTGAGTGGCTCAGCACCGCTTGCCCGGCTAGGGCCGGGGCTTCGCTGGCTCGCTCGCTTGGCGCTCGCTCTGTAGCAGTCTCTGTGCTCGGGCTTCGGCACTCGTCGTGCCTTCGCTTCCTGCGCCAAGAGCCTGCCAAAGCACCACCATCTGAAATCATAACGTATTTAGAATCCCCTTCCTCAGGCACCCGCAATCGTTCGGTCTTTTCCCTTCGAGTACTCAGGGCAAGTCATGTAAGACTAAAATAAAAAAAATTCTAAAAATCCGTTTCTTCCGGCGGCGGGGAAAATATAGAGTCTCCCTCTTTTCTTAGGGTGGGTGAAGGCAAGCGCACTAAGAGCGAAGCGGAAATTGAAAATTACAGCCGTTCGACTGCGATTGCCGAGGGAGGGAAATCTTAACGGTTATCCGTTGCGGAAGTATCCGCATTTCCTTCCGTATCATTTGTAGCTACATCTTTCTTCTGCCATTCATCAGCAATCTTTTTCCAATCAACATCTCGTAACACTTCTTCACCTTTATTGTTCTTACCAGTCCACACATCCCAAAAATCAGGATCTTCTGAGTGAGGTCTTTTTTCAGCAGGCAAATGATTCATCTTAACCATAACGGGAAGCTCAGATGCCCACCCTAGCAAAATTGCATTTTGTGTGGGTAAAGAAGGTAATTCACGTAATAATCCTCGAAAAGTATCTGGTACTAACTTATTAACGAGCTCCTGATCTCGGTCATTACTAATACGGTGCAAAAGGAAACTATTACATTGCGAGAGAACCGTAGGAGAAAGTTCTGAAGGACGTTGAGAAGACAACACTAGACCTAATCCAAATTTACGGCCTTCTCTTGCTATCTTTTCAAATACCTGACAGCAAATAGAAGCAACGTTTTGATTCTCAGCATCTTCCTTATAACGCTTAATGAATGTATGTGCTTCCTCCATAACCATTACTGTAGGCAAAGAATCATTTTCAAGCTTTCGATACCGCTGTAATGCTTCAAATATCATACGAGCAATTACTGCAACAGTTATATGCATTATTTCTGTAGGAACCAAAGAAAGATCTATAACAGTTACACAGCCATTCTCTGCTTTATTCTTCCCAATATAGTCCTCTAACCATTTGTCAAGCGTAACATCAATCTCATCACCAATAATTTTCTTCATGCGCGTATCAGCGAGCATTGTTCTAATACGCATTACTAAAAAATCAAGAAATTGACTAACATTCTCTTGCTCAGCCAAAATCTGAAGATGATCGGCAAACTCAGCTCCTGAGAAAGAAACAGGAATATCTTCATCAGGACCTTCTTGGTAAATAATCCCACCCAGATTTTGAATAACATTATTCATGGAGTCTAAAATATTGTTAACCTGAACTTCAGTAAAAGCACGATAAAATTCAACTAGTTTACCATCTTTGGTAAATGAATTATAGGAAGCAGTTAAAGCCGTATTAATTTTGTCACATATATCCTGAATGTTGTATGTCGTAAAGGTTGCCTTTCTTACATCCAAGTCCTCCCGAATAGCTTTCAACCTAAAACCAAACTGAGATTCATTCGTTTTAATTGCACCAGACCTTAAATCCTTTCGGATAGAAATCATATTTGATGAAAGATATCGTCTAAATTCAAGTTTTCGGGCATCTTCGGTTGTCACGCTTGGATCAGGTTTCCCACTTCTCATCTCCCTCAAAGCTCTTTTTAATAATGGACGTTGTGCCTTTAAACTAGCTTGAGTAAAAGAACACCATTCCGAGCTGTTCCAAAACCACAATGGGATCTGCAAAGGGTTCTCTGGATTATCAACAACAAAAACTCGGCCCTTTTTCTTAAAAACTTTAGAATATTCACCATTAGGATCAAGTACAATAAACCTCGCATTTGGTTCTTTTCCGTTTTTCTTAGCAGATTCTAGCGACCATTGAATCAAACCAGCAACTGAGCAAGATTTTCCGCTTCCAGTATTCCCTAAAACTGCTAAATGCCTACCGAAAAGCCTGTCTGGATCAATACTCACATCCGCATTAGCAGCCAGAGGACTAGTTCCAATCTTTACTCTACGTCTTTCACCAGATTCAACAATGGCGCGAAGTTGTTTATCTGTAGGCATCAATACCGGTTCACCAATGCTAGGAAATATTTGCACGCCACGCTGAAATAAAAAGTTATCATTTTCATCAACCTTTAAAATCCCTAGAGGATTAACGCGCATTTTTCTTAAAGGAAAAGGGAGATCTACTAAACCATAATCTTGGAAACCTTTACGCTTCGGAAAAGGAGAACGCTCAACAGCAATCCATTCAATTTGTCCTACAATATACCCCGTCTCTGATGGAATAATTACATAATTATTTATTCGAGGAAATGAGCGAGGTATTCCTGCATTAGCCGCAACTCCATCAGGAGCATCTAAATCAAGTAAAACCTTCAATTCATCAGGAGCCACAAACTCAACGGTTCCTATTCGTAATGATGCCGAATGTTCTATTGGAGAAAAACTCATTGCTTATCCTCCTTCTTCTTAGCCTCATCAGCAATAAGCCCTCTTGACTTAAGAAGGTCAACCATACGAAAAGTAGTTCGATCGATTGCTGGCTTCGGAAGATATCCATCAACAAGCGTTTTTAAATCCCCGAAATGGTTACCAATTAAAAGAGTTATTTGTGCCGGGCGTTTTGCCTCATCAAAGAATCTTTTAATCCTATTACCTTCGTCACTATAAGAAATAACAACGAGGTGGCTAGACGGTATTGTTAACATATCTTGAATGGCACGATTAACGTGTTCATCACCAAAACCATAACCGTACAACACCACAGTTGAGTTAGGCCGACAAATGGCTGAGGCTAAATCTCGAAAAAGCTCAACATATGGATATTCAGAGGTTTCACGATCTTTGGATGAGTTAGGATAAATCATTAAGGATCGTGCACTAGGCTTCTCCTCGTCTAACAAAGTAAAATATGACTCAACGCTTTCAGCTCCAATGGGAACAGATATGCGCCTAACATTTCCATTTTGATAGACCCAATCCAGAGAACCGTGCAATTTTGCAAAATGTACCACTCCCTCTAAATAACGTGGCTCTCCACGAATACCGGGAGGATTGTAATGCATGTCTATCTCTAAGCGTGACGATCGAAAAATTGGGTTTACAGATCCAACAAATCGATCAAGCAAACGAATACCTGCTAACTCTGCACCAAACTCAACTATGCGATCATAATTAGTGGTAAAGATATTCAAACGTTCTCGCGTGCCAGACCGGCTAGCAAAACTAATCATAAAGTTTAACAAATATTTAGCGGCGTCGAAATTAGATGCTTTCACAATATTTTTTTCTGTCTCAAGAATCTGTTTCACAAATTCCAATAGACCTGAATCAATTTCTTTATTAAACTTCGTAATTTTCTTTTTAAGCTTCTTTGTACCAAACACATCTGTTGATGTATAGACCTCTAACCCTTGCAGTAAATCATTAGCAACGCGTATCTGGTCTTCAATATTCCCATCTCCTCGTCCAGCTTTTTTAGCTGCCTCGACTACACATGCATCCATTTGCTCGTTAAAAACAGAGAATGCTATTTTACCCATTCCTGCACCAGGACTCCCTGTGGCAAGCATATGAACAGCCGAAGAGATACCCGAGCCCACTAACAGAGAAAGGTGCTCACTTTGAAAAAGAGCCGTTAGCCAAGGTTCAACACGGCGGCGATATTTTTTTATATCGGGATCTTCTACAATATTAGGCTCACGATCATCTTGAACTTTAAGTATATGTTTATTATGCCATAAGGTTTCCATTTTTTCCTCCATTTTATAACTCCAAATTCATCGTATAGGTCATCCACTATAAAAGGCCTTTTTTATTAAAACTAAAGTAATCATTGCCACCAATTATAATATGATCCAACAGGCTAATCTCAACAGTCTTGAGCGCATCCTTAATAGATTTTGTCACTGCGCAATCATCCTGTGATGGTTTTAATATCCCTGCTGGATGATTATGCGCGATAATAACGCCAACCGCGTGGTTATAAAGCGCTCTCTCAACAACCTTTCTCGGATAAACAATAGTCTGATTAATTGTGCCACTTCCAAAGGTTTCAATGCCAATTAGCTGATTCCGATTATCTAAAAAAAGTATTTTGAATTCTTCGTCAGTCGCACCTTTTAACGCAGTCTTTAAATAATCATACACAAGATGAGGAGATGAGAGTAAATCTCTATCGTGAAGCCCCTTTTCCATATAAAAAACGGATACATCTTTCAATAATTTTAAAAACAATGCAGAGTGTTTCGATACCCCGCCAATACTCTGCAAATCCTTGCTATCAGCATCCAGCACGCCATTCAATGTTTTAAATTTGCCAAGTAATTCCTTAGCAATACACTTTGTATCTTTACGGGCAATAGCATATGACAATACCAGCTCTAAGACTTCATAATCATGCCATCCATGCAAGCCTGATTTCTCATACTTTTCTTTCATCCTGGCTCTATGACCTAAATGTGTTGGTTTTGATAACGTAACCATCTCACCCCATCTGCTATCCTGTAAACATTGCACAAAATTTTTCGAGAATTTCTTCTACTGTACCAAAATCAATAATTACTTGAGCATGCAAACTTACTATTTTATTATCGGTCTCCGTCAATGAATGAACAAAAAATGGTGAAGGGGTTCCAATATCATCTTCTTCTTTTTGTAAATCATCCATTAAGGAAAAATCTCTACCTTTGATAGCTTTGTTTCTTTTTTCTTCAATACTGGCTACTTGCTTTTGTTGAACAGAGGTTAAGTTTTTAGGCGGTACATACAGCGGAATTCTATGCGCTAACGCATCCCGATAATTTTTTAAATATTCATCATGCCATTTTTTCATCCTATCCGAATTCAGGTATTGCTTAAAATCATCGCTTAAGATTTCTTGGGTTTTAATTTTATACAAACCAACGTCCTTTTTATTTACCCCCTTCCGTCTATTCTTTTCGTACACAGCCACCCATGCCATATTATCCAACAAGCCAAATATATTCACAAAAAAAGCATGCAAAGCAATATCAACATCTTTCAGCTCATCCCAATCCAATAATTCTTCTCGCTGTAATGGGAAGATAGAGTAAATATTCTCAACACAACGCTCTATGATGCCAAGCCTTCGCGCAACACCATGCAATAAATATTCCTTGGCTTTTTCATTTTTTAGAATAGCCCCTATTTTATGTATGCTATTTACAAGACTCGAATAACGGCTTTTCAGTAATACCAATTTTTCTTCAATTATATGCACATCTTCATCTTTTAAGATTTGTGTCATGTCTATCCCTCAAATGCTTCTTTTAAAACCGATCGCATAAGATCTTGCGCGTATTGCTTACTATCAACAACCTGTTTTTCTAATTCATCAATCATACCCATGAGCCTATCAAGACGTTCGAGGATCTCCCTCTGCTCTGCTAATGGCGGCATTGGCAATGGAATTCTTTCCCACTTGCCTTTGTTGATGATTGGTGTTGAGCTTTTCATAGCTTTGTCCCAAACTTCAAACTGAAAATATTTCGACTGTAAAAAATATTGCAATAATCTGGCATCTAACTTCGCTAAAGGCGTGACGCTATTAATTTGCTGATTACATGAAACATCCCTGTCGGTAAAGAACGACTTCCCAATCGAGCCACCAATACAAACCATTAGAACAGAATTCTTTGCAATCAAACGGCCTTCATGCAAACCCTTTTCCGAAAGGCTCTCATTTGCATAGTCAATACTCTTTAATGCGACATCGGCAGGTTTAATGAAAGGGATATAGTCACCAAAGTTTTTTGAATCAAATGTTGATGGTGTAGTGCCTGTCTGAGTAATACCCCAATCGCCCAACCGACACAGCACCCAACCATCAGGTAAATCGGAAGATTTTCCGCCAGCAGAGACAGGTGGCAAGGACTTACCTTTTCGTGCTTTTCCTTCACTTATAAGATAGTTTCTCTCAGCTCGTATTTTCTCAAGGAGTTTAGAGGCGTGCTTATCGCCGCTATTCAATTTCGGATTCTGCTTGCGCCATCCAACAGTAAGTTTACCTTCAAAGGCTTCCTGCAGGACCGTCTTACGAAGTTGACCGAGATGGTCCGATTGATTAGTTAGCTCATGGTTTATTTCTGTAAGTCTGAAATCTGTCCTTTTTATTCTTTTAAGAAACAAACCTTGTTCCTTTAGAGAAGGAATGCGAAACTCAAAGTCAAAAAACAAACCTTTTTGAAGACGTATCCTTTGAGTCTCACCTTTACTAGACTTAATACAAGCGTCTAAAAAAAAGGGGGTACTGGTAAGCCAATAAAAGAAATCCCTCTTAACCACTGCCTCATCCACATCAAAGGACCAGAAATCGTTCGTAATAATGGCACCATCTAAAGAATCTGGCACTATGCCAAAAGCTCCATTTCGTGCATCAATTCCAGAAAGAATAAACTGACCTTTCGATACTCTAAACATGGCTGAACCGATTTGACTACCACGCTTTTTTTCTCTCAGAACAACACCCTTATGGTGAAGTTTTACTGTAACAAGATCGTACCCAGCATTTGGCTTAATCGTTATAGACTCCTTCCTACGATGAAGAAAATCCGAAACCTGGATAGTTTTATACATTTGCAATTTCCTTCTTAAGCCTATTGAGCGATTCATCGCTTTTGCGGAATGAATCATGAAGCATAGATAGAAGCTCAGAGCTTGAGTAGACATGTCCCACTTCAGGTACGTGGGGATTTTTAATGTCGAGATTGTATCCATTTTCTACTATTTTATCAATAGGAACTTTCCATGCTCGCTCATTCTCTTTGCGTTTCTTCCACCACTTTTTTAAGCTATCAAATTCACTTTTCTTGATAGGCTTTGTCTTGCTATACGCTTTAGCCCCTACGGGAAGCTTGTGCTCCCAATACCAGATATTCTTAGTAGGCTTACCTTTCTCAAAAAATAGAAGATTTGTAGCTACGCTAGCATATGGCTGAAATACTGAATTTGGTAAGCGTACAATAGTATGAAGATTACAATTTTCGAGTAAATGCTGACGGATACGCTGCTTTACACCGTCTCCAGTAAGTGATCCATCAGGTAATACAATGCCCGCACGACCACCGTCTTTCAAATATCTAACCATGAGAAGCAAAAACAAATCAGCACTTTCTGTAGTTCGATAATTACGAGGAAAATTTGTTTCGACACCATCAGCAACTGAAGCACCAAATGGCGGATTTGCTAAAACAATATCTACCCGGTCACGCTGAACAATTGAGGTATATTCACGATTTAAACTATCCACATAATCAACCCTTGGCACTTCCATATCATGCAATATAAGATTTGTCACGCAAAGCATAAAAGGTAACGGCTTCAATTCCATACCATGAACTGTTTTTTCAAGAGTGCGTAAATCTTTCACACCCTTTATATCTTGTTTACGTATATTTTCAATCGCACTCGTTAAGAAACCCCCGGTACCACAAGCAGGGTCTAAAACCTTTTCGCCTAAACGTGGATTAACCATTTCTGTTATAAACTCAGTTAGAGCACGAGGCGTATAAAATTCACCATAATTACCGGCATTTTGAAGATCTTTTAGTATGCCTTCGTAAATATCGCCAAAAAGATGTCTATCTTCAGATGAATTAAAATCAATCTGGTTTAGTTCATTCAGAACCTGACGAATAACTGTACCATTTTTCATGTAATTATTAGTACCACCAAAGATATCGTGTATTATAATTGCTCTCTTGCTCCCTGTGCTTATATCAAGCTCTCTCAAACCGGGTATCAGCACACCATCAACAAAAGAAAGCAACTCATCCCCCGTCATCCCCTCGTCATCTTCTGCCCAATTGCGCCATTTAAGCTTATTAGGAATTGGCGAACCATATCTATCACTTATAAGTTCCAACTCCTTATCCTTATCATCAAGCACCTTTAGACTAATCATCCAACCTAATTGCTCAATACGTTGAGCATCGCCCGAAACACCAGGATCTTTTCGCATAATCTTTTGTAATCTTTTAACTATTCCGCTTATATTCTTCATTGTGTCTCCACTGCATACAATTGTTCTTCTATTTCACTAACAGCATGCAAATATTCTTCTTTTCCACCAAACATATTAATAATTTCCGTAGGTGTACCTATTTCATTAAATGGATCAACCTTTAAAACTGATAAGTCCTCAATATTCTCAATACCATCACTAGCGTATTTATCTAAAAGGACATTTATAACTTGTTTTGCATTATCTCCATATTTTGTGAAATAATTCTTTTTCTTAACATTATCTGCACGCTCTCTTCGAGTTAAAGCAGGTTTATCCCAAGCGATATGACAAACCAAATCAAACACATCTAAATCTTTTTTTACTTCATCAAGCAAATTTTCAAGAATTATACCTTTAGCCTCTAGTTCATTAATAACTGTTTTTTTCTTTTCTGCACTATTCCAATGAGTTAAAAAACTTTCAAGAGTTCTAAACTCTTGAAGAATGCTTTTCTTCGTATAATCTTCTAAACGCTCTGTTATAAGATTACCATTGACATCCAAAAACTGTTCACGCACATTCAGCACTGAAACACCAACGCCGGCAACGTAAACCTTCCCCACTGGTTCACGAATCACATCACCGCCACCGATTATTTCTGGTGTCTCAGGATAGTCTGGTGGAAATTCAACTTCACCTCCCATCACAGGATCAATTACTACTTCTTCAGATGAGCTAATATCCTCATCAGTTAAAGCGTCTTCACCTTTAACTTGTTTTACCATAATTGGAGGGCCGTCAAATTTTGGATCAGAAAACAAATTAGTTACATTGCGAAAATCCATAATAGTAAAAAATGTTTTACCATAGTCCTCGTTAATCCTAGAACCTCGTCCTATTATTTGTTTGAATTCAGTCATGGAATTAATATTTGAATCAAGGACAATCAATTTACAAGTCTGAGCATCAATCCCTGTTGTCATTAACTTTGATGTAGTCGCAATAACGGGATACCGTTCCTCTGGATTTATAAAGTTATCTACTTCCCGTTTACCTTCTTCGTCATCGCCTGTAATTTTCATAACATATTTATAATTTTCCAACACTAAATCAACATTTTCTATAGCTAACGCATGACGCATACGGTTTGCGTGTTCAATGTCAATACAAAAAACAATTGTTTTATCGAAACGATTTGTTTTATGAAGATATTCTGTAATTTTTTTAGCAACTAATTTTGTACGTTCATCAATAACTAAATTTTTATCAAAATCTTTGGTATTATAAATACGATCATTGATGGGCGTCCCGTCTTTATCTGTCTGTCCATAATCTGGACGCCATCCCTCTAAATCAACATTTAAACCTACCCTAATCACTTTATAAGGAGCAAGAAAACCATCTTCAATGCCTTGTTTAAGTGAATAAGTATAAATTGGATCACCAAAATATTCAATATTTGAAACATCTTTTGTTTCTTTAGGAGTAGCAGTTAACCCAATATGTGTAGCAGATTTGAAATATTTTAAAATATCCCGCCATGCACTATTTTCAGCCGCACTCCCTCTATGGCACTCATCAACAACAACTAAATCAAAAAAATCACGACTAAATTCTTTGTATGCATCTTTATCGTCATTGTAATTTGTTAATCCTTGATACAAAGCTAAATAAATTTCATAAGCTTTATCTATCTTTTTCTTCTTGATAATCGTCAGCTTATCCTTAAAATGCTTGAAATCACCACGTTTGGTCTGATCAAGCAAAACATTACGATCTGCTAAAAAAAGGATTCGTTTCATTTTTCTATTCTTCCAAAGACGATGAATTATTTGAAAAGCGGTATACGTTTTCCCCGTGCCGGTTGCCATAACAAGTAAAATTCTATCTAGACCTTTACCAATAGCCTCTACTGTTCGGTTAATTGCAATATGTTGATAATATCTTGGCGTTCGACCTGAACTATCAAAAAAATAATCAAATGAAGCATATTGCTCCTGCTCAGTGTTCTCGATATATCTATGTTTTTTGTACATTTGCCAAAGCTGATCAGGAGATGGAAATTGCTCCAAAGATAATTCTTTTTCTCCTCCTTGCGTTAACCCCGATTTATCATGCATAAGAAACCCATCACCATTTGAACTGAAAGCAACTGGAAGGTCTAGTGTTTCAGAATAATCTAACGCTTGTTGAATACCTGCCCCTAATGAATGTTTGTTATCTTTAGCTTCTATGACAGCGATAGGAATATTAGGCTTAAGATAAAGAATAAAATCTGCAAATTTACGTTTTCCACGAGCAGTTTTATTACCTTTTACAAAAATACGTCCGTCAGTAAAATAAACTTCTTCACGAACCTGACGCTCAACATCCCACCCTGCCTTAACTAACGCAGGCAAGATATACTTCGTGCAAATATCTCTTTCTGAAAGTTCTTTCTTGTTCATGAATTTAATTCTTTCTCTAACGCCCCTATCTCACTCAAAAGCTCATCAAAATTTGGGTACTCACCAAATATCATCTGCTCCATGCCAGCATAATCTTTTTTCAACGCATTTGTTAAAGATTTATTTGGCATCAAAGTAAAAGTGCCTGATTTCGCAAGATCGTCTTTTGACCAAGAACATGGAAAAAATTTTTTCTTAAACTCTACAACCTGTTCACAAAGCGCTAAATCAGCAAGGGCTGAATCCTTAATGCCTTTTTTACACATCATCACAACATCATAATAATGACGGGAATATCTGTCTCTTGGTTGCTTATCTTCCAAACGATAATGCTCTTGATGTAGTATTAATACTTTTTCCCAAAATGTCCTCTCAGCCTTTATAGTATGCACTTTTGCCATAGGAGCAGAAAACATCTCTGGAAATTCTTCTGCTAAATATGGTTTTATATTATAGATGGCATTCGGTTTCCATGCCGACCTAGGGCCTATTTCTAAAAGAATACGATTTTGAATGTATTCATCTGTAAAGCTATGGGGGTATTTAATAAATATTTTTGCGGTACCGCTAGAAACATCAATACTCAAATCACACAAATCTTCACCAATAAGTTTACCAACAATCGGATAAATTGTGCCTTCAACATACCTGCATGACTTTTGCTTAAGCTCATCTTTCCATAATTTTTTAGCCTTGTTAGAGCCCGCTTCAGGAAATAGGCTCATCTCTAAAAGATTCCAATTCAACACAAGATCAATATCTTCCGAGAAACGCTCAATTACATTAAATACTTTTGAAAGGCTCGTTCCTCCTTTAAACATGATGTTTTTAGAAAGCATATCATTGCCATACAGCTTCTGAAGTATCCAACATACCCAAAAGTCTTTTTCGATAACTACGCCACGCACGCCACGCCTTGCAGCACACTCCTGAAATACACCTTCACGATCCTTAGGTGTCATTCTTGCGACTTTATCCAAAACTATCTCCTAATAAATGTTTAATCTTATCATATACTATTCCCGTTACACTTTTGAGATCCTTTGATATATTGCTCAATTCATCATCACTAAAATATGATTTCATTTTAACTAAACGATCATCCTTAATATCTCCGGGTAAAAGACCTTTAATGGCCTGCACGAGCAAAGCTGTCTCGGGATACTTAACCGCTATATCTCTCTTAAGTCGACGTCTAAATGTAAGTTTTATTTTACCTATCACATAGCCACGATGTGGACCATCTGAATAGTAAACAACCTTGCTAGGAACCTGGGTAGAAATACCAATTATATTTAAAGCGATATCGCTTGAAGGGTGTATACTCCAGCCGCATCTACGTGCAATAGCATCAGCAACTTTTGATATATTAGGGCTAATATATTGCTTAAGAACATTGCTATAGGAAGGGTAATCATAAATCCCCGTTATAATCCTTCTAATATTGCCTTTTTTATGAAGACGCACTAACGCCTGACGCACAGCATCTCTCGATGCAATATCCCTAAAATCTACTGCAGAGAAAGCCCATGACTTCTTTTTTGAACAAATTTTCCTAAATATCTTATCCTCAATACTATACATATCCAATATTATACATTTTTGTCACAGAAAAGTCAACCTTTGTGTGACAGATTGTCACGAAAAGTGACGATTTACAACGAGTGTCTGCACGCCCTAAGCAAGCACTTTATATTTGACAATTTACGCTAGTAGTGGTATATTTTTTGAAAAAACATTAAAGAAACAAAAAATATACCACTACTAGCCAAAAATTCCTCATTTCCACTCATTTTTAATCTTACACCTCAACACCATAAATAGCAAGGTTCTGATCACCCCTTCCAAAAATCCTATCTATTGAACTTCTAGGAATGCAATACTTAATTATTTAAAAATCGAACCGTCCTTTTTTGCAGACGTCCCTGCCTGCCGGCAGGCAGGCTATAAAGGTACACCCTACTCTTCTTCACACCCTTCCAAATCATTAAATGCAGCTTTAATGGTTGACAGACTAACATTAAAGCGTTTAGCCAGGGCGGTTTTTGATATAGAATACAAATCCTCTCCCCCCTCTTTAAGCAAAGCCTGGATTATAAGAAGAAACTTCAGGCGCATAGTCAATTTGTCATTATCAGGTTGAATAAGCGAATCTGAAGATATAACAAAAGTATCCCCCGAAATATCTGCAAGCATAACGTTTGCATCTCGGCTATGGACAAAGCTTACCTCAATAAGTTGATAGCGTTTTTGCAGTTTCTTTAAAACTTTAATTACTTGGCGCCTTAAAGCGCTATATGTCCATGAATCAGGCATACCTAAGCTCAAACCCATAGCTTCTAAGCTTATTAGAAATTCCTGCTTACCTGTAACCTGACTATGAGCCAAGAGCAAGAGATAAAGACTCATCACCCGTTTATCAGAGCTAGTAACCATACGGGAAAGATATTTTTTATTCAAAAGAAACTCTTTTGATAAGTTTAAGCTTTTAGGTAGGTTCTCTATATAGGCTGGAGTATCTAGTTTCTCGTCACGTGACACCGAAGATATAAGAAAGTTCCTAAGCCGTGATAATTTTACTTCGGCTAGGTCGGAAGAATCAATAAGCGTAGAAGATTCAAAATTATTCTTCAACGCTGAGATAGACCAATTAGCACTGCCTTCAACTACATATCGGCTATCAACGACTATAAGCTTATCATGAAGCCTACGATTAGAGGGTATAAAATGAATAAGGACTCCAGCCTTTTCCAATTTCTTGAAAATAAGGCTTTCAGCGAAAGAATTACCACCTTTTTTAGAATCTTTGAAGCGGGTATTAAGATATAGAGTAACTTCAACTCCCCTTTCTCTCGCTTCTAATAAATCGTTAAGCAAAAGTTTTACCGGGTTGTTAGTATTTGTCCCCAAACTTATGGAATACATAGAAATATCTATGGATTTTTGGGCATTATCTAAAAGTCCAATCACAGCTTCTTCGTAGCTACGATCTGATATGTCTTTAACCCGGGAAGAAACAAAATCATCTGCGGAATATGCAGCCTGAGTAATTAAAAATATTGCGAGGATTAATACAGAGAATAGGTGAAATCTACGTCTCTTCACCTAAGTATTATATCAGAAATATTGCAAACAACGAATATTTAGGTTTCTTTTTACTTAATACTATCAACAACAAAATTCTAATGATTAAAGACCCAAACCACCACCAAAAACAGTACATAAAAACCACCCAGTAAAGCCAAGCACTGTCGAGAACACCTTTCCTCATACCTTCTTTGGGCCCAATATTTACGCCAGCAAGTATTCCTGCTGGCACGCGATAAAGCTTCCCTTAAGCTATCGGTTTTATACTTTTTTAGTATTACGTTCTTAACCCTAAGTTTATTCAATCGTTGAAGATTATCATAATGCTTCTCAGGCTCAGGATTAACCACCTTCTGGAACTTAACCCTTCTCTTTAAAATGTATTTCTTCTTCAAGACCAAACCTTTTGATATTTATAAGCTACGTCTTGCCCAATAGCCATAATAGGACAAGCTGAAATATTACCGGATTTCATAATTTCAAGCATTACAGCCTGAACTTTAGAAATATTAGGATATACCCTGTTAGTAAACCAATGTTTGTCTTGATGAAGAATATAGAAACTATAACCTTTTTCTAACTTAAATCTTCTTCCAACCATCTTACACCTCCTATTTTCTTAGATGAGACTTCTCATCTTTTTGAATTGAGACCATCCAGAGAGGCTCGTTTGTCAAGGAGGAACGGAAGCTAAGCGTTAGCGCAGACCCGTAGTATCCTTGACAAAGGAGGTAAGGTTTCTATTTCCTTAATTTAAAGTGACCGAAGGAAACGATATTTGTGGGATGGTAAAATGAAAAGGGATGAGAAAGAGATTCAGCAAATAGTTCACTCTCAAAGAACCCGAAGCGTACCGCTTACCCCTAGATGAAGATATATCTTTTGTTTAGCGACAAGATAACCCTATATTCATCAAAGCAATACGAACCCGAAATCACACAGTGCCGTAGGGCAAGAGTCTTCCCGAAGAAGTCAGGATGTCTTTTGGTGTTGCGAGCTGTTCTAGCTTTTTGAAAAAAAGATAGAAGTGTTAATGAATATTGTGCTGAGAACTCTCTTGTCTTAGGGAAAGCTGGTTTGTAGCGCAGGGAGCGGATACGCCGAAGGCGTAGAAGCCCGAGCACCAAAACAGTTAGGTGGGTGGGTGTTTTACTGAAAGTAAAACATTCCCTTCCCGAAGGCACTTGTATGAGGAGGGCTTTCTTCTCCCCTTTTCCCCGCCGCTGGAAGAAACGGATTTTTAGAATTTTTTTTATTTTAGTCTTATATAACTTGTCC
>Ga0208904_1000344_pt1 | contig 40485 bp, 45 predicted proteins | sample AntAceMetag02UKB_FD_184774 | JGI IMG/M metagenome (GOLD analysis project Ga0208904, IMG submission 184774) | Saline lake microbial communities from Ace Lake, Antarctica - Antarctic Ace Lake Metagenome 02UKB (SPAdes) (version 2) | ecosystem: Environmental > Aquatic > Non-marine Saline and...
TTCATAATTCAAATCACAATCCATATCTTCATATCTTAGAGTTTTCCCGATTCTATTAAAGATAACATCTCTAGACTCAACAAAATATTCTCTAAGTTTTCCATCGTCTTGACAAGCATCTAACTTTGCGCTCTGATCACCAATATAATCCCGAGAACATCTTCCAAAACCAAAACATCCGGAGGATTCACAAGGATTTTTTATTAGAATTCCTCCTGCAATATTTTTTTCTTTTTTCATATATCCATCTTCGGAATCACTATAAGTTGCATCCCCAAAACACTCTGGATAAGAATAAGTAGTCTCATCCTCAGTATATTCTGCAATCGCATTCCCAGTAATTCCCCTTCCATCAAAAGGCCAAAATGCAGAGACCAAAGACAAACACAATATCGTCATTACAAACACGCTTACCAAAATTAAATTTTTTTTCATTTTATCACCTCCTTTCATTCGTTTTACACCCCGTTTTAAAAACGGATGAGTGAAAATTTTACATTTACTCTCATTTGTATATCATCTTTTAAACAAGACAAAAAATTAAAGAGAAACCATTTTATAAGTATTTCTATAATTTCGTCTTTGCATATAATTTAGAAACTTATCTATCATACACTCTTGATATTTTGTTTATAAAAAATATTACAATAATTTTATTATTTTTATCATCTCCATCTTAACAGTAATTCTTCTTTTGGATACTTAACGAAAACTTTTCCCACTTCCAAGATTATTTCTTTTTTCTAAAAAGAAACAAAAAGCGGGCTTATCTCTCCAATACATGGTTGTCTCACCCAACAAACACAAAACTTAAAACCATTCTCTCTATCTAATTCTATGGAAAAACAAAAAGTTGCTATTTTTATTGATGGAAGTAATCTTTATCATAATCTAAAAAGATACAATATAAAAACCAAGTTTGAAGAAATAATAAAGAATGTAGAAACCCAAAGAGAAATAGTTAATATTTTTTACTACACTGCTTTACTTGACAAAACAATTGATGAAAATGGATACAGGAAGCATAAAAAGTTTTTAGATAAAATAGTGAAAATTCCGAAATTCAACGTTGTTCTTTGTAATTTGAGAAAAATGATTTTAAAAAATGGTTCTGTAGATTTTGCAATAAAAGGAGATGACGTTTATTTAGCAACAGATCTAATCAAAGGTTCTTATGAAAATTTGTATGATGTGGCAATAATAATTTCTGGAGATGCAGATTTTATCCCAGCCATAGAACTTGCTCAAAAAAACGGTAAAAAGGTTATCAATGCATTCTTCCCAAAAAGTTCATCTTATCAATTAAGAAATTGTTGTGATGGTTCAATCAACTTAAGAAAAGCATTATCATAAAAAAAGAAGTCCCAATATGGCGAACCATACGGGACAATTATTAATATTATTAGGCTTCTTGCGTTTAAAAATCTTATGTTTGCCGAATTTTAAGATAAATCTAAAGAACTCCCTATTTTCTTTTTGTTCTAAAGGAGTATTCTTCGAGCAGAAAAAAGAAACAAAAAGCGGGCTTATCTCTCTAATACATTGGTCGTTCCATCGTCCTCTCTCAACTTGAAAAGAAAAATTAAAACTCTGTGAAAATCATTTCATAATTTCTTGCCACGCTTTGCAGAGTCTTACTTCGTTCCGGTCAAACAGCAAGAGACAAAGAGTAATTCATTTTACAAATTTAATTGTTTTTTGGAGTCTTCTAAAGAAATCAAATTATTTTTATCAAAGCTTTTTTTATATGCCTCAAATTCTTTGACAATCATGATTTCATCTTTTTCCACCATTTTTTCTTTAATTTTATCAAGAGTATTTTTAATTAAATCTAGCTCATTCATAATTAATTTTGTATCTGTTTCCATAAATTGTTGAGCATTTTGAACTTTGTATAATTTTTGATGAAAGCTTATTTCTATATTCTTCCAATAAAAAAAATAAAAAAAAGAAAAAGAAAAAAAAGAAATAAAAAGAAAAAAGAAAGCCAAATTAATTATGTAGTAGAACAGCACATTACATTGGCCCATCGCGTCGTATCTATTTGTAAATCACAACTCAAACTTTCAGTAATGATAGATGGACTGACCCCCTTAACAACTTCCGAGAAAATACATCTTGTAGACTTTTGATATAGTTGATTGTAATTGTGGCAAACTGCCTTACCGGTAGTTAAATCTCCCAAACCTTCTCCTGCAGGATTAACCACTCGACAATTATTTTCTAACATATCCAAAACACCTTGATAAGTTACTTCTCCAGAACTTTCTCCTTCCCTGACTTCAAACTCAAGAATTTCTTTATCTTCAGAATATTCCAATTCAGAACAGTCAGCATCATCTCTTGAACAGTAAAGAGTAATTTCAGTCCAATAATTTCCAGGTATAGATGGGGCATAATAATCAACAATCCAATGATTACTCAAGCCATCATATACGCCATTATATAATTCACGATCAATATATTCTTCCAACCTATTTCCATAAGTATCATAGGTAAAATATTGAATATTCCACCCATCACCACGTGTAGCAGGATTTAAATCACTGACAGAAGTATCTACTCTCAAACTAATCTTTTCATAAGGACTATAGATAAATTGGGATCCTTCGATGCCATCAATATTTTGTCCAATAGTTGGTTCCTTAACCAAAGAAACAACTATTTTTCCTCTTCTAATACCATCTTCAGTATATGCAGCTGTAGTTTTTACATTAATAACTAATCCGTTTTTAAATTGAAAGTCCTTTCCCCCATTAAAAAATCTCTTATATTTTACAAATACTTCAACATCTTCGTTTACTTCATTTACTAAAATAATTCCTATTCCACGATCAGATCCACTCGGAACAATATTCTCTATATGAATTTTATCAAGATATAGACCTTCAGTATTTATTCCGCCATAACTTTGACCTTCAACAACTCTTATAGTTTTTTCACCACTTACAGCATTTCCAGTAATCCCATTACCAACAGCGAATACAGCGATAGAAACAACCAACGCAATCACAACAACGAGTGCTATAGGTTTCCACTCTTTATCATTTTTTTTCATTTTATCACATCCTTTCATTCGTTTTACACCCCGTTTTAAAAACGGATGAGTGAAAATTTTATCACATACTCTCATTTACACATCATCTTTTAAACAAGACAAAAAATTAAAGAGAAACCATTTTATAAGTATTTCTATATTCTTCCAATAATCCACAAAACAATTAAAATTAAAACTAAAAATATAGCGATCCAAACTCCAGAACTCCAATTCCCAAAAGCTCCTTTAATATTATTTCCAACTAAACTAGGCATAGTAATTTCGCACGGAACAGTTTCAATAGGTTTGTTGTAATTTAAATCACAAAAATTAGTATCCACACAATCTCTCTTAGAAATTCCATTTTCACAATCTCCGGCGAGACTACATCTCCAGTTGGGCTCACAAATCCAATCACGCTCTCCGCGGTCAGAACTAATAATTAAAGTAGAGAAGGAAGTCCCGCTACTTTCTATTAAGCACGAAGAAGAACAACCGTCATTATCAAGCATATTCCCATCATCACATTCCTCAGGACTTTCGAGTAAGGCATTCCCACAAATTATAGAGGTAGGGCAATCACTAGGGCAAGTCAAATAACTTTCTCCACTACTGCAAAATCCATCCCCACAGGCTATCGGAGTGTTACAATATCCGGGAACACCTGCATGGTCGGGATCACAACAATCTCCCTTTCCATCCAAATCACTATCAATTTGAAGGGGGTTATAAACAAATTTGCAATTATCACTACAGTCTGCAAGACCATCACTATCATAGTCAGTCAAGCAAGAGCCAGCGGCTAAAACACTTCCACTTAATAAAATAAAACTTAAAATTCCAAACACAATAACTACATTTTTTTTATTCATCTTTTTCTACATCTAACATTGGGTTAGCAATATCTTTTTCTTTTTTTGAATCATTAAAATCATTTCTTTTGCTTTTTGATCTTTTCCTCTTAGTACTAAGTACGAAAAGAGCAATCAAAGCGATAATAGCAATAATAATTCCAATGCCAGCTCTTGTTTTTGATAATCCAACAACTGCACCAGTCATTCTTGAAGTGAAAGGCTCAATATCTTCTTGGTACGCATCTTCCGAATCATCAGAATTTTCAGAAATAGCCACGCTTAAAGTTTTATTATTATTATCATCACTAATATTTGGATTAACCACAGGAGGAATATATGTACCTCCGCCGCCAGGGGAAGGACCCCCAGGAGAACCACCAGTTGGAGGACATGCTCCGCAGTCTCCACAACTCGAACAGGTTTCACCATTATTACAAACACCATCTCCGCAGAAAGGAGTATTAACTAATGTACAATTAGTAGTTCCATATGAACAAGAGCCAGTGCAAAAGATATTTCCAGTCCAGCCGGTTGGTGGAGCCATAACACTTTCGCATGTAGCAATACCAGGAATATTAATTCCATCACATTCTTCGCCCACGTCAATAACACCATTTCCACACGAGGCTTCAATCGGAGAGTCACCAATAACTAAATGAAGCTCAGTAGTAGCTCCAGCCTCATATACTCCGGTGGGAAGAGCCTTAATACTTCCAATATAAAATGCAACTTCTCCAGTAGCGCCTTCCGTATCGATATCAACTTCGTAAGTGTTATCGTAGTTTACACTTCCAACAACCCCTAGGGGGCTCCCATCAATAGTGGCTGCAATATCATATCCGCCTAAAGACATATGCGGATTTACAGAGTATTCAATAGTACCATAAAAAACATTCGGCAAAGTCGGAACAGCTAAAACAAAACTTATCATTAAAATCATCCCAATCGTTAGTCCAACTTTTCTCATATTAATTCTTGCACCTTTTTCTTTAAAAGCATTGTTGCGATTTCAGGATGTGTGTTGTAAAGTATATGATTTACAGAATAAATAAGTTACACAAGAGTATAAAAAAAGAAAAAAAAGAAAAAAAAGAAAAAGTTAGGTTTAGTTCTCTGAGTAGAATGGATCTATTGGAGTGTATATTCCAGATTCAACATTCATAATTGCATTATTCCACATCCAATAACCTTCATTATTAGCCAAGGAGTTCTCATTAACTAAGTTTCCGTCTACATCAATACTATATACAATTGAAGGCATACCCATAAACCAGGTATCCAAACTCATTAGTGCCATCATCTTATCGATTGCACCAGCTCGTTTTGGAGAAACTTGATTTACAATACCATATCTACCAATTAGAGACCATTGTCCAGTTGGAATTTCTACCTCTGGAATAGTCCCAGGATTAGAACCGCTTTGCCCAAGCTGAGAACCGAATCCCTTGATTGTAGCAGCTTCTGTAGTTTTAATCCAATATCCGTAACCAGGTTCAACTGTGTCCAAGTCGCCGTATCCGGTTCTTCTAGTTTTTAACCATGAGCTATCTGTACCATCGTATTGGTACGAGAAAATACCGTAGTCAGTTCCAGTGGGAAGTGAATCGTAAAGTTGATCTAAGAAAACGTCAGCAATTGAACTATCTTCAGCGACTAAAGGAATAGAAACTAGGTTCCAACCTTCTGTCAATTTGATAATCCAAGAGTAAACAGTTACATCAAATGTGTAATATTCGTAATCAGTACCATTGTATGCTTTGACAATCACAAGGTGTTCACCTCGTTGATCGTTAGTTGGAGTCCAGATAATTCTACATTTGTCTGAGCCAGCACTATCAATTTGCATACCCACAGGAGCAATTATTTTATCACATCCAGAGATGCCATCAATTGAAGTTTCAAACCTTCGGCCATTAGAAGAAACACCTACTTCGTTGAAGTCTAAGTCCAATTCGTAGTAAGCAGCAACTTCTTGCATTGGTGTCAAGTCAGTAGGTTCAACAATTTCTAAAGTCAAAGTCACACTGTCACTAACTCCGCCATCTTTATCAGTTAAGTAAAGAGTAACAGTTTGAATACCAGCAGCGTCATATGTAAACACAGGGTTCTCATCAGTTCCAGCCAAAATGCCAGTTCCATCAAAGTTCCAAGTATAAACTAGTCCAGCAGTTAAATCTGCAGCAACATCCCATGGATTAATTGCGTCAAATTCAATAGCTTCACCAACCGCGAAAACAGTATTTCCAGGAGTAGTCCCAGACATACCAGCAGCCTCTATTCTGTCAACAGTAGGATCAACATTAGCAACTTCTACTTCTATTGAATCAGAAGCAGTGTTACCTGCAGCATCCTCAACTGTGATAGTTACAGTATAGGCACCATTGTCTCCATATTGATGTCGTTTAGTGGAAAAGCCTAAGCAATCCCAAGTAGCACCATCTCCCCAAGCAATTTCACAAGAGTCAACAAAGTTGTTATCAGTATATTCGAAATATACTCTAACCTTCTCGTCAAATTCATTTGCTCCAGGATTCATAGGAGTTATCTCCATTAAATTCACAACAACTGGGTCTTCATTATCCACTTCTACAGTCTTATAATCAAGAGTTCCAGAAAATCCTGGGTCTGCACTTCTAAGTCTTAAGCAAAGAGGCCCATCCGCAAATTGAGTTGTGTCAAGATCCATTGTTAATTGAGAACTGGGAACCGCAACATCAGTCCAACCAGTAGTCATAGCTAACATAAAGCTACAGTCTCCTTCTTGATACTGAATGTATAAAGCAGGAGAATTTAAAGGATTAGTCCATGTCACACTCATTGCATCTCGAACAAAATCTCCATTATTAGGAGAAGTAAATTCAGGATCAAACGAAGGAGGACCAGCAGCAACCATTCCAACTAAAAACACACCAAGTAATAATACACTTAATATTATTTTTTTCATATTTTATTTTTTAACCTCCTTTCACCTATATAAAATCCCCTGCGAAACAGGCTCGCTATACTCGTATTGTTATACGTATAACCATGAATTTTAGAACGGAAATCACACACTTGTTTTTTCACCATGGTTCTTCTTGACGAGATTTCTTTAAAAGTATTATTGCAGTAAGAAATAATTTTTAACAAACACGATTCAAAATAATTAATTAGCCAAAAAACTCAAAACTAAGGAAAAGATATTTAAAGAAACGCGATCTTCTAAGAACAGATTAAAAGTATAGAGGATTTCTAATTTTTAATTAAGCAGTTTAAAAGAGGTCAGAGGATTCAGGATAATAATTGCGCTCAATAGCTAAAGATATTAGTTTAACCTTAAATTAACAAAAAAATGAAAACAGAATGAGAAACAGTAAAACCCTAGCAGACATATTAGAGAGAGGAAAAAGGATAGGCTTAGCTGGGGTACTGGCGGTGGGGTCTCTTTACTCTTCCCAGCCCTTTGCAGAAGAATGTACCGTAGCAGAAGATTTAGATTCTAAAGTGGTTTTATCTGGAGTAGGAACAAGAGGAGAATACGAGAATGCCGTACAAGTCGATTACGAAGCAGTAGTGGCGGCTACTCCAGAATATGCTTCAATAAAAAGGAGAAAATTAGAAGGAGGAGATGCAAAGTATTGGCTTCTTAGGGAAAATGCAATAAAACGTGCAACCAGCTGGGTTAAAGAAGCAACAAAAGAGTATGATTTAGTGGTAAAGATTAGCGCAGTAAACCCAGAGACATTTCCAGATTGTCATGGTAAGATGCATGATGCAACTCAAGAAATAATCGATGCGGGGAAAGACGCGATGAAGAAGCAAAAGAAAGATAAGTAAATAAAAATTACTCAGACAATTCTAGTTTACTCCACTCACAATTATCTTCACCCTTAATCTTCTTCTCCAAAAGAACAAGCTCATCATAAATACCATCAATTAAATCAATACTTTTTGCTTCTTCTAAATTAACCCAAGAATATTCCGTTAGAGCATTGCAAAGTTTTACTGAATCTCCGACGGGCTCAGCATACAAACTAACAATAATGCAAGGAATATTATCGGGACGAACATAAACCATACTGGTAACATAATTTATATTTTTTATTTCAAGCCCAACTTCCTCCAGGCACTCACGCTTGGCGCAATCTTCGAAAACATTATACCAATGATGCGCAGTATCTTTCTCTCGCAAAGCATAATCCAAAACTTCAAGTTTACCACCCGGAACAGTCCAACGAGAAGGAAACGCTTTCTCCCAGTCAGCCCGTTTAACAACCAAATATTTATCATCTTTAATCAAAATACAAGTAACCGCAACATAATGAGTCTGATTTTTATCAACCATAAGAGAAACCCACAATAATTATATTTAAATAATTCCTCAAAGATTTTGACTAATGGAAAAGGAAATTCTCAGCGTTTTTTTATACAACGAAAAGTTAAAATTTAACGAAATTGAAAAAAAATTAAAAACAAGATCCAATAAGTTAGCCTATCACATAAAAAATCTAGTAAAAAAAGGCACGCTAACAAAAGAAGGAGAATGCTATCTTCTTTCACAAACATCAGAGCATTTGATACCATACATATCAGACAAAACTTCTCCGTTGCCAATTATTCTAATCCATATAGGAGATGACAAAAAGTGTTTTCTGCACAAAAGAAAAAAGCGACCCTTTCTAAATATGCTCTCGCTTCCAGGGGGACGATTGCTAACGGGAGAATCAATAGAAAAGGGAGCGAAGAGAATAATGAAAGATAAATTTAAAATTGAAATAGAATTCCAAAAAATAAATAGCGTTTCTTTAGAACACGTAGCGAAAGATCCCCCAATGCTTCGGCATGGGAGGACGTCCGCAGACGCAAATACACACTCATTTCTCTTAATATTGACTTCGGCAACAACAAAAAACAATATAGAACTAACGTCAGTAACAAAAAATAAACAAAAAATCATATCAAGCGATTACAATTTAATAAAAAACCACACAGAAAAAGTCACAAAAATAGAAACATTTCTTACATATGCCTAATCCCAAATTATTTTAAATGCAGTCACGTATCAATTCTTAAGGAAACTATAGAAAATGGCAAAACCAAGGGATAAATCAAAAGAAGAATTAGCAGCAGAAGGGTATGTGGACACAGATTCAAGTGACGTTAAAATAACGACGAACGTAGAAACCAAAAGGCAAATTCCCCTAGCTGACACGGCAAAAAAGACTACAACAAAAGAAGTATCTAAAGGCGTACCAAGAGAGTCATTTATATCAAAGTCCATAAGTAAAACGAATTCTATGCCCAACAGGTATGATATAGAAACAATTGAGAGTTCGCCAAATAAACCAAAAAAAAAGTATGCGAAAAAAAAGATGCCCCATCGCATCAGAGAGGGAGTACGCCCGAGGACGCAAAGAAAAAAAGTTACAAGAAAATCTAATAAATCAACTACAAAAGAAGAAAAATTCAATCCTCCAAAAATTCTATTAAAGAAAAATGGCTATGAATTAATAATCACGGAAAAGCCACAAGCGGCCCTAAAAATTGCATCATCACTTGGAAAGGCGACAACGAGAAATCTCAACAAAGTTCCATATTACGAAGTAGACAGGAAAGGCAAAAAGCTAATCGTCGCATGTGCGGTGGGCCATTTACTCACGCTAAAACAATTATCTAAAGGAAGCAACTTCCCGGTATTTGATATAGATTGGGTTCCAAATTATATGGCGAGAAAAAAAGATTTTACAAAAAAATATTATAATACACTCCTAGCATTAGCAAAAAACGCAGGAGAATTAACGGTCGCAACGGATTTTGACATAGAAGGAGAAGTTATAGGGATGAACGTGGTTCGTTTTATTTGTAATCAGAAGGATGCGAACAGGATGAAGTTTTCTACATTAACAAAAGAAGAGTTAAATGAGGCTTATGAAAAAAAATCAAAGACGTTGAATTGGGGACAGGGAATTGCCGGAGAGACAAGGCATTATTTGGACTGGTTCTATGGAATTAATCTCTCTCGTGCATTAATGAGCGCCATAAAAACCACGGGGAAATTTAAAATAATGTCAATAGGCAGGGTGCAAGGACCGGCACTAAAGTTAATCGTGGAAAAGGAAAGAGAGATTCAAAAATTTGTACCAGTTCCATATTGGCAAGTTTTTATAAAAGTAAAACAGAAAAATAAAAAATTAGAATTAATATACATAAAAGATATATTCGATGAATCCGAGCTTTCCAAATTTGAAAATATTATAGGGCAAACAGCTAATGCAAAAACCAAAAAAACACAAAACGTGTTACCGCCAAATCCGCCATTTAATTTAACCTCACTTCAAACCGAGGGTTACAAGTTTCACGGAATAAAGCCATCAGCAACTTTGCGTGCGGCACAATCACTATATTTAGCGGGCTTAATTTCATATCCAAGAACTTCGTCGGAAAAATTACCAAAATCAATTGGGTATGCGGCAATTCTAAAAAAAGTAGCGAAGCAGCTTAAAGCTGAAAATCTAGTAACAAAAAATATTCCCAAAGAAGGTAAAAAAACAGATCCGGCACATCCATCGATTCATCCAACGGGCAATTTCGCCATTCTTTCAGGAGATGAAGAAAAAATATACAATCTTATAGCAAAACGTTTTATTGCACTTTTTTGTGACGACGCATTAATAGACAAAAAGAAAGTAACTGCGACAACAGAGGACAAATTAACTTTTACAGCAAATGGATCAGGAATAAATGAAAAGGGCTGGCTGGGAATTTATCCTCATAAATTAAAAGAAATTGAGATACCAGATATGGAAGGAGCAGTTGAAATCATAGATAAAAGAACGGAGGCAAAAGAAACAAAAGCCCCGAATAGATTCTCTCCAGCATCAATACTTTCACAATTAGAAAAAAGAAATTTGGGGACAAAGGCGACGAGAGCAAGTATATTAGAAACGCTGCATGATAGAGGATATGTCGAGGGAACTTCGATAAGAGCAACACCCTTTGGGATGTCTTTAATAGAAACCCTAGAGAAGCATTCCCCAATAATTATAGATGAAAAACTGACACGAGATTTTGAGAAAAAAATGGAATCAATAGAAAACTCAAAAACCAACTTACAAGAAAAAGAAGATGGAATAATAAAAAAGGCAAAAGAAACAATAACTAAAATATCAGAAGAATTTGTCAAAAAAGAATTGATAATAGGAAAAGAATTAATAATAGCAAGAGACAAGCAAATACAAGAAGAAAGAAAAGAAAATACGTTAAATGTTTGCCCAACCTGTAAAACCGGACAACTAAAAATAACATATTCTCCTAAAACAAAAAGATTTTTCATAGCATGTAACGCCTATCCAAAATGCAAGGCCACCTATTCACTTCCACCATACGGGAAGATAAAAAAATGCGAAGGAAAAACTTGTGAGAAATGTAATTTTCCACTTTTAATGTCGCTTCAAAAAGGAAAGAGACCCTGGATATTCTGTTTTAATAGAGAGTGTGAGACGAACGCGTCTTGGGCTAATAAAAAAGAAGAATAAAAAAGTCCAAGACTCACGATTTCACCGGAGGCAACTAGAAATCGCCGTTCAGCCTCATGAGAGGTTCTCGTGCCCAGGGGGGTATATTTTGAGGTGAGCATTCGCACTTTCATCAATTTGCGAAGCAATCGTAAGTGCGTGTGCGAATTAGTTTAAAAGAAACCAACGGGTGTCTTTTATGGGCAAAGAAAGAATAAAAAATAAATCAATAATACAAAACTATTAAAACTTTAAATTTTTATAAAAAAGATGAAACATATAATAGAAATAAGTATTAACGAAGATACAACGAGATATGTAAAAGAAATGACAAGGACGGGTATATCTCAAACTGAGGACATAGATTGTGCGGGACAATTCGGTTTATTCAGAGGTTATGTTGCAGTGTCCAGACTGCTTAACTCTGGGCAATATGCAGAAAAAAGACGTGTAAGGAATTTAGAGGATTAGAGAGGAACTATAAAATAATACAAAACTATTAAAACTCTGAATTTTCATGAGAAACATGAAACACCTGGTAGCAATAAGTCATGGGAAAGACTATGTAGGAAGAATAACAAGGGGCGGCATACACTATACAGAAACCAGAAGTAGCGCTAAAAAATTTAGTCGCATTCGGGCCGCTTATGTAGCACTTAGGATAAATATGACTACTGATTATCATGCAAGAAAAGAGTTCGCAACCGGATTAGAGCGTGAGGTATAAATTTACAAAATTAACTCAAATTCTCCAATTTCTTTTTTCAAAAGTTCAAAAATCCTAGGATTAACCAAAACATTTTCTTTCGCTTTCTGCTCTTCAACGGCTTCTGTAATTTCTGCAACATTCGATAAAGAAACCTTGTCGGTCAATTTAATTACGCTACTCCCACGAATCAAAAAACTTTTTTTATCATAATTAAGTAATTCAGCAACCTGCTTTTTCCCGTCAATAGAATATGATAGAATCATTTTATTTTTATCCATAAGTGCAAGGTCGCATCTTTGGGCGTATTCAATCAAATCGTTAATAAGTAAAGACGAATTTTTCCTGGCGTCATTGGCTTTTTTCAAATTAGTCTTGCCTTTCTTTGAAGCTTCTTTGGCGTCGATAATGGCATTAAGCATACGAGAGTGCTGTCTGGCAAATTTACCAGATTTAATAAAATCTTTTTCAAAAGCCTTAATGGTTGCTTCTTGAGATTTTTCCCCAGTAATAGTTTTCAACAAAGTGAACACGTCATCATAAAGTTTGTCGATAGTTTCCTTCTCAGTTTTTTTCTCAATCTCTTTTCTCAATTCTTTAATCCTTTTTTGATACTCAACCATTCCCTTTAATAGTTCATCAATTTCTTTTCCAGAGATCTCCTTAACTATACCATGTTCATAATCTCTCCATATTTTAACAACTCGCTCTAAGAAAACAATATACTTTTTCTCAAGCATTTTTGTATTTAAAAAATGTTTTTTAAAGTCTCTAATTAATTCTTTTTTCACATTAGGAGGAGGAAAACCACTAAGCATCAAAAGCGCTTGAGCCGGAGTTGTAACGCCCCAGAAAATATCATGAACAAAAATATCCAAAAGGGCCCTCTTTGCTCTTTCCTGAGTCTTGTCTCCCATGGACATAAACATATCAATCGCCTCAGGAGAAGGTTTCAGTTTTCCCATTCGCAAAAGGGCCTTCCACGGCAGAAATGTTCCTCGGTCGTATAGCGGAACTCCATCTCGAATCGAAGTAAAATATACGGGCTGAGCATCTTTCACGCCTTCCCAGAAATCAGTCAAAAGCCATATCTGCGGAGAAAGTTTATTCTTAACTCCAGCAATAGATTCAGCCTCGCCGATATATTTATAGATAATAGTTTTAAGTCTCTCTTTCAATTCTAACCTAGGCATTTGTTTGACATCTGTATCATTAATAATTATCGCCACATCTATATCGCTCGTTTCGACCATCTCGCCACGAACTAGACTTCCACCAAGAACATAACTAACTACGTATTTTCTAAATTTCTGAAGAACAAGAGACTTATGAATTTCGGCCACCCTTAATCCAGCTAAAAATCCAGTATCAAAAATTGGATAACTCATAGCAATAGCGCCAGTCAAATCAAACTTAGAATCCATGCAATTCTCCCAAACGTCGACGGGGGTCTTAACTTGAAGCCACACCTTCTCGGAAAACTTCATCTCGTCAATTTTTTTAACAAGATCCTCACTTATTTTTTTGATATTCTTAAATTCGCTCTCTGGGACAATCATATAAAGATGCATATATTTTTCCGTCTCCTTCGGAACTTCCTCTTCTGTAATAAAAAGAGGAACAGATTGTGCAGGTAATACGCCAAGAGCTTGGGTAAATTTATATTTTTTAGTAATATGATTTTTTAATTTTTCAAAACTTTTTTTTGTTTTATCTATTTTATCCTTTGATTCCGGAGTAACTTGCGGGACAACAGGATTCGGAGAATAGCTATTAAGTTGCATTCCTGGAATTTCAGAATTATCCAATTCTTTCATAAGAGAAAAATGGGATTTTTATTTATAAATGTTGTTACTTGGCGTAAATTAAAAGGGTAATATAGCGCGGGCGAGTTCTTGCACTTTCATCAATTCGTTTTACAAAACTTTAACTAATTTGTAAAACGACAGAAAGTGCTGGAACGAGTTAGGATTTTTCAAATCCCAGAATAGCGCGCTATGCTATAGCGCGGGTGGGATTTGAACCTCACGACCTCCGGGTTATGGGCCCGACGAGCACTCCAGACTGCTCCACCGCGCTATGATAAATATTGGACACGGATTCACTTTTTAAAATGTTCGATTAACTTAATATAATACTCTTAATACAGCATTTCCAGCCAAAAAATTTAAAAAGATAAATTCTCTAAAAATAATCTATGTTACGTAGAAGAACTATTCCAGCAGACAAAACAGCTGTTGTAGAAGAAAGATCCAGGGAGAGGTTTGTCCTAGCTTATAAAATCTGGTTTCCCGCAGGTGTTTTTGAAGAAGCGAATACTCAATGTCCAGTAGAAGTAGAAATGCATGAACGAAGTTGGGCTAGGGGAAAAGATGTAGACATGAATGTGAAAGTTACAGAAAATAGATATTGTTTTGATCTTTGTGAAATGCCAGGTTGCCCTTATGTGGCAGAACGTAGAAAGATGAGTGCTTAGGCTTCAATTAACGCTCTTATCCTTTCGTCTTTTTCTAAAACTGAATGACTATCTCTGGCATGAATGATTTCGTTCATATTATTTGAAAATATGTTTCCAAGTAGTTCTCGGTCTCCCATGTCATCAGGAAGGGTGGGAAAGTATCCAAAAACATCCCCCGAATTATGTAAAAAAAGATAGGATTCTGGATGGTCATCCAATAAAACAACACTCATCCGAGGATCTTCCCATGTGCCTACTTGTCTTTCTAATTCTAATACAGATTCCGCGAATTGAGCTGATCGCATCATTTTTCCGCGACGAAATTCTCTTGGTAGGCCAGCAAGTTTTCTTAATCTTGCATGAGCTTCAATATACTTATTTTGCCCTAAGGGAGTATTAAGCATATTTGGGTTGAGTAATTGGTGAGCGGCTAAGACCATGTTAAATTCATATATTTTCCAATAATCGAAGCCTTGGTCTTTTAGTCTTTCATATAGATCGGGGATACTTTTTAAGTTCACAGCGGTAGCGACAGTATGTATTCCAATATCTGTTCTTTTGTTTGTCGATAAGCCATTAAAGGCTTGAAAAAAAACATCAATTGTATCATAGCTCCTTAATTGATGTTGGATACTGGGGTCATAACTATCTATTGGTATTACGACAGTATCTGCCAGGTCTTTTAATTTCTCTAATTTTTCTTTACTTCGATAAAAAGATAGGGCATTAGTATGAACCTCTACAGGGCAACTCTGACCCAAGATTTCCATTGCATCCCAAACGCCTTTTGCAATCATAGGCTCACCCCCTCCCAGAATTACTCTTTGTAGGCCAAGTGATGAGACCTTCTCGGCAACTCGTCTGATATTTTCAGGAGAATTTGATTTGGCATCCATTTCTGAGGTAGGCCGATTAAATGGAAAATCATGCTCAAAACAATAATTACATCTGGGTATTGCATTACACGTAGATCCTATGTACCAATGGAGAACTTCTTTTTTGACCATATCAGTTGTATACGTTTTTTATTAATAAATATTATTGTACTTATAACAATTTAAAAATTTAAACATCAACACGATAAACATAAACCTTGTCATACGGTATAAACCACTTCACAGTTTCTTCAACAGAAGCATTCTCCCAAAGTTTTCTAAAAAGCCTAATAGAATTACCATGTGCAGAAATTGCAACATTAACCTTCTCTTTCTTCATAAATTTCTTCAAGTTTTTAATAAATTTCTTAACTCTTTTCTCAACCATTCTAAAGCTTTCACCATTAGGAGGGGGATTCTTCCAACCTCTATGAATTATTTTATATTCTTCTTCCCCAAAAAACTTCTCAGCTTTTTTTCTATCTAATAAAGATAAATTTTCCAAGGCATCACCCTCAAGTCTTAAATTAACAGCGCGTTTACCGACTCTCTCTATAAACTTTTTATGCGTAGTTCCTTCCAGGTCTCCATAACTTCTTTCAATCATTCTGTTGGCAGTAATCAATTCTTCACACTCAGGATGAAATTTCAAAACTTCTTTCAAGGTATCTTTGGATCGACTAAGTTCCGTTTGAAACGCAACATCAATTCTTTTATTTTTCAATTTTTTGGCAACATCTTTAGCATTTTTCACACCCCGAGAAGTAAGTTTAGCATCCTTCCATCCAGTAAAAATACCCTTCTCATTATACGCGGTTTTACCATGTCTGAATAAATAAATATAATACTTCTTCTTCGTCATCTTCTTTATAATATGCACAAGAAAAAGAATTTTAAAAACTTATCCACTAAAATATAAGCGATTAAGAGCACATTAATAAGATTTATATAATAAAAACTACTAAAAATAATGAAAGGAGGTACATACTATGCAAAAAAATTGGCTTGATTGGGTAGCACTTATTCTCGTAATAATTGGTGCCGTTAATTGGGGACTTGTAGGCTTAGGGGGATGGGATCTTGTAGATATGATTCTAGGATCAGTAACATGGCTTGCACGAGCAGTTTATATCTTGATAGGATTAGCAGGTCTATATACGATCTACTACGCCGTTAAGAAATAATCCCAATAATTTTTTACTTTTATTTTATTTATTTATTTTAAGAATTCTTCGGAAGACAAATCGACAGAAAAGGACTCAATAGTTTTTACTATAATTTCTTTGACCTTAGAAACATTTTCATCAAAAATCTTTACAATTGAATCCCAGGTAACATTCTCCTCGTCAGGTTTCCAGCAGTCATAATCAGTAGATATGGCAATAGCCGCATAGGGCAAGTCCGCCTCATTCGCCAAAGCAGCCTCGGGGGCAATAGACATATTAATAACATGTGCACCCCACGTCTGAAACATTCTGCTTTCAGCAATTGTAGAAAACCTCGGGCCCTCAACCGTGATAACGGTCCCCCTTTTATGAAGAGGAACTCCCAAATCTTTACAACTTTTTATTAGTTCTTTTCTTAAGCCATAGTCGAAAGGCCAGGCCATTGAAGTGTGAACGGGTCCATTTGAAAATTTATCATAAAAAGTGTTAGTTCTATGCCGAGTAAAATCAATAAAGTTATCCAAAATAACAAAATCTCCCGGTTTAATATCTTCGCGCAAAGAGCCAACCGCAGTGGTCGCAATCAGATGCGTACATCCCTGTTCTTTTAGTGCGTAAATATTTGCTCTATTGTTAACATTGGTAGGCGTAATCTCATGGTTTTTGCCATGTCTTGAAATAATAGCTACATCGACTCCTCGAATTTTTCCACAAGTTAAAGGCGAAGAAGGTTTTCCCAGGGGCGTATCAACATCGAGAACTCGAGGGTTTTCAATTAGATTCGGAGAATCCAACCCGGAACCACCAATTATACCAATTTTCATATTAATTAATTATAGAATATCTTTAAAAGTATTTTTACACTTTATACTCCATGTTAAAGCCCAAGTATGGAGAAATAAGAAAACCGACAAAGACACTTTCAGGGATAACCCCAGTGGCAGTCATGCTCCCGCCAAGAAGATGCAAGCACGGAAGCTGCACGTATTGCCCAAACCTAGATGTTCCACAAAGCTATACGCCAAAAAGCCCAGTAGTTCTTAGGGCCAGAGAGGTCGATTACGACGCCTATAAGCAGGTAGTAGCTAGACTAAACGCCTTTGAAGTGATGAATCATCCAACAGAAAAAATAGAGATAATAATTATGGGCGGAACATTCACCGAATACCCGAAAAAGTTCCAAGATGAATTTATTAAAGGAATCTATGAAGGACTAAACAGCAGAAAATCAAAAACTCTCAAGGAGGCACAGAAAAGAAACGAAAAAACAAAACATAGGTGCGTAGCACTTTGCATAGAAACTAGGCCAGATAGAGTGAAGCCAAATGATATAAAAAAAATGAGAAATTGGGGAGCAACTAGGGTGGAATTGGGCGTTCAAATTATAGACGATAAAATTTATAAAAAAATCAAACGAGGACACAATGTTCAAGATGTTATAGATTCCACAAAAAGACTTAAAGATGCAGGTTTTAAAATTGGCTATCATATAATGCCGGGACTTCCGGGCGCAACTCCCGGTAAAGACATAGAACTTTTCAAGAAACTTTTTACCGACGAAAATTTTAAACCAGATCAACTAAAAATATATCCGTGTCAAGTAATGCCAGGTTCAAAGTTAGAAAAAGATTTCTACAAAAGAAAGTATAAGCCCTACACATTAGACAAAATAGAAAAAGTTTTAATTAAAATGATGAAAATTGTCCCAAGATATTGCAGGGTTATGAGGGTTATGAGGGAAATCCCACCAGAATTTTTAACGGCAGGAACTACAAGAATAGATTTACGTCGCGAGGTAGAAAAACAACTTAGAGAAGATAAAATAAAACTAGAAGAAATAAGATACAGAGAAATAGGTTTTGCCCTTCAACAATCTCCCAAAATAAATAAAAAGTTAGAACTAAAAATAACAAAATACGCGGCCTCATATGGAGAAGAATATTTTTTAGAAATAATAAATAAAGACGACATTCTCTTTGGACTTCTTCGTTTGAGGTTAACAAAAACCAAGGCAATAATTAGAGAAATTCACATTTATGGTCAAGCCTTAAAGTTAGGGATAAAGGGAAAAGTCGGACAACATTCGGGACTAGGAAAATGGTTAATTTCAGAAGCAGAAAAAATAACATATGAAAACAAATACAAAAAGTTATCAGTAATTTCAGGAATCGGAGTTAGAGAATACTACAGAAAATTAGGATACAAGTTAGAAGACACATATATGAGTAAGAAAATTTAAATTAATTAATTATCCAAAACTTTTTAAACTATAGACTGCTATAGTAACGTATAGAAAATGATAACCACAATACAAGTTGATACAAAATTAAAAACAAAACTAGACAAATTAAAATCCCATCACAGGGAAACATATAACGAAGTTCTAAATAAATTAATAAAAAATATGTCTGAAGTTGACACAGAAGGCCTAAAAGAAACGGTTGAAATAATGTCAGATCCAGAAACTATGAAAAATATTGCAGAAGCCGTTATGCAAATAAATCAGGGAAACTACGGTACACCTCTTAAAGAAGTTGAAAAAGAATTGGGGCTAGACTAATATGTATGAAATTACACTAGAAGATAAACCTAAAAAATTTTTGAAAAAATTAGATAAATTTACGGCAAAACAAATAGTGCAAAAACTAAAACAGCTAGAAACAAACCCCTATTTGGGAAAACCACTTCTTGGAAACTTGTCAAAACATTGGAGATTAAGAATAGACAAATATAGAATAATTTATCAAATAGTAGAAAACAAACTTATAATTGTAGTTTTAGACATAGGGCATAGAAAAAGTATTTATTAGAGTAAGGTAAAAGATACGTATATGGTTAAGAAAATTTAATTAATCCCCTTGATCTTTATTCCTAATGCTGTTAGGGTTGCTCCCATTATTGCAATTGCCACAATCAACCATAACAAAAATCCCGCTAGGGTCATCCCCCCAGAGACTATTGCCTTAGTCCCGGGATCTTGGATATCCTTAGCCATACTTTCCCCTACTTGATGAAATGCGGGGATGATTCCTTCTTTTGATTCTTTGATTGCTTCCGCTCCCGCATCAACTAATTCTTCTGTAACATTCTGTTTTATTTCGCTAATCTGACTCGGAATATCTCTTATTTGTTCTGCTTGATCCGGCTCTCCAGATAGCATCAATATCCCCCAGGCGATAGCTATTATTAAACTTCCTCCAAAGAAAATCCCTAAAACACATTTTAACCATGGTTCCATAATTAAAAATAAGTAAATCACTTTTAAAAAATTAACTTCTAATCACTTCTTCTCATATCTATCTTTATCTCGTCCCCAACACTTATCCATTATACGGTCAAAATGTTTATCTAAATCTATATTATGAGAATTCGCCAAACAAATTAACGCGAACATTATGTCAGCAATTTCATCACCAATATCTTTTGTATCATCCGTTGGCTTTTTCACTCTCCCGCCATATCTGTCATTTAACTCTGTTGCAAGTTCACCAACTTCTTCAGTAACTCTCGCCAAACAGGAAAGCGGCGGCCAATAGGGGGACCTTAAGTTGCGACGCCCATTCGTCCACCTTTATTTGCTTATCTTTAAAACTCATCAGCAAATCATCTCCATTTTATATTTAGTTTCCCAACGATATCTAACGTCATTAACTTCTTTCATATAAGTTCTGGAGTCACCAACAACCTCATAACGAAAATCATAATGCTTATCTTTATTCGCATAAACATCTCGATAGACAAACTTACCCTCTTCTCCACCATCAATATATTTGCCAATCACATAAGAATGCTCTTTCCCGTAATAATCTTTAAAGATAAACTTAACTTCAACATACTCATCATCATGTCCGTAATTTTCGATATAAACGATGTACTCATCAATATCATTACCCAAGTAACCAACAACTCGCCTAGCCATACTCCTCGAAGAATAATCCCGCCGAGAAAACTCTTCCATATAGCTAACTTCATACGGAACTTGAGTGCGATACGGAATTTTAACATATTTACAAGTATTACTGACATACTCTTTGTCGGCCAAGTTAACAATCACTACTTTTCCCGTGGATGCGCTAGAAGAGAACTCAACAAAAAGCAAGGCCCCAACAAAAAACAAAAGAACGGCCGCAACAACCAATAAGGCAATAGCAATTAGGTTAATAATTTTGTCATCTCTTTTTGTCATAGATTAACAATAACTATTAACTATTTAAGAATTATTGAGATTAAAGCTTAATCTTATTATTTTGCCAATCTTTCAAAATCAATCGAGCGGCCCCATCAGTGTCCACTTCGCCACCCTTTTTTAGAGCGTTTCTTTCAATTCCAACTTTTTCAATCAAGTCTTCCGCACTAGTTCCCTTTTTTAATTTGTAAAATTTCCTAAACGCACCAGGATAATCTTTGAAAATAGAAAAAACAATCATATCTGGTTCCTTAACTCTATGCCAATCTCTCGCCCCGACTTTAACATGAAGCGACGTCTTCTCTATGTCTCCTTGAGAATAAGTTCTGTCCGGAATAACTCCAGGGCTATCTAAAAGCAAAATATTTTTACTCAGACTTAATTTTTGAATCCCCTTCGTAAATCCCGCCTGCGCGCCAGTTGCCGCAGAAGTTTTCCCAACTAAAAGGTTAATTATAGAACTCTTCCCGGCATTAGGGTAGCCAATAACTCCAACCTGAATTCTATTATATTTGCTGTCAATATCTTTTTTTACTAGTTTTGCCATATATTTAATCTTAGATCTAAGCTCTTTCCCCCCCACACGAGTCGTGGCCGAAGTAAACACATATGGTCGAAGTTTTTTCAATAAAGGATTTTTCTTAACTTTCGAGATATCAATCATATCCGATTTATTAAAAACAAAAAGGATCTTTTTACCCTTTTCTTTAATTAATTCCTCCATCGCTTCATTTCTCATCTCGTTAATATACCTTGCATCTAGAATTTGCAAAACAATATCTGAAGTCTCAACTATCTTTAAGAGAAGTGCCGGAAATTTCGGCCTCTGTCTAGTCATTTTAGCAACATGCCTTGTCCTACGACATGAAAAACTATACCTTACTCGTACCATAAAACACTAAATATATGGAGGTTTATAAGAGTTAAGAATGGGAATATAAATTACCAAAAAACGATTTAGATAAAAAATTAAAAATTAGGTCACCAATCACAAGTTAATAACTAAATTACTCCATAATCTTTTAAAAATCTCTCAATAATATCTGAGTGGGCAGCTTCACGAGAAATAAAACGACTTGCTCCAGCAGCCATTACGTTCATCTCACTTATTGATGCATCCTTCGCATATACAAGAATTGGAATTTTCAAATTATTTCCACGAATTTCACGTATTGTCTCTATTCCATCTGGAGGCAGCCTGCAATCAGCAATAACTGCGTCATAAGTATCATCTTCCACTATTCTTACCAACTCGTTTCCATCGCCAGCATAATCTACTACAACAGGATGCATAGTATTAATACGTTCTCCAATCATTTCTCTTAGCATTTTTGCACGATCTGCGATAACAATTCTTGTCATATTTTTAAGGAGCACATAGGGTTTATAAACATTTCGATTAGTAGCTACTAAATAGTTAATACAGATATAGAGTTTGCATGAGAGGCCTAAACTGAATAACGTCGTGAACACAAAGAGTTAAGAATAGCAATTTTACAACTAAAACGCCACTAACCTTAAATATATCTCGGCATCTTTTATATAAAGAAAATGGCAAGATTCGTACACTTAGCAGACGTGCATTTAGGAGGATGGAAGCAAGAACCAATGCAAAAATTAAACTTCCAGTCATTCGTAAAAGCGATAAACAGAATAATACTCGAAAAGCCAGATTTTGCTCTATTCTCAGGAGATTTATTCGATTCGGCATACCCGTCAATTGAAACACTAAAAGAAACATTCGCCGAATTCAAAAAGCTATACGAAGCAAAAATTCCGGTGTTTTTAATAGCAGGCTCTCACGATTATTCTGTGTCGGGAAAAACATTTCTGGACGTTTTAGAAAAGGCCGGATTTTGTAAAAACATAACAGATTTCGAAGAAAAAGATGACAAGATAATATTAAATCCAACGATTTTAAATGGCGTAGCTATATTCGGATATCCAGGAAAAAAATCAGGATTAGAAATAAGAGATTTAAGAAGAATAAAACTAAACGACGCACCGGGTTTATTTAAAATTTTTATGCTACACACAACAATAGACAAAGTAGTCGGAACCATTCCAATGGACTCAATAAAAACAGAAGAGCTCCCAGCTGCAGATTATTATGCGTTGGGGCATATCCACATAGACTTCCAATATGAAAATTTCGTTTATCCAGGGCCGGTTTTTCCAAACAATTTTAAAGAACTAGAAGACTTGGAATCTGGAAGTTTTTACCTAGTGGATACAGAAAAAAGAGACCCGCTCGAAAAAATTGAATTAAAAATAAAAGAAATACTCCCCATCACAATAGAAATATCCGATGCCACAACTGCAACAGATTATATAATCGATGAAATAAAAAAACATGACATACGAGACAAAATAATACTACTAAGAGTCAAGGGAAATTTAGAGAAGGGCCAAAATTCAGATATAAAATTTTTAGAAATAGAAGAATTTGTAAAAAAAGAGGCGTACTTTATTCTTAAAAACACGCACGATCTAAAAACAAAAGAAATAAAATTTCAAACAGAAATAAAATCTGGGGACATAGAAAAAGATACAATATCCGGATATTCAGAGAGCAATCCCTCAGACTTCAACCACTTAATGCCCGAACTAATAAGCGCACTATCAATAGAAAAACAAGAAGACGAAAAAGTAGATAATTTCAATAAAAGATTACTAGAGGATGCGAAAAAAATTTTAGAATTTTAGACACAAGATGCAAATAAAAAAAATAAATATAAAAAACATAAGAAGTTACAATGAAGAAGAGGTAAATTTCAGCCTGGGCTCAACACTTCTATCAGGAGATATCGGTTCAGGAAAAACATCAATACTTTTAGCGATAGAGTTTGCTCTATTCGGACTCCAGCCAGGACAGAAGGGGTCAAGCTTATTAAAAAATGGAGAAGAGGAGGGATCTGTTTCCATGGAACTAATAATTGGCGAAGACGAAATAAAAATTAATCGTTCCCTAAAAAGAGGAAAAACAATCAATCAAGATTATTGCTCAATAGAAATAAATGGCGAAAAAGAAGAGCTTTCGGTAACAGAACTAAAAGACAGGATTTTAACCCTTCTAAATTATCCAAAAGAATTTTCAAAAAAACAAAACATGCTGTATAAATTTACAGTCTATACGCCGCAGGAGGAAATGAAACAAATAATTATAGAGGACTCAAAAACAAGACTAAACACATTAAGGCATGTTTTTGGGGTAGACAAATACAAAAAAATACTAGAAAATTCCTATATCATTCTTCAAAAGATACGAGAAGAAAAAAGAATAAAGCAGGCGCTGGTGTCGCATTTCGAAAAGGAGAAAGACGCATTGGGACTAAAAGAAGAGAATATTTTGATAATAAAAAAAGATTTAGGAACAAAAAAGCAAATCTTAAGTTTAGAAATAGACAAAAGAAAACAAATAGAAACAGGGATCGGAGAAATATCAGAAAAAATAGAAGAAGGGAAAAAACTAGAGCAAGAAATAGAAAAAACTAAATTGATGATCACAAACAAGGAGGATTTAGTTTTTTCTAACGCAAGAAATATAAAAAATTTAAAAAGTGAGATAGAAGAAGACGCAAAAAATTCATTTAACAAAGTAGACATAATAAAAATAGAAGAAGAAATACAGATATTAAAAATAGGAAAAAACGAGCTATCAGAAAAAAACATGGAAATCGCTTCACAAATAAGCTCCCTGAGTCTAAAAAATCAAGAAATAGAAAAAACCAAATTAAGTATATCTAAGTTAGACATGTGTCCGACCTGTTTACAGAATGTAGATGCCGTCTATAAAAGTAATGTGTCAAACAAAATGCACCAGGATATTTCTGTTAATGTAAAAAAAATAGAAGAATTAATATTAGAGAAAAGAAAAATGTCAGAAAATCTAAATAAGACCATCTTTGGAATAGAGGAAAGAGAAAAAGAGACACAAAAAATCAAAATAGAAAAAATAAAACTTCAAGCCATAGAAGAAAAAAAGAAAAAAACATTAGAAGTAGAAAAATTAAATGAGTTTTTAATAAAAGATGTGGAGCTTTTAAGAGATCATTCAAAAAATTTAGGAACATCATCCTTTGAACTGGGAAAATACAGGGGGCTATTTGAGGATAAGCAGACCGAACTTGAAACAGCAAGAAGGCGAGAAAGGGGTGCAGAAATTTCAGTGGCAGAATTAAATAAAGAGATAGTGATGACAGAAAATCAAATAATAGAATTAAAATTAAAAATAGAAGAAAATGAAAAAACAAAAGATAAGCTAATTCATTTAATAGGATTGGAGGGGTGGTTGGCAACGAAATTTACACCAGTGATACAAGAAATAGAGAGAAATGTTATGATAAACTTAAAGAATCAATTTTCAAAAGTATTTTCAGAATGGTTCTCAATGTTAGTATCAGAATCTTTCAACGTGAGACTCTCAGACGACTTTAGTCCGATAATAGAACAGCAAGATTATGAGCTTGATTATGCATATTTATCAGGAGGAGAAAGAACAGCAATAGCACTTGCGTACAGGCTGGCGCTAAACCAAGTAATAAATTCCGTGATAAGTAAAATTAAAACAAAAGATTTGGTGATTTTAGATGAGCCAACCGACGGATTTTCGTCCCAGCAGTTAGACAAGATGCGAGAAGTTTTGGACGAATTAAACGTAGCACAACTCCTCATAGTATCTCACGAACAAAAAATAGAAGGCTTCGTAGAAAATGTCATTAGGTTTAGAAAGGATAATGGAATAAGTTTTAAGGAGTAACTTAAAAAATAAAGGAAGCTAGATAAATTTATGGCAAACGCAGAAGAAGTAGAAAAATTTTACAAAGGTATTAGATTCGAAACTATGTTGAAAGATGCACCAGAATCTATTCAAGAATTTTTAAGGACAGAAATAAGCTTCATAAAAAAGAATATTTCTCCACAAAAAACAATACTAGAGGTGGGGTGCGGATACGGAAGATTATTAAAAATACTAGCAAAAAGTGCAAAGAAAGTAGTTGGAATAGATTTTAATCAGAAAATGATCAAATTATCAAAAGAAAATTTAAAAAATAAAAAAAATATAAAGTTATATTTAATGAGGGCACAAGATATAAAACTTAATGAAAAGTTTGATTACGTTGTCTGCCTAGATGCAAGCTTTGGCAATATGCCAAAAATGGAAAAACAAGTCTTAAAAAATATGAAAAATTGTTGCAAAAAAGAAGGAAAAATAATAATAAGCACGTATTCGGAAAATGCAAAAAAAGCGCAAGAAGATAATTATAATGGATTGGGGTTTAAAATTATAAATGACGACGGCAAAGCCATACATACAAAAGAAGGCTTCTATTCAAGACGATTTACAAAGCAAGAATTAAAGGAGTTATTTAGTTCCATAGGATTGACGGCAGAAATAACAAGTCCATGTCCAATTGAATATATTACAATGGCGACGAATCATCCATAACTTCAAATGAATTTGCACTCTTCAAACTTTTTATAAACCCTTTTTACATAAACAAATCATGACAGATTCAAACAAGTTTATTTTAATGTCCATGTCGGACTCTAAAACAAAAAAAATAGCAGAAGCTTTACAAAACCCAACCTGCAAAAAAATACTAGATCATTTGGCCGACGTTCCCGAAGCCAGCGAAGGAGATTTAGTAAAAGCATTAGATCTTGCCCCAAACACAACCCACTACAATCTTAAGAATTTAATTGAAGCAGGACTAGTTAAAAAAACAAAAAACTTCTTCTGGTCAAAAAAAGGAAAAAGAATACAAATGTATAAAGCAGCAAACAAATCAATAATAATCTCCCCAAAAAACTCAGACGTTTCAAAACAACTAAAATCAATTTTCGCAGTAGCAATTTTGGGTATAGCACTAATTTTAGCGCTTACAATATTGTTTCTTCCTCAAAACAATATACCACAAAGTAACACAGGCGTACAAAAATTCACTTCACTAAATGAACTAAATAACTTCTTAGAAGAAAATCAACTATCAGATCAAGGCAGTTGGTTCGGAGGGGTGTTTGGTAGAGAAGTTATGATGATGGAAGACGCAGCAGCTCCCGGGGCTAAAGCAACTTCGGCAGGGACAAATGCAGATTTTTCCGAAACAAACATTCAAGTAAAAGGTGTAGACGAGGCAGATATAATAAAAACCGACGGAAAATACATATACACATTAACCGGAAGCACCATAACAATTGTAGAAGCCTACCCGGCAGAGGAAATGAAAATACTAAGTGAGATAGCGCTAGAAAACCCAATAAATTTTTACATAAATGATGATAAGTTAATTGTTTTTACAAATGAATATAGGTCATACGAAGAAATGGCAGCAAAATGCGCACCAGGCGAAAAGTGTATGCCAAATCCAAGCTACAATAAACCAAAAACAATAACAAAAATATACGACATTTCGAATAGAGAAAGTCCAGAGCTTGAACATGAAATATCAGTATCCGGAAATCATGCAAATTCAAGAATGATAGGAAATTACGTATATCTAATAGCAAATGAATACGCAAGACCAGACTCGCCAATGCCACTATTAGAAAGAGATGGAGAGATCCAAGAAGTAAACGCAAAAGACATTTATTATTATCCAATCCCCGACTACTCTTTCCAGTACACAAACATTTTAGCTATAGACATAGAATACGGAGAGTACTCCCAAAAAACAGTTCTTTCTGGAGCTTCAAATAATATGTACGTATCAAAAGATAATATATATTTAACAGCCTACCAATATCCAAACCACAGACGAGGAGAAGAAATAACAGAAGAAGATAAAATAGCAAAAACTTCAATAAGCAAAATTTCAATTGATAAAGATAAAATAGAGTTTGTTGCAACCGGCTCAGTCCCAGGCAAAATATTAAATCAGTTTTCAATGGATGAGTACGAGGGCAATTTCAGAATAGCAACGACAATTTCAGGTTATTCAAATAATGTGGACACGTCTACAAACAACATGTACGTGCTAGACAAAGAATTAATGCCACTGGGTAAAATTGAAGAAATCGCCCCAGGCGAAAGCATTTATTCCGTGAGGTTCATGGGCAAACGTGCCTATATGGTAACATTTTTACATGTGGACCCGCTCTTCGTAATAGACCTAGAAAACCCCAGCAATCCCAAGGTACTAGGAAAACTAAAAATTCCCGGATACTCAGACTACTTACACCCGTATGATGAAACACATTTAATCGGAATAGGCAAAGAAGTTGATGCGAGTATAGATGCCGACAGAGTCCATACGGAGGGGGCAGTTTATTACACGGCAATCCAGGGCGTGAAACTAGCAATATTTGATGTATCAGATTTAGAAAACCCAATTGAAATGCACAAAGTGGTAATAGGCGACCGAGGTTCGGACTCACCAGCTTCACGAGACCACAAAGCATTCTTATTTGACAAAGAAAAAAACCTTTTAGTAATACCAGTAACCGTTGCGGAATTAGCCGAAGGCCAAGACAAATCAGAACAGGGAGACTTCACATTCCAAGGAGCATATGCATACGACATTACTCTTGAAAACGGATTCGACCTAAAAGGAAAAATATCGCATTACGAAGATGACGACGAAACTTTCCAAAAATCAGGGTATTATTTTAGAGGAGACAAAAACATACAGAGATCCCTTTATATCGGAGACATTCTATACACATTCTCAAATGCGATGCTGAAATCCAATAGCCTAGATAATTTAGAAGAAATATCAAGTATTAGTTTACCTTTTGAAAAAGAGAATGAATATGCATATTATTAATTTTCTAGAACATATAACTATTAAAAGCATAAAAAATCATTAAAAATATGGCAAGAGAAATAGAAAAAAGATTAACGCATCAAGTTAATAACGCTCGTGATATAAATGCTCTTGCTAGGTCAAACGTTCTCAATCCTGGAGAAATTTTAAGCCATTCCGGGGTAGAGGAATTAATAATGAGTGTATCGGGTAGCGATATTACTTCATGCGGATATGAGGGTAGAGAAAGTATTGCAGTTACTAGATATGAAGAGACTCAGGGCGGAATACATGAGTCCAGAGCTAAACCTTTGTGTTTTTTATGGAGCTGGCTCAAGAAGAAAAAATGATGGTGGAAAAAGATTTAGAGAATTAGAAGGATCACTTAAAGATGCGGGTATTGAGCCTCCAGAGAGTTCGTAAGATTAATTTTTATTCAACAATTTTACCATCAAAATATGTTCTTTCTGCCAATATACAGGTTGTAAAATTGAAGCTGTAATATTTAGCAGATGTTCCTCTTAAAAGTTCTGGAAGTCTTGATTTATCAACCACTTCGCTTTCTAAATTTGTTGCATGATCTTTGTTTTGTGTATCTCTTTTTTGTTGTAATAGCCTCCTTTCAATCATGAATAAAAACCCTGGGAGAGCCATGAGTTAAGAACCCGCCGAACAACGGATAAAGCAGTGGGGGAGTTAGTTAAATCTTGTCAAGATAGAACTGAGGGGTTAAATTATAAAACTATATTCCAAAATTTTCTATATACTCTAAGTATATCGTTAGGCTCTGTAAATAATTTCTTTGGTAGCCTTAATATGTTCTGGTCTTCCTGCTTCTAAAAATTGAGCAAAACTTATTTCAAAAGTTTCGAGACAAGAAGGAATATGACGAAGGTGAGATTTATAAAAAACATCAGAAATAGTTATTACATCTGGGGGGCCACATTGCGGAATAATTATTTTTCCATCCTCATCACTTTCTTTTGCCAGCATATAAATCCAGCTCCGTTGGTCAACATTACTATCTGGATCAGGAGCTTTAAATTCTCCGCGTTTATTGCGAGTGCCCCTAAGACCGTAAAGATAGTATGGGACACTATCCTCAGGATCTTCTCTCCTTCTAAGAATTACCATGACCTTTTAGCGAACCCTTGTAGCATTATGAATAACTTCTGCGATTGAATTAAAGAACTTTGATTTTTAGCTTTTGAAAATTTCATTTTAAAAAGCCCAACCCCCTTCCTTTGCTTTTTACAAAATCTACAAAATCTACTTTTATTCCGTTTCTCATATCCCAAACATAAACAAGCTACATTTAAACATATGTGGTATAATACTATACCTTAAAGCTTAAAAACACAAAAATCCAACATAAATTATGGAAATAAAAGAACTCAAGGTTTTAGGTCTAACAAATGGAGAAATAAAAGTATACTCAGCCATTCTTAATTCTGGAATATCAGCCATAAATAATATTCATGAAAAAACAGGCTTTGAAAGAAGGGCAATATATGATATAATAAATAAGCTAACAGAAAAGGGCTTAATTACATACACTATAGAAAAAGGTAGGAAAACTTATCAAATTGCTCCATTAAATAAGCTAAAAGAAGCAATCAAACAAAAAAAGGTTGAAATAGAAGAGTTTGAAAAAATAATTCCTGAAATGGAAAGAACGTATAAAACAAAAAAGCCAAAAATAAGATTTGAAGTATTTAGAGGCAAAGAGGGCATTAAGACAATTTTTGAAGACATGTTAGGCTCCAGGGACATATACGCTATCGGAGGAGGTTTCTATCTCATAAAAGAACTTCCATATTATTGGCCACAATACAACAAGAGAAGAATAAAACAAAAATCCACATGGCACAATTTAGTCAGAAGTGAATTAAAAGAAAATATACCAAGAGATAAATTCATTAATATAAAATTTCTTCCAGAAGAATTTAGTGGCAATCCTACCGTTATAATAATTTATGGAAATAAAGTCGTTACACTTTCTTGGGGAGAAGAAACGTTTGCATCCATGATTGAAAGTAAGGAAATTGCGGAGGACTATAAAAAATATCATAAATATTTGTGGGATCGAGTTGCGAAACACCAATCACTTCCCCTGCTGAGCAAAGGATAAAAATGTGAAATAAAACTGCCTTAAATTCATAGAATTTAGCTCAGGTCTTATGTTTTATACTTAAAATATAAAAATTGGGGTTTTATAAAAACCCTGGGAGAGTTTCATACCATCAAAATAGTTAGCATGAAGCCTCTCCTGGGTAAAAGAGGTGATATAATAAATTCAAGAACCCTTACTATATAAATGTTTCGCTTATGTTACTCTTAAAAAATGACGCCTAGTCTTCTCACAAGAATAGTGACGAGTTACTCCATAATTAATATATAACTTTATATAAAAATCTTGTCCTAATCTCATTGTCATAAACTTCTCTGAAGGTCCTAAAGAGAATCTAGGCGCGAACCTTGGCTTGTGCCGGGAACGAAGTGAGACGGTATCGATTCTGAAATGGTCCTAAGTAGAACCTCGGCAGAGGTTCTTGTGCTTGCGAACGAGCGCGAACCTTGGTTCGATTCTGAAATGGTCCTAAGTAGAACCTCGGCAGAGGTTCTTGTGCTTGCGAACGAGCGCGAACCTTGGTTCGATTCTGAAATGGTCCTAAGCAGAATCGAACTGCTGTTTTCTCGGTGTAAACGAGAGGTCTTAACCACTGGACTATAGGACCAACTAAATTCTAAATAATCTATCTTTTTTAAAGCTTATCATGTCCAATTAAAACATTTTATTAACCATCTTCAACTTTTATCTTTATGAAAATAACTCTAACCCACAACAAAAAAACAATAACACTCAAAGTAAAAAATTGCAACCTGTTTCAAAAAATAACGGGACTAACTTTTACAAAAAAAGAAAATGCTAAAATACTCCTATTCGATTTCAAAAAACCAACAAAAATCTCCATCCACTCATTTTTCGTATTTTTTAATTTTCTTGCTATTTGGTTAGACGAAAGCAACAAGGTGGTGGAAATAAGAAAAGTCACACCATGGAGCTTAAGAGCTGTCCCAAAAAAACCATTCACAAAATTAATTGAAATACCAGTTAACAAAAAATACAAAGAATTACTTACTCAGTTTCGCTAAGAAGTTCTTCCATTTCTTCCGTAATAAACGACGTCTGCTTTTTCCCGCTATAACTTAAATGCAGTTTCTTCTTAGCTCTAGAAATAGCCACATAAAACAATCTTTTTTCCTCATCCAATTTATCATAGTCATCCATTTTTATCATTTCAAGTACGGGATGATCCGACGCTTTACATGGAAAATTTTGCTCATTACAACCAATAACAAAAACCTTTTCGGCTTCCAAGCCTTTTATCGAATGAATTGTAGCCAAAGTTACCTCCCCTTCTCTAGCCTCAACAGGTCTTTTTACTTCATCTGTTTTCATAACATGACCAATTCCAAGTCTATTAAAATAACCCGACAACTCATTTAGCATACGATTAGTCCTAGCCAAAACAAAAATCTCCTTTCTTTTCACATCAGACTCCAAAATTTTCTTTGCGACATAATCAAACTCTTCTCCAGCACTACCAAAATTCTTCAAATACATCTCGTTATCACCCTCAAAATTATGAACAACATCAGGCAAACACATCTCTTTTATCGAAGAGTTCATTAAACCGACTATATGATTACTACTTCGATAATTTTTTCTCAGAATAATTATTTTAGCCTCCAAATATTTCTCCCCGAATTTTTTAATATACTCTATGTCGCTTCCACGCCACCCAAAAATAGATTGGCGCGGGTCGCCAACACAAAAAACATTTTCGGCCCCCAAGGTATCCAAGAGTTTAATCTGAGATTCATTGACATCCTGATATTCATCAACTAAAATATGATCGAACTTTGGCATCATCTCTTTTTCTGTTTCAAAAAAACATGTAGCATCCAAAATTTGATCCGTGTAGTCACGAAGCCCCTGCACTTTCATAAATTCTTCTAGATATTTACAAATTTTATAGATCATCTTTGCCGTATTGAAATTCTTTAAGTCAGCATCTTTACTGAAATCCTCTACGGCTTTCCCCTTAGTCTTGAAGTAATCAATAACCGTAAAGCAATCATTCATCAAAGTATACTGCAATTGCTCATTTGTCTTATTTATTCTGTTGTTAACTGCAAAATAATTATTTATAGCAGTATTCATATCAATACCAATGTTATCCAAAGCCCCCATCATGGCAACAATTTTGTCTCGATAGTTTATCATTCTTATTTCTCTTCCATAAATTTTCATAGTATGTTTCTGTAAGATCTTCTCGCAAAACGAATTAAAAGTTTCAACATAACAAAGTACACCCAAGTCTCTAAGTCTCGACTGCATTTCCTCCTTGGCTTTACGAGTAAAAGTAATAGCTAAAATTTTCTCTTTAGGTACACTTCTATATTTACACAAAAACTCAATTCTCTTGGTCAAAACAGTTGTCTTCCCCGAACCAGCCCCGGCAATACAAAGAATCTTTTTGGAAGAATCAGTTATAGCCTTTTTCTGCTCATCGTTATACCCTTTCAAAAAATCACCCAATGCGTCAAAAAGAGACCTGTCTTCCTCGCTAATTTCAGCAGAATCATACTCATAGTTATTCTTAACCTTGTCTTTTTCAATCATCTTCGGGTTCACAATCTCGTTACGACCACGTATAGTAATCGTCAAAACCTTAACCATGTGGTTATACGTCGCAGCACTTTGACTAATCAAGCCCTTCAATATCAAGTTATCAATTTTCTCCATAATCAGCGGCAACCTCAAGTCATCCAAACTTCCAAAAGTCAACAACTCATCTAAATTATTTTTTATTATTGAAGCGTTCGCATATTTCCCATGCAAAAAATCACAAAGAAGTTTCTTGCCCACCGGAAACGGAATCTCAATTAAGGCTCGTAAAATTTTGATATGGTCCGCTTCTTCGATATATTCCTCTTTCATTGTAGGAAGATAAAAGTTGAGGGTTTTATAAAATTTTATGTTGCCCAAAGCACTAAGTTTATAAAACAAATTACCCTCTATAAAATATGAAAAGAGTGACTAAAACAAAAACCCGAGCTGCTCCCAAGAGAGCGAAAAAAGAGTGTTGCACTGATTTAATTTCAGCATCCAACTGCTGCAGTACAAAAGGCTACGGCGCATGCGCTGGAACAGCCTACACACTAGGTTTCATCGGAGCATTAGTTTACTACATATCGACCGCGACAACTTTCTGGATAGGAGTTCTAGGATTCCTAAAAGCAATCGTCTGGCCAGGATTCGTAGTATTCGAACTTATGAAATTCTTAGGAATGTAGTATGAAAACAAAGTTCAAACACAAAAGCCTAGCGTATGCAATAATTTTTTTATTAATATCCTTCTTTTTATTCATAGTCGGATTCTTTTTTAATTATCCAGAAAAAATACTTTACTTTAGCGCAGCCATTATATCATTTATAATTGGAGATTATTTTATAGTAAAAATAATAACTAACAAAAAGATAAAAGCGTCCCAATTCTCTCCGATTTAACAACAAAACAACATACCCTAAAAAACTTTTTTTAAAAAATCTTTTATATCTTGATTATGAATATATTTCGGATTACCCAGTTCTTCAACAAACTTCTTTCTAACTACCTCATTTTCCTCAATTCTGCAGTTACCCCAAGTTCCAGGACTACCCCAATGCTTGTCTTTTAGCCAGTCCCAATTAATATAACAAAAGGCTTTTATTTGATTATGATTATGTATCCATTCGAAGAAAGGCTTAAACCATTCATCCCAACTCTTTTTACCCTCTAAAACTCCAGTATCCGCTGCGGTTGTTTCCCCGACCATAACTGGTTTCTTATGTTTTTTTGCTAATTCCAAGAAATCTTCAATAGGTTTATACTTTCCAGTTAACCATCTTTTTGGAAAGACATCAACCCCAAACCAATCAACATAATTGTCTCCTGGGTAGAATGGCTCAACAGGATCTGTACCATTAAAAGGACAAGCACACCAAACAGTGGCAATATTATCTATTTTTGCTTTTCTAAACATATCTACTATATGCTTCCAAGCTTTAACAAAATTTGAAGGATTATATTTTCTTTTAGCATCGAATTCATATCCTATTCTTATAAATACAGGCGAACCTCTATTTCTGATAACCTCAAAAAGATTCATTAAGTCCCGGTCATATTCTCCCTTAGCAATGTTTGCAGTCCTATCTTCTTTTTCCTCACTTAATAATTTTAATCCAATCTGTAATATTAGATTTGGATAATTTTTAGATTCCAAATCTACTTTAATTTTATCGATCCAATATTGAATTTTATCTATCTTTACATAGGCCATATAAATAATTGGCTTATTATTTTCAATTGCATTCCAGTAGTTAGAAAAAGTTCTTATATTTTGCCCAGCTCCATGAATAATTTTACTTCCTTTTGGTTCAAATTTTTGTTTGTAATCCATACCATAAACCTAAACAAAATACAGTTTATAAAATATTAACTTCCAGCTATTCTTTCTAAACGCCCCGCCAGGAACCTTCGCAAAGGTCCTTGTGTCCGCAAACGGACGCGAACCTTGGTTCGATTTCTACGCCCCCGCCAGGAATCGAACCTGGGAGCCCAAAGGGCCCGGCTCTCAAGGCCGGTGCACTACCATTATGCGACAGAGGCTTAGTGTGATGGCCGTAAAAGGCCGGTGTCCTACTCATTATGCCGAGACATTACACTTTTATCAATGTTGCTATAAGCAACCCTAAAGTGTGATGCCGAGTAAGAGGCATCATACTACTCATGTAGCAGATACTATTCAAACAAACTTTTTACTTTTAACCTTTTCTATTTCCTAAAGAAACTGTTGGATGTCTTAACATCTTCGCGATTCCACTGGAGGCAATTAGGAATCGCCCTTCAGTGCTTCGAGGAAGTTTCCTAAAGAAACCAGGGGTGTCTTTAGATTCCCAACACCCTCTTCCACATAGCTTTTTTCTCCACCAAAACCGGCCTATCTCTCTCATCAAAAATCTCGTGTTTTATAATAGGCTTTTCCTCTAACTTCGGAGCTTTATCAGCAAGCTCTTTGTGCGCAATAATTAAAGAGTCTTCGACAAGAACTCGAGAATATCCCTGATTAACAAGCGCAAATCTCAAAGAGTCCTCAGTATATCCCTTGCCGAGGTTTTTCTTATAATATTCTACAATTTTTCTTATTCTATCTGATTCTCTCATGAAAATATTTACAAAAACCACTTTAAAAAATTAGTTGTGATGGTTTCTACTTAATAAAAATGCCAAATAAAACAATCAGGCCCAAAATTGTCAATAAATAACCAATATATTCCTCAATAGTTTTAGTCTGATAAAACTCCACCCCCTCAGATAAAACGTCTGGATAAACAGCCATAAACCCAGGACCAACCTCCATCACTTCCAGTTTGTCACCACCCAAATCTTTAGCTCTCCAGCTTTTATGATAAAACTCCTTAAACACAACAACATCATCGCCATCAATTGAGTTATATCTAATTATCGCTTTATCTGGATGAACCCGCTCCCAGTCAAACTCTTTTTCCTCGCCAAGCGTGGAGTTTTCCAAATTTTCAACTAACGTAAGTATCTGTTTGGCATCCAAATATTCCTCATCCAAAGGAACCTCGAAATATTTAATACCAAACCAGTCAAGCCAATAAAACGAATCATTAATATTTTCAGACGTAAAAATATTCCACCGCATATCATAATACCGAGCGCCATTAAGCATGCCGGCATCTTGATATCCAAAGGTCTGAGAAACTTTTGGATAAAAATAATTAATCGTTTCTCCAAAGACAAAATGCGAGTTTCCAAAACGGTAATTATTATACTCATCTGCAATTGGCAATCTTTCAATCATGTCCGCCAGTATGCCATATCGACTTGTCTCGTCATTATATGAATATTTTTCATAATTCTCATTAACAACGAAGCCATTCCAGATTAGGCCCATAATTAGTATACTAAAAAATAAATAAAAAAGTTTCTTATTTTTTAAAAGTTTAATTTTACCAAAAACAACACCAACAAACAAACTAAGAAAAATGCTCAAGGGCAAAACGAATCTAACAGGGCTTACCCCATATGGATAGTGATTCAAAAGCCCGCCAAACAATAAAAAAAACATTAGGAGGGACATCAAAAGAAGAAATAATAAATTTTTATTACTCCTTAATCTAATAAAATACAAGAATAAAACTAAAATAAAAAAATAAATTAAAATACCTATTCCTCCAACCTGAGTAGCCCAACCAATAGGAGCTTCGTCAAAACCAAAAAGTTGAGACACAGAAGGAACAACTCCAGTATACCCCCCAGAAAAATTATTACCATTCATAAGAAAAGGAAAAAACCAAAAACTAGAAACTAAAACAGGAATAATACCAAGAATAAACATTTTTTTAATATTTCTAAGATTAAGACCCCTGCTACTCATTCTAACCATCATAGATATTCCAATTAAAAATCCAACAAGAACGTGCGTTAAAATACCTACAGAAAAAAGTAAGGAATACAAAACAAAATATTTCCTTTTTTTCTCTTTTAAGGTCTTTTCTAAAAAATACAATGAAAAAGGCAAGGTCCAAAGAGATGCAACCCAAGGGTGATTTCCAACGCCAATATAATAAAAAGATATTGAAAGAACACTCAAAAAACTAAGCCCAGAAAACAGCGAGGCAACTCTATCTTTTGTCAAATAATTAACGTAGAAATAAATCCCAATAGAACATAATAAAATACTCAAAAAACTCAAAAAGTTAACCCCAAAGATAGAATTAGGAAAACATGCCGCAACATAATAAAACAGAGGAGCATATAGTTTCAAAAACAAAGTTCCAGAGTACCACGCCATATCCCAGTCAGCGAATGGAAAAATCTTCAAATAAGAAATTTTACTCAAATGACCAAGTGCATCAAGCCCCAGGGGTAGTCCACTAAAAAGGGGTCTATAAAATAATAAAAAACACACAACCGCAATCAAAAAAACATAAATAAAGTTTTGCTTCAACGATACGTCCATAATTTATTACCCACAAAATTTATCATTAGTGTTAAAATAATAGCAATGACTTGAGACAATACATACCACAATCCAATCCATTCCGTAAACGCATATAAAAAAAATAAATTAGCCAAAGCCGCAATCGAACTCACAACAAAAAACTTGGAGTACCTAAATATAGGCTTATGTCTTATATTCACTCTAAAGGTCCATAGTGTATTTAGAACAAAACTATTACTCACAGCAAACAAATACGCAAAAAATGAAGCCAGCATATACCAAACTCCGAAAAATTCAACAAGTAAATATAAAACAAGAAGATGTATTAATGTATTGAGTATACCAACAAGGACAAATTTTAGAAATTCTCGAGTGACCCGATACCCAAATATTTTTGTTATCATTAAAATTAAAACACTTTTTAGTTTTAAATACTTAATTACTATCGAACCTTAATGCCATCAAAATCTCTATAAAACTTAATCGCCATATTCAGCCTAGACTTCGATTCAGCATAAACAGTGGCTAATTTATCGCCCTTTTTTACCCGATCTCCTAAATGAACATGTAGGTATACACCAGCCATCTTATCAACAGGACACCCGGCATTACGAGCCAAGGCATTTATTTTTTTGTTATCCATAAGCCTAACCTTGCCTGTTCTCTTGGACAAAATATTTTTTTTAAATTTACCAAACTCAAGTTGAACAATTTTACCTTCCTGCGCCTTAATTATTTCTTTAAACTTATCAAATGCTTTTCCAGAACTCAACGTTTCAGCCGCAATATTAATACCCTCTCCTTTTTTTGCTTTTCCTGTCATTTCTAGAATCTTCCCAGACAAATAAATGGATTTTTCGCTCAAATCCGCAGGACCACTTTTATTGGGATCCAAAACATCTAAAACATCCATCATCTCTAGCGCTGGACCAATTCCATTACCAATGGGTTCCTTAGCCCTAGTCAAAACCACTTGTATATGAAGCCCAAGTTTATTTGCTAGAGAGATAAATTTTCTTCTGAGTTTTTTAGCTTTTAGGTAATTAACTTTGGCGGTTTTGCCGTAGGGAATATCAATTAAAATATACTTACTTCCAACTGCTAATTTTTTTGATATAATAGATGCCAGAAGTTGGGCCTCAGGGTCAATATTTAACTTTTTTTCAATTCTAATTATTTTAGAATCAGCAGGCACCATTCCAAGTCCACCACCCCAAACCAAACATCCGCCAGTTTTATCAACTATTTTTTTTAATTGTTTCATGCTAAAATCGACTTTGGCCAGAGTCTCAATGGTATCAGCAGTCCCAGCAGCAGAAGTAATAGCTCTTGAGGAAGTCTTGGGCATAATTAAACCCAAAGAAGTACAAATGGCAATCACAATTGGAGTAGTTCTATTTCCAGGAATACCGCCGATAGAATGCTTATCAACAACTAGTTTTTCTCTGAATTTTAATTTTTCTCCATTATTTAAAATAGCTTTAATCAAAAAAATAGTTTCTTTTTCAGTCATTCCTTTACTTGACATGGCAGAAATAAATAGTGCAATCTCAGCTTCGGATAAGTCATTACCAACGATATCTTTAATGATTTGATTTATTTCTTTAAAGTTTAAAGCAGAGCCTGCAAGCTTCTTTTTGATTATGAATAAACTTTTGGAAAGTTCTGCCAAATTAATTTCAATAGTTTGCCCAGCTCTAAGGCCAAATCTTTTCATTAAAGAAGACGAGGCCAAAGCTTCATCGTGGCGAATATATTTTCCAATTGTATTAACAACTGCAGACATTTCTCCCTTCGAGGTATTTTCAGTATTAACAGAAATTCTATCCCCGCTATGAACACCAATTTTATCAGCAGTTTTTTCTAAAAGAGTTACAACTGGAATACCAGCAGACCACTTCATAAGTTTTACTTTTAATCTCATCTCTTTGTTTCAAATTTTTTATTTTATAGAAATAAAAACATCCGGAGAGGTTTTATCTCTATAAATATCTAAGATAGTAAAAAGGTACGCCAATATTAAAGGGCCAATTAAAAGTCCAAGAACTCCAAGCATAAATACTCCGCCAATCATTCCAACAAGAACTATGGAGGTATGAACATTGGTTCGTTTAGCTACAATTAGAGGCCTCAAAAAATTATCAAGAGTGCTAGAAACTGATCCAAAAATTAGCATTCCAAAAAAATCAACAAAAGCCCCAGTCGCGAATAAATAAATACAAAGTGGAATCCAAACAACAGTTGTACCAACAATTGGCAAGACCCCTGCCAGAATAGCTAAAAGCGATAAAAGAGTTGCATTAGGAACACCAAAAGCAAATAATCCTATAGCCACAATTGACCCCTGAAGAAGTCCCGTAACTATTTGGCCATAAACAACTGCATGTGTAATGCCCTTAGATTGTGCAAAAAGTTTATTCTCAACATCTTTAGAAAAAGGCAAAATACTCCTAAGATATTTAATCATTGACTCATGGTCTTTCAAGGCAAAGAAAAAAGTAACACATACAACAAAAAATTGTAAAGTAATAGTCGGCAAATTAAAAAGTAAGTTTGAAAAAGACCTAACGGTAAAAGTTGAAAGATTATTAACAAAACTTGAAATTGCAGAACCAATCTCAACCGAAATTTCATCAGAAGAAAAAAACGTAGGAAAAGCCTGTTTTAGGGGAGACAAAAGATCCATAGTTTGTAATTGTAAAAAAATCTTAACAGACTGTTCAATAAGAATAGGAGTAACATACCAAAATAAAACAATAGCTAAAACAGCCAAGACAGAACAAATAATAGATGCAGAAACAAATCCAGATTTAACATATTTTTTAACAAACTTAAATAACGGCAAGAACATGAACGCTAGCAATCCACCAAAAACAACAGAAAG
>Ga0208904_1000345_pt1 | contig 40451 bp, 55 predicted proteins | sample AntAceMetag02UKB_FD_184774 | JGI IMG/M metagenome (GOLD analysis project Ga0208904, IMG submission 184774) | Saline lake microbial communities from Ace Lake, Antarctica - Antarctic Ace Lake Metagenome 02UKB (SPAdes) (version 2) | ecosystem: Environmental > Aquatic > Non-marine Saline and...
GATGCCAAACACACTTCTAAAAATAGCGAATCGACCAAAAGGAGTTTCCGGAGCCTTCTTCAAAAATTGCCAAAAAGAAAAGTAATCTTTCTTCCGGATCTTGAGCCTAGGCTCATACTGCCGCGCCAAAAGTGTCCACGACCAGATTCTAGAAATCGCAGCAATCGCAAACAATATCCCAAATCCGAGAAGTGTATACCCCAGGATATTCCCGGCGATCGATCCAAGTTCCTTAGCGTAATCCAAGATGATAGCACCCAAGACCATGGACACAAGACCGAAGAATCCCGCAGCACGATTTCTCCTAGAAAAATACCTACCTCTTTCATCCTCCGGGACGAGAGAACCCATCCACGAGAACCAGGCTGGGTGCGCAAGCGCACTAGATACATAAAACAAACCGATCAGGCCTACCAGCGCCCAGACCATATACGGAACTCCAAGGTAATGGAGAATTCCGGCGAGGACAATAGGAACCCAAAGTAAAATCTGAGCCACCAAGCCCCAAAGCACAATCTTCTTCCGAGAATATTTTTCTATTAACTTCGACGCCTTGATTTGAACGAGGCTCGGTAGAAGGCTCGCAAGCGCGTGGAGGATACCAATCTGGCTAGACGTAGCACTCATAGCCAAAGCAAACGGAGAAAAATACGACATCCCGAGGCTCGTAGAGACCGAGGCGGCCGAACCTTCCCGCACACTCAACTTAAGACTTTTGTTTATCCTCTTCTGAATAATCGGGTGCTTGACGCTAACCTCTTTTCCACCTCTTTTCATAAAATCAACTAATAAATTATCTATAAAAACCTAGCGATCAGAACAAAAATCTAGATCACAACAATATTTATAATCCACATGAGGTTTAATAAAATATGACAGAAGTAGACTGGCAAAGATACGATCAGTTAGGAACCAAGCCACTTGGATGGAACGAGACTCGCCATCTTCTAGGGGCACCTAAAAATGACCTTACTCCTTTGGGCCCCACATTCTTTAACGCACAGGAGCTAAGAGGGTCACTAAACTTACTTCGTCCAGGATTGGGAGAGCCAAATGCGAGTTCGCAGCAAGTCTCGGTCTATTTTGACGTTAGTTCTTCTCAGGATATAGTCTCCCCAAGAAGTCAATGGGAAGGGGCTGGGAGGTGGTGGGCCCCGTTAAAAGACGACTTCCTTCCCCGGGTAGAAGGTCTTCCTGCGGGAGTTGAAACCAGGTATTGGTACGGTCCGGATCATAATTCTTACGCGACAAGTAATTTTAACCCAGATGCCCCTCCATACCAGATGTTTGTAGACATGTTTGGCGGAGCATTAAAGGCTTTCTCTTGTTTCGTAGGAAAAGATAGGCCTAAATTCGATATTAGTTCATGGCAACACATGGGTTCTAAAGTCGGAGTCCCGAATACACCTAGATCATTCTGGAGGGGAAGCATCGGGGATTTATTAGGTTCTGCATCAAGAGTAGAGTCAGCACTAACCGCGATGAAAGACAAGGGCTACACTCTATTCGAAAGCCCTGTGCTCGACTTCAGAGGAGATATAAGGGTAATACATCCAGGATCAGGCATGATAGTAATGAGATCCCACCTCGGAGAGGCAAGAGATTACTCCGCGGAAGAAGGGTCTCACACTGTAGAAATTCCAAGAACAATTATCCTTAAGAATGGGCCACTTGACTCAATGGTTGCTTAACTTCAGTTAATCTTATTAATCCACTTTCTCTCGATGATTTATGAAAGAAAAATACTATGTCACAACGACAATTCCGTACGCCAACGCGCCGCCGCACATCGGGCACGCACTGGAATTCGTCCAAGCAGATGTCCTAGCTAGGTGGAACCGCCTTAAGGGGAAGGATGTCTTTTATTTAACCGGAACGGACGAGCACGGGACAAAAAATTATCAAACAGCAAAAAAGCAAGGGCTCTCTCCGCAAAAGTTCGTTGATAAAAATGTAAAGTTTTTCAAGGAGTTGTTGAAAAAGCTAAACATTACAAACGACAATTTCATAAGAACAACCGACAAGAAAGAACATTGGCCCGGAGTCATCGACATATGGAACAAATTAGTCAAAAAAGGTGATATTTACGAAAAGGAATATGAGGGTCAATATTGCCCGGGCTGCGAGCGATTCATAACAGAAAAAGATCTTGTCAACGGCAAATGCCCAGACCACCCGAAATTAGAAATCCAGACGATCTCGGAGAAAAACTATTTTTTCAAGCTTTCAAAATACTCCGATGAAATAAAAAAGAAGATCAAGTCGGGAGAGTTGGCGATTCATCCGGAGAGATGGAAGAACGATTTTCTCGGATTAATTAAAGATGGGCTTACCGATGTGAGCTTCTCGAGGGACAAGAAACATCTTCCGTGGGGAATTCCCGTACCAGGAGACGAAAGCCAAGTAATGTACGTCTGGTGCGACGCTCTGTCAAACTATCTGACCGGAATAGGCTATCCAGACGAAAAGTACAAAGACCACTGGCCGGCCGATGTCCATGTGGTGGGAAAAGATATGCTGAGGTTTCATACAGGAATATGGCCAGGAATGCTTCTCTCCGCGGGTATACCGTTACCAAAAGAAGTAATCGTTCACGGATTTCTAACGATAAACGGGCAGAAGATGTCAAAGTCTACAGGAAACGTAATCGATCCGATAGAGGTAGTCGACAAATACGGATCCGACGCCCTGAGGTATTTCTTTTGCAGAAACTTTGTTTTCGGAGAAGATGGAGATATCTCGATAGATGGGATTGTCCGAAGACACAACGACGAACTAGCAAACAAATTAGGAAACTTAGTTTCAAGAACTTCGGCACTAGCAGAAAAATACGGACTAACAAAAATAGCATGCCCCAGCCAAAATAAAAAAAATAATAGCGAGGGTACTCCGAACAAGCTAATCAAAAAATTAAACATCAAAAAAATAGAAAAGTTCTTCGAAGAATACCAGTTCGATAAAGCCCTCAACGAGATCTTCGCGTTCATCGACGTCTGCAACGAATACGTCCAATCTAAAAAACCCTGGGAAACTCACGATAGAAAAGTTCTCTTCGAGCTTGTAGAATCAATCAGAGAAATCGCGCGCCTACTCTCACCAATCATTCCAGAATCCGCAGAAAAAATATTAAAAATATTCAAATCAAACAACATCAAAAAAGCTCCAGTTCTATTTGAAAAAATCAACATGCCAGATAGAAAACCAAACATTAAAAAGTCGGAAGAACCTGAAGAGATCATGGAAGGAGTAACGTCAATCAACTACGGAGATTTCGAGAAACTAGACTTAAGAGTCGCAGAAATCAAGAAAGCCGAAGATATAGACGGTGCGGATAAGCTTTACAAACTATCAATCAGCCTAGGCGACGAAAGTCGAACGATTTGCGCAGGAATAAAAGAATTCTACGATAAGAAAGACCTCAAGGGAAAAAAGATAATTGTTCTAACAAACCTCGAACCGAGAAAGCTACGCGGAATCGAAAGCCAGGGAATGCTTCTTGCCGCATCAAACAAAGATCATAGTAAAGTTTCTCTGATAACACCAGATTCTGACATCGAGCCAGGAAGCATAGTCGAATAAACTTTTTATGAAAATATAATGAAAATCAAGACTCTAAAAATAGCGACCACATACATTAAAAATTATAAAATAGAAAAAGGCGAAAATCAAGATCTTATTTTCCAAGTAGCCTCGATTAGTAAAGTGATTACCGCTATCTGCGTTATGAAATTAGTAGAAGGGGGAGCGCTAAAGTTAAACGAAAGCGCAAATAATCATTTGAAAAATTGGAAAATCAAGAATGAGAAAAACAAAGAAGAGAAAATAACCATCGAGCAATTGCTCAGTCACACAGGAGGGGTTAGCTGTAGTGGATTCAGGGGATATGCGCAGAATGAAGAAATTCCTTCCATGACCCAGATCCTAGAAGGCAAAGATCCATCGAATAACGAAAAAATATATTGCAAGTATAAGAAGGGAAAATATAGATATTCAGGAGGAGGATACCAGATACTTCAAAAAATCATAGAAGATGTGACTAATGAAAGTTTTGAAAAAATTTCGGAAAAATTCATCTTCAAGCCTTTAAGGATGACAAAAACCTCTTTTTCGACGCCGGATGAAGAAAGGGCAAGCGGATTCGAGGAAGGAAGAGAAGTCCGGGGCAGATGTTTTATTTATCCAGAAAAAGCTGCCGCAGGATTATGGACAACCTCAAATGATTTGGCAAAATTCATAATAGAGCTACAGCTTTCTTATAAAAATCAATCAAATAAAATAATATCAAAAGAATCAATCAACAAAATACTCTCTCCCCTGGTAAAAGCAGAGGGGGATCATATGGGATTGGGAGTTTACATTTCAAGAGATAAAAAAAGATTTTATCATACAGGACACAATGTGGGGTACAGGTCAAAGTTTATTGCAGATCTGAAGGGCAATGGGGTAATCATATTAACAAACAATGAGAATACAGAGGATAGAATATCAAAAGAAATAATAAAAGTGTGCAGAACTTTTAGTTAATTATCCACCAAAATTATTCCAAAAACCCTATCTTCCGAAAACCCGACTCCAGAAACTCTTCTCGACAAACTTCTCGCCAGAAACCTTACACGCAATCTCGTGATACTTTCTTGAAACTCTACTTCGCGGATGCGTATGAACAACAGCGTCTCGAAGATTCAAAGCTTCCTTAACAGCCCTGTCTTCCGGAATAACTCCAATAATCTGAGCCTCCAACATAGACTTGATAGAACTCAAAGGCATCTCGTACTTCGCATTGTTATGCCTCGTAACAACAATACCATTAATCTCCTTGCCCATCTGACGCGCAACCTTAACCGCTTTAAGCGCATCAGTCACTGCAGGCATTTCCGGGTTCGTAACAATAATAATTTCATCAGCGGCTTCTAAGACGGCAATAACCTCATCACCAAAACCGGCAGCCGAATCAACAATAACATAGTCACAAAGCTTAGCAAGACTCTGAGTAATCTCCGGCAACTTCTTCGTATTAAACTTCGTCAGCTCCTTTATAGAAAGTGACGCGGGAATAATTTTGGTGCCAGACGAATGCTCGTAGATCGCATCTTCGATATCAGCCTTGCCCTTCAAAACATGATTCAACGTAACCGGAACAATCGGGGCGCCAAGTTGCAACCCAACATTCGGAGTATTAAGATTGGCATCGACAATAATTACTTCCTTCTTCAATTTATTCAGAGAAGCGCCAAGGTTGATCGCAGTAGTGGTCTTGCCAACACCACCCTTCCCCGAATTTATCACAATTATTCTTGCCATCGTTTTATTCTTGTATCATGGTACTCTTCGAGCGCCATTTTACATTAACGTCAAATTATCAGAAAAACTCGGTTTATAAATCTTGTTCAGGTCAATTCGCAAGAATTTTACGAACCTCACCGACGAAGTTTTCAACTATTTCAGCATACTCACCCAATTTTTCCATATTAATCTCAGTTGTCCGTCGTGGCTCGATCACCTTTAGGTTTACGTTTTTTCTGAATTCTCCCTCTCGAGTTTTGTTTAAATCCGGAACTCGCTTGAAAAAAATATAAACAGGCACCGCATTTTGTATAGTATCGAACTTCTTAAAATATTTTCGCATAAATTCAATCCGCTCCTTCGGGCTTCCGGGTTTTCCCGGGATTTTACCGTCCTCAATCCGCTTTTCAATAACAGCGTCGAAGCTAAGCTCAATCAGGCTCTTCCACCGAGCCAATAAATTCAGAATGACGTCGCATGTCTTAGTATATTTTAAGCTAACATACAACAGATGATCGGCACTCGTCTTTTCCTTTATAATCTCTTCTATCATTTAGTCAATCACTAATTTAGCGCTTAAGGTCAACGATGAATACCTTTTTATACTTGCCGAAAACTTTCAGAAAACCCGGAGACACCGTCCTCAACCGATTTCAAAAATTCCCCCAGCCTCTCTCGCGTCAAAAAACGATATTCGCCACCAATCAGCAGAATAATCTGCCCCCGTTTCTCAAATTCTATCGGAGACTCTTTTTGAGCCCGTTCAATCTCCAGGGACTTGTAAATATTCTCGACAACTTCACTAGAAAGATACTTTGGCCCAATCCGTTTCATAAATAAATCAAGATTCTTCTGGTGATTCCGGCCGCCAGCACGCCCCCGGATCAAAAAAGCCCGAACTAAATTCGCCGCCGCCTTAGCCAGCTCCTTGATTGCCCCCACAAGAAATCTCTTATCCTCATAATCCGAAAACCCATCGAACATCCGACGAGCCACAGCCACATGATACTTCGCATTCACCAAACTCTCATCCCAATTCCCCATAAACAAAAACCCAGAAGAGACTATTTATTCATTATTGTGATCAAGTCTCAATAACTTTCAATCAGAGTAGATATCTTTTTGATGAAGGGGAATTTCTCCCGGATTTCGTTCACCGTCTCATAAAATTGGTTTGTTGTTTTCGCAAACATCACAACTTCTATGTTGTAATTGCCGATACCTCGTATGAAATAGTCAACGCTAGATAGATTCTTGCAGTAGGCCTGAAGTTTCTCGAGGTCTAGGCTATCATACCGGTCTAGCGCAAAAAGTGCGATATACGGTAAGTAGCCCAAGTTCGCCATGTTGATTTTAGATTTAAATCCAGTTATGATCTGACGCTTTATTAGCCCTTTCAATATCTTGCTGGCGGTTTTAAGAGAGATTCCCAACTTTTCTGAAGCCTCGGTTATTTTAATTGTCGGGCTAGACCGCAACAGCTTCAACAATTTTGTTTCATTATCTGTTAAGTCTGACGAGTTATCATTATAGCCTATGACGGTGAATAATTTACGACGGGTTTTTTCAATAAATGTTTTGCTGAGCGAAAAGGCGCTAAGGAAGATCATCATCTGCTTTTCTGCAATATATTTATCCAGCTCAACGAATAGTCGTTCCATATTTCCAAGCCCCTTTGCAGAATTAATTTCAATACTTATTCTCAGGTCAAACTCACCCTCACAAAAACTATGCCACGGACAACACTTATGCCGGCCAAGAATTTTCTTTATCTTTTCTATAGTGGCTGCGTTCTTCTTTTTCAGTTTAATGTATGACCGATAGATCGTAATGCCAAGTTTGGAATAGTTGCATTTCGTCTTGTACTCCTTCACAATATCGTTTTGCTCCAGCCGTTTAATTATTTTGATTACACCCTCCGGAGACAACCGCCCTTCCTTGGCAATTCTTGATGCAGGTTGCCGACAATCCTCTTCGATCTTGGTCAACACAAATCTTTCAGCCTTGCTCAATTTTCGCATATCTCATGAATTAGCTCATTAATTAAAAAGTTATGTATTGTGGAACCATTATAATGATTTAGTATACTTTCACAACTTTTTTGCCGGGAATATTGATATAGTCGATTGGATTATAATAAGTATAATGGCTTTCGAGTTTAGACTAAGGGAGGATATGCCCAGGGGATTTTTGACGAATCCGACTTATCCAGAACTACCGGCGATAGTGAAGCACCTCAGGCCATCTGACGGGGAGAGATTTGATAGCGCAAATGATTTTGAACAAGCGGTCTTGCAAAATTATTCAGAAAGTCTTGCGGCAGTACCGGTTGGCCCAGATCCTCATTTGCGCGAAGGCTTGATGCTCGAGGGGCTACCCGAACGCCTTGCAGAAAGATTGGGATTTAATGGTTATTGGATATACACAAAAAGCACAAGTCCAACAGAAATATGTGTATTCGGGTATCTAGCAAAACTAGAAGAATAACTTCACTTCAATTCCATAATCGCCATAGCAATATCGCCGTCATTCTCGTTCAAGAAAACCTTAACTTCTTCTTCGCTCTTCCCTGTCTTCTCAACAACCATAGCGACATCCTCTTCCGAAAAACTCTCAGCAGATTCTTCAACCGCCTCGCCACTGACCTGATAAGTCTCCTGCCCCTGCATACTAACCTTAACAACAGAAGGCTCATCAATAACCAAATTAGAATCCTCCATCTCAAAAATAACTCTTTTAACGTTTATCGGAATCTGAGCGATCCCCATCTTTTTCATCATTCCCTGAACTTTCGCAGGATTCATTCCGCCAAACATAAGAAAAAATCTTTAGATTTTTGAAAAGCGAGGGCTGCGCCATCGCATAGTCTTAATCTAATTCCTCCAAGTTTTTCGTTATCATTTTACAGAAACATCTTAAGCCCGACTACAAACGCGATCACCACAACAATCATTGCGATCACAGTCCCAGGCCCGAATTTAATCTTCGAGTCATACTCTTCATTATACCTCGTCAGCCCACCAAACCCGGCCGGCATCGAAACACTGCTATCTGCCATAAACAAATACAGAAGGGTTAGCTTTTAAGGTTTTCTAAAGTCAATCAGCAATCTTCACAAGCCCAATCAAAGCACTCTTCTTATTCTCAGGATCTTTGAACGCATAAAGGCAGTCACCCCATCTTTCTCGGTCCCTTTTTATCTCAGGTCTAAAGATCTTAGCTTTTCGCAGTTTACCAACGTCATAAACCAATAACAAATCTATCCTAACAGCATATCCCCGATCCCCCAGAGCATTCTCAAAGAAATTATAGATTATATCCCCAAAAAAACTCGAGATTTTATTACCCTTAGTAGCTAGCTTGCCATTCTTAATCTCAATCGACCAGGCATGCATGTCGTGATCAAATTCACAAAACTCTTTGTGCTGGACTTCATCGCGGTCAAGGTCATATTTATCAGTTCCAGTCTCCAAAATAATCTTCGCAACATCATTCAAGGATTTCCCCTTATGATCTTGAGATCCAATCGCACGCAAGATATACTTTCCGTCAGGAAAATTATTCTCGATGATTTTATCCACTTTCTTCCCCAACTTCATATACTCTGGTTTCTTTTTGACATTATACCCAGGAAGAGAAATTTCAACAACTTTAGTTACCATAAAACCACTAAAACAAATCCATTAATAAAACTTACTTCAATTCAGCCAATATCTCATCTTCCTTCTTTCGGCTCCGCCCAAAGGTCTGGCCAAACCGAACCAACGCATAATTAATCTCTCGCCAATACCTCTTCGGGAATAACTCCATCAAATCCTTCTCAATTTTATGCCGATCTTTATTCTTCGTCCACCCAAGCTTCCCAGAAATCCGCGCAACATGAGTATCAACTCCGATGGCCGCCGCTTTATGAACAACCGCCAGATAAACATTCGCCGTCTTCCGACCGACCCCAGGCAACTTAATCAATTCTTCAACACTTTTACCCAAGCCTTCCCGCGCAATAATCTTCCCGGACTCCTTAATATGCCGCGCCTTAGTTTTGTAATAATTAACTGAATGAATAATTTTCTCAATCGAAGAAATCCGAGCAGCACCAAGCGCGGCGGGAGTCTTGAATTTCCTGAACAATTCATTACAAATCACAATCGTCTTAGTGTCCCGGCTCTGCGCGGAAAGAATCGTAGCTATCAAAACATGCCACGGCTTCTTCCACTCCGCCGCCAATCGAATCTCCTTGCCCTTAGTCATCTTACCGAGAGCTTTGAGCTGCTTGACTGCTTTTTTAGAATCCATGATTCAATAAAAACAAAAGAATATTTAAGCTTATATCGTAGTGAGGTATACAGTACCAACTCACAAACTATCCCCTCGTGCGAAATCTCGTGACAAAGTCCGAGATGTAGCCCCCATCAAAACAACAAATTAAAATACCCAATCCATTTCTTTTACTCATGAGCTTCACATTAGAAAAACAAAATGCACTAACGAAAAAAGACAAATCCCACGAGCAACAATGGGACGAAAAGATCAAATCACTTTGCGACAAAATCAACGCCAAAGAAAACTTCTTCACAACTTCATCTTGCGCTGGCCGAATAACAATCATCAAGGACGCCCCAGCCGCAGAGGGGCGCACCGAGCGGTGCAAAAGCCAAAAATCCCCAGACGCATTCCTGTTCAAATCTCACGACAAAATAACTTTCAACCAAATAAAAGAAACAATCCAAAACATCAAAGACAAGGCATACTTCCGCCAAGAACCCTGCGCCCTCCACGTCGCCTGCAAAACTCTTCAAAACGCACAATCATTCCTCAATAAAGCCCGCGCCGTAGGCTGGAAAAAATCCGGCATCATCTCATCCGACAAACGATTCATCTGCGAACTATTCTCGACCGAACTAATCGCAACCCCAATCACAGAAGATCTTTCTCAAGATTACCTAGAATTACTAATTGAAGAAGCGAATAAAAAGTTAGAGAGGACGTGGGGAAAGATTGATAGGTTGATGGAAGTTATTTAAGCCTCACCAGTCGCAAAGCTTTTATACTACTATATAATTACAAATATATGGATAGAGATGAAGATGCGCGGAGGAGGGCTCTCACAGATGAATTAACAACTGGAGATTGTAGCGTTCAGGGCTATGGGAGGGCAAAAATAATGAGAGAACTACATCCAGATAGAACACCTGGAGACATTGTAGCTCGTGCAAATAGCCTAGATAATCAAGGTGTTGGGGAATGGAAGGAGCCTCAATTCAATCTCGCCAGAGGATTATTAGAGTTTGGAGCTCGTCCTGAAGAAATAGCTGGTGCATTTAAAGGTTTAGGTTATGATGCCTCCAGTGCATACCTAGGACTTTCGACAAGTGAAGCAATAAAGCAATGGCGAAGTAGAGAGCAGTATGAAAAATGCAATACTACCGTAGAGATTGCCTTTGCACTGGGTAGCGGGGGATATTCCTTCAAACATATTGCAAGGGCGGTATGTCATTATAACCAACAAAAAGATAGAGGGAGTTTTAGAAATCTTACAGGCAAGCTAGTAGAAGAATTAGATATGTTCCCAGCAGAAGATAAAGAAGCAGTTATCGCTGGTCTCGATAGGGGAGACAAAATGTCTGGTGCAAGCGAATAAAATTGTATCACAGTAAATATAGTACAAAAGAGTCCCAAATAATTCTTAAAAATTAAGCAGCACTATTCGCTCTAACAGAAGATACAAAATGACCAATTCCTTTTTGCATTTGTCCCAATGCCGTGATATATTCGTCCCTTCGTGCACCTTGCTCATTAGCATGAATAGACATGCCGGGATCCTCGCATCCATCAAAAATTTTCGGTAATGCACCATATGCAGTTATAACATTTCCAATAAATTCCCGAGTGTCAGGACTCATCGACGCGCCATCAAGCATCGATCTTGCATGAGCTGCATTTGCTTCAGCGACTCTAGCCAGCCCAGTAGGATTCATTAGACTTACAATCTCAGATTTATGCTCAACACCATCAGCGTCCTCTCTGATATGAGTATAAACCGGGTCGCGAGCTTGCTCTACAAGCGCATCTATCCCAAATTTTAACTGGTCAAGCGAATCTCCAGGTGCTTCAAACGTTCTTTTCATAATAAAATTAGGGAGTAATAGTATTTAAATGTTTCTATTTGTTACTACGAGAAAGAGACAACTATTTCTCAACTTCAATCTTCCTCAATCCACCCATATACGGAACCAAAACTTTAGGAACTTTAATCGAACCGTCTTTTTGTTGGTAATTCTCAAGAAGGCAACACATCGTCCTTTGAACCGTCATAGCAGTTCCATTCAAAGTATAAACAAAGGCCTGCCCATCGCCCGTATGATATTTCGTTTTCATTTTTCTCGCCTGATAATCACTAGCATTACTTGTACTCCCAAGCTCTCGGTATCTATTTTGTGCCGGGAACCATCCTTCCAAGTCATGTGTCTTTGCCATCGATCCACCAAACTCACCAGCGCATAAAGCGACAACCCTATACGGAATTTCAAGCAACTTAAAAATTTCTTCCTGGTTAGCAATAATCTCATCAAAAACAGCATCTGCATCCTTAGGCTCACAATAAACAAACTGCTCCACTTTTTCAAATCTATGCACTCTAAATATACCCTTAGTATCCTTACCGTGGCTTCCCGCCTCTTTCCTAAAGCAAGAACTAAGTCCAGCATATTTGATAGGAGTCTTAACATTAATTAGTTCATCCTTGTGCAACGCCGCCAAAGCGTGCTCGCTTGTCCCAATCAGATACAAATCCTCATCATCAATCTTATAGATAGCCTCCGCAAAATCCTCAAAGGCTACAGCCCCACTAACCGCATCGCGATTCAACATATAAGGAGTTTGAATCGGAACAAAATCCTTTTTCATCAAAACATCTAATGCAAATCGCTGCAAAGCATTATTCAACAAAACAAGTCCACCCTTCAAATAATAAAATCTAGAACCAGCAACCTTCGCCCCACGAACACTATCAACCAGCCTCGTGTCCTCGACAATGTCCTCATGGCCCTTAACGTCAAAATCGAATTTAGGAACCTTCCCCCATTTTCTCAACTCGACATTGTCGGTCTCAGCCTTTCCATCAGGAACCGACGCATCCATCATATTAGGAATCTTCATCATAATTCCTTTAATCTCTTCTGCCCTCTTCATAGATTTTTTCTCAACTTTCTCAATCTTAGCCGGAATCGCTTTAGCGTCGGTGATCAAGCCCTTCGCATCGCTCTTCTTCCCGGCCTTCATCAACTGATTAATTTGTTCACTAATCTTATTCCTCTCCGACCTAAGATCATCCGCCTTCTTTTTCTCTTTCCTCCAGCCCGCATCCAACTTCGCAACCTTATCAACGAGCGGCAACTTGTCTTCCTGAAACTTTTTCGTAATATTCGCCCTAACCAGCTCAGGATTCTCTCTGATTAATTTTATATCTATCATAGACAAAAATCTCCAGATTTTTTTCTCGCAAGGACTCCGTCATTGCATAATTTAAAACCCAATGTCACCGTGCGTTTATCTATCATAACCAAATAAAACTTAGAAGTTATTTAAACTTTAGCAAAACCTTTATTAATTGATTTTACAAAAAACTTAGATGGATGACAAAGAGTTGATAACTAAGATTCGTTATTCTCAAAAAAGTGGAATGTCTAGAGCAGATATTACAAGAGCCTTACAGGCAAAAGGTCTCAAGCTCGAATACATCAACGCACTAATAAAAAAATCTCACCGAGGACGAAGAATCCTAATCATCACCCTCGTCACACTAATCGTCCTGGCATCTCTCGCGTTCGCAGCATACTCATATCTTTTTATGGGACGAGGCGAAAAACTAGATATTCCGAATCCACTAGCGGGACTAACAGTTTCATTCGATAACCAGCCCGCGCCAACATCAGTTAATCAAACAGAGATCAATATCGATGACATAGAGATCACGCCAGAGCTCCTTTCCTACCTTCTCAACGAGATCGGAGCATGGAAGCTCCACAGAAACAAGCTGACAGGAGAGCCCGCCGTGATAAACTTCGAAATCCCGGGCGATAAGATCTATAATTCAGAAATCGATGACGGGATTACAACCACAGATGGAGAATCAGCAGACCCGGACATGAAGTTCGTAACACCGAAAGAAGATATCGTCAGGGCAGTTATCGATGATAATCCAGGAGAATACTTCAAAGATTCGATCACAAGTGGGGCTACTCAGATGGAAGTGATCGCACCGGAAGCAGAGCTCTTTACCAAAGGATATCTCGACTTATACAACGAGCTAAAATAACCGTCACCACTCTAAAATTTCGTGTCACCAAATCGCGATTCTCTGTATCTACTCCGCATGGACGAATTTTCAGAGAAAGACTTATAAGCAAAATATCATTCTAATATATACATTACAACATATAGGTTGGAAACAACACATATGAAAAAACAACATGGGAGACAGCTTTGATTTATTTTTCAGGAGAAAGCCAGCGATGATGCTGATTGCGCTAAAGAAAGTTTCACGTGCAAAATACGGCTCGCAGCTAGCCAAAGAAGTCGACTGTACATATTCTCACGCCGTCAAAATTCTGCAAACCCTCGAAGAAATGGGATTGGTTAGCTTCGAGAAAAAAGGCCGAATCAAAATCATCAAGTTAACGAAGAAAGGAACCGACGTAGCAGAACATATCGAAGGTATTCGAAAGATCGTCGGATAATTGAGCTATTTCTTAGCATTCTCAGAGTCCGCATCTTTCATCAGATTCTTCCCGCCAGAAAGCATTATTATTATGAATCCAACCGCCGAGATCAATATCATCTTCACCTTTTCCGCCAAGCTCAAGAATATTCCGATACCGGCATTGCCTTTGATTATCTTAAAGAGTCCGGCCTGACCGGCCTCCATGGAGCCAAGCGCCATAGGGGAAGGAATCAAACCAGCAACCCCGACAACAATTGTCATCAAGATTCTTTCGAGAAACGTCGTGGAAACACCTATGCTTAATAACAGGAACTGGAACTCCGTAATAAAAGTAATCGCAGATAAAATATAAAACATAAAGCTCAGGAAAAACGCTTTCTTCTGGTGAATCATAAAATGGCTCATCTTCGCGTCGACATCCTTAAGCGTGTTTGACATCTTCGCGATTCGCTTCTCGCTAAGGAATAAGTTGAAGAGCGGGTAGAAGAAGCCTTTCTCGGCGATGAATCTATGATAAATGAAAGTCATCCCCACGACAGAAATCGCAAGCAGGGCAAAAAGCACCCATTTGATGTTGTTGGGCATCGAAGGCGCGAATAAAAGAAGTATCAGGCCGATTACCCCGAAGACCACGGCCCCAAGATATTCAATATACTTATCCAGAATAACACTTACGGTTCCAGTCTTATAATCAATCTCATGATCCTTCTTCAGCATGTAAATCCTAAGCGGCTCACCACCATATCTTGCCGATGGCGTAACAAAACTAACCGCAAATCCCGCCAACTGAATTCTCAAAAGTGGCCAGAAGCCCACAACCGCCCCATATCCATCCAAAATAGCCTTCCATCTCCAAACGATAAAAGCAAAAGAAACAACGCTGACCATAAGATAAAGCCACATGTAGCCCCAAGAAAATTCATTCTTGATCAACTCAACAGAACTTCCGCCAAGTGCATAAACGGTATAGACAAACAGCAGCAATCCGCCGACAAACAGCGTAATCTGCAACGGACTCAACCTCTTCATCGTACCAAAAGAAAAAGTTTACTTAAATAGTTAATTGAAATAACGAGGGAGTCACAATCTTTTTAAACCGATTTTAGGTAATTAGTTTAATGGCTCCGTAGCTCAGCCTGGTTAGAGCACTAGACTCTTAATCTAGGTGTCGGGGGTTCAAATCCCCTCGGGGCCATTCTTATTTTGTTGACCAAGTCAGCAAAATAAAATTTTAGGTGCAGGTTGTCCTTCGGACGGGGGCGGCGAACTATTCGCTTTCTCGAATTCAAAATCCCAACGATCTTTCGAGAATGCAAATCGCGAGATAATAAATTTTCATTTGCACAAAATACTATAAGAAAAAATAGATTTTCTATAGAAAATAGATTTTTGAATTATAGCAATAAAAGTTTTGATTCCAGGGAACCCTTTTCTAAAAGAGAGCCTAATCATCAACCCTAACACAATTCTTGCACTTAACACACTTGTAGAACTTTGATTCCGGTTCGTCGCCCGACCTCATCTGCCGGATCCAAAAATAAGCCTTCTTCGACTTGCACTTAACGCAATCAAATTCAGTTACAGGATGTGTTTCGCTCGTATTCTCATTAACAATCGCAACCGGGACTGCTTCATCCATCATTTCCTTGGTCTCCATCTTAACCTTTCCCTTGGCCGAGTAGCTACACCTAGGGCAACCAAATTTGCTCTTCTTCATCATAAGAAGCGCGCCACATTTCGGGCAGAATTCCATTTGTAAACGTATATGTTCGAATATTTAAGGTTTTGCTATCAACACATTCCTCGCTGACTAGCAGGCCGACCCCACTCGAAGAAAAATAATTTTGCCCAGCCAATAAACGGAATGCGGAACACAGCTTTGCCGATTATTTGCTCTTCAGAAATCGCTCGCTCGGCAGGCAGCTGTCCCGTGTTCGTCTTGTAATTGTCACCCTTAGTCCCGTAGGCCCCGTCAACATCAATAACCCGATGAATCAGTGGGTGACTCGCCCCGCCATTAAAAATAATCACATCTCCGATTTCGGGCTCATCAACTCCAACGACAAAGATCACATCCCCTTTGGAGAACCCGCTCGGAAAGATCCAGTCTGTAGTATTCTCGATCGAGATCCCATTCTGAGCATAAATATCATTTTCGAGAATCTTTTCAAACCCGCCATCAGGATGATACATCGAACAACTCTCGACAATCACCAACGGCAAAGAAGTCCCAGTCAAAAGCGAAAGCCCCGGGAAAAAGATATACTTAATCACAATAAACGCAATAATCAAAGTAACGATCAGCGACCCCCAACTATCCTTCTTCAGAAATGCCCAAAACTGCTTGAAATAATTCTGATCGTTCGAGTCGGTAGCGACCTCCTTCCTTTTCTTCATAATTGATATAACCAGCCGGAGTTTTTAAAGTTTACAGCGTAGGCCGATACCCAGTACCAATTCACAAACGTCCCCCGCGCGAAAGAATCTGGCGAAGCCGATTCTGAAGCCCCAGAAAGACAGTCGCCCAACCCAAGCAAAAACTTTATAAAGTATACACACGCAGTATACACATGACGGACATATTTGACAACACGATTTTGTGTAAACACTGTAACAAGAAAATGAATCCAGCGACGGTAGACAAGAACGGGTTTCATCTAAGAGCACTAAAATGCGACAAGTGTAAAAACCAGATTATTCACCCAAGCGATCTAAAGGAGTACGAAGACTTCCAACACCTAAAAAAGAAAAGCTTTAAAGTCAAGCTGAGGTATGTTGGGAATAGCTACGCGGTTTCAATTCCAAGAGAAATAATCGACTTCATGAACGAACAGGAAAAACAGATGAGCAGCATGGTCGATCTTTGCATGGAAGAATTCGGGAGGCTTTCACTAAACTTTTAAAATGGCGCTCGAAGAGTACCAATATACAAAAACAAAATAATGGCAAAAAAAGAAAAATCAGAGAACATCGTAAAGCTTCGAGTTGTCGAGGCGCTACAGGATGACGCGTACAAGGGCGTTGTAAGAATAGACCCTCACTTAATGAGCAAACTTGAATTAGAGCGAGGAGACATCATTTCCATAAAAGGCGAACGGGAAACTTTCTCCGTCGCTGATATGGCTTACCCCGCAGACCGAGGCGAAGATATAATTCGAATGGACGGAATCGCACGTAAGAATTCTAAGACCAGAATCGGAGAGCATGTCGAAATCAAGAAAGCAAAAGTCAAAGAGGCGAAAAAGATCACAATCGCCCCAGCACAAAAAGGAATCATGGTTCAGGGCGACCCGGACAATATGAAGCGAGGACTTCTGGGCAAGCCGGTAACGAAGGGCGACATCGTAGTTCTCGGCGGAACACAGCGAAGGAAAGACATAATGTCTGAAGGATTCGGAGATCTTTTCGGCGGAGACATGAACGAAATCTTTAATCAGATGGGTTTCGGAGGAGGAATGCCGGGCGGGCTAACACAAATCCGATTCGCAATCGTTTCAACAGCACCAAAACAAGCATGCATAATCACAGAAAACACGGAGATCACACTAAGCCCAAAAGCCGTCGACATCTCAGACGAATCAATCCCGCAAATAACTTACGAGGACATAGGTGGGCTAACCGATGAGGTAAAAAAAGTCCGAGAGATGGTCGAGCTTCCACTTAAGCGTCCCGAGATTTTCTCACAACTAGGAATCGAGCCGCCGAAAGGAGTCCTTCTATACGGCCCACCAGGAACAGGTAAAACATTATTGGCCAAAGCCGTCGCAAACGAATCCGAAGCACACTTCATTTTACTGAACGGCCCGGAAATCATGTCCAAGTTCTACGGAGAATCCGAAAAGAAAATCCGAGAGATTTTCGACGAGGCGGAAAAGAACGCCCCAGCAATTATATTCATCGACGAGATAGATTCACTTGCGCCGAAGAGAGAAGAAGCTGGCGGCGAGGTCGAGCGAAGAGTTGTTTCACAGCTTCTAACAATGATGGACGGACTACAGGCTCGGGGAAAAGTCGTGGTTATCGGAGCGACAAACAGACCGAACGCACTTGACCCGGCACTAAGACGACCCGGAAGATTCGACAGGGAAGTAGAAATCTCGGTTCCGGACAAAGCAGGAAGACTATCGATTCTGAAAATTCACACACGAGGAATGCCGCTAACAAAGAACGTCGATCTGGACGAAATTGCACGAAAGACTCACGGTTTCGTTGGAGCAGATATCAACTCCCTGGGAAAAGAAGCCGCAATGATAGTTCTGAGAAGAAATCTCCACAAGTTCAAGCTCGAAGAAGAAGAAGAAATTCCGCAAGAAATTTTAAACGAACTTCGAGTTTCAAAGAAAGATTTCGATGAGGCACTAAAAGTTGTTAGACCGTCGGCAATGCGAGAAGTCCTTGTTGAGACACCGAACACAAGATGGGATGACATCGGAGGAGTAGACGACGTGAAGCGGGACCTGAAGGAAGCAGTCGAGTGGCCGCTAAAGTTCCCAGATTCGTTCAAGAGAATGGGTATTAACCCGCCGAAAGGAGTTCTTTTATACGGCCCACCAGGAACCGGTAAAACGCTACTAGCAAAAGCCGTCGCAAACGAATCCGAAGCTAACTTCATCCAGGTAAAGGGACCGAGCCTGCTAAGCATGTGGGTCGGAAAATCTGAGGAGGGAGTTAGAAAGATTTTCGAGAGAGCTAGGCAGGTTTCACCATGCGTTATCTTCTTCGACGAAATAGATTCATTGGCCGGAAAGCGAGGAGCAGGCATGGGCGGTGGCTCTAAGGTAACGGACAATGTTCTCAACCAACTGCTCGCAGAAATGGACGGAATCGAAGATCTAACAAACGTAATCGTAATCGGAGCAACAAACCGACCGGACATCTTGGACCCTGCACTTATGCGACCGGGCCGATTCGACAGGATTGTTTATGTCACAATCCCAGACGTGAAAGGTAGAGAAAAAATCCTAGAGATTCACACGAAGAAGATGAGGGAGAATAAGGTTCTGGATAAATCAGTTAGCCTAAAAGAGCTAGCAAAGAATCTCGAGGGTTACACCGGTGCCGACATCGAGTCCCTAGCAAGAGAAGCCGCAATGCTGGCCCTTCGAGAAGATATCACGACGGAGAAAATTACAAAGAAACATTTTGACAAAGCTCTAGAAAAAGTCCAGCCATCGGTTTCAAAGAACGATCAACAAAGATACAAACAAGTAGAATCTAAGTACCTAAAGAGCGCGAAGGCCGCCTTGTCTGATGGTTGTGCTAGTTATACAGGGTAATTATTCTAAATCATTCCTAAATTTATCGCGATCAACATTCCGATACCCAGACAAAGAATAATAATTCCTGCAATTAGGTGGAGTATCTTTAGTTTCTTTTGCCTGAATTTCTCGGCCCTCTTAGTGTCAGTCAACCCAAAGAATATGGCCAGAGTTATGAGAACCATCGGAAGAATAAATATCAGATTATAAAGAACCAATAAAAGGAGGGCGTAAGATTTTGTAGTTGCTTTCGCCAATAATCCAAGAATTACGATATATGGCCCAGATGTACACGGAAGCAAAAACAAGCTAACAACAAACCCAACCGCGAACGCTCCAGGCACAGAAGTAATTCCGCCGATTAAGGATTTCATCTTAGGACGCCAACTTCGTGGAACTTCCATCACAAACCATTTTCCATACCATAAATAATCCTTCAAATTAAACAGCCCGATGAATATCGCGAGAATAGCAACGACTAAATAAAACGTGTGGCCTAGGCCGCTGGCCTGAATAGCAGAATAAAGTCCGATACCCATTAAGAAATAAGAAATAAAAACCGAAAGTGAAAAAGCTAATCCCGCTAGCAAAGCCTTTCTCCTATCTTTTGATACCAAAATTGTAGACATCAAAATTATCAGAACTGCAAAGGCACAGGGATTTATGGCGTCGACGATTGCAGCAGAAATGACGGCGGGAATGGTCAATCTCTCGAACGCGGTGGTCTTATCTCCAATTAATTTAATAGTTTCATTATCCTTTATCTTATTAATAGGATCATCGCATCCATCTTCCAAACAAATCCTAACTCCGTCCTCGATCGAAGCAGCTATCGAATCACTAAATCCAACAATAATTCTATTATCTATAAATGTCGTTGGCACACCTTCAATCTTTTCACCAAAAGCAGAGGTCATTTGTTCAAACAATTCTCTTTCTGCTTGATCAAAATAAGTTTCGTGTTTTTTTATTGTTAATAGCGGATATTTATTTTCCAACGAATTTAGAAATTCCAGGCCACTGGCACAATGAAGGCATCCCTTCCCGTAAAAAAAATGCAAGGTCGTTTCATCCTCTTGTGCATCTTCTGCTAAGCTAAATGGAACAAATAAAAATAATATTAATCCTAGCAAGATAACTAAATTAATTTTTCTTATAATTTTCATTTTAATCTAAACTTTTTATAAATTCATTTAATCTTCCGCTTTCTTCCTTAAAGTCCATTCCTTTTTCTTTCAACGCAGAAATCATATTTCCGCCAACCTTTCCAGCAACTACTAAGTCAATTTTTTTCTCAGCCAACATATAAGCTACAGAAAAACCTGCCCCACCAGAGCCGGTCGCAAAAGGATTCTTAATAACTTCAATTAGTTTTTTATTTTCAAAAATCAAATAATATGGCGCTCGGCCGCCTCTTGCACTTATCTCAGAATTTTCTTCTTTTCCTTCGGATGCTATTGCAATTCTCATTTTTTAACCTCCATCAATTTATTTATCAAAATTCCCTGGACGACGGACATAAAGATCATAACGAAAGTTAGTATAAAAATATATTGCCAACTAAAATAAATTATTGCCAACGGAAGTAACGGAATTTTGATCGCCCGATTGTATAAAAAGCATGCGATTAATCCATAGCTCAGTCCTTTATGTTTCAAATCTGCGAGAAGAGGATACCACATATAAATTGGCCCAGAAGAAAGAATACCCCCCAGGATTACAAAAAACCATTTTTTAATTCCCCTTTCTCTGAGATGTTTCATGACAAATTCGGGCGTAATAAAATAATTAGATAAAGTCATCAATACGAAAACTAAAATGAAAATTGGAATTATCTTATAAATAATCTGAGTAAAAAAATCTAAACTTTTTAAATAAGTTTCTTGATTAAGAATTGAGATAAGAATATATACCAAAATTATTGTTCCTAAAAAATACCAAGAACCCGAAAGAGATTTCAACTTATCTCTAAATTTCATACTATTACCCCCAGGATTAAGACGGTTATTATTGCTACAGCGATTGAGAATATAAATGCCGTAACGTTTCTTAATATTGCAAACCTTTTACCTAAAATTGTCGACTCTGCAGGAAGCTGTATTACTCCGACTGTAACCCAAGATACTAAGAATGCCGTTACCGCAATAAGCCCCACCCCTTGGCCTAACATTTCCCCACCAAAAATATAACTTGTTATAGGATTTCCCGCAGAAATACTTCCAATTAAACTCCCAATAATAGAATCTAAAAAAGAATTTTTACTAAAAACCGAAACATAAAATGATTTCGGGACTACTACGGAGATTAAACTTATCAAAAGAATTGTGCCTAAAATCATCGGGAAAGCATTCCACAAACCCTTTAACGCTTTTCGCGCAGATTGCTTTATCGAATTATCATTCATTTTGATTTTTTTCTTTATCGTGTTTTATTGCTTTCTGTGGACAAACCTCATGACACTTTTTACATCTAATACACTTTTCCATATCTATTATTGCTTTCCCGTTTTTCATACCTATAGCGTCGACAGGACACTCTTCAACACAAATTCCACAACCTATACACATATTTTCATCTACCCATGGCATTTTATTTTTCCGCCTTCGAATTTATCCTTTCCATAAAGAAATAGTTTCCAATGTGTTCTTTTTTACCGGCAGTCATAGTAATCAATTTGGCTTCAATTATATGAAAATGTGACTCAAATAATCGCCTCATCTCTTCAAAAGATGAGTAATATAATTTTGTCCCAGCAGGCATTTTCGCGCCTTCGGGGATCATTCTTAAGCATTTGCCCTTCGCCCCGAAATCAGGATTTTGATTATTAAAACAAATTGAGAGATATTTCCCATCTTTGTTTAAGATTCTTTTAATATTTTCTACATATTTTTTTCTTTGCTCTGGCATTATATGGTGCAAAATTGCCCATTCAAAGATAAAATCAAAGTTATCTTTTATCTTATCTAAATCATCGACATCAAGAGGATTAAATTTAATTTTTAAATTTTGTTTCGCCGCATTTTCTTTTGCAAATTTTATTGCATTTTCGGATATATCTATTCCAGTTACATCAAATCCTTTTGAAGCCAAATAAATAGAATGAAATCCTTCGCCACATCCAACATCAAGAACCCTACATTGTTTAATTTTTCTACTTTCAACCAATTCTACTAATTCTTCGGGCGGCTCTAACTCTGTCCAGATTGCCCTTCCTCATATATTTTTTCAAACATTTCTTTATTTTCCATTAATGCTCACAGCCCCCATCTAACTCTTTAAGATTATTAATATTGTTTAGAACTTCCTCAACTATTTTATAATTTCCAGTCATTACTTTTACACCTTTCTCATTAAATAATTTAATTGCTCTTTGTCCTGCCCCCAATGTAAAAACAATATCCGGATTAAATTTCATAATTTGATCAACAGGCGTTGAATTTTGATCTGAATGATTTATCTTGTTCTCAAAAAATTCTAAATTCTCCGTTACTGTTTCATAGATAGCAAAATAAGGACAATGCCCAAAGTGCTCGCTTAACTTAGAACTAATTCCGTTTTTTTCATTTATAGCAATTAATATTTTCATTTTTCAATCTTTATCGCTTTCCCATTAATTATTGCGTCCGCGATTTTCTTCCTTCCACTCGATAATATCCTAGATAGGGTAGATTGTGATACATGCATCTTGGATCCCGCTTCAGTTTGCGGCGTTCCCACAAAATCAATCAACCGGATAGCTTCAAACTCAGGTAAAGATAAAACTACCTCGGCTAAGTCGAACATTCTTATTCCTGCAGGCTTAAAGTAAGAAGAGTTAGGTTTACCCATAACTCTTCTTCTTTTACATGGTCTAGGCATCTTTCGTTAAACAAATGTCTTCATGAAGCATTTCTAATGTTGCTTTTGACATTTTAGTTCTGTTTTACTCTTCGTCCACGACCGGCGCCTCTTCCAGCGCCTCTAGCTAAGCCTCTTCCCCGGCCTCTTCCAAGTCCTACGCCTGGTCCGAATTCTTCGCCAGTAGGTTCTGCATCTTCGCAGTCGCCCATCTGTCTTCCGGTCTTAGCCCCTTTTCCTTCGGGTCCTGTTTTGTTTCTGTTTGGCATTGTATTTGTCTCCCATTTTAGTTATGAATATATATGCATTATACTATTTAAATGTTTCGTTTTGGGTAGATATTCAAAAAGAACGACCAGCAAATCTACAAGCAAGTAGAATCCGAGTACCTAAAGAGCGCAAGGGCCGCTTTGAGTGATGCAAGTGCGAGTTATGCAGGGTAAATAGATCACAATAATTCTTAAAAAGTGGCAATCCAATAAAAATATATGGGGCTTAAAGATTTAAGGGGCAATTCTTTTCGTAACGGAGTTTATCGTAATGCGGATGACGGAGAGCTGTATCGGGTTGAGAAAGAAGGTGGCGAATGGACGGCAAGAGGTAAAAGCGGAAGTAGATCGCCGATTATTTCTGAGAAAGGCGTGCCTATCTCGTTAAGACTCCCTGGGAGTGTGGGTGACGGAGCTTTTCAGTATGTTCCTGTAAAAAGTGTCAGAAAAAGAGCTGAGGCGTTAAGAGGAAAACTCTCTGTTCTTGACGGGGTTTAGATGCCAACATTACAAACGACCCCCGCGTGAAATCTCGTGACGAAGTCCGAGATGAAACCCCCAAGAAATAAATCATCCAGTTCAACACTACGTTTCACGTTCATCTATAAGCCCAAAGATGATTAGGGCCTCATAAACAAGATAAAGAACAGTCGCCGAAGGAGGAATCGCGAATGGGATCAACGCAAGCTTCCATCCCAAAAGTATCTGCGGATTTTCCACGTATTCTGGATTATTAATCTTTAAATCTTCTATATGTTGATTTATTAGATATCCAAAAAATAGACTAAGAATAGTTGAAACGATAAGCCAGCGGATTAACTTCCCCATGCAAAGTCTAAGAGCTTGTTATTTAAATATTAGAGGTATCTCATTCCGTAGTCACCACCACAACCTCACCACCACTAACAACAATTCTCACAGCTACTCTGTAGTTTGAATCGTCTCGCCGTTGGCAACAACAAAAATCTCCCCCGTCGTACAAACAACTTCCCCACCACTAACAACAAAACCATTCCCCGCCATCTTCAAACCCCTTCTCATTCTGTCGTCCTCACCACTCTGTTGTCGCTTATCACGAAGGTGTTTTCACATTGACTGACCGGCCCCTTGCTCTTCTCGATCAACAACGGATACTCATGCAAGATCCCTTGCTTAACCAGGCTCGACAAAACATAGCCCAACTTCCTGAAGCCTTCTTTCTCCAACCACCTCCGGCAAAACGGCCGCGTCTTATAATTCTCCTTAACGAAACTCAAAACCTTCCTCGCGTCGGCATCCCGAACCTGACCGTCTTTTTGCAAAACATAAATCCCACCAACCGGACCCTCGTAAATATCCCCGGCCCCCGTCGTCACGAACGGCTCAATCGCAAACGCCATATCGTCAATCACCGCCTTATTATCATTCCTATAATTCGAAATCGTCAACCCCGCATGAATCGTATTCTTACCCAACGCATGCCCCGACAAACTTTTAATCACCGCAAAAGAAGTATCGTTCTTTTCATTCCATTTCTCCAAAGTATCTTGCACCGCGTCACCAACATCCTTGACCATCATCCCGGCTCGGACGGTCTTAGTAGCCTCCGCCAAAATCTCCTCATTCAGCTCAATCATGCCCGATGAAGATGGCACATCAGTGCCCTTTTGAGAGGGTATGCCGCGTGCGGCGGCCGAAAATCGCTTATCTTCCGTCAAATCAACAGAAAAAGCAGTATCCGCGATAAACCCATCAACCGCCACACCAAGATCAACCTTCAAAATTCCTTCAGCCACAGTCTCGTCCCCAGGCACCGGAGTAAAATGCGCCGCGACCTCATTAAGCGATAAATTCACAGGAAACGCGGGCGTGGCGCCTAGGTCTGCTATTTTATTATCGATTTTTTCCGCTATTTCTAGCAAGATCATACCTGGTTTTATAATTTCTTTTGCGTAAGTTTTTACCTTTTTTGCAATTCCTCCCGCTTTGATGTATGATTCAAGTTCTTGTTTTTGCATAATATGGTGAAAGAAGAAGAGTTTATAGGTTTTGTTGCGGGGCCAGAGTCGAAACGCCAGGAAGTTATTTAAACTACTTCTGCGATTTAAAGATATGAATAAGAAAGGATCTGCAACAGTCATTATCGCGGTCATTGTCGTAATTGGGGTCCTTGCGTATTTCATTTTTTTCTCAGGAAAAAATACTAACTTAGAAGACCAGGGAGGCCAAGAAGATAATCGACTAGAAGAGTGCTCCCTGATGTCGGAGGCATCAATAGACGAAGCCTTTGAAAAATGGGATTGTTATACAGATTTGGCCAAGGGCGAGAAAAGCATCTCAATTTGCGATCTAATACCATTAGAGAATGAAGATGGAGCAGCATATCTTAATAGATACACGTGCTACAGAATGATAGCGGTTGCAACAAAAGACATCGCCATTTGCGAAAAAATCCCACTAAGGGTCGCCGGCGGACGATTTGGCGGCAGAAGCTTGTGTGAAAGAGAGACCTCTTTAGTTTTATGATATTAATTATAACCAGAATTATTATTTAATTCCTTCGCCTCCGCTCCTTAGGCAAAAACCCATAAAGTATCCCGTCGTTACCAATCTTTCCAACACCAACAAAATCCGAACTCGTTACCCCCGCAGCATGAGGGGTACACCGAGCGGTGCAAGCCGACTTCACAGAAACAAAACCAGTCATACCATTAGTTTGCTCAGCCGATAACTCGATATTCTTCCCCCTAAACCAAACAGCCTCCTGCTTCTCGGTCAAAACAACAATATTCCCCTCGAGCTGATCCTTCCATGTATGCATCCCGTCAATACTCAACCGGACCTCACGAACCCCAGACCGACTTATAAAATCCTTCCCAACATAAAGCCCAATCCCCTCGAAAGGCAAAACATGCCAAAGATTCATAATTTCCTCCTTCGACAAATTCCCAGAATAAGCCCGCACCCTCTCCTTACCAGTCCTAATCAACAATTGAGGGATTTTTTTTATTCCTAGGTTTGTAAGGCCGGCTATGAATTTCTTCTTCTTCGCCTTATCTAGTATTGTTATTTTCATTCCAATTCCCTCCTGGCCGCTTCCAACTTCTCATAGATCAAAGGCTTAGCATCATCAGATAATTTAGCATAACTCCTCTCTAATTTCTCCAATGTCTTTCCCTTGTCTCCACCACAAACTCTAACGAGTATACCATCAATATCATCAAAATGCGACATCGCATCTGCATCCGCCAAAATCTGCGCCTCTTTCGTCTCTCTTTCTACATCAAGAGAACCCCGATGATTCAAAATACAATACTTCACTTTCTTAATCTTATCCAAAGGGTACCCAAGTTCACCCAACAATTTTTCCGCAATTTCAGCACCAACAATATTATGATTCTCTATTATTCCTAATCGAACACTCGCAATATCATGAAGCCACGCAGCAATCTCAACAATTTCCTTATCCGCATCTCGCGCCTCAGCCATCTCCAATCCATAACGCACGACAATTTTAAAATGATTATCAAAAGATTCTTTATAGCAAGCACTAGGCTTTGTAAATTCCGCCACCACAAATTCACGAACCTTATTCAAAATTTCCTCACTCATTTTTCCACCTCCGACAATTTCTTAATCTTCGCAACAAAAAACCCATCAGTATTATTATCCTGCGGGTATAACCTCAAGCACTTCTTTACTTCACCAGACAACTTCTTGCCTTCCCACTCGCAAACCCCACACCTAAATTTTACCCCGTCCGAGGTCGACTTTGGGAGACCGACCCCTAGGGGTACGCCAATTGGGTGCCCGATCTGCTCAACCTCGACATCAAAGTTTTTAATCAAATGATCAACAATCATCTCGTCTTCTTCCGGCGCCAAAGTACAAGTCGAATAAATCATCTCACCACCGACCTTCAAAAGTTTTATCGCAGCCTCAGCCAACTTCCTCTGCACCGACGCAATTTTCTTAATCATATTCGGGTTCCACATCAAAAACGTCTTGGGCGATTTCCGCAAAGTCCCCTCGCCCGAACACGGAGCATCAACCAAAATTTTATCGAACCTCAACCTAGACTTCTTCAACATCCGCTCACAGAACGCAACACCTTCCTTCCGAGTCACAATCGTATTCATAACGCCGCACCGCTCAAGATTAGAATTCAGTATACCGATCCGCCCCATGCTAACCTCATTCGCGATAATCGTCCCGGTATTCTCCATCATTGCCGCGGCCTGAGTAGTCTTACTCCCCGGAGAAGCACAAAGATCCAATATAATATCACCCGGCTTTGGCTGTAATGCCAACATCGGCAACATCGAAGAAATCTCCTGAACATAAAAATAACCAAGCAAGTGCTCTCGCGAATTCCCAAGCTCACCCGGCTCGAGCGCCCCATCAACAACCATAACCTCAGGAAACTCATCAAACGGCTGACGAATCTTCCACCCCCGCGCATCAAGCCGCTCCTTCAGCTCCTCCGGAGAAATCTTCAAAGTATTACACCTAATCGAAGTCGGAGTCTTAGTATAAGAAATATCAAAAAACTCTTTTGCCCCAGCCTCGCCAAGCAAAGTCTCCATCCGCTCCACGAAACCCTCTTTCGGCGGGAATTTCTCTTTCAAATACGCGGAATAATCTTTCTTTTTATCCATAAAACAAAGTAAGAAATAGAGTTTATAGGTTTAATTAATCCTGTTGTCCTCATCTGGATAAAAATAATAGATTTTATTACCAGTTTTGTTTTCATAACAAATCGCATTTCCATTAATAAAGTCTTGAAGTTCACCATAAGTGGGTTCGCAATGAACATTAGACTCTCCCCTGCAAATTGTCATCTGACTTCCCACCCAATCTTCTAAAGTCCTCCGATCAGTCGTTTTTAATTCTACGCGTCCAATTTCACGAACCTTATCCATGGCACTAGCATAACATTCATCGTTTGGAGCTTTAATTCCAGTTAAAATACCGTCGACCGCTGGCAAGGACCCGATTCTATCTCCAAGCTCAGCCCCGCTCATGATTCCAACTGCAAGTGCAGCCGCAGAATACAAAAGAGCTTTTCGAACTGGCCGAGTAAATCTTTCACGCCAGGAAGTCCCTCCACGCTTAGCAGCTTTCCTAGGTTTGTGTTTATCTTTTAATCCATCAAATCCCATGAGATCAGAAGAAGTAAGCCTTTTTTAAACCTTTCTAATTGTTACCACCATGCGATGACACTAAAACAATTTCTGTTGCGTTTCGCCCTCAAGAACTTCTCTTACGCCAACCCCAAACACTTCAAAAATATTCTCAACCGCCGGCAAAATCTGATTATTCAAATAATAGCTAATATCATACTTTGCCTTCTCATCGGGCAAGAATACACGATCTCCAATCCTTTTGCCGGAGCCTTCTCCAATAAAGTATCGAATCAGCATCCCAACAGAAACCGGAATCTCCTGGTCCAACATCTTCTTAGCAGCGACGACATGCGGCCCCTCGGCAATATATTCGTTCAACGGCTTTCTTAGCTGCGTGCGGATCATCAAATCATCCAGATCAACCTGCCGATCTTTTAGTTTCTTAACAACCGAAACCAAAAGATCAAGCGCCGCCTCCTCGTTCCCGTCATGCAGAATCTTATTCAGAACCTCGCTTTGCAATCTCCGAGTCAACTTGCACCAGTCACGCCGCACGGTTTCAAACCCACGAATCTTTATCTTGTCGTTCTCATCAAGCATCGCATACTTCTTCTTGGCCCCGCCGACCTTGCCCCTCTTGGCAACAAACAGGCCCCTCTTGTAGAAATCCTCAAGATCCAGCTCCATAATTCCAGGCAACCCAGAGTTAATCTTCTTCAACATCTTCAAAACGTCCTCGCGGCTCCTATCACCAACGACAAAACCGACGCTATCAGTATCCGAGAAAATAACCTCATAACCTTCAGAGCGGATAGCTTCAATAGACTTAGAAGTAAAATCATTAACGAACGCCAAAGTTGAAGCAGCCGCCTCACGACAATAGTATCGTGCCCCAAAAAAAGCTTGATAACCATAGGATGCATTCGCCAAAAGCTTATATGCGTTACTCCGAGCCTTTAGCAACCCAGAGGGATTCTCCGTATACTCCTTCTTGTATTTCTTCCGCAAATCAACAACCTCGGACAACAGCTTCGGAAAAAACCCAATCTTCTTGGAAAAATAAAACTTGCTCTTCTTGCCGTCAAGGTCAAACTCTGGCGTAACCGAGGCATCTTTACTTTTCCCTTCCAGCAAAGTAGACTTGGAAAGATTGAACGAAACAATAATACTCGCATGCATCGAAGTAAAGTCAAAAACAGCTATATCCTCATAGAATCCAGGCGTGGGCTCTAAAACATCAGCCCCGCCATACTTACCCATAGCCTTTCTCTCACCACTCTCGTTATATCCAGGACGCTTCTCTGCGATCTCATCAAACCGATCAAGGTTATGATAAATATAATTCTCAACATGCGCCGACATCCGATCCCGCGTCACATCAAACAACGGCTCTTTCACGATCTTGCCGAACTCAAAAATATCCGGCCAAATTTTCCGCGCAAGTTTGTAAGTCACAGCCGAATCCTGCAAATTATACGAAAAGAAATCCCGCCAGTCAGAATCAGTCATTTTCGAAAGTCTGTTAAAATCAAAATCCTCCTTCTGCTCACCGACCAGCTCGCCCGCAACCTCATTCAACGAAAGAGTCTCCGATTGTAAATACTGTGAGAAAACAGCGTCGATAAAACGAAATAAATCAACATGAACAATCCCCGGGATCTTTCCAGACGGAATCCGTCCGCGGGTAAAAGTCGGGCCCTTCCCGTCAATACCCAAAGCAAGCTTCACACCCTCTCTCTGAGAAACACCCTTCAGATAAGGCAGGTCAAAACCGTCAGAAAAATATCCAGTCAAAATATCCGGATCATACTCATTAACCAGCTCAACGAATCGCTCAATCATCGAACCCTCATCTTCGACACATTCAACATAGTCCTGCGCATCGGCGCACTTTTTCCATGTCAAGACCTTTCTCATGCCTTCGCCGTAAAGAGAAATCATCGAAACTTCACCCTTCCCGAGCTCAGCACCGTCTGTTTCAATATCATACGCCAGGATTTTTGGCTCGAAGTTCTTTTCTTTCTTCAGCGGGGAAATCTTTTTGGCAGAAACACAAACATCCAACTCAATCTCATCAGCAAGCCCACCAAAATCATCGGCCCCAAGAGGTTCTCCCTCAACGGTATACCATCGTAGCGGCTCAACACCCTTCTCTTTAATATATTTAGAGAGAATCGGCAGATCATGCTCACGCCTATGCCCGATCTCTTCACGGTCCCCAATCTCCGAAGCTATATCATGCACATCCTTATGATTCGTCACAAAAACCTGAACAGCTCGAACAGACTTTCCAAGAAACTTTTTATCCAAAACCTCGACCCTATCGACCTTCGTAGTCCGCCCGGCCTTCTCGACTTCAATTCCCTCGATATCTTTAGCAAGCTTCTCGGCATCTTTCTCAAAACCCTCCTTCAGAATCACCCAAAAGTTAGGCTCATAATCGTCAACAACACAAACCTTCCGCCCCTTATTGTCTCGCCCAACTAACCGAACATAATTCCGACCCTCGAAATCGAAATAATCGTAATCGACCGGCACAAACTCAAACTTCATAACAATACAAGCAAGCCGAGATTTATATTCTTTTGTAAGAAAATAGGTCACTCCAGTCACATAATACTTAAAATCGGGGAAATTATATATGGGTATGGCAGGGGAAGGCGGAAATGGAAACGGAGACGAGGCATACGACGCAGGAGCGGAGATAGGACATGGCAGAGGGCGGAGGGCGCCAGAGCCAAGCTCTGAAGAAATAAAGAGAAGATTGATCGCCAGTCTAAAAGTAAGGGGGCTGGGAAATGTGAATCCAAACGATGCATATAGTATAGACAAGGCATTCGATGCCGTAACGGAAAATGTCGATGAGTATAAAACTGGGGAGAGGCTCTGGAGCCACTTAGAATACGTTAGAAAAGTTACGGGAGCCGGGAGGCCTGGAGGAACTTACTTATTACATGAGCTTGGTGAATCAATAGAAGATAAGCAAGATATGGTGAGAAAATGGAAGAGGCGACTAGAAAGTTCACTGAGGAGCTTACTCAAAATACGCCGCTACGATCCAGAAGAATTAGAAATAGTTCTTGATCAAGAAGATGTCCACGACGACCATCACGCACCCCCACAAGATTATGACACAATAACTCCAGGGGAAACTGTGGCGCCCGAACAACCATACAAACAACCGCTCACAGACCACTACGAACAACCAGTCGCAGTACCTAGAGATGAAAGTCTAGTTGACCCGGCAAACAGCGCAAAATATTTAGAGTGGGCCAGGGAGTGGTACGAGGAAGTTCATGAGGCCGTACATCAAATACAAATGACAGGGACGAGCATCATACACGGTGGTCCAACAAAAAGAGTGCAATGGCTAGGCTCTCCTCTAAAAAGATTTGGTTTCGATTTCCTTTTGCTCTCTCCAGCTGAAGAAAGGGGTCTGGCGCAAAGAAGATTAGATAAGGCAAGGGCAGCAATAGACAATCTAAAAGCAAGACTCACCAGAGAGGACCTCAGAGAACTAAGGCATCATCACCAATCCCACCTCCATCCATAATTATTTATAGAATCTCTTCCTTATTCTAGCATGGGAGTACAGATATCAGACATAATTCCGAAAAAAGATCTAGACATTAAAGATCTAAACGGCAAGATCGTAGCGATAGACGCGTTCAACACACTCTACCAATTTCTAACAACAATAAGACAGATGGACGGAACCCCGTTGATGGACAAAGAAAAAAGAATCACATCCCATCTCTCCGGACTTTTCTACCGAAACATAAACCTTCTGCTAGAAGGCATAAAGCCGATCTACGTTTTCGACGGCGAACCCCCAGCGCTCAAACAAGCAGAAATAGAGAGAAGAAAAGAAGCAAAGCGAGTCGCGGAGCAAAAATACGTAAAAGCTAAATCAGTAGACGACGAAAAGTCAATGAAAAAGTACGGGGGCCGCTTCGTAAAAATAACAGATGAAATAATCCAAGAAAGTAAAGATCTCCTTGAGGCAATGGGGATCCCGGTAATTCAATCTCCAGGAGAGGGCGAAGCCGAAGCCGCGACACTCGCGAGAGCAAACGAAGCTTGGGCCGCCGCATCACAAGACTACGACGCCTTACTCTACGGAGCACCACGCCTTATAAGAAACCTAACTCTAGCCAGAAGAAGAAAAACCACGGCGGGGATATATGTAGACGTAAAACCAGAACTAATAGAATTCCAAGATGTCCTGAACAAGCTGCAGATAGAAAAGGATCAGCTAATTTGCCTCGCAATTCTCGTCGGAACAGATTACAACCCCGGCGGGGTCAAGGGCCTCGGACAGAAGCGCGCGCTGGAGATAGTACAAAAATACAAGTATCCAGTGGAGATTTTCAAACACATAGAGAGAAGCGACAGATACGAAATGATCTTCGACTGGCAAGAGGTATTCAAGTTATTTCACGAGTACGAGGCGAGGCCGGTAGAAGGAATCGAGTTCAAAGAACCGGATAAAGAAAAGGTAAAAAAGATTCTCATGGATCACGACTTCTCAGAAAACCGAATCGATTCTGGCTTGCAAAAGCTAGATAAAATGGAAGAGTCAAAAAAACAAAAGGGTCTCGGAGAGTTTTTTTGACCATCGCGTAGCTTGAAAATTTCCCGGGCAGGAGTCCAATTCTCAGAATTGGACAGGCGGGAAAGAAATTTTAGAATCCAAGCAAGCTTATGATTAAATGCGAAGCATTTAGAATCCATTTTCTACTTCCAGGGAATTTCTTTTGCAAAAGAAAGAGCCTAAACAAAAGGGTCTCGGAGAGTTTTTTTGACCATCGCGTAGCTTGAAAATTTCCCGGGCAGGAGTCCAATTCTCAGAATTGGACAGGTCGGGAATTAAGACAAACGAATTTACAAATGTCCCTTGCGCGAAAAAATTCGGCGAAGCCGATTTTGCAGCCCAATCACTCAACCCCTATTCTGACGCCATAGGTGAGTTTTTCTAACCTCGGAAAATCAAGAACGCGATATACAGAACATACAACAGCACGAACACGACACCTTCCTTTCTCCTAAGCTCATGCCTGCCAGTGAACATAAAAATGAACAGCAATAACGTCGCGAAAAACATCACGGCTATGTCAAATCCGATAAATGCCGGAATCGCGATCGGTCGAATAAGAGGAACAATCCCCAGAACCCACAGAATATTGAAGATATTACTACCGATTATATTACCTACAGCCAGGTCAACCTTCTTATTCAAAACGGCAATGATACTCACAACTAGTTCCGGCAACGAAGTCCCAATGGCGATCACCGTCGCAGAAATTAAAAACTCGCTGAGTCCCAACTGCCCAGCGATGACAACAGCCCCGTCGACAACCCACCGCCCACCGAAATAAATAGCGACAAGCCCGATAACTATCTTCAGAGCAATCTTCAGCATCCCCTTGTCAACATTCCAGATCTCTTCCATCTCTGCACCCTCCTTCCTGGAAACCTGAAACAAGTAATACAAGAAAATGGCAAACAGCGCCAGGAATATTAGGCCGTCCATCCGAGTCAGCAACGCACTCTGGATCCCGAACAACATCTTATTCGTCAGCAAAAACAAAATAAATGCAGCCAATAGGGCGAATGGGATCTGTCTCCAAATAGTAGAATTCTTAATACGGACCTTGCCGACAATCGCGGTTATACCTAGTATCAAAAGTATATTGGAGATATTACTACCGATGACATTCCCGAAGGCGATCTCCCCAGAGCCACCGAGCGCAGCCAAAATATTAACGATAAGCTCAGGCAACGAAGTCCCAAAGGCAACAACAGTCAGCCCCACAATCAAAGTTGAAACACCAAGTCGCTTCGCAAGGGAAGATGATCCGTCAACAATCCACCGAGCACCCTTGACCAGAATAAAAAGCCCAACAAAAAACAGAATATACTCCATCACCATAAAATACATTAGCCCCGAGGATATATAAAGATTTATAAAAATCAAAAGCCAACAAAACATATGAAACTAGGAATTCTTCTCGGCGTCAGTCTCGCTACAATGCTGGGGTCACTCTGCGCAATAATTATCGGAGCGACCAACTCGCTACAGGTAAAACTTGTGACAGGAGCCGTTATAGGGGCCCAGGGAGCCACTTCAACAGCAGTTCTAACGTTCGTCCTATCTTTCATCGCAACATTCTTCTTCGCAATGCTGGTCAAGAAGCCTAAGAAGTCTACGGATTAATCACCCGTATTACGCATCGATTCTACCGTCGCCTTCATTTCTGCGGTAAGGTTCTTGGCCTCTTCAATTGTTTCAGGCCCACCGCTCTTTCTAAGTCCAAACCACGCGAAAATCTTCTTTGAGTATCCGCCAACCACAGCGAAAAACTTAGGTAAAGTCCCGATAGGCAATACGACACCGAGACCGAAAAGAATCGCCATCGCAACAATCGCGAAGAGAATGCCACCCGAGCTAAAGGCATAGTTCCATACCACATAAACGAAACCCCATATGGCAAATGCAGCCACAAAATAAAGCTTAAGCAAGAGTCCCACGACAAACACACCAAGACCAACGCCGTGAATTACAAACCAATTCCCCCACATGAGTTTGTCGACGTTCAAAACCAAAACAACAAGCGCAAGCAGCCAGATATACATATTAATCGCGAACAACAACGAAACTTCCGGGGTCATTCCGAAAACCCACGAGAGCCAACCGGCATAATCTTCAAGCCACTGGTCAATACTCTCAAGCCTTTCCCCCGATGTCATATTCTTCCAGCTACTGACGTCAACCTCCCCAGAACTATTTATCGGGATATACTTTATAGCACTCTGGATATCTTCGACATCCTTTCCACCGACACCGGCGGTCGGAGCTTCCGGCGCAATCACGAGTCCAATCAAAAGAATCCCCAGCAGAACAATAATCACACTTCTTTTCATCACCTACCAACGCACCCCGAACTTTTAAATCTTATGAGAGAAACAATTTTAAACACGTTATGACTAGAGAAGATATGAAAAGAGGAGTCACCGCAGTCTTTCTACTTGTATTAATGCTGGCATCAATATGTCTCGTCGTGGCAGAAGATCCAGCGACAACGACGGAACCCGAGGTCGCAGAGAATTCTAGCATCACAGAGGCGGTCGACGGCGCCGGAGAACTAGCGAACACTACGATAGCAAACTTATCGAAAATCACGGGTGACCTAAAGGGCGTCGGAGAAAACCTAGGGAACCAAACAGAAAACTTACTAGAACAAGAGGTGGAAACGCCAGACGGGCTGGAGTTTTTACTATGGCCAGTCAGCGGGTACTACGGCGAAGACCAGCCCGTAACATGGAAGACGCTAATCATATCAGTGATTCTGTTAGTGATCTTATTTCTCGGCCTTTCAATACTATTCAGCTTCACGGACGACGCAGGCCACAAATGGATAGGAAAGATCATAGCGCTGATCGCTGCGCTCGCAATCGGCTTCTTCGGGTTCGTCTCCACAATAGTCTCCGCCCTCTACACAATCATCGGCAACTTCTGGTACCTAACGGGTGCAGTTATAGTAGTCGTAGCGCTAATATTCCTCGTAATAATGCCATTAATGAGAAAGATGAAGCACCGTAAGAATCTCGAAGCCGCCAAGACGAGTGGCGAGGACGCGGGCATGGAACTGGCAAGGCTGGGCGCAAGCGCGAGGGTACAGAGAATTGGTAGGCGAATTAGTTAATTCTACCAGCGGCCGTCAGAATCAAACGATAACTCTCGAGGTCGACCAGGGTATTCTTTAATGGCAGCGATAACTTCATACAACTCACTTGCCATTTTTCCCTACAACGGAAAGCAAGAATCGGCACGCCAGCAAGAGTCCAAGAAATTGCCTGGCCGATCATAGTAAAAATTCAAAATGTAGTGAAGATTCAACAAGGCTCGCGGAAAAGCTAAGCGTCCTCAAGGACTCCCAACTCTTTATGCTCTACTCTTAGTCTGGCGATCTCAGCCTTTATGTCCGAGATCTCAGTCTTATCTCGAGCCTCCTTCTTCAGCCCCATCCAGTCCTTTATCTCTTTTTCGATCTCCAGCCTTCTCTTAATGGACTCAACGCTTATACCCTTGGCTAGAGCACTCGCCACTTTTTCTTTATGAAGATACCCTATAACCGAAGAGTCGAACATCATCATTACACCGCCGAGGATCAGGAATATTATGTAAACCCATATAAATTGATTTGCTAATGTCCTTTTGTCCGAGATTAAGAATATAAGTGAAAGCACGTAAAAGAGCCACAGTAGCTTCCTTCCAAGCTTAAATTTCAAATTCATACTTACAAAAACCATAGCTATAAATGGTATCCCAACCATTATCGTAGCCACAAAAGCACTAGCAGGATGAGTCAAAGATATCCAGAGATCCCGAGGCATGAACCGGACACCAATAATAGAAACAACTATCCCTATTACAAGATTAAGAATTTGATTCTTGTTATCGCCTCCATCAAAAATATTTATAGAATCCAGAGCCCCCACGACAATTACGGAAATCATGATAAATGATAGGACCATCAAAAAGTTAGTATTGGTGTCACCGCTCAAATTTAAGGCAAAATTAAAGATAGGATAAAGTACTTTCATGGAAATGTCTCCAACAGATCCCGATGCAGTTTCAAGAGCATCAGCAAAGGTCTCCCCGCCGGACATACCGTAAATGGTAATAACAATCATGGCACCGATAAATAGAACAAGCAGACCAATAATAGTAGCAGTAATACCAAACGTTCTACCCCTTTTATTATTCATCTTCATAAGTTTCCCTTAGACAAAAGACTTTATAAATCTTTTCCAAAAATACTACCGACGACAAGTAATTAATTTCCCTAACAAAAAGACAAGTATCGACAATAAAACATAACTATCCGGTATGGAACTTCATTTGTTCTTGAAGTCTCTTCCGCTGGTCCTTATAGAAGCGCTTAGTGACATGGCCGGCTATGCGGCTCTTCTCAAGGTCATCTAACCTTTTATGAATCTCCGCAATATATTCCTGCTGGGTTCCATGCTCCAGATGCTTAAGCTGCTGCTTCTGCCGCATCCTCATTATCGTCCCATCGAAGAAGAAGAATATCAAAGACAAGATCGCAGTTATGAAATAAATCCAAGAGATGTCTCCAAGTTGATCATATCTCGAGCCCCACAGGCCCAAGAAGACGACCATGAACAATACCCAAAGAGACTTCCTCATAATGCTGCTATCTTCAAAGCCCTGCACAAAATAGAAGTAAATCAATAAGGGTATCCCGGAGGTCAACGCGACACCAAGGACAGAATACGGCAGTATCATCGTCTGCACAATTGCGGAGTCCGACAAGAACCTCGTCGCCATCAATGAAACAGCGATAGAAATAATCCAAACGATAGTCGGCTGGTTCTCGAAAAGCTTGACATTATCTGATTTCAAAACAACATAGACGACAGAAAATACGATAAACAAAAAGAGAATCCTTTCGAACAACAAATCTCCAGTCCCACCGAGGAAGATCGAAAACAACGGACCCAGAACGCTCTCGACAATATAGATCAACTGCTGCATCCCATAACCAAATCCACTAGCAAGATCATAATAAGCCGCAGACGCAAAAGTTATCGAAGCGAAAAACGCAACAACCATCGGAATCACTTTTCTCATGAAATGTCGAGGTCAACGCAGTTTATAAAAGTTTTTAGAATTAGCCTAATGCGGCGATCTGGCCCTCGAGCAGAGAAATTGTGGCGTTAATTTTTGCGAGATCCTTTTTGCTTCCACCCCGAAGAGCCCTAACTCTGGTCTTCCGATGCTTTTCCAGCTCTCCAATCAGGTCGTACTTGTGCTCTAAGTCCATATGGCTCATACTATGCTCGGCAGCAGCCTTCCTTACTATCTTGGTAATAGTTCCATCAAGTCCGAACATTACGAGCGCAACTACGGCGGTCCAGAGATAAATCTGCGCGAAAGACCCAATCGGACCACCCAGAACCAAGCTGGTGCTCGAGCCATCGGTCACACTCCGGGCCAACCAAATCCCCACAAAGATCACTGCGAATAAAATCCACGCAAGTTTACGCAGGGTTGGAGTGAATTCCTTCGTAATAAAGAACCAAAGCACGAGAGGAAGTCCGCAGGTTATGGCAATTCCCAGCGCAGAGTATGGCAGTATGGCAGCCCTTATGATCTCGATATTTCCGAACCACCTCGTCGCCAAAATAGAAACGGCTATATTCACTATCACAAGAACCCAACCATGTCCATCAAACAAACTGATCCTACTCAAAACCGCCCAAAGAATTGCGAATATAAGAATCAAAAACAAGAACTTTACGAAGAACTCGTCGCCACCCCCTGCTTTATCTACGCCCCCAAGAACAGCCTCCAGAACTGGCTCGGCAATATTATACAGGGCATTCCCGACGGTATGCGTTCCCTCCACAAATCTATCGACTATACTCGCACTAGCAATACCGGAAAACATAGCAATAATAAATAACCCAAAAACAATTACAACAAACGCCTTTTTCATATTAATCCGACACATCCAGTTTTTATAAACATTTATCTTCTCCTGTATCCAACGATCTCGTTACCCTTGTATATCGGGACTTCAGCTTCTCGGCCGCTCCTTTTTCTGTCAGACATCATAGTAAGGACAACACCGATAAAGATCAAGGCCACTCCGCCCCACGTGATATACACCGCACTAACATCATTCAAGATTCCGACATCCAACTTAAATGTCCCAAAGCCAAGCGCCATCACGATGAGCCCAGCTATAGCAACAATATATCCCACCAACTTTTTCATTTTTATATCTCCTCCATTATGCAAATGAAACATGAAGCTTCTCGCCCCCACAGCATAGGGGTACACTGAGCAGTGCGAAGCTACTTTTTCATTACTATACATACAATTACTTCTTTATAAAATTAATCCCACAAATCAATATAAACTATCCTAGCGGAAAGCTCTAATGGACAGCTTATGCATTCACTGCAAGGGGAAGGGGCTTTGTGGGGGCCCGTGCAGAATTCTGAACAAATTCATAGATAACGCACCAAAACCGAAGCTGCACTTTTCCGGAAAATCCGCACCAGAACTTTTCGTCGGCAGAATCGGCTACCCGTACGTAAACTCCGGCATTCTAACTCCAAGCGAAAACGACAACATTTCGAATTTCGCCACAGCAGAAGAATGGTCAAAAAATAATTTCTCGATAGCGAACGTTCTCCAACTCCGGGGTCAACTAATATACGGCAAGGGCCAATCCCACATCAAAGCAAATGACAAGCTAAAACAAGTAACTCAAGAATTGGCCCTATCATCTAAACCCACTTCAACAGAAATCTTCCTAAAGAAAAAACCGACAATGAGTTTCACATCGAGCTCGATCTTCCGTCCGATGACAAATCCAGCACCACTAAAGCGAGCAGTCATCGAAGAGAATCCGACGGTCCACAAGAAAGTCGACTACATAACATCAGACTACGATGTCAAATCTGTGACCGCGCTAAAAGAACTATACAAGTCAAACATTAAAGTCGATCATCTCCAAAAACTTTTATCAATCGGGCTACTCGGCGTCAAGCCCGCGCGAAGAATGGTTCCAACAAGATGGAGCATCACCGCCACCGACGACACAATCTCAAAACATCTACTCGAGAAAATTCGATACTATCCCGAGATAAACGAAATAACATTATTTTCTGGGAACTTCGTCGGCAATTATATCGAAGCGCTACTCCTCCCGGGCAGGTTCTCATTCGAAGCAATCGAGATGTGGATGAGCGGCGGAGTATTCACCTCAACCGAAGAGGGGTCCTCTGGGCAGGGCGCCCAGGCAGAAAACAAAGTCGAGACAGCCCAAGACTACGAAGGGTTCTTCGGCCGGAAAAAATACGCGAGCAATATCACCGGCGGCTACTACGCGATGCGTCTCCCGACGACAGAATATTTTGAAAAAATAAAACGCCAGGC